>ENA-UPXC01005282-UPXC01005282.1-human-gut-metagenome-genome-assembly--contig:-NODE-5282-length-10791-cov-2.889024_pt1 | contig 10791 bp, 10 predicted proteins | sample MGYA00250047_ERZ773371 | MGnify/ENA primary metagenome ERZ773371 (study PRJEB29103, sample SAMN06111975) | human gut metagenome | biome: human gut; feature: ankylosing spondylitis patient; material... | reverse complement strand
ATTCTGATGGTGAACCGGGATATGGTGGTTTCCAAGGACACCCTTTTGTCCAAAGTATGGGGAAATGACGCGGAGGCAGTGGACAACAATGTGGAGATTTACATATCTTTTCTGAGAAAAAAGCTGGATTTCCTTAAGGCGGATGTGATGATTGTCACCATACGCAAGCTGGGATACAGGATTGTGGAAAAGAACAGCAGGGAGGTGCTGTGATGAAGGAAATAGGCAGGCTTCGGCTTAAGTTCATTATTTATAACATGCTGGTGGTGACAGCGGTCATAGGAATAACCTTCTGCGCAGTGACCTCTGTGGTGAAGCACAGGGTAAATGACCAGGGGAGCCTGGCGCTGTCCAGGGTGGTATCAGGGGAGGAACAGTCCCTGATATTTGCTGCCATGCCGCCGGTACGGATGCCGTATTTCACTGTTCTGGTGGGGGAGGACGGTGTGGTGTCGCTGAAGGAAGGATATGGTGCTTACTGGGAACCGGAATTCCTGGAGCAGGATCTGACTTACGTCGGCCTCTCCGGCATGATCGATCCCGTCCGGCCGGAGGTGAAGACCGCCATTGCAGAATGCCGGGAAGCCGGGATCCGTCCCATTATGATCACCGGAGACCACAAGGATACTGCCGTAGCCATCGGAATGGAGCTGGGGATCATCACCTCCCCGGACCAGGCCATCACAGGTGCGCAGCTGGACGATCTGAGCGACGAGGAATTCGCCCGCCGGATCACCGAATTTTCCGTTTATGCCCGTGTTCAGCCAGAGCATAAGGTCCGCATCGTCAACGGCTGGAAGGCCCGCGGAAAGATCACAGCCATGACCGGAGACGGCGTCAACGATGCGCCGTCCATCAAGAGCGCCGACATCGGCGTCGGCATGGGCATCACCGGAACCGACGTTACAAAGAATGTGGCCGATATGGTGCTGGCGGACGATAACTTTGCCACCATCGTCTCCGCCGTTGAAGAGGGCCGCCGGATCTATGCCAATATCCGGAAGGCCATCCAGTTCCTTTTAGCCTCCAACCTGGCTGAGGTCCTGGCCATCTTCTTCTCCACCCTCATTGGCTTTACGATCCTGAAACCCGTCCATCTTTTATGGATCAACCTGCTCACCGACTGCTTCCCGGCTCTGGCTCTGGGGATGGAAAAGAGCGAATCCGATATCATGAAGCAGAAGCCCAGGGATCCCAAGGAAGGGATCTTTGCCGGAGGCATGGGCTTTGACGTGTTCTTCCAGGGCTTTATCGTAACCGTTCTGGTCATGGTCTCCTATCTGGTGGGCCATTATGTGGAAAGCGGTGTCTGGGAATTCGTCAACAGCCCAGACGGAACCACCATGGCATTCCTGACCCTGTCCATGGTTGAGATCTTCCACTCCCTGAACATGAGAAGCCGCCGCGGCTCCATCTTTACCTTAAAGACCCGCAACAACTTCCTGTTCGGCGCAATGGTCGTTTCCCTGATCCTGACCACCGCCGTCATCGAGGTTCCGTTCTTAGCCGCTGCCTTTGAGTTCACACCCATCGGCCTTCACGAATATGCCATCGCCCTGGGACTGGCCGTACTCATCATTCCGATCATGGAAGTGGTGAAAGCGGTACAGAGGAAGCTGGGGAAATAAAACGAAGGTCCCTTGAGACCGGGGAGAGTCTTTATGGCTTCTCCCGGTTCCCAAGGGACCTTTTCCTGTCTTATTCTATTTCTATCAGTCTTTCAAATGCCTCTTATAAAACACATAAAACGTCGCCGACGTACAGACCGCCGCGAGGATATCCGACACGGGCTCTGCAAAGAAAATAGAAAATACCTCCGCCGGATATTCCACCAGCCCCGCGATCTCCTCTGCCATGGCCGCCGCAAAGGGCAGCTTTCCCACGGTCACAGGGAATATGTAGATCAGCGGCGCCAGAAGGATGACCTTCCTTAAGCAGGCCAGGATCAGAGAGATCTTTGCCTGTCCCAGGGACATGAAGGACTGCTGGCAGCTGATCTGGGCCCCGAAGATCGCTCCGCCCGCCAGATAAATAGGAAGCGCCCAAGCGCTGAAATGGAGGAGCGACGGGTCGTTGCTGAAGATCCCGGCAAAGGGGCCTGGGAAGATCATCATAAGGCCTGTGAGGGTCGTAGCAAATACCAGGCACAGCACATGGCTGATCTTACAGGCCTTCCGCACCCGGGCCAGATTTCCGGCTCCGTAATTGTAGCTGATAATGGGCTGGGCCCCCTGGCAGAAGCCCTGGGTGGGCAGGGTTACAAACTGCCACAGGCTGAACATGATGGCCACAGTGCCCACGGCCATAGTTCCGCCGTATTTGGAAAGCTGATTGTTAAAGGAGATCTGGATCAGGCTTTCTGTAATGCTCATGGTAAAGGGCGATACACCCAGAGCCATGATGGGCAGAAGCACCTTCTTCTTCACCTTGAAAAATTCCGGCCGCATCTTTAACAGGCTCTTTTTTCCAAATAAAAAAGAAAGGGCCCAGATACAGGAGATCCCCTGGGCGATGATGGTGGCGATGGCCGCACCCTTGACGCCCATATGAAGGTAGTTGATGAAAAACGCATCAAAGATAATGTTTAAAATGGCTCCGATGAGCACCGTGCACATACCGGTGCGGGCGAAGCCCTGGGTCGTAATGTAAGAATTCATGCCCAGGGAGATCATCACGAAAACCGTTCCCAGGGCATAGATGGACACATAATCACAGGCCATGTCCAGGGTGGTGGGATCTGCGCCGAAAAGCGTTAAAATGGGCCTTTGGAAAACCAGGATCACCACCGTAAGGATCACTCCCACAGTGATCAGGGCGGCGAAGCTTACCCCCAGGATCTCCTCCGCCCCCCTCTGGTCCTTCTTTCCCATTTTAATGGCGCATAAGGGCGCGCCGCCGATCCCCACTAATCTTGTGAACGCAGTGATACAGGTGATCAGCGGAAGGGACACGCTTAAGGCCGCCATGGCCGTGGTGCCATTTTCGATCCTTCCGATGAACATCCGGTCCACCATGTTATATAAGATCCCCACCAGCTGGGCGATGATGGAGGGGATGGAAAGTGAAAGCATCAGTTTCCATATGTTCCCCGTTTCCAGCCTGCTGTTTCCGTTATTTTCTGTCTTTCCCTGCTGTTCCATATCCGCCGCCTCTTATTTACTGCTTTTCGTAGGTCCTGTGCATGGAGAAGGACTCCATATCATAATTCTTTAAGTTCTCCCATACGCCTCTCTCATCGGCCTTTCCGATCAGAGCGTCCCGGTCCTTCTTAAAGGTCGTCTCCTGCTTTAAGTTGCTGGGGCCGCCTACGCAGCCGCCCTGGCACATCATGCCCTCGATGAAGTCCTCGGGGAGCCTTCCCACCTTCATAAGGAGAAGAGCCTTCTTCACATCGGCCGGGCCGCTGCATCTTGCTACCTTGATATCGGTGCTCTCTCCCTGCTCCTTTAAGCACTGGATCACCGCATTGGTAACGCCGCCGCCGTTTCCGAACCGCTTACCGAACACGCTGGCTTCCTGATCCTTATACTCCTCCGGCTCCAGCTCCACGTCCTTGGCCCGCATCAGTTCAATGGCCTCTCCGAAGGTCAGGACAAAGTCTGCGTTTCCTTCCACGCTCTTATCGGCTGCCTCGGCCTTTTTCGCCATACACGGCCCGATGAACACGGTAACAGTCTCCGGATCTTTGGCCTTTAACATCCTGGACACGGCACACATGGGGGAAACCGTGGTGGACAGGTTATCGATCAGAGTGGGATAATGCTTTTTGATCAGGTTCACAAAAGCCGGACAGCAGGAGGTGGTCATCTTCTTTCCTTCCTTATACGCCTCTGCCCACTCCATGGCCTCATAAGCGGCCGTCATGTCTCCGCCGGCGGCAACCTCCACCATATCTGCAAAGCCGACCTTCTTAAGGGCCGTTCTCCAGCTTCCCATGGTAATATCGGCTCCAAACTCACCCTCTGCGGCGGGGGCCACCATGGCAACTACCTTCTTTCCAGCCTTAAGGGCGTTGATGACCTGGACGATAAACACCTTGGAGGTGATGGCTCCGAAGGGACAGCTCCTCACGCAGGCTCCGCACTGGATGCATTTCTTCTCGTCGATCTGGCAGATACCCGTATCCAGATCCATGGTGATGGCGTCCACAGGACATGCGCGGCGGCAGGGACGGATCAGCTCCGCAATGGCGTTGTACGGACATGCCTGGGCGCATTTTCCGCATTCCTTACATTTATCCGGATCAATATGGGCCCGGTCACGGCCGATGGAGATGGCTCCAAAATTACATGCATTCTGGCAGGCCTTACCCATACATTTCTGGCAGTTGTCTGTCACCACGAACCGGGTGATCGGGCACTCCTCGCAGGCAGAGGGGATCACCTGGATCATATTGTCGCTATGCTTTCCGCTGGGACATTTCCCCTCAGCCAGACGGACTCTCTGGCGGATGATCTCTCTTTCTTTATATACACAGCAGCGGAACTGGGCTTTCGGTCCCGGGATCAGCTTAAAGGGGATCTCATCCCTCTTTTCATCCAGTTCTCCGGAAAAGGCCAGCTTTGCTACCTCATGCAGAACGTTATACTTGATCTTTAACAATGCCTCGTCATTGGTCCTCATACTTGATTCCTCCTGATATCCTTCTGAAATCTTTCCTTAATCCTATACCGTTCTATATTATCGCATATCCGGACGGTCTCCGCAATATGAAAGCTGTATAATTTTTAACGGGATTTCATTGTTTTTCTTTATTTTATTAAGAGACCGTATAATTTCTGCCGCCGCTTTGACAAACCCTGGCCCGTGTGCTATATTGAAGCTGTTCGTACTGACCCCGAAGGGCGCCGGCGCTTTCTGAGGGAAAAGGCGATGAGATCCTGTACAGAAAGGAACAGATTATGGAAACACGCGTAGCGCTCATTGGGATCATGGTGGAAAATGCAGAATCCGTAGAAAAGCTCAACGACCTCCTCCACCAGTACCGTTCATACATTATCGGCCGCATGGGCGTGCCTTACCGTGAAAAGGGCCTTTCTATCATCAGCGTCGTCCTGGACGCGCCTATGGACAAGATCAGCAGCCTTTCTGGAAAGCTTGGAATGCTGGACGGAGTCAGCACAAAAACAATCTATTCCAGGAGGAATTAATATTATGAAAAAATTCACATCCTTCATTCTTGCCGCAGCCCTGGGCATGGCGCTCCTTACGGGCTGCGGTCCTGAAAAACCGGCGGAGACCTCTGCGGCTGGATCCGCAGACTCCCAGACCGCTGCGGCTTCTTCTGACGCAGAGGCTTCTGTCCCTGAAACCAGTGAAAAAGAATCCTCTGAGGCCGCAGCAGCAGGAAAAGAATCCTCCGGCGGCAGCGGGGACGGCACCGTAATCCGCGTCGGCGGCTTAAAGGGCCCCACCACCATGGGCCTTGTGAAGCTCATGGACGACGCAGAAAACGGAAAAGCCCAGAACGATTATGAATTTACCATGGTGACAGCCGCCGACGAGCTGACAGCCCTGGTGGCAGGAAATAAGGTGGACATTGCCCTTCTTCCCGCCAATGTTGCCGGAGTCCTCTACAACAAGACAAAGGGCGGGATCTCTGTCATCGACGTGAACACCCTGGGCGTTTTATACCTGGTATCCTCCGACACCTCCGTCACCTCCATTGACCAGTTAAAGGGAAAGACCATATACCTCACCGGAAAGGGCACCACTCCGGAATATTCCCTCCGCTATCTGATGTCCGCTGCCGGACTGACCGAGGATGATGTGACCCTGGAGTTCAAATCCGAGCCTGCGGAGGTGGCCTCTGTCCTGGCGGAGGATCCCAGCCGCATCGGCCTTCTCCCCCAGCCCTTCGTTACCTCTGCCCTGGCCCAGAACGAGAGCCTTTCTGTGATCCTGGATCTGACAAAGGCCTGGGATGAGGCCCAGGAGCAGGCCGAGACCAGAAGCCGCATGATCACCGGCGTGACCATCGTAAATAACGATTTCCTGGCCGCCCACGGCGACCTGGTGGATACCTTCCTTTCTGAGCATGAGGCGTCCATCCGCTTTACCTCTGAGGATCCCGACACAGCTTCCATGCTGATCGAGGCCGCTGGGATCGTTCCCAAGGCTGCCGTGGCGAAAAAGGCCCTGCCTGGCTGCAATATCGCCTTCCTGTCCGGCGGTGAGATGAAAACGGCTCTGTCCGGCTATTTAAAGGCCCTCTTTGACCAGAACCCTGCCTCCACAGGCGGAGCCCTGCCGGATGACGCCTTCTACTATACGGGAGCCGTTTCCAACTAAATGACCGGGCCGGAGCTTCCGGCTCTATATGTAAAGGAGCAGATACTTCCATGCACAGATTCCCAGACTGGTCCCGAAGGACCGCCATTCTGCTGTTCTGGCTGTTTTTGTGGCATCTGGCATCCCTGGCTGTCCAGAACCAGATCCTTCTGGTGGGGCCCCTGGATGCCTTAAAGGCCCTGGCTGTACAGCTTGCCTCCCCAGCCTCCTGGGGAGCCCTCTGGTTTTCCTTCGGCCGCATCAGCCTGGGATTTTTTATGGCCTTCCTGGCGGGTCTCCTGACCGGCTCCCTGGCCTTCTGGAAGCCCCTGGCAGGCGAGATCCTGGAACCGGCCATCCAGTTCATGAAGTCCGTGCCCGTGGCCTCCTTCGTGATCCTGGCCCTCATATGGACCGGAGCAGAAAACCTTTCGGTCTTTATTTCCTTCCTTGTGGTCTATCCGGTGATCCATATAAACACCCTGGCCGGACTCTCCCATGCGGATCCGGGTCTTCTGGAAATGGCCCGGGTCTTCCGGGTCCCGGTCTGGAGGCAGGCCCTTTCCATCTACCGGATCTCCCTGTATCCATACCTGGAAAGCGCCCTGAAGACCTCCCTGGGCATGGGCTTTAAATCCGGCATCGCAGCCGAGGTCATCGGCGTTCCCGGCGGCTCCATTGGAGAAGGGCTTTATATGGCCAAGATCTATCTGAGCACCGCTGACCTCTTTGCCTGGACCCTCATGATCATCGCCGTCAGCTCTGTCTTTGAAAAGCTGTTTCTTCTTCTGTTAAAGACCATTGCCGGAAACGGCGTTCCCGGAAAGGAGGAAAACCATGCTGCTTCCGTCTGATCCCGCCTTCCGGGTCACCGTCCGGAACCTGACAAAATCCTATGGGGACAGTCTTGTTCTGGACCATGTATCCCTGGATCTGGAAAGCGGCTGTCCCTGCTGCCTTATGGCTCCCTCGGGAGCTGGAAAGACCACGCTTTTCCGGATCCTCATGGGGCTGGAGACCGCTGATTCCGGAACCATAGAGGGCCTGGAGGGCCGCTCCTTTTCTGCTGTTTTCCAGGAGGACCGCCTGCTTGAGGGATACACCGCCCTCCAGAATATCCGCTTCGTCACCGGCCGCTGGTATCCTGCCCATGAACTGACTGCCATCATAAAGCACCTTCTGCCCGAAGATTCCCTTAAAAAGCCAGTGTCGGAATTTTCCGGCGGCATGAAGCGCCGTACCGCCATTCTGCGGGCCATCCTGGCCCCGGCTGATATCGTCCTCATGGACGAGCCCTTCACCGGCCTGGATCCGGACACAAAGCAGCAGGCCGCCCGTATGATAAACAAATATACCGCTGGAAAGCTCCTTCTTTTTTCCACCCACTCACAAGAGGACGCCGCTCTCCTGGGCGCAGAGATCCTCCGGCTGGACGAAAACGGAGGCCTTTGCTCCCCCGGGATCTGATCGGTCCCGGCAGACAGAGGCCTCCGTCTTATATGGACCGCCCATGGCAGTCCTTTCCTGTTTTATTGACTATTTTACGCACAGATACTCATGGTAAATGGCCGCCAGGGACTTTTTCACCAGACGCTCAAACAGAGGAGCCACCCGGTCCGCCGTCTCCTGGACCTCCTTATGGCTCAAAGGCTGGGGCAGGATCCCGCTGGCCATGTTGGTGATACAGGAGATCCCGCACACGCTCATACCCATGTGGTTGGCAGCAATGGCCTCGCAGACCGTGCTCATGCCCACAGCGTCCGCTCCCAGAGTCCTGGCCATACGGATCTCCGCCGGCGTCTCATAAGCCGGGCCTGTGAACTGTACGTAAACGCCCTCCTGGATCGGGATGTTTTCCTCTTTGGCCACCCGCCGGATGATATCCCGGATCTCTTTCCTATACACATCACTCATATCCGGGAATCTTGGGCCTGCCTCCTCGTCATTGGGCCCGATGAGCGGAGACGGGATAAAGCTGCTGATATGATCGCTCATCAGCATAAAATCCCCAGCCTGATAGCCAGTGTTCACGCCGCCCGATGCATTGGTGAGGAATAACAGCTTCGCACCCATGAGCTTCATTAAACGGATCGGCAGCGTCACCTCATCCATGGAATACCCCTCGTAAAAATGTACCCGGCCCTGCATGATCACCATGGGTACGTCCTCCACATAGCCGAAGATAAAACGGCCCTTATGCCCCGGAACCGTAGACACTGGGAAACCCGGAATGTCCTTATAATCCAGGATCTCTGCGATCTCCACCTTCTCTGCAAAGTTTCCCAGGCCGGAGCCCAGGACCAGAGCCGCCTCCGGCTTAAACGTGATCTTTTCCTTCACGCTCTCATAAATCTTCCGTACATCCAGCTTTCTGTCCATAGCCATTCCTCCTCATATAAATATTGATGATATATACTGCATTTTTCCGGAACGCTTAAGTCCTCCCGGCCATACCCTATCCCAGGATCCCCAGGTGCTCCAGAAGGATCTTGCAGCCCATGAGCACCAGGATCAGCCCGCCGGCAAATTCTGCCTTCCCTTTATATCGCAGGCCAAACACATGGCCCACCTTTACTCCGATGGAAGATAGGATAAATGTGATCACTCCGATAAACGTCACTGCCCAAAGGATATTGACATTTAAAAAGGCAAAGGTCACTCCCACCGCCAAAGCGTCGATGCTGGTGGCCACCGCCAGGGGGAGCATGGCCTTAAACCCAAAGGAGGAGTCCAGGGACTCGGCATCCGTATCCCGGGATTCCCGGATCATATTGATCCCGATGATCCCCAGCAGGATAAAGGCGATCCAGTGGTCAACCTTCACGATCACATTCTGGAACTGGCTACCCAGAAGATATCCCAGTGCTGGCATCAGCCCCTGGAAGCCTCCAAAATAAACGCCGCAGGTCAGGGCATGGCCCAGCTTAAGTCTCTGGACCGAAAGGCCCTTACAGACAGAAACCGCAAAGGCGTCCATAGAGAGACCCACGGCAATGATAAAAAGCTCTGTTAAGCTCATGGGAGTTCCTCCTGTCTCTTTTAAGTATTTTTCTCCGGGGAAGGCTTTCCTGTCACAGAACGTGTTTTCGGCCTTCCCCGCCTGCGGCGGCCGCTTCTGCGCCAAAGTTCCTTCCGCCCAATGGCGGTCCCCGCGGAACGTTTTTTATATCATAGGACGCTCTTTCCTATGATATAAAAAAGCACTGTACCTGTCGGTAAACCGGCAAATACAGTGGTCTTTTCATGCGGATGAAGGGACTTGAACCCCCACGGTTGCCCGCCAGCTCCTAAGGCTGGTGCGTCTGCCAGTTCCGCCACATCCGCATCGTGTCAAACACGCGCATCGTATTATACCACTGTCAGAAGGCATTTGTCAATCCCGTTTCGTCTCCAAAGGCAGCCCGGCTGCCGCTGTTCACCAGAAAGCCCGTAAACAGCAGCATCCGCAGTCCTGCTCCTTTGGTCCTCTTCCGTATGCTTACAGATAATACTCGTTCTCCCGCCGTTCTGCCAGCCTGGACGAGAACTCCCTGGCAAACGCGTGGTATACCTCCACATCCATGTTCTTTGCATGACCCGGACAATTCCGGATACAGCGGAAGCAGGAAATACAGATCTCCGGATTCACCTGGAACTGGTCATTGATGGCCTGGACCGGACAGCCGCGCTTACAGATCCCGCAGCCAACACATGCATCCGAGGTCAAAGGCTTAAACTTCCCTCCGGGAACTGCTTCCTTTTTATAAGGACGGCTTCCAGGGATCGTGCTCTTCATGGCTTCTGACGCAGCCGCACGCTTTGCAAACTCTGCATCCGCCTTCAGATCCTCCCCATCCGGACGCTCCGTCTGGATCTCCCCATATGTATGGCGCCCCACCAGGGCAGCCGCTCCCCTTACAGCAAATCCATGTTCCCTGGCAATGTCCTCCATCTCCACCAGTGCATCGTCATAATGACGGTTTCCATAGGTAGCCACGAGAATGCACGGCGTTCCATTTCCCTTTAACCCGGAAAGCCTGGGGACCGCTACCATAGGGATCCTGCCTGCGTATACCGGCATTCCAATGATCACCAGATCCTCCGGGCCAAACTGACAGGATACTCCCGTATCAGAAGGCAGCGTCAGATCCACTGTCTTATAGCCTGGATCCAGCGCCGCCGCCATGGCCTCCACACTTCTTTTCGTATTCCCCGTCGGAGAAAAATAAACTGCTGTAACCCCCATATATGTCGCTCCTTTTCACATAATTCTGTATATTTATCTGATTCTATTGTATCCTCCAAATCGCTGTCCGTCAACCCGGTTTCCCTCCTATTCTTTTTTCCTATCTTTCCTTTTTGAAGAATAAAATAGACAAATTCTCTGACAGCATGTATACTATTGATATTAGGTCAAAATTTTTTGACCCGGGCTTCATACGATGAACATATTCAAAAAATGGGAGGTAATATCAATAGTATACATAGATCGGAAGAGCACACGTCTGAACTCCAGTCACAGTCAACAATCTCGTATGCCGT
>ENA-UPXC01005279-UPXC01005279.1-human-gut-metagenome-genome-assembly--contig:-NODE-5279-length-10795-cov-4.017727_pt1 | contig 10795 bp, 8 predicted proteins | sample MGYA00250047_ERZ773371 | MGnify/ENA primary metagenome ERZ773371 (study PRJEB29103, sample SAMN06111975) | human gut metagenome | biome: human gut; feature: ankylosing spondylitis patient; material... | reverse complement strand
ATGGTGGACTTTGAGCGGACCATCTCGGTGACGGTGGGAATGCCTCATATCCGCACATCCGTGGACCATGGGACCGCCTTTGATATAGCGGGTAAAAATCTGGCCAGCGAGGTCAGCATGTGCGAGGCCATTCGTCTGGCGGCGGAGTATTCCGTCACTTATAAACGTTGTCCCTTCTGTGATGAACGGCCCAGCCGCAGCTCCTCCGCCCCAGGCGGAAAGCGGGCCAGTGCCGGCGGTCCCAACCCCCTCCAGGTGGGTGGTTTGATCATTACTCTGGTTTTGATCATTGCCGCGGCAGCCATTGTCTTTAAGTATGTCTCCCCCATGCTGTTTGGGGATAAGACGGGGAACTCCTCCGTCTCCACCAGCCAGACGGACAATCAGTCCGGTCAGGGCAGCGGAGATAGCTCTCAGCCTCAGGTGCCTGTTAACAGCCTGACCCTCAGCCGCACCGAGTGTGCGCTGACCGCTGGGGAGAAGTATCAGATCGTTGCCACCACCGATCCGGAGAATGTGAAGGTGACCTGGAGCAGCAGTGATACCTCCATTGCCACGGTGGACGAGTACGGCAATGTGACCAACGTGTATACCGGCAGCGATGCGGCTACAGTTACCATCACCGCCACTGCGGGAGATAAGACCGCTTCCTGTACCGTGGAGTGCACCGGCGACGGTACCGGCACCGGTACTACCACCGATCCCGGCACCACGACACCCTCCGGCGGCCAGAGCCTGGCTCCCAACACGGAGGCCGTGATCACCGGCGCCACCGGCGGCCTGAACATCCGCTCCGGCCCGGGTACCGACTATGAAACCAAGGCCAGCACCGAGGATGGTGCCACCGTCACCGTACTGGAAGATGCTGGAAACGGCTGGACCAAGATCAAGTATGCCACCGGCGGCGGCAACTACGACGAAGGCTATGTGATGACCAGCTATCTGAAAGCGAAGTAAAGATTCGATACCATGAAGGCCCCCGAAGCCCTGGCTTCGGGGGCCTTTGATTTCCCGACCATCGTCTTGCTTTTCCGAAGGGTTTGGGGTATCATATTTTCTATTGAGAATACCACGAAGGAGGTTTTCGTGATGCGAGATGGATTTATTAAGGTAGCCGCTGGGACCCCGAAAATTAAAGTGGCCGACTGCCGGTATAACGCAGAGCAGATTTTTACTCTGATGCGGGAGGCGGACAAGCAGGGGGTCAAGGTGCTGTGCCTGCCCGAGCTGTGTCTCACTGGATATACCTGCGGCGATCTGTTTTTGCACGATACGCTGCTCAAGGGAGCGGAAGAGGGACTTCAGACCATTCTGGAGGCCACCCGCAATTTGGAGGTCGTCACTGCGGTGGGACTGCCGGTGCGGGCTCAGTACGACAACAAACTGTATAACTGTGCCGCTCTGATCCAGAAGGGAGAGATTCTGGGGCTGGTACCCAAGATCCATATCCCCAACTATGGGGAGTTCTATGAGGCCCGGTGGTTTACCAGCGGAGAGGGAGTAGACACCATGGTGTCCCTGTGCGGACAGCAGGTGAGCATGAGCACCAACGAGACCTTTGCCTGCCAGGAGATGCCCAATCTCATCCTGGGTGTGGAAATCTGTGAAGACCTGTGGGCTCCCGAGCCCCCCTCTGCCGGTCTGGCCCGCAGCGGAGCTACCATTATCCTGAATCTGTCCGCCTCCAACGAGACGGTGGGCAAGGCATCCTACCGCCGCCAGCTGGTCACCGGCCAGAGCGGGCGGCAGGTGTGCGGCTATGTGTATGCCGACGCGGGCGAGGGCGAGTCCACCACCGACCTGGTGTTTGCCGGTCACAACATGATCGCGGAGAACGGCTCTCTGCTGGCGGAGCGGCGCTTTGCCAACGGCCTGACCATCAGCGAGATCGACGTGGACCGCCTGGTCTACGAGCGGCGGCGCATGACCTCCTTTACCCCCGACCCCAAGAAGGAGTATTGGCGCAGTGAGTTCTCCCTCACCGTGGAGGAGACCCGGCTGACCCGCTTTGTCTCCCCCAGCCCCTTTGTGCCCCAGGACGAGGGCGACCGGGCCGAGCGGTGCAACGAGATTCTGTGCATTGCCGCCCTGGGCCTGAAAAAGCGCCTGGAGCACACCCACGCCAAGACGGCGGTGGTGGGCCTGTCCGGCGGCCTGGATTCCACCCTGGCGGTGCTCATCACCGCGGTGGCCATGCAGATGCTGGACCGTCCGGCCAGCGACATCATCGCGGTGACCATGCCCTGCTTCGGCACCACCGACCGCACCAAGTCCAACGCCGTGCTGCTGGCTGAGCGGCTGGGCTGCACCCTGCGCACCATCGACATCGGCAACGCGGTAAAGGTCCACTTCAAGGATATTGGCCAGAGCATGGAGGACCACAGCGTCACCTTTGAGAACGGCCAGGCCCGGGAGCGTACCCAGGTGCTCATGGACATTGCCAACCAGACCGGAGGCCTGGTCATCGGCACCGGTGACCTGAGCGAGCTGGCTCTGGGCTGGTGCACCTACAACGGCGACCACATGAGCAACTATGCCGTCAACGCCGGCATCCCCAAGACTCTGGTGCGCCATCTGGTGTCCTTTATCTCCGATGATAAGGCACAGGAGGACCGGCAGCTGTCCGACGTGCTCAGCGATATCCTGGATACTCCTGTCTCTCCCGAGCTGCTGCCCGCCATTGAGGGCAAGATCAGCCAGAAGACGGAGGACCTGGTAGGTCCCTATGAGCTGCACGACTTCTTCCTCTACCACATCCTCCGCTGGGGTTTCCCGCCCAAGAAGGTGTTCCGGCTGGCCCTGTACGCCCTGGGAGGTCAGTATGACCGGGCGACCATTTTGAAGTGGCTTAAGAACTTCTACCGCCGCTTCTTCTCTCAGCAGTTCAAGCGCTCCTGCCTCAGTGACGGACCCAAGGTGGGCTCTGTGGCCCTCAGTCCCCGGGGCGATTGGAGAATGCCTTCGGATGCAGTGGCCTCTTTGTGGCTGGACGAGCTGGAGGGGCTGGAATAAGCAGAGAGAGCGGGAAATGATCTTCTTGGGAGGCTTTTGATTGAATATCTATCTGGATCTGTTTTTGACCTTTGCAAAGATCGGTGTGTGTACCTTTGGCGGCGGCTATGCCATGCTGCCCATCCTCCAGCGGGAGGTGGTGGAGAAGAAGGGCTGGGCGACCGAAGAGGAGCTCACCGACTACTTCGCCATCGGCCAGTGTACCCCCGGCATCATCGCGGTGAACACCGCTACCTTTATTGGACACAAGTATAAGGGAATCCTTGGGGGAATCCTGGCCACGCTGGGGGTGGTATTTCCCTCTCTGATTATTATCACCATCATTGCCGCATTCCTGAAAAACTTTGCGGAGTATCCGGTGGTGGCCCACGCTCTGGCGGGAATCAACGCCGCCGTGGTGGCCCTGATTGCGGCCAGCGTGTTCAAGCTGGGGAAGAGCACCTTGAAAGGGAAAATTGCACCGTGGATCTTCCTTGGAGTGCTGGTGCTGGCCCAGGGCGGAGGTCTGTTCAGCGATTCTCTGGCCCTGACCGGTATGGCGGCCAGCGTTGTTTCCACCATCACTTCCCCGGCAGTGCTGGTGGTACTCTCCGGCGTGCTGGGCTGGTTCCTCTTCTATCCCCGTAAAGAGGGTAAGGGAGGTGAGAAGGCATGATGGTTTTGATTCGCCTGTTTTATGAGTTTTTCAAAACTGGACTTTTCTCGGTAGGCGGTGGTATGGCCACCATCCCCTTCCTCCAGCACATGGGAGAGACTACCGGGTGGTTCACCAATGGTGACCTGACCACCATGATCGCCGTCTCCGAGTCTACCCCCGGCCCGATGGGTGTCAATATGGCCACCTATGTGGGCTTTGAAATTGCCGGCATTCCCGGTGCGGTGATCGCCACCCTGGGACTCATTACCCCCTCCATCATCGTGATTTTGATCATCGCCGGCTTTTTACAGAAATTCCGCCACAGCAAGGGGGTAGAGGCCACCTTCTCCGGCCTGCGTCCTGCCTCCACCGCGCTGATCGCCTCGGCCGGACTGAGTGTGGCTTGGTCGGTTTTTACTGTTACCAACCAGCTGGCACCGGACAGCTTTCCGGCGATTCGCTGGCGGGCGGTTCTGCTGGCGGCTGCGGTGTTCGTGTGTATGAAGTGGACCCCGCTGAAGAAGCTGCACCCCATTTTGTTCATTGCCGCCGCGGCGGTGGTGGGCATCGTGTTCCAATTCTAAATAATGGGAGCGGGACCTGAGAGCCTGATTTTTCCCACTAAAAACGCCCCGGCGCATCGCGCCGGGGCGTTTTCCTGTTTTATTCGGGCGGACGCTGGGTCAGCAGTTTGGAGTAACTGCGGTCGATGGCCAGAGCACCCAGAGGGGCGGTGACCAGGATGGCGATGACCGCCACGGTGAGTACGATCTGTCCGCAGCCCAACCCCATGGCCAGGGGGACCCCGCCGATAGCGGCCTGGACGGTGGCCTTAGGCAGGTAGCCCAGCACGCAGAAGAGCTTCTCTTTCCCGCTGAAATGAGCGCCGCTGACGCACACCAAAACGCCCACAGCCCGGAAGCACAGAGCCCCCAGTACAGCTAGGATGGCCATTACCCCGGCGCTCAGGGCGTAGCGCAGATCCACGGCCGCGCCCACCAGCACAAACAGGGCCACCTCTGCGGCCACCCACAGCTTGGAGAATTTCAGGTTCAGCCGCTGGGCTACCACCGTGCGCCACTTCTGAAGGCCCACTCCGGCACCCATCACGGCCAGCAGGCCGGAGAAGGGAAAGATCCCTTCCAAAGCGTCCTCGGCTGCCACCAGCAGGAAGGCCAGGGACAGAAGAATTACCACCTTCACCGAGTCACGCATGTGGACACGGCGGAACCATTGGGCCAGCAGCCAGCCCAGTAGCAGCCCGGCCGCTACGCCGGTAAGGATGGAGGCGGGGACGCCCAGTACCGCACCCACGGTCAGTCCGGTCCCGCCGGAGGCCAGGCCGGTGAAGGCGGTGAACATGACGATGACGAACACGTCATCTACTGAGGCCCCCGCCAGAATGAGCTGCGGGATGCCCCGGTCCACGCCCCAGCCCTCTTCGCTCAGCCGAATCATCCGGGGCACGATCACCGCCGGGGACACCGCCCCTACCACAGCACCCATGATGGCGGCATCCAGGGTGGATACGCCCAGCAGGCGGGGAGCCAGCAGGGTCATGCCTAAAATCTCAAAGCAGGCCGGCACAAAGCACATGAGAACGGCCGGCCGTCCTACCCGCTTGAGTGCCTCCACATCCAGGGACAATCCTGCCCGGGTGAGGATGATGATGAGCGCCAGCTGCCGCAGGTCCGCGGAAATATTCAGCAGGCTGTCCGACAGCAAATCCAGGGCATAGGGGCCTAATATCATGCCCGCAATGAGCATACCCACCAAAGAGGGCAGTTTCAGACGTTTTGCCAGCGCTCCCAGGGCCATGCCCAGCAGCAGGACCAGTCCTAAGCTTGTTAACATACCAATTTCTTCCTTTCCGGGGCAGCAAAAAAGCTGATGCCCCTGCAAAAAATCGCAGAAGCCATCAGCCTTGTGGGCGGTTTAGTCCCGAAGGACAAGGGAGACCTCATTCCCTTTATTGCGTGGGACAGAATACCACATCCTGCCCCCTTTTGTCAAGCGCCGATGAGATAGCACCACACCGGAATGGTAAGCATGGACAGCAGGGTGCTGAGTACCACGCATTTGGTGGCGAATACCGCATCGCTGCCATATCGAGCGGCAAAGATGGCAGCGGTGGAGCCGGCGGGCATGCCGGTCATGATGACGGCCACGCCGGTGGCCACGGGCTCCAGCCCCATGAGAACGGAGATCCCCCAGGCGGCCGCCGGCAGCAGCACAAGCCGCAGGGCACTGATCCACAGGGTGGTAGGATTTACGATGGTGAGCAGAGGAACGTCCACCAGAATGGTACCGATGATGAACATGGTAAGGGCGGTGTTGCAGTTACCGATGCCCACGATGGTATCATGAAGGAGGGCAGGCAGGGGGATGTGCAGAAGCATAATCGCCATGCCGATGTACACAGCAACCAGACAGGGATGGGTGAGAATGTTGCGGAGTACCTTCTTTTTGTCCGTTCCCCCGGAGACGAAGTAGGAGGTGCCCGCCGACCACATAACGATGCGCATGGGGATGAGGTACATGGAGGCGTACAGCAATCCCAGGGTGCCGTATACTCCCTCGGCCACGCCGTTGCCCAAGAAGCCGCCGTTGGACACCAGGGTACAGTATTTCAGCACCTTGCTCTGGGCTTCGGAGTAATTTTTATAGAGGAACTTATTTAAAACTACGCTGATGATCTGAATGATCAGGGCAACAACCACCAATACCTCGCAGGCATGGAGCACCGCGGGGTCCATGTCGATGAGACAGGATTTCAAAATGTTGCAGGGAATGATTACGTTGACGCATAGATCGGTGAGGCAGCGCCGCCCTGCCTCGTCCACAATGCCCAGCTTTTTCACCAGTGCCCCCACCAGAATCATCAGAAACAGGGTTCCCTGGATGGTAAACAGATCCAGAAGTTCCATAGCCTGCCTCCTTTATATTGGTCGGTTTTCTCCTCTTATAGCTCATTATAGCACTGATCAAGAAAAAAAGGAACGTCTCCCCAGGTTGTCCCCCTTCCTTTTTCATAAAAGATGTGGTAAACTTTAAACGTTATGAATTTCGCCAAGAGAGGGAACAGACTGTGTACAATATTACCTTGATCGGAATGCCCGGCTCAGGAAAGAGCACGGTAGGCGTTTTGTTAGCCAAGGCCCTGGGCTTTGGCTTTTTGGATACCGATTTGGTCATTCAGCAGCAGGAAGGAGCCCTGCTTCAGGATATTTTGGACCGGCGAGGCGTACCCTATTTTCTGGACGCGGAGGAGCGGGCGGTGTGCTCGGTCCAGTGTGATCACCATGTCATCGCACCCGGCGGCAGCGTGGTTTGCCGGGAGGGCGCAATCAACCATCTGAAGGCCATGGGCCCGGTGATCTATCTCCGGGTTCCCCTGGAGGAGCTCAAGCGCCGTATCCACAACCTGGACTCCCGGGGCATTGCCCTGGAGCCCGGTCAGACGCTGGACGATATCCTCACCATCCGTGCCCCTCTCTATGAGACCTATGCCGACTACATTGTGGATGCCCTCCCCGGACAGGAGCTGGCCCAGAGTGTAGCTCAGGTGCTGGAATTGGTCTCGGCGCCGTGACACCCCAGCCCGCAGGGAACCGCGGGCCGGCTGCCGCGAAGGCGTCTCTCTTCGCCTGCCGAATGAAAAGAAGGAACGAACACCATGACATTTGCAGATCTGGGGCTGTGTCCCCAAATCCTGGCCGCTCTGAAGGAGGAGGGCTATGAGAAGCCGTCCCCCATCCAGGAGCAGGCCATTCCCCCTGCCCTGGCGGGGCGGGACGTGCTGGGCTGCGCCCAGACGGGCACCGGCAAGACCTGTGCCTTTGCCGCCCCCATCCTCCAGCGGCTGAACAACAAGCCTGCATCCGGGCACCCCATCCGGGCCCTCATCCTCACTCCCACCCGGGAGCTGGCCATCCAGATCGGGGAGAGCTTTGAGCACTACGGACGCCACCTGCCCCTGCGCTGTGCCGTTATCTTCGGCGGTGTGGGACAGGCGCCCCAGGTAGAGAAGCTGGGCAAGGGCGTGGATATCCTGGTGGCCACCCCCGGCCGCCTGGGCGATTTGTATCAGCAGGGCTTTATTGACCTGAAAACGCTGGAGATCTTTGTGCTGGATGAGGCCGACCGGATGCTGGATATGGGCTTTATCCACGATGTGAAGAAAATTTTGAAGTGGCTGCCGGAGAAAAAGCAGACCCTGTTCTTCTCCGCCACCATGCCTAAGGAGATCACCGAGCTGGTGAATTCCCTGCTCCATGACCCCGCACGGGTGGCGGTGGACCCGGTATCCTCCCCGGTGGAGGCCATCCGCCAGTCCGTGTATTTTGTAGACCGGGGCAACAAGACCAAGCTGCTCGCCCTGCTGGTGAACCAGTTGGAGGTGAAAAACGCTCTGGTCTTTACCCGCACCAAGCACGGAGCCAACAAAGTGGCCCGGGATCTGGGAAAGGCGGGCATCACCGCCGCTGCCATCCACGGCAACAAGAGCCAGACGGCCCGGCAGCAGGCCCTGGCTGACTTCAAGTCCGGCGCGATCCGCTGTCTGGTGGCCACCGACATTGCCGCCCGGGGGCTGGACATTGAAGAGCTCTCCCATGTCTTCAACTATAACCTCCCTGAGGTGCCGGAGACCTACGTTCACCGCATCGGCCGCACCGGCCGGGCCGGACACGGCGGTACGGCCATTGCCTTCTGCGATTTCAGCGAGAAGCCTCTGCTTAAGGAGATCGAAAAGCTCATCGGCCACCCCATCCCGGTGGTGGAGGACCACCCCTATCCTATGGTGGACCTCCAGGCACCTAAGCGGGATAAAAACGGCCGCATCATCAACGAGGATGACGCCCAGGCCCGTGCCGCCGCCAAAGAGCAGCGCCGTGCCCGGGAGGAAGCCAAAAAAGCCGCCGACCAGCGCAAGGCGGAAGCGGCCCAGCCCGTGCCCAAGGAGGAGTCGGTACAGGCCGCCGAAGAGAAGGCTCCGGGAAAATCCCGGCGCCGCCGCAAAGCCAAGGCCAAGCCGGAGCAGGTGCAGGCCGCCCCGGTGGTCCAGCTCTCTGAGCCGGAGCCCAAGGTCCAGCAGCCGGCCCGCCGCCGCAAGCTGACCCGTCCCGGCAGCCGCATGGATACGGGAGACGCCATGCCCCGCACCGATTTCTCCCGGCCCAATCCCCTGGCAGGCGACCATATCATGGACGCCACCGCCCGGCTGCTGGCCCCCCGCAAGCCCCTGAACATGCAGGATTCCCCGCTGTCCCACCGCTCCGTGTCTCACAGCCGCCGCAAAGAGCGCCGGGGCGAGAAAGAGCCCCGGGTTGAGGCGGTTCAGATCAAGGAAAAAGGAAAGGCCAAGTCTGCTCCTCCTGCAGCAAAGAAAAAGGAGGAGCCGGTCTCCGGGAAAAAGAAGAGTGCCCGTCCCGACCGCCGCCGGGACCGCGGGCCCAGAGGGCCGATAGAGCCCATGCGCTCCAACCGGGTGAAGGACTCCACCGAGCAAAAGAGCCTGATGAAGCCCTACTATCTGGATAACTGATGAAATCTCTCAATATTAAAATATAACTGGAGGGTATCAAAATGGATTATCAAGCCATGTATCAGCAGAAGCTGACCACCGCCGAAGAGGCGGTCAAGGTGGTCAAATCCGGTGACTGGGTGGATTACGGTTGGTGCACCAATCACCCCATCGCTCTGGATAAGGCCCTGGCTGCCCGGAAGGACGAGCTGCGGGACGTGAAGGTCCGCGGCGGCGTGACCATGTGGATGCCGGAGATCGCTAAGGCGGAGGATGCAGGCGAGCACTTCACCTGGAACTCCTGGCACTGCAGCGGCATCGACCGCAAGATCATCACCAAGGGTATGGGCTTCTTCAGCCCCATGCGCTACTCCGAGCTGCCCCGCTTCTACCGTGAGAACCTGAGCGTGGATGTGGCCATGCTCCAGGTTACCCCCATGGACAGCCACGGCAACTTCAGCTTTGCTCTGGCCGCCTCTCACCTGGCCGACATGCTGGAGAAGGCCAAGGTCATCATCCTGGAGGTCAACAAGAACATGCCTTGGGTGTACGGTCTCACCGGATGTGAGATCAACATCAAGGACGTGGACTATGTGGTGGAAGGGGACAACCCCGAGGTCGCTCAGCTGGGCGGCGGCGGCGAGCCCACCGCGGTGGACAAGGCGGTGGCCGAGCTCATCGTGCCCCAGATCCCCAACGGCGCCTGCCTGCAGCTGGGCATCGGCGGCATGCCCAACACCATCGGTGCTATGATCGCTCAGTCCGACCTGAAGGACCTGGGCGTGCACACCGAGATGTACGTGGACGGCTTTGTGGATATGGCCATGGCGGGCAAGCTCACCGGTAAGAACAAGGCTCTGGATAAGGGCCGCCAGGTGTACGCCTTCGCTGCCGGCTCCAAGAAGCTGTACGACTACGTGGACCGCAACCCCGACGTGATGGCCGCCCCCGTGGACTACACCAACGACGTGCGGGTGCTGGCTCAGCTGGATAATTTCATCTCCATCAACAACGCCATCGATCTGGACCTGTTCGGCCAGGTGAACGCCGAGTCCGCCGGTCTCAAGCACATCTCCGGCACCGGCGGCCAGCTGGACTTCGTGATGGGCGCTTACCTGTCCAAGGGCGGCAAGAGCTTCATCTGCCTGTCCTCCACCGTCACCGGTAAGGACGGCACCGTGAAGAGCCGCATCGTGCCCACCCTCACCCCCGGTTCCATCTGCACCGATCCTCGCTCCTGCGTGCATTACATCGTCACTGAGTACGGCATGGTCAACCTGAAGGGCCTGTCCACCTGGGAGCGCGCTGAGGCGCTGATCTCCATCGCCCACCCCGACTTCCGGGAGCAGCTCATCCAGGACGCCGAGAAGATGCACATCTGGCGCCGCAGCAACAAGTAATTTCCGAATAAATAGTTTGGCAGCAGGAGCAATCCTGCTGCCTTTTTATTTATAAGAAATGGAAAGAAAGGTTGCTTTTTGCCTGGACTGCATGCTAGGATGACGGCGAGGATACTATGTAGGAGGCAATGGAAATGAAAAAGAAACTGCTGTTTCCCTGCATCATTGGTATCATGTTAGTCCTTCTGGGGGGCGGTCTGTTCCTATACTGGCAGACGTTGG
>ENA-UPXC01005269-UPXC01005269.1-human-gut-metagenome-genome-assembly--contig:-NODE-5269-length-10818-cov-4.413369_pt1 | contig 10818 bp, 8 predicted proteins | sample MGYA00250047_ERZ773371 | MGnify/ENA primary metagenome ERZ773371 (study PRJEB29103, sample SAMN06111975) | human gut metagenome | biome: human gut; feature: ankylosing spondylitis patient; material... | reverse complement strand
GCGACCACCGAGATCTACACTCTTTCCCTACACGACGCTCTTCCGATCTCATAGCTCTGATAAACGTATAAAGGGTAGACTTTCCAGACTCATTTTCTCCATATATCACATTCATTCCATCTGAAAAATGAATTTCTTTATTTGTAAACTTTCCAAAGTTCTTAAGTCTCAACTCTTTGATTTTCATATTAGCCTCTTCTTGTCTCCATCAATGCCCGCACTCCCTCACAAAGCACCTGATGTTCCAGACTATTCTCAGGATACTGTTCCAGCTCTGCCACAAATGCCCCAAGAATATTTCCCTTATTTGCTTCTTTCAACTTATCGAACTGATACGCCGGTCGTGTCTGATCTGTAATCTCGATCACATTTCCATATGGATCCAGCGTGTCCACGTTGTAAGAAATTTCCGGGTCACGCATTCCGTCCAGAATAATCTTGTAAATATTTTCCTTTCCTTTTTCATCTATAACTTTCGCAACTGTCTCTTTTAGTTCATGCTCTGTCATAGAAGGATTTACTTCGATCGTCTGATGTATGTAAGATCTCATTGCAAATGGTACGAATCTTATCCTGCATCCCTTGGTCGTAATCTCTCCGTAAATGTATCCGTGCGCTCCAGTATCGTTTTTATCGATTGGCTCCAACGCTCCGGCATAAGCAATTTTATCCGGACAGATAATCTGCGGTTTATGGATGTGCCCCATTGCAATATAATCATAACCAAGCCCCAGCAGATTTTCTTTCTTTATCGGAATATGGCTGTCATCTCCTCCGTGCGCAAGCAAAATCTCATATGGCTGTCGCCGCTGTGCAAATGCATCACAATAGCATTCCTCTGTAATCTGTTTCGTATCATAGCTCATTCCATAGACTGCCAGACTGTATGCTGGAAATTCCACGCATTGAATCTCCCTGTCCAGAATCATATGCACATTTTTTGACCACTGAAACATCCGATAATAAGAATCTCTCTTCAGATAATCATGGTTTCCTGCAATGATGACCACCTCAGTCATGGTCAGTTTTGAAAAAAGGTAATCCAGTTCTTTCAGTTCCCGTCTGAGCGGCTGCCTGTGAAACAAGTCTCCTGCGATCAGAAGCATTTCCACATGCTTACTTTCACAGACCTCGAGTACTCGTTCAAGACTGCTCCATATCTCCTTTTCCCGCTTTTCCTTTCGGGAGCTTCCAATGTACGGGTCTGCCCCCAAATGTATGTCTGCGATGTGTATGAATCTCATTTTTACTTCCCTCTTCATTTTCTTCCAGTTCATTTTCCGACGGCAGCATCACAATAAATTGCGTGTGCAGATCATCACTTTTTGCCATGATCTGTCCATCATGTAATTCCACAATCTCTTTTGCAATCGCAAGACCAAGTCCTGCTCCTCCGGTTCCGGTCGACCTGGAATTATCTACCCGGTAAAATTTTTCAAAAATTGTCTGCAGCATATCTCCCGGAATCCGGTCCCCGCTGTTTGTAAATGTAATCTCAATTTTATTATTTTTCATTCTGGCCTGAATCTCGATTTTGGTATTCTCATAACAATATGCAATGGCATTTCTCAAAATATTATCAAAGACACGGGCAAGCTTGTCCGAATCGCCATAAACCTCCAGATTCTCTTCCACGTCCACATCACAAGTGAGCTTTTTTTCCTGAAGAACCCCATAAAGTTCATCCGCAATCTGCTCCAGCATCATAGTCAAGTTGATCTTCACAGGCTCCAGCTCGATATTCTGCAAATTGTACCTTGTAATGTCAAAAAACTCATTAATTAATTCACCGAGACGATTGGATTTCTCCAGAGCAATATGAATATATTTCTTTCGCTCCTCCTCCGGCATCTTTGGATACCCGTCCAGCATACTTAAGTAAGCCACAATAGAAGTCAATGGTGTCTTTAAATCATGTGCCAGAAACAACACCAGATCATTTTTTCGTTTCTCGTCTTCCACTGACTCCAACTCCTGCCGTTTCAGTGTAGCTTTAATCTCATTTAATCGAATCTCAATCGGTTTCAATTCTGTGATCAGGTGAATCGGTTCCGTAGATTCCGACAGAATATTTTCAATTCCCTCTCCCACCTGATCCAGATACTTTGTCATTTTCGAAAGTGCCACATAGAAAAAAAGAGCAAACAAAAGCAAAAAGCCTACAACCATGAAAAATGTCTTGTTATCTCCTATCAATTTCCAATACAGGCTCCGTGCAGTCGGTTCACTCACTTGCAGTTTCGTCATTATTTTTACAAAATTCCTGGCGAAACTGTCATTATAAATTCCATCGATCACATAATTCAGCAAAAATCCACCCACCAGAACTGTCAGTGCCGTAACAAGCACCGTCTGTAAGAGAATACTGAATTTTAATTTACGATAATTATTCTTCAACCTTATATCCAACTCCCCATACAGTCTTAATGAAATCAGATTTTCCGGTAGGTCCATTCATTTTTTCCCGCAGATGCCGGATATGAACCATGACCGTATTGTTGCTGTTCTTATAGCATTCTTCCTTCCAAACCTTGTGGAATAACTCCTCAGAACTAATAACCTTGCCTCGGTTCTCACAGAGCAGCCACAGAATATCAAACTCAATCGGTGTCAGTGTCAGCGGCACTTCATTGTAAGTACACTCATGAGACTGCCGGTTCAGGAACAGACCGCCAAAATCAATCACATCCCCCTCGTCCTTCGTACCCTCATTGTACTGCGTATAGCGTCGAATCTGTGCTTTCACCCTGGCAACCAGCTCCAATGGATTGAAAGGCTTTGGAATATAATCATCAGCACCAAGTGTCAGACCCGTGATCTTATCCATATACTCCGTCTTCGCTGTCAACATGATCACAGGAAATGTATATTTCTCCCGAACCTGCTTCAAAATCTGGAATCCGTCCACATCCGGAAGCATGATATCCAGAATCGCAAGATCAATCTTCGTACTGGCAATACAATCAAGTGCTTCCTGACCCGTATAAAATTTCAGCACATTATACTGATCATTCTTCAAGTATAACTCGATAACATCAGCAATCTCTTTCTCATCATCCACTACTAAAATATTCATACAATTCTCCTCTTTTTCAATTGGGGACGGGGTTTTTTCAAAAAAACCCCGTCCCCAATTGAACTTTAACCTGTCCCTTTCTGATTGTGTCAAACATTTTCTACAATTTCAAGGGCTATTTCTCTGTTATAACTCGCAGTTATTTACTGTTCTTGGGAATGGTACTACGTCACGGATATTGCCCATTCCTGTCAGATACATGATGCATCTCTCGAATCCAAGTCCGAATCCGGCATGTCTTGTGGATCCGTATTTTCTAAGATCCATGTAGAATCCGTAATCTTCTGTCTTCATTCCGAGTTCTTCCATGCGTGTTGCAAGCTTCTCGTAATCGTCTTCTCTCTGGCTTCCTCCGATGATCTCACCGATTCCTGGTACGAGGCAATCGACTGCTGCCACGGTCTTTCCATCTGGGTTCTGTTTCATGTAGAATGCTTTGATATCTTTCGGATAATCTGTTACAAATACTGGGCGTTTGTATACTTCCTCTGTCAGATAACGCTCGTGCTCCGTTTGAAGATCGATTCCCCATGATACTTTGAACTCGAATTTATCGTTGTGCTTCTTTAGAATCTCAATTGCATCTGTGTATGTGATTCTTGCAAATTCAGATGTTGCAACGTTGGTCAGTCGATCGATCAGCCCTTTATCTACAAATGAATTGAAGAAGTTCATCTCTTCCGGTGCGTTTTCCATCACATAATTGATGACATATTTTAACATGTCTTCTGCAAGGTCCATGTCGTCCTCCAGATCTGCAAATGCCATCTCAGGCTCTAACATCCAGAACTCTGCCGCATGTCTTGTTGTGTTGGAGTTCTCTGCGCGGAATGTAGGTCCAAATGTATAAACATTTCCAAATGCCTGTGCATATGTCTCTGCATTTAACTGTCCGCTTACGGTAAGGCTTGTCTCTTTTCCGAAGAAATCCTGTGTATAATCTACTGCACCATCTTCTGTCTTCGGTACATTTTCCATGTCCATCGTTGTTACGCGGAACATCTCTCCGGCTCCTTCACAATCACTTCCTGTAATGATCGGTGTATGTACATACACGAATCCTCTCTCCTGGAAAAATTTGTGAAGTGCGTATGCCGTCAGGGAACGAACACGGAATACTGCCTGGAATGTGTTTGTTCTCGGTCTTAAATGTGCGATCGTACGAAGGTACTCAAAGCTGTGACGCTTCTTCTGAAGCGGATAATCTGGCGCGGAAGCGCCTTCTACTGTTACAGTCTTCGCCTGAATCTCAAATGGCTGTTTTGCCTGTGGTGTTGCAACCAGTGTACCTGTTACAACAACAGCTGCTCCTACATTGAGTTTGGAAATCTCCTCAAAGTTCTCCATATCATCATGATATACGACCTGAAGTGGTGTAAAAAATGTTCCATCATTGATGACAATAAAGCCAAATGCTTTGGAGTCGCGGATACTTCTTACCCATCCCCCAACGGTAATTTCTTTATCCAGGTATGCTTCCTGATTCTTGTATAATTCGCGAATTTTAATTAAATTCATACCAAATACTCCTTCTACTGTCTTAAAAATACTTTCTTCTGACGCCATGCATAGGAAATGCACCTTCCTATTATACAAAGAAATGTGTCAGATGCCATATATCGTTTATTATAGCACAGAAGTTGTGATTACCCAACCCCTGACTCGTGCGATTATTTACAATTCACCGATTACCGATTACTCACCGATTATCTCACAGATTATTTACAATATCTTATTTACAATATTTACGATACTTACGATTATTTACAATTTATGACCGATTTATGTCTCAATTAGTTATTCACTCCATGATGCGCTACGAAGCTATCACGATCCAGTGCTTTAAATGTATATCCCAGTGACTGATAATGTTCTATAATCTGTGGCAATGCCTCCACAGTCGTCTGTTTTCCATGGGAATCATGACAAAGTAAAATGATGTTGTTAGAATCAAAGCTCGTTGCCTGCGCCACCAGTTCTTCGGTCGTTCTCACAGACCCATCGCCGGAACTTCCGTTCCAGTCATAATACTGATATCCACGGTTTTGTACTTCCTGCACAAGCGTGGACATGATTCCTGCTGTATATTTCTTTGATACAGTATTTGATGATCCACCCGGAAAACGGATAAAACATGGTACATAGCCGATCTCTTCCTGTACCATCTGCCCAATCTGATCCAGATCCTGAAAATACGCATCAACCGATGCATAAACCTTAGCATAATCATGTGAATATGTATGCATTCCAATTGTATGTCCCTTGTCATACGCAGCCTTTATCATATCTTTGTATTCCGGCATCTCACCTGTCACAAAAAATGTTGCCTTTGCATTATATTTATCCAGAATATCCAGAACTGCCTGTGTATTATCTGATGGTCCGTCATCCAATGTCAGATACACGATTTTCTCATCGGACTGTTCTGTCGTTCCGACTGAAACTCCCGGCTGCACTGCAAAATTACTACGGTCAGGAACTGACGCGTCTCTATCATCAGTCTCCTCTTCCGTATCCTCCGTCTCTTCTTCTATCTCATTTTCTTTCTGCGCAGCTTGGGGTGTCTGCTCTGTCTTTTTCGCCTTCTGATTATGAATCTTCGCAGCCTCTTTTACACTTTTATCTCTCTGAATAAAAATTGCCACTGCTGCCATGATCAGCAGTACAAGAATAATCATTTCTATTGCTACTATTTTATTTCTTTTACCACCCTTGTTTTTCTTTCCGTTATCATTTTTTCCGGTCTTTTCTTCTCTATCTGACATATATCCTCCTATTTTGTTTCACAAATCTATTGTTTCAAACCTTTTTGACCCTAATATCATTATATGCGACATAGCCACTTCTATCAAGACTAACTATTTGTATCCCCCGGAAATTATACGTTCAAGAACGCCTTCGGAATTGACATCCTACGAAAAATGTATAAAATTGACTTCAGAACCAACTAGTTCTGTTATCTGTAAAAATATTGGGATAAAAGCTCCCAACTATAAAAATACGACAGGAGGCATCTTATGACATCAACCGCAACATACCCTACTATCTCCAACTGGCTTGACAACCACAGAGATGAACTTATTCAGAAATCATGCTATATCTTCGAACATCCGGAAACAGCTTACAAAGAAAAACTCTCTTCAAAATGTCTTGCGGATTACCTGGAAACACAGGGATTTCAAATAGAATGGAATACTGCTGGAATCGAAACTGCATTTACTGCGGCCTGGACCAATCCTGACATCGATATTACTAAAATCCAGCCAGCCGGGAAAAACGTTTCATCTTCTAACGAAGTTCCGATCATTGGTTTTCTCGCTGAATATGATGCTCTTCCGGAAATCGGACACGCATGCGGACACAATCTTCTTGGAACAGCAGTCTGCGCAGCTGCCTGTGCATTGAAAGCAGATTATGAATCCTCTGGTGAACCGATTGTAATTCGTGTTTACGGCTGCCCGGCGGAAGAGATCATGTCCGGAAAAATTATTATGGACGAACAGAATGTGTTCGATGACCTGTCCATCGCAGTGACCTGGCATCCATTCGACCGCAACCGTGTCAGCAATGACATCTGGCAGGCGCAGGACATTAAAAACTATACATTTCACGGAGTCAGCGCACATGCCTCCCGCTCACCGGAAAGCGGTCGCAGCGCCTTAGATGCTGCCGAGCTTATGAATATTGGCGTGAATTATCTCCGCGAACATGTAACAGATGACGTCCGCATGCATTATGCTTACATGGATAATGGTATTCCGGCAAATGTTGTACCTGACTTTGCAAAGACGAATTATTTTATCCGCTCTACCAAAAGAAGCCGCACGGAAGATGCAAGCAAGCGCGTGGATGCATGTGCAAAAGGTGCAGCTATGATGACCGGAACAACTGTCGATATCGAATTAGTTGGAAGCTGCATGGAAATGAAAGTCAACCGTCCGCTAGTAGAAGTTTACTATGAAGCTATGACTCATATACCGACACCTGAATATACAGATGCAGAACTGGATTTTGCAAAAGACATTTCAGAAAAGGCCGGACTTATGAACAATGGAAAATATTTTGCAGGACTTTATCCGCTGGAGGACACGCCAGTTCCACTTTCCATTGGAACCGATGCCTCCCAGGTCAGCCATACCGTTCCCCTCATCACCATCAGCGCTGCTACTATGTGCCACGGCACCGCACTTCACCACTGGGCAGCCAGAGAACAAGCCGGCATGAGTATTGGGCATAAAGGTATGCTTTATGCAGCCAGATGTATGGCAGAAGGTACAAAATTGTTGCTTTCTAAACCAGAATATTTACAGGCTGTGTGGGATTATCATAATGTTTCTCAAGACTAAATATGCACTTTCTGATAAGTATCTGACATTATAGAAATGATACTCAGTCAAAAGTGTAAAGAAATTGCAAAAAAATTTATATTTGTGTAAAAAAATTCATTGTACCCCTCCTCGAATAGCGCTAAAATGAAAACTGTTTTTTAGCACTTATGATTGAGGAAGATTTTAATTTACAATGGAAAAGAAAAAACGCTTTAAAATGCCACATGCGTATGTCATTATTTTCATGATGACAGTCATCACTGCAATTCTGGCTAACATTATTCCAGCCGGTACATTTGACCGTGTTGAAGGCGTGAAGATGTTCTCCGGTCTTGGTTACCGTATTCTTTGCTTTATCGTATTCATGGGCATCAGTATCTGGTATGTATGGCGCTAAAGAACACCGCCTAAGTACCGGCCGCATCAGAATGCCTTTTTTCATGACTTGATTCATTCTTTTTAAGTTTTGACAAGCGGAAGGGTGAGTATGGCTGTCTAAATCTTATTACTTTAATTATGTTTTCTTTTTAGGGCTTTTGTAAGTCTTGATAGAGAAATGTGATTCAAGAATGCCTCGGCATTCTTGCTGCTGAGATTGAAGAAATCAGTGAGTTTGTGTTTAATCATGCGGAGCTTGGCCGTGAGGAATTTAAGTCCTGTAAGTATCTTGTTGAGAAATTAAAAGAGCATGGATTTACGGTAACTTGTCCGTATCTGGATCTTGATACTGTTTTTCGTGCAGAACTTTACTGTGGTGAGGGTCCGAAAGTTGCTGTGCTTCCGGAGTATGATGCGCTTCCGGGATATGGTCCGAACAAGGACGAGGCGACCCACGCGTGCGGACATAACTGGATAGCCGCTTCCACACTCGGTGCTGCCCTGACTCTGGCTATGGATTCTATTGAATTCCGCTTCCAGGGTACCGCCTCCCATGCAGCCGCTTATCCTGAAAAAGGTGTCAATGCTCTGGACGCTGTAAACCTGATGTTTGCAGGAATCAATGCAATGCGCCGGCAGACAAGAAATGACGCCCGTGTAGCAGGGATCATAACTTCCGGTGGTGCTGCATGTAATATTATTCCTGATTACGCAGCATGCCAATTCTACATTCGTGCAAAAGACCGCGCTTACTTGGAGGAACTGACTCAGAAAGTCATTAATTGTGCAAAAGGCGCAGAACTTATGACTGGTGCAAAACTGGAATACTTCAACTTCGAGAATTCTTATGATGACCTTGTATATCATGATGGACTTCGCGCCCTGATGCGTAAGAACTTAAATGATCTGGGTGTTACAGATTTCGTAGACAGTGATGAAGAAGCAAGCGGATCCAGTGATATTGGAAATGTATCTCATGTATGCCCGACCGTATACTGCGAGTTAGATACCGGTGCAAGGCCGAAAGTATTTGCACATCACGAGACATTTCTGAAATATGTACATGGAAAAATGGCACGCCATACACTTCATACCGCCACAAAAGCATTGGCAGCTACCGCGCTGGACGTATTCGAAAATCCGGACATATTTCTTTTTTTCTATATCCTTAAAACTCTTCCACCGGCTTCTTATGTATCTTCATATGCAGCTTTCTTACTCCGCTGACAAGCTTTGTCAGATACCGGAACAATGGCTCTGTCGCAATAGAAAATACTACGAACAGCATAATGCATTTTGTGGACATTCCGGTAATCGCGAACAGCTTCGGCAGGAAAATGGAACAGCCTAAAAGTCCAATAACTGAACCTCCCCATACACAGCCACGCAGCCAGTTGAATGGCTCACAGATTTTGAACAGAATCATAAATCCTACAATGGCAAGGAGCATCGTTCCTGCTGTGGAAATGTCTGTCTCTCCCAATCCAAATGTCTGTCCAAAGACTGCCATGGCAGCTACCGCCAGTACGTCAGTCAGGCCGGCCGGCAGAGCTTTTAACACCACATTTGTCAGGAAATGTCCTTTGATCACATCTTTATTCGGCTGGAATGCCAGGAAGAATCCCGGAATTCCAATGGTGAACATGCTGATCAGTGAAATCTGTGACGGCTGTAATGGATAGCTCATCATAAATACAACCGAGAACAGGGACAACAGGAATGAGAAAATGTTCTTTACCAGGAACAGGCTGGCTGATCGCTGGATATTGTTGACCACTCGCCTTCCTTCTAATACAACTGACGGCATACATGAAAAGTTGGACTCCAACAACACAACCTGCGCCGCCTGGCATGCCGCATCACTTCCCGATGCCATAGCTACGCTGCAATCCGCATCCTTAAGTGCCAGCACATCGTTAACTCCGTCACCGGTCATGGCAACAGTCTTTCCCTGATCTTTCAGTGCTTGAACAAACTGACGCTTCTGCCCCGGTGTCACACGCCCAAATACCGTATATTTTGCAATCGCATTTGCAATATCCTCATCTGTCTGAAGTGTCGTCGCATCAACATATTCCTCTGCATTTACAATACCGGCTTCTTTCGCGACCTCTGATACAGTCAGCGGATTATCACCAGAAATAACTTTGACTTCCACGCCCTGCTCTGCAAAGTATGCAAATGTCTCCGGTGCTTCTTTACGGATTGGATTTGCCAGAAGGACATATGCCATCGGCAGAACCTTTCCTGTCAATTTCCCGCCATCTAATGCTGCATCATAAGAGCCAAATACAAGTACACGATACCCTTTTCTTGCATACTCGCTGATATCCGGTTTGTAAGTATCATAATCCTCGCGGAGCACGAACTCCGGAGCTCCGATTACATAAGACTTCTCCCCGAACATGACTCCACTGTATTTTGTCACAGAAGTAAATGGAACAACCTTAGAAGCAGACTGTTCCGTCTTCTTTTTAAAATAATCCTTCAACGCCTCCATGGTGCTGTTATCGCTGCTCATGGCTCCCACAAAATCAGACAGAAGACCATTTAACTCCGGCATCTTCTCTGCATCATATTCCTTTGTCGGGATCATGTCTTTGACACTCATAGAATTCTCAGTGATCGTTCCTGTCTTATCCACACAAAGCACATTGACGCGAGCCAGCGTCTCAATACTCTTCATATCGTGAAGCAGAACTTTCTTATGAGCCAGTCTCATAGAACTGACAGCCAACGCCACACTTGCCAGCAGATATAATCCTTCCGGAATCATACCAAGAACTGCTGCCACCATGGAAACAATACTGTTTCGGAAGCTCTGATCATTAAAGAAAAATCCTTGTACAAACAACGTAATACCAATCGGAATCAACGCAATACCGACAAATTTTACCAACTTATCCAGTGAGCGGATCATTTCCGACTGCTCGCCTTTCTTCATAGCCTTCGCTTCTAATGTCAGCTTGGAAATGTAAGAATCCACTCCGACTTTACCAAGACGGGCATGGCACTCTCCCGCTACCACAAAACTTC
>ENA-UPXC01005267-UPXC01005267.1-human-gut-metagenome-genome-assembly--contig:-NODE-5267-length-10821-cov-3.773548_pt1 | contig 10821 bp, 10 predicted proteins | sample MGYA00250047_ERZ773371 | MGnify/ENA primary metagenome ERZ773371 (study PRJEB29103, sample SAMN06111975) | human gut metagenome | biome: human gut; feature: ankylosing spondylitis patient; material... | reverse complement strand
AGATCAATCCCTGGAAACACATGATACAACGTAATCATTCCTGTACCGCTCTCATTTTCCAAATGAAAACATTCACAGAACTTCATATCCTGTACCTTTTTACAAACTGATATACCATATAATTCAATACTTGTAAAAGAATCTGATGATTTTAATTCTCCATTCTTATCAGGTCTGGACTTCAATATAGTTTCTGCAAGCTCATAAGCATTTTTCATAGATTTTTCCTTTATATCATATCCGTATCTTTTCTACTCTTCCATTCTGCAACGGCATTTTTAACCCGTTTGTCAATATCCAAACGTGCTCTCTGGCATTCTTTCGGATATTTTCTTGCCGCCTGAAATGCCAATTTCATGAAGATTCCAGATCCAATCGGGAGCATTGTCTTTAACATACTCTCTGGAAAAACAAAATGTGTTCCATGCTCATAAATTACAGACTCTAATCTGCATGTGTGTGGATATTCTTTCATTCGCTGTCTCATTCGACGGATATATTTTGCAGTATCCCACAATACATCATCTTCAGCGCCAATCAGCAATAATATTCCATTGATTTTTTCAATCTTGATCATCTCGTCTTCTGTGACTGGGTGAGCCTTTTCCGAATCATCAAACAGTTTTCTTGAATTAACCATATCACCGGTTCGCTTTGTTTCTTTCTCAATTACCCTCCAGTAGTCTGGATGTTTATAGCAAAACGGCATATACGGAAGCGGTTCTCCTTTATAAGAAAAAAGAGATTCTCCCTCAATCGGCCATTCCTTACAGCCATCTTTTTTACCCTGCATAAATCCCTGCCAGATAAAGTCACTCGGTGTCAGACCAATCGTCAATGTAATATCTTCAAAATAAGAAGCTGCAGTTAAGGCAAGTGTTCCTGTAGTAGATGCCCCGACAATTCCTATCTTCTGATTACCATGTGCTTTTAACCAGCTGATTGCTTTTTCTATACGCTCCAGCGGGTAATTATGATGTCCATAATCCTTTTTTCCAGGTGACATTGTCATCACATTCACACCGAGTTTATGTAACCATTTCACAGATGTACGCGCCAGATAATCCTCTGAATCATCTCCGATCATGGCAATCATTGCACAGTCTGAATCTGATTTACATTTCCAGTATGCACCATAAAATCCATATGTTCCCACATAAAAATGTTTTTTCTTCATTATCTATCGCCCTTTCCAATAGGTTTTCTTACAACGCAATGCATCCTCATACCTTTGCGGATTTCAAATCTTTCCACTTTTAGCCCTGCTTTTCTGCAACATTTCATAACCACATCTCTTGTTGGCACTCGGACATCTCCGTGTCCACATATATTTGCCAGAGGCATTTCCAATGTATTCATCAGCCATACCAATACTTTATTATCACTTGTCACATCTCTCAGAATCAGTCTTCCATTTGGACGAAGACATCTTTTTACACTGTCAAAAAATGCCTGTGGATTTGGATAATGATGGAAACTCATAGAACAAATAATTGCATCAAATGAATTGTTTTCAAATGGAAAGTTCTCACAGTCTCCTACAACAAATGTTGCATTTGGAATATCTTTCTTTTTTGCCTGTTCAATCATGGCTGGCGTCAGATCCAGTCCTGTATAATGTCGGTCTGGGTATTTTTCTGATAATAAAGAAATCATTGGAGCAGGTCCACAACCTGCATCCAATAAATTTCTGAACGACTCCTTCTCTAGCTCTGCCAGAATATCCGGATAATCCTTCTTACACATTTCGTAAATGCCAGCATGGTTACTTTCATATCTTCCAGCTGCTTTTGTAAATTCACTAATTGACAATTTTTTGTATTCTTCGTTTTTCATGCCCTTCCTCCAATCACTGCATTTTTTTGCCTTGAATCCATATTCATCACTATCATGTATTAGTTTTATCTAACCCAATCTTTTAAAAAAACCGTGTGAAAACAAAACTGTAATTTCACACGGTTTCTTTTCTTATGCTTTCAGTATATCACTTTTATCCTGTTTCGCAACTAAATTTTGTCTCACTGATACTATTTATCATTACAGTTGGGTGACAGGAGCAATGGCTCTTTTATTGTCCCTGATGGCTCATTGCAAGTGATAAAAATAGGGCGCACCCTTTCGGATGCGCCCTGTATAACAATATTTATTCAATTGTAATGTGTTTCTTCTCTTCTACAACTGGCTTTGCTTCTTTCTTCGGAACAAACAGTGTCAGCATACCATGCTGGAACTGTGCCTTGATATCCTCTTCGGTGATATCCTTGCCAACATAGAAGCTTCTCTGGCATGATCCTGCATAACGCTCTCTTCTTAAATACTTGCCAGTCTTCTTATCCTGCTCGTCCTCGTCAAGACCTTTCTCAGCACTGACTACCAGATAACCATCCTTTAACTCTGCATGTACTTCATCTTTCTTGAAGCCTGGAAGATCAATCTCTAACTGATAGCCGTCATCATATTCCTGAATATCAGTCTTCATCAGGTTTGCTGCGTTGTGACCATACAGCTTTCTCTCTGCCTTCTTGTCATTAACATATGGAAAATCAAAGAAATCATCAAATACACTATTTGCAAAAATGCTCGGTACTAACATAATCAAAATCTCCTTTCAATGCTCCAAACTAGATTTTATACTTTAACATCTGCAGCGCCAGCTGCAATCTATTTTGACACTCCGGACACTGCCGATGTGGTATTTATTTTAGCAGCTTTCGCTGCAGAACTAAGGTTTTTAAGAGGCTTCCTTGTTGTTCCCCTTCCTTTGTTCTATGTGTACTATATCACTTATTATTAGCACTGTCAAGAGGTGAGTGCTAATTATTTTGTGAAGATTTTGTGAACTTCTAATTTTCCTGCTTTTCAAAAAGTCAAGCGAAATTTTTCTTGCATTGAGAGCAGGCACTGTAACTTATTACTATTTTCATAGTATATAGAACAATTTTGTTATCTTGTTTTTTTTCCTCAGAAATGATATGATACTCGAATATAGAGAAATACATCATTCTTATAAGAGAAAGGGATAATGATATGAAAATCAAACCAGATCAAAATGCAGTTACTATGATTCAGGAACTGTCTGATGCAAAGGCACCGTCCGGATTTGAGGATGAAGCTGTTGCTGTCGCAAAAAAATATGGTGCAGAATTTGCCGATGTTGAGGAGGATTGCCTGCGCAATCTCTATCTGCGTTCCAAGAATAATACAGGTAATAAGCCTGTTTTTATGCTTGATGCCCACAGTGATGAGGTTGGACTGATGGTTCATTCAATTAAGCCAAATGGAACACTTCGTTTTGTCTCCCTCGGTGGCTGGAGCGATAATTCTCTCCCGGCATCAAAGGTTCTTGTACGCAATAAATATGGTAATTTTATTCCTGGCGTAATTGCAGCTAAACCACCTCATTTTATGACACCTGCCGAGCGTCAGAATGCCGGTTCCACATCAATTCAGTCTCTTGTAATTGATATCGGTGCAACAAGCAAGGAAGATGCTGTTGAAAACTTTGGTATCCGCATTGGTGAGCCTATTATTTCTGACGTACATTTCTCCTATGACGAGGAACATGATGTCATGATCGGAAAGGGATTTGACTGCCGAATTGGCTGTGCTGCCCTTATTGAGACTATGCGCCGTCTCGCAGATGAAAATTTAAATGTTGATCTGGTAGGTGTGTTATCTACACAAGAGGAGCTTGGCGAGCGTGGTGTTAAGGTTGCAGTCGGAAAGGTTGCTCCACAGATTGCACTGTGTTTCGAGGGATGCCCTGCTGATGATACCTTTACTGAGCCGTATGCAATTCAGACAGCTCTTAAAAAAGGTCCAATGCTTCGTTTTATGGACAAATCAATTGTCTGCTCTCCAAGATATCAACGCTACGTATTAGATCTTGCTGAAGAAAAGGGACTTGCTGTACAGTCTTCTGTCCGTGAAGGCGGCGGAAACAATGGTGCAATCATTAACACTTCTCTTGATGGCATCCCGGTAATCGTTGTTGGTGTTCCTGTTCGTTACATCCATTCTCATTATGGAATCACTTCCTACTATGATTTCGAAGCTACAGTACAGTTAGCAACCGAAGTTGTTCGCTCTATGACAGAGGAAATCATCCGTTCCTTCTAATCAAACTTTTAACTCGCATAAAGACTTAGAATTAAAAAAACGACAAACTGCACATTATGCCATGCAATTTGTCGTTTTTATTTTAAAACTTTGGTTTCCACTTTCCTCGCGCAAAGTATACAGCAAAGAGCATAAATAATAAAACATTATGTGCTATCATACATGCCCATGCAGCAATAAGTCCCATGCCTAAAAGCTGCGTACATATGAAGGTTCCTATAATACGAACACCCCACATGCCAATTACACTAAAGATAAACGGTGCAACTGTTTTTCCAACTCCCTGCATCATACCTTCAAGTACGATCGGGATACCATAGAAAGGTTCTGATATTGCGACCATGCGAAGTACTGTAGAACCTAGCATAATTACCTCTGCGTCACGTGAGAACAATGTCATAAGCTGTGGTGCAAATGCAAACAGAAGGGCACCGCACACAGTCATCAATCCGGTTTCAAGTGGAATAATTGCACGCTCTAAATCACGAAGCTTTTTTCCATCTTTTGCGCCAAGTGCATTACCAGCAAGTGTAGCTGCTGCCGTCTGCATACCCCATCCCGGAATATAAAATCCAGACTCTACTGTATTTGCGATTGTGTGTGCTGCCGCAGATGTCTCTCCAAGAGAGTTGATCATAGAAGCAAATACAACGTAGCCAAGCGATGTTGCAAAACGCTGGCACATATTTGGAAATGCTACTCTAATGCACGGAATAAGAATTGTCTTATCTGGCTTAAAGCTCTGTCCCTTCGGTGAAATATCAGCATGTTTCCACAATTTTACAGTAATGGCAATTCCTCCATATGTATACGCAATCGCACTTGCAAGAGCTGCACCTTCAATTCCAAAACCTGCACCTGGCAGCGTAATAGAAATACCTGCAATCACTGCCACACGTGTCGGGTAAATGAACAGGAAATTGAGCACGGTATTAATAATATTCATCACAACACCAACTCTCATCGGCGTTTTTGTATCTCCTACTGATCTAAGTACCGTACCAAAAATAATATTTGCTGTTCTAAACAGCATCGGTGCATACAATATAAGAAAATAACGAGATGCCATATCGCGGATACCTTCATCTACCTGCATCCAAACCGGCACCTGCTTGTTGATTGCTGCAATCACGATAGTAAAACTGATTCCTACCGCAAGCACTACCAAAACAGCCTGTCCTGACGCCCTTTTTGCGCGTTCCCGATTTCCGGCACCAAATGACTGCGATATAAACGCAAGCAATCCTACACCAATCGCTGATACTGTACTTCCTATCAGCCAGTTTACAGTGCTGGTTGATCCGACTGCCGCAGTTGCCTGTGTGCCAAGTGAACCAACCATTGCAGTATCAATGTACTGCACTGCTGTCTGCAGAAACTGCTCTAGCATAGTTGGCCATGCCAAAGCGAAGATCACTGGCAGCATTTTGTTCTTTCGAATGTTCCACTTCTCCATCTTTTTTCTCCCTGTATTCCATTTTCGCCCAATTGTCAAAGCGCATATTTTTTTATTATAGCATACTTTCAAAATAAAACAAGCGATCAGCGATTTACAAACATATCAAGCTCACTTCTGCTTGAAATATGAAGCTTCGAAAAAATATTTTCCAAATACGACTTTACTGTATTTAAGGAGATTCCAAGACTTTTTGCAATCTCCTTATTTGAACGCCCTTTTGAGGCAAGCATGGCGATGGAAAACTCATATGGTGTAAGTGCATCTGTAACCTGAAGAGTGGATACTGGATTGTGGATTTTCATCCATCCTCTACTGAATGTATATACAGATTCGATGATCTCATTATATTCATCTGGATACTGTTCACGCAGCGACCGCTCGATCTGCCCTTGAAGTAAGCCATGATGCTCAATAAATGGATGTATGTAATGCTCAGGAAGTGCAATGTTCCACGCCCTCATAAACGCTGCATCTGCATGCTCATCATCTTTTAAATTCATACAAATCATGCAAAGGACAAGATTTAAGTAAATACTTGCAATTGGGAAACAATTTCCTGCCATCATAAGTGCGGCCTCTGCCATGCCCATTGCACGCTGATATTCACGTCTAAGATAAAGCTCATGTGCTGCGGCATAGATCACATAATATTGGATTCCAGCCTGACACAAACTAATTTTATCACGCAGCACACTTAAATCTGCTGATTCTGAATGGAAAAAGACACTTACAAAACCTTCTGTGACAAGCGTATAGAGCTTCGCTGAAGGATCTGATGTCTTTTTATTTTCTAAGGCAATGGCATTAAAATCTGCTAAAACTGCTGCTGGATCTCCTTCCTGAACAGTTGCCATGGCATGCACCAAACGCGCCGCCAAACGTATCTGTACACTTTCGCTATTGAAGCATTGCTCGCTCACTGTACAGCATTCTTTCTCTTCGTTGCGAAAATAATGCCAAAGTGCCCTTGTTATCTGTCGCTCTTCCTCATCTGCAAGTGAATGCTCAAACTCATGAAAGCTTCCCGGACATGGACTTGCAATCAATGGCATATAGCATTTATTTACATTCCGCTTCCTTTTTGTGCTTTTCTTCGTATCAGCTTTTTTTCTGATATCTAAAGGACTCTTTGCTGTGTATGGAATAAGCCATTCACTTTTTTTGCGAACAGCTCCCTCAATTCGTCCTGTATTCAAATAATAATTGACCATTCTAATAGACATTCCCCATTTTTCAGAGGTTTCTCTCACTGTCAAATATTCCATGATTTATTCCTTCTTTTATTGTCAATTCCATTAATGTTGCTATTGACAGTTTACCATAGCAAACTGTTCTTTACAAGGAAAAAAGCTGACATTTTAAACCAACTATTGATTATCGTGCTGTTACATGGTATAATTTTTATAGATAATATATTATCTATTTTAGGTGTTTTTATGCCTTTTTAGATAATATATTATCTATCATAAGATTGGAGGTGATACCATGAGTTCACTGCAATGGGAGACTGTTGAAGAGCTTGATCAGAAGTTAGCATATCGTGTAAAGGTCATCCGAAAGCGCCGTTCCATCTCGCAGCAAAAGCTTGCCCTCATGTCGAATGTCAGCTATGGCTCTATCAAACGCTTTGAATCTACTGGTCAAATTTCTCTTTATTCGCTTACAAAAATTGCCATGGCTCTTCATATTGAAGATGATCTTAGAAACTTATTTACTCAAGTTCCTTATCGCAATTTGCAGGAGGTTATAAATGAACAAAAACAACGTGATTCAGGTGTTTTATGATGGAAAGGTTGTAGGACTGCTTGCTATGCGTGGTCATTCTACGTCATTTGAATACGATGATGATTGGATTAAAACAGGATTTCCAATCAGTCCATTTTCATTGCCTCTCGAAAAGCAAGTTTTTACTCCTACTAAGCCTTATTTCAACGGACTATTCGGTGCCTTTGCAGATAGTCTACCAGATGCTTGGGGACAGCTTTTGTTAAACAGAATGCTCAAAAAATATAAGCAAAATTTGGATGACATTACTGTATTAGATCGCCTTGCCATTATTGGTGATTCCGGCATGGGTGCACTATCATATCATCCCAAAATCAGTTTTCCACAAGAGCATTTAAATGACGATTTAGATGAACTCGCTTCTCAATGTCACAAAATATTAAATATGGAATATTCCGAAAAATTGGATGAACTTTATCATCTTGGCGGTACTAGCGGAGGTGCCAGACCAAAAATCATGACTGAAATTGATGGAGAACCTTGGATCATCAAATTTCCAGCTCATGTTGATGGAAAAGACGCTGGGAAAATGGAATACGACTATGCCGTATGTGCGAAAGCATGCAAAATTACAATGAGTGAGTTTTGTCTTTTTCCCTCTTCCTGTTGCCCCGGCTATTTTGGTACAAAACGTTTTGACCGAAAATCAGATAAGCAAGGTACAAAACGAATACACATGCTGACAGCCGCTGCACTTTTAGAACTTGATTTTCGCCAACCAAGTCTTGACTATCATAGCTTGATGAAATTAACAAAAATTCTCACGCAAAATAATTATTCTGATATCGAAAATCTATTTCGGCGAATGTGCTTTAATGTTTACGCACACAACCGAGATGATCACTCGAAAAACTTTTCTTTTTTGTATGATGACACCACTGATCTTTGGCATTTAAGTCCTGCCTATGATTTAACTTTCAGCAGTACTTATTACGGAGAACACACAACCACTGTCGATGGAAACGGACGCAATCCCGGTAAAAAGGAACTTGTCCAAGTTGGAATCACCGCTGGTATTCCACGAAAAACATGTATTAACATTGCCGAAGAGATTGAACAAATCGTGCACGATATGCTAGAAGCCTACTTACAATAAATGCGTACTTTTTCATGCAATTTCATATGGCAAGCTGTTATTTACAAGAAAAACCGGGGATACTTCCTCGGCTTTCTGTTGCAAAGGTTACTGTTCATGGAATACCTATTCCAAAACTGTAATTACCAAAGTTGCATTACTGCTTTTAAAAGCATCTGAATCATCAGCCAAAATGATATTCTAAAGTTCTTTGCTGCAAGATCAGTTACATTTAAAAATACACTCGTCACGGTTCCTATGAAATCTTTTTCGTTGCTATTATTAACTGGCTCAATTTGATTTGTCTGATCAGCTTGATTAGTTTGACTTGGCAGCTTTGCAAGCTCCTCCGTATAAGAGTGTCCACACTTCGTACAGGTATAGATTCTGATTCCTGTGTAAGTTGTGGTCGCTTCTCTTGCTATTTTGCTTTCATAACTATGATCACTAATTTTTGTGCTACAAGCATCGCAGAAATGATCGTTATTGCTGTCTTCATGACCTAATGCTGGCAGTTCCTTATAGGTAGTGTAATTACAGCCTTCGCGCTTACATGTATCGTAGGCCTCCCAGCCAATTTCCATACATGTAGCGGCTTGTGCTTCGTGATGTTCTAAATCATGATTCAATGCTGGCAGTTCCTTATAGGTGGTGTAACCACAGCCTTCGCGCTTACATGTATTATAAGCTTCCCAACCTATTTCTGTGCAGGTTGCGGCTTGTGCTTCGTGATGCTCTAAGTCATGATCCAGTGCCGCAATCTCCTTGTAAGTGCTGTAGGTACAGCCTTCTCGCTTGCATGTATCATAAGCTTCCCAACCGTTTTCTGTGCAGGTAGCTGCTTTCGCGGCATGATGCTGCAAGTCATGCTTCAATGCTGGCAACTCTTTGTAGGTATTGTAGTTACAACCTTCTCGCTTACAAGTATCGTAGGCTTCCCAGCCTATCTCTGTGCAGGTTGCAGGTTTCGCTTCGTGATACTCTAAGTCATGATTCAATGCTGGCAACTCTTTGTAGGTAGTGTAGTTGCAACCTTCTCGCTTACAAGTATCATAGGCCTTCCAACCTATTTCTGTGCAGGTTGGTGCTTTAGCGGCATGATGCAAAATGTCATGGTTCTTAACTTTTCCATATTCCTGACCACAAGTTGTGCAGACTGCCTTTTGGGTACAAGTCGCTTTTCCTCCTGTGTGATCGCTAATCTTTTTGCTACAAATATCACAGAAATGATCGTTATTATCATCCTTGTGCTGGCAGACATACTCACACTCACTGCAGACTCCGTCTTTCCACTCATGCGCTTCCTCTGCAACCGTCACTACTCCACAGTTATTACACTTCTTTTTATGTGTCTTTGCTGTCTGAGTCCATTCCTCTGCTTCTGTATGCTTACAAATATATCCGCACACTCTACATTTTCCATTTTCCCACTCGTGTAAAGCGCATCCATCTTGTGCTTGTGGTTCATCTTTTACAGGGCATGCCCCTGCCCCATATGTGCACTGATACCAATGATACGTAGCATTATTCGACCAAACAGTTTCAGGCCAATGCTCATGAAATTTTACATTATTTAATAGTGCATCGTTGCCACTTCCAATATTCTTTCTAATATCATTCCATTGTTCAGCAGTTCCAAGATAAATAGCATTTGTCAAACTGTTACACTCAGAAAACGCATAAACTCCAATACTTTTCACACTATTTGGCAACGTTATGCTGGTCAAACTTTTACAGCTAAGAAACGCACCATCTCCAATACTTGTCACACCGTTTAACAGTGTTATATTATTCAAACTTCTACAATTATCAAACGCATGATCTCCAATACTTGTCACACTATTCGGCAACGTTATATTTTTCAAACTTGCACAGCTAAAAAACGCATAATTTCCAATACTTGTTACACCATCTTCAATCACCACTGATTTTACTTTATAGTAGATCCCATACCATGGTGACATTTTCTTTCTCCAATTCGCCATCGCTCCCGTACCGCTTATGGTTAGCACACCTTCATCATCCAGTATCCAGGTCAGGTTATCCCCGTTATTTCCTTCTGCTCCGCAGGTTCCACTATCCACAATATTGCTACTGTATAATACAATACCATTATCCACACAATCAACCATGACATAGATCTCTGGCAAAATTGCTTCTTCTGACAGAATATAGTGGTTGCCTTTTTCGTCGGTTTCTGGGATAGTTGGCGTGTATATTTGACATACTCCCACGTTTAAAACCGTGGGATTCCTTAGATTCTGGCAGCGTCATCCAGCCCTATAGACTGAAATATAGCCACAGTATTCAGGATTTATGCTGATGGGATTTCATACGTCGTGTACTACTTTCTCAGCAAAAGACCTATGCCGAAGCCTTATGT
>ENA-UPXC01005261-UPXC01005261.1-human-gut-metagenome-genome-assembly--contig:-NODE-5261-length-10832-cov-3.213203_pt1 | contig 10832 bp, 12 predicted proteins | sample MGYA00250047_ERZ773371 | MGnify/ENA primary metagenome ERZ773371 (study PRJEB29103, sample SAMN06111975) | human gut metagenome | biome: human gut; feature: ankylosing spondylitis patient; material... | reverse complement strand
TTTGCGATTGCCTGGTCCACGCTCTCTGTTTCTGCGACATCACATTAAACCTGGTAAATGTCTTCTTCCTGTCCCGCATATTCCTTTTCCATTGTCTCAGTATCAATATCCAGGGCAGCTACCTTGGCCCCCTCTTCCACCAGCCGCTTTACCATGCTAAGACCGATTCCATTGGCAGCGCCTGTTACAACCGCGATTTTTTCATCATATCTTCTGATTTCCATATTCAGACCTCCTCATTCCTTTTCTTCCGGCGGCGCCCAGTACAGCATGGTTGCCATGCTTCCCACCTGGCAGACCTGATTGTCCTGGTTCAGGATGGTATACTGGATATTCAGCACGCCCCTGTCCGGTTTGGATTTTGATTGCTTGGCTTCCAGCACCTCTACCTCACAGTGGATGGTATCCCCGATCTTAATGGCGCCGACAAACTTCCACTCCGTGCTCAGCGCCGCAATGGCGGAACCGTCCACCAGGCCCATGCGGTTCACCAGACGGATGCAGTGGGTATCCGTGACGATAGCCGGTTTTCCGAACACATCCCCCATGATCAGATTTGCACTCTTCCGCCCCACCCCCGGCAGCTTTAAAAGGGCGTCAAAATCGTCGGGCACCTTTCCTCCGTACTGGTCCCACAGGATCTTCATACAGGCGCTGATGTCCCTGGCCTTGCTGTGTCCCAGTCCGCAGGGCTTCACGATGGCCTCGATCGCATCGGGATCCGCCTGGGCCAGGGACTCCACATCGGGGAATTTCTCATACAGCTTTTCCACTACCACGTTGACCCGGGCGTCTGTGCACTGGGCCGCCAGCCGGACACTGACCAAAAGCTTCCATGCCTCGTTATAATCCAGGGTACAGCCCGCCTCCGGGTATTCCTTTTTCAGCCGGTCTATAATCTCCAGAGCCAGCTTTTTTCTTTCGTTTTCCATAAAACCTCTCCTTTGTATCTGCTTCTATGGCATCCGTTTTCCCACTACACAGGCCCTTTGTCTGCTTCCACCTCATAGACCACATAGGGATGGCTTACATGATACCCAAGCTTCTCTGCCAGAGCTGCGGAGATCTCCGTATGGGCATCCCAGGACGGATAAAGCCCCCGCTCCAGGCATTCCAGGATAGGCCCCTCGCCCCCTCCCAGCTGCGGGTAGGACACGTGGAGAATGATTCCCACCTTCATGAACCTTCGCATGGATTGTTCCATAAGCGCGCCTTCCTTCCTGTTTTCTCTGTCTCTACTTGCGCTTCATAACTTCCGCGCATTTATCTGCAATGGATTCCGGGCCATAGCCGTATTTCACCAAAAGCTGTTCGTAATCTCCTGACTCAGCGAAATCAGTTGCACCAATGCGGGTCATTGGCACAGGCGCATTTTCTGCCAGGACTTCCGCCACAGCGCTTCCCAGTCCTCCGTAAACGGAGTGTTCCTCCACCGTTACAATGGCGCCCGTTTCCTCAGCGCATGCAACAATCAGGTCCCTGTCAATGGGTTTGATGGTATGCATATCCACCACCCTTGCCTGGATACCCTTTGCTTCCAGAAGCTCTGCCGCTGCCAGGGCCTTGTGAAGCACGGTTCCCGTGGTGATGATGGTTACATCCCCGCCTTCCCTGACCGTAATGCCCCTGCCAATCTCAAATTCCATATCCTCAGGATAATACACAGGAGCCGCCGCGCGGCTCAGCCTTAAATATACAGGGCCCGGATGGTCCGCAGCGGCAAATACCGCCTTTTTTGTCTCCACTGCGTCCGCCACCGTAATTACCGTCATATTGGGAATCGCCCTTACAAATGCCAGGTCTGTAATGGCCTGGTGGCTGGCCCCGTCATAGGAGTCCGACAGGCCGCAGTAGGTGCCGCACAGTTTCACATTCAGGTTGTCATAGGCAATCAGGCTCTGTATAGGGTCTGCCCCTCTGGTGGTCAGGAACACTGCAAATGTATTTACATAAGGAATCAATCCCTCCCTGGCAAAACCGGCTGACATGGATACCATATCCAGCTCGCTGATGCCCACATTAAAGTAACGTTCCGGAAATGCCTTTCCAAAAATGCCGCTCTTTGTGGAGGAAGCCACATCCGCCTCCAGGCCCACGATTTTCTTATTCTGTTCTCCCAGCTCCTTAAGCGCTTCGCCGTAAGCGTCGCGGATTGCTATGTTCTCTCCCATTATCTGGCACCTCCTAATTCTGCTTTCGCCTGTGCGTATTCATTGTCATTGATGGCCTTGCCGTGCCAGGTGTTCCTGCCTTCCATAAAGGAAACGCCCTTGCCCTTTACAGTGCTGGCCTGAATCAGGACAGGCTGGCCCTTTGTCTTCTTTGCCTCTTCAACAGCCCGGCAGAAATCCTCCACATCATGGCCGTCACATGTTATGACTTTCCAGCCAAATGCCCTCCATTTTGCCCCGATATCTCCCATGGGCATGATTTCCTCCAGGGTGCCGTCCAACTGTACTCCGTTGTTGTCCAGTATTCCAATCAGATGGTCAGCGCCGAACTTGGAGGCGGACATGGCGGCCTCCCATATACAGCCTTCCTCAATCTCTCCGTCGCCCATAACCACATAGGTATAGGAATCCAGCCCCTTAATCCTGTCCGCCATGGCCATGCCCAGTCCCGCTGAAAGCCCCAGTCCCAGAGGACCTGTGGACAGCTCCACGCCCGGTGTCTTATGTACGCAGGGATGTCCCTGAAGCATGCTGTCCATCTGGCGCAGTGTCTTTAACTCTTCCTTGGGGAAAAAGCCTTTCTCCGCCAGCACCAGGTACAGCATGGGGGCCGCATGGCCCTTGGACAGAATCAGGTGGTCCCTTCCCTCCATCTCAGGATTACCGGGATTCACATGCATGATTTCAAAATAAAGAGACGTCAGTATCTCCGTACATGACAGGGAACCGCCGGGATGGCCTGTCTGGATACTGTGAAGCAGGTCAATCAGGTCGTTCCGGAATTTGCTGCATTGTCTCTGTAATTCCTCTTTTCTCTCATTCGTCATCTCTATATCTCCTCCAATTTATTCTTGATTTCTTCCATGCACAGCTTTGGACTGGTAAGGACAGGGCAGCCTGTGATGGAAGCTATCTCGTCCTCCAGATGGGCCATGGATGCCTGGGCAAGGACAATACAGTCATAGCCGCCAAGCTCCCCTGCCTTTTCCTTAAGAATCATGTCGTGCTTCTTCATGTCCATGGCTTTCATGGCATGGAATGCATCCATACACACGCAGGTGGATATATCTGCTTCCCTTCCCGCCTTATCCGCCTCGCCCTTAATCTTGGACACGGTTGGGGCCACTGTGCTGTCCGCCGTGGCCATCACCATGATGCGTTTTCCGTAGACAACGCTTCTTCTGGCCATGGCGTCGTCAATGGCAATGACAGGAACCCGGATAAAAGGCCGAATCATCTCCACCACAGGGGTCAGTGTGGAGCAGGTGGTGACAATGATATCCGCCCCTGTCAGCTCCTGGGCCTTTATGTCGCAGAGCAGGCGGTTCCGGTTCTGAATGGTGAACTCCCCAATCTCATTTGGATTATTTGCCAGGAAATCATCCCACAGGTTATGTATCTTCACTTCGTATCCCAGGTAATTCCTCAGGCTGTCGTCAAAGCCTGCTGCCACGCTCTTTACTGTGTGAATTAATGCTATACTTTTCATGTAATCCTCCGACTTCAACCGGCAGATGATGCAGCCGGTTATCCGTTATCAGTTATTGTACAAGTTTTACGATATTTTTCCGTATACCCTGTCTGCAATGGGCCTCAAGTGGGCGATTGCCCCTTTTGCAGCCTCTTCCATTGAAGGAATCTGAAATATCTCGGTACAGTAATTCCCATCATAACCGCATTCCTTAAAAGTGCTCAATATCTTCTCAAAGTCCAGCCCGCAGTGGCCGGGGTACCGCCGGTTGTTGTCCGCCAGATGTACGTGAATATTATATGGACTATAACGGCGGATGGCTTCATATATATCCTTCTCTTCAAGATTCAGATGGAAGATGTCCATCATCAGGCGCAAATTAGGCCGGTCCACCCGGTCTACCATATCCGCTCCCTCTGCCAGGGTATTGATAAAATTTGTCTGCATGATTGTCACTGTCTCAAGGGCAATATCCACTCCCTTTGGCGCCCCGTAATCTGCCAGCTCCCGGAAGGCTTTCACTGCCAGTTCCTGTGTTTCATTCCTGGTCAGCTCCCCGCAGTATTGTCCCCGAACCCGGCCAATGTTGATATTCGCCCCAAGATAACTGGCAAAGTCAATGATTTCCTTGCTCCTGCGGATGGCCTCCGCACGGATTGTTTCATCCGGATTCGTATAGCTTAAGCCCAATTGTCCGAAAATCTCCCCGGTACACACCAGGACCACGGACAAGCCATTCTTCTCTGCAGTATCCTTAACTTCCTTCCAGTCTAATTCACCGGGATTCAATGTCATAAGCTCCACCCCGTCATATCCCAGCCTTCCCAAATCCCCGAAGCTTTTATCCAGGCTTCCCTGGTATGCTGTTACGGAATCAGCAACCGCTACATCCGGTGTAGCCACCTGATAACATAGTTTCACCTTACACGCCTCCTTGTTCCCTGCTTACCCTTGTGCACGGAGAGCAGCAGCTTCTGTATACTTATATAATAAGCAAAAAACATGCCAACTCCATTTTCCCAAATATACATCCTTTTTGCAATGGAACGCCATGTTTTATGCCTGCTTGTTTTGTTTCATTTTGTTTTAATTGTTTCAGCCGTTTAAATACGTTTAAATTTGTTTCATCAGACTGTCAACTTTTGTTTCAGACGGACCATCCATCGCCAGTGCCGGATGGTCGATTATATGATGCCGCATAGCTTCTCTGGCCGCCTGGGAATCATGACTCTGAACTGCATTCAGAATCAGACCGTGGTCCTTCCTGCCATGCTCGAACCCAATCATCTCCGTACCTTCCCTGATGGACATTACCAGCGCATCCTCCATGGTTTTATACATCTGGCACACTAACGTATTATGGGTACATTCTCCCAAAAGACAATGGAACTCAAAATCAATCTCTATGTATTTTTCCAGATTCCCCAGGTTCTGCAGCATCTTCTTATAATTTTTCTCCAGCTTCCTAATCTGAACCTCAGTGGCATTTTCCGCAGCCATTTCAGCTACCCCGCATTCAAACAGCATCCTGAACTCAAACACTTCTTTCAATTCATCTTCACTTAAGAAAGCAGCCGGCACAGCACTCTGAAAGTAGTTGGCCAGCCCCAGCTGACCCACATATGACCCTTCCCCCCTCCTGGTTTCCAGAAGTCCCACTGCTGACAATTTCTGAATCGCCTGGCGCACTGTCCCCCGGCTGACTCCAAACACTTCCATAAGCTGATTTTCCGAAGGTATCTTCTCTCCCGGAACCCAAACACCTGACATAATCTGGTCTTTCATCTGATTGTATACCTGGTCTCCTATATTAACTTTCTTGACAGCTTTTAAGTTCATGACAAATACCGCCTTTTTTCTTTTCCTTAAAGTATACCACCTTTTATACCAGATTCAAAGATGTCTTCTGTCCGTCAGCAGACAATATTATGGGCATTTTTTCCCTCTGACAGCTGCCTGACTCCCTCCAGCAGCTCATGTAGCGGGACTGGGAAACCGGCAGGTGACGCCGGATTCGCTGGGACCGCGCGTGGTGGATGGGCTTTCGATGAACCGCCATCTGCGGACGGAGCCAGGCAGAAGAAATGGCACATACCTCTATACGGCTGAGAAAGCGGGGCGGACGGTGCATCCGGTTCTCAGCGGTATCCATCCAGGGGTGATGGCACAGACAGGGATGGAGACGGCAGAAATTGTCCGCGGCGTCGTGCGGGAGAGCCGCCCGGATCTGGTGATCGCGGTCGACGCGCTGGCGGCGCGAAACGTCCACCGTCTGGCAAGCACCATTCAGCTGACGGATACAGGAATTCATCCGGGTTCCGGCGTCGGCAACCACCGCCGGGGAATGACGCGGGAAAATCTCGGCGTGCCGGTAATCGCGATCGGCGTTCCGACGGTTGTGGGCGCGGCGGCGATCGTTCACGGGACGGTCAATGCGTTAGTGCGGACACTAACCGCCTCAAAAGAGGGCAGCCGGTACGGTGAATACATCCGGGAACTGGATTCGGACAGCCAGTATGAGCTGATCCGGGAACTTCTGGAACCTGAATTTGGAGCGATGTTTGTGACCCCGCAGGACATGGACGAGCGTATCTGCAAGCTGAGCGCAGCAATCGCCGAGGGGATCCGGCGGGCAGTGGAACGGCTGGAGGAAGAAAGATAACACTGAAAAAAATGCCAGATTGAAAAACAGAACCAAACAGGAAACTACACTTTGCTAATCGCATAGGATAGAACAGGAAAGAAGGGAGATGAATGCGGTGCGGTGGTGGCAGAGGGCAGCCGGGCTCCTGATGGTTCTGTTTTTGCTGACAGTCGGCTGGAAGATGCGTGCATTCATCTGGACAGCTGTGCAGAATGCGGTGGTAAGGTCCTGGTATCCGGTCTGGGGGACTAATTTGCGGGATATACCAGATTCGGAGGAGGGGAAAAGGCATAGACTTGCCGGGTGGAAGAAACAGACGCAGGGAGAAGCCGATCCGTCCTATTATAAATATCTGGAAGAACAGGAAGTCCGGCAGGAGTATATGGATTTCCTGGCACAGTTTTCCGGGAGTAGGCTGGTGGATGGAACTTTACTTGGAAAATGGAACGGGCTTGTTCATGGAAGTGGGAGACAGGGCGGCGGAGAGACAGACGAAGAGAGGCTGTATAGTGCTGGAAAGAATGGAGAAAAGACAGAGAGGGCAAATCCTGCCGCACTGGTGGACAGCCCGCGTCTGCGGAAAAAGCTGGAAGATTATGATTATCTGATCCAGCATTTTTTTACAATCCACCCGACGGCATCGATTGACCGGAGCCTGATGAACGCAGAGACATTTTTATCGATGGATCTGACAATCAGGAAGGACGAGGCGGACGGACCACAGATCTTGATTTATCATACCCATTCGCAGGAAAATTATAGAGATTATGCGGGAAGCGACGGAAAGGGAGCGGTGGTGTCTCTGGGGGAAGAGCTGGCAAAACGGCTGCGGGCGAAAGGATATCAGGTCTGGCACGATACAACTGCCTATGATATGAAGTCGGGGCATCTAGACCGGAGCCGTGCCTATACATATGCCTGCGAGGGTGTCACGAACCTTTTGCAGAAATACCCGTCGATTCAGGTGATTTTAGATGTGCACCGGGACGGTGTCAGCGAGCAGACGCATCTAGTCACGCAGATAGAAGGGAAACCAACGGCACAGATCATGTTTTTCAACGGTACCAGCGAAACGCCGGACGGACCGATCGAGTATCTGGCAAATCCCTGCCGGAAGGAAAATCTGGCGTTCAGTTTTCAGATGAAGTGGAATGCCGATCAGATATATCCTGGGTTTACGCGGACGATTTATTTAAAGGGGCTTCGTTACAATCTGCATCTACGCCCGCGCTCGGCGTTGATCGAAGTCGGAGCACAGACGAATACATATGAAGAGGCGGTCAATGCGATGGATCCGCTGGCGCAGCTTCTGGATCAGGTGCTGACAGGCTAATGGCAAGGCTTTTAGTCAAGGCTTTTTCTATTTCAGGACTTGCGGCGTACATGAAAAAATGGTATATTCATTTAGATCAGGTGTTATTTATTATAAAAGATGATTTTAAATAAAAATAAGATATCGCAGCAAACATGTTGTTGCCAAACAAAGTGATACAGAGAGAGGAATGAACGGATGGCAATTATAGATCAGAGCAAAATCAGAAATTTCTGCATCATTGCACATATCGATCACGGCAAATCAACGCTGGCAGATCGTATTATTGAGATGACGGGACTTTTAACGAGCCGTGAGATGCAGGCGCAGGTGCTTGATAACATGGATCTGGAGCGGGAGAGAGGTATTACCATCAAGTCGCAGGCAGTCCGCACGGTATATAAGGCGAAAGACGGTCAGGAGTACATTTTTAATCTAATCGACACGCCTGGACATGTGGACTTTAACTACGAGGTTTCCCGAAGCCTGGCGGCGTGCGACGGCGCGATTCTGGTTGTGGATGCGGCACAGGGAATCGAGGCGCAGACGCTGGCGAATGTATATCTGGCGCTGGATCATGATCTGGAGGTCATTCCGGTGTTAAATAAGATCGATCTGCCGAGTGCGGATCCGGAGCGCGTGGCAGCGGAGATCGAGGATGTGATCGGTCTGGAGGCGTCAGATGCACCGCGCATTTCTGCGAAGACCGGCTTAAATGTCGAGGCAGTTCTGGAGGAGATCGTGCAGAAGATCCCGGCACCGGCGGGCGATCCGGAGGCATCGCTGCAGGCGCTTATTTTCGACTCTCTGTATGATTCTTACAAGGGCGTTATCGTATTCTGCCGTGTGAAGAACGGTACGATCAAAAAAGGCACACGCATGAAAATGATGGCGACCGGAGCGGCTGCCGAGGTTGTGGAGGTCGGATATTTTGGCGCAGGTCAGTTTATTCCGTGCGAAGAGCTTTCAGCCGGTATGGTTGGTTATGTGACTGCCAGTATTAAAAATGTGCAGGATACCCGCGTGGGCGATACGATCACCGATCTGGACAACCCATGCGCAGAGCCGCTTCCGGGTTACAAGAAGGTAACGCCGATGGTATACTGCGGTCTTTATCCGGCGGACGGTGCGAAATATCCGGATCTGCGGGATGCACTGGAAAAATTGCAGCTCAACGATGCAGCGCTCTATTTTGAGCCAGAGACATCGGTAGCGCTGGGCTTTGGTTTCCGGTGTGGTTTCCTGGGGCTTCTCCATCTGGATATTATCCAGGAACGCCTGGAACGCGAGTACAATCTGGATCTTGTGACAACGGCGCCGGGCGTTGTATACCGGGTGCACAAGACGAACGGCGATATGATTGAGCTGACGAACCCGTCAAACCTGCCGGATCCGTCCGAGATTGCCTATATGGAAGAGCCGATCGTGTCGGCGGAGATCATGGTTACGACCGAGTTTGTCGGTGCGATCATGACGCTGTGCCAGGAGCGCCGCGGCGTTTACCTGGGAATGGAGTATATTGAGGCGAGCCGTGCGCTGCTGAAATATGAACTTCCGTTAAATGAGATTATTTATGATTTCTTCGATGCATTGAAATCGCGCTCCCGCGGTTACGCGTCGTTTGATTATGAGTTAAAGGGCTACGAGGAATCCAAGCTGGTAAAACTGGATATTCTCGTCAACCGCGAGGAAGTGGACGCGCTCTCTTTCATCGTATTCGAAGGTTCGGCATATGAGCGCGGCAGAAAAATGTGCGAGAAGCTCAAGGATGAGATTCCGCGTCATTTATTTGAAATTCCAATCCAGGCGGCGGTCGGTGGAAAGATCATTGCCCGCGAGACGGTCAAGGCAATGCGGAAGGACGTTCTGGCAAAATGCTACGGCGGCGATATTTCCCGAAAGAGAAAACTTCTGGAGAAGCAGAAGGAAGGAAAGAAACGTATGCGTCAGATCGGAAACGTAGAGATTCCGCAGAAGGCATTTATGAGCGTCCTGAAGCTGGACGAGGAATAATGGAATTATATATACACATCCCGTTCTGCGTCCGCAAATGCCGTTACTGTGATTTTCTTTCGTTTGCGTCCGATGCGTGCGTGCGGGAAAAATATGTGGATCAGCTGATCCGGGAGATTGAAAGCATTCCGGAAGAGGATGCAGGGCAGTGTCCTGAAAATGCGGCGCCGCGGCTAAACCTGACAGGGCGGACGGTGGAGACGATCTTTATCGGCGGCGGAACGCCGTCCCTGCTTCCACCATCGGCGATTGAGCGGATTCTGGCAGCCGTCCGGCAGGTCTTTCGGGTAGAGCCGGATGCGGAGATCACGATGGAGGCGAATCCGGGGACATTGACGCCGGATTCGGCAGCCGGTTACCGGAATGCAGGGGTCAACCGCCTGAGTCTGGGGCTGCAGTCGGCTTCGGAGGAGGAATTGCGGCTTTTAGGGCGGATTCATACGCGGGAGCAGTTTTTACAGAGTTTTCGTGCTGCGCGGGACGCTGGATTTGACAATATCAATGTCGATCTGATGTCGGCGCTTCCGGGACAGTCGGAGGAGAGTTGGCAGGAGACTCTGCGGTTCGTCTGCGACCTTGAACCGGAACATATTTCCGCATACAGCCTGATTGTGGAAGAAGGCACGCCGTTATATGAAGAGTACGGGGAGATGTGCGCGGATCTGGAGAAATACGGCGATTACGCCTCTATGCCAAAGCGTTTACAGACGAAGTATGAAGGCTGCAAATGTCTGCCGGATGAGGAGACAGACCGGAATATGTACCACCACACGAAAACAACGCTGGCGAAGCGGGGCTATGAGCGGTATGAGATTTCCAATTATGCCAGACCGGGCTATGCCTGCCGCCACAACATCGGTTACTGGACCGGTGTGGAGTATCTGGGGCTTGGTCTGGGGGCATCCTCGCTGGCGGGCGGGAAACGCTTTCAGGTGACGGCGGATTTGAACCGTTATCTGGTGTTTACGAAAGAAGAGCTGGCAGCGGGCGCACAGTATGAGGAAATACACGAACTGAGCCGTCAGGAGCGGATGGAAGAATTTATGTTTCTGGGGCTGCGGCTGACCGGCGGCGTCCGGACGGCAGAGTTTGAACGCCGGTTTGGCGTGGCGATGGAAGCGGTGTACGGCGAGGTGATCGAGAGTACACTGTACTTTTTAGAAGAATCATCATTTCCGCTTTGGTTGTAATAGAAACGGGTTAGGCTGATTCCTAATCTGT
>ENA-UPXC01005247-UPXC01005247.1-human-gut-metagenome-genome-assembly--contig:-NODE-5247-length-10851-cov-24.104325_pt1 | contig 10851 bp, 9 predicted proteins | sample MGYA00250047_ERZ773371 | MGnify/ENA primary metagenome ERZ773371 (study PRJEB29103, sample SAMN06111975) | human gut metagenome | biome: human gut; feature: ankylosing spondylitis patient; material... | reverse complement strand
CCTTTAATCTCTTTTTTTTTAATGATACGGCGACCACCGAGATCTACACTCTTTCCCTACACGACGCTCTTCCGATCTAAATAATCTCTTATATATTTTGCTGTTTTAAATTCCACATGTGAAAGCTCAGCAATGTTATGTAGATTATTTCTATGTTGTTTAACAATTTTATCTATATATGATATATCTTTCATTAAATTATCCCCCTAAATTCCATTAATATTTAAATTTTTAGATAATTTAATTATATACATTTTCATTATATTGTCCAATTTTTTCGTAAAAAAAATACTACACCTAGACTAATGTCTAGATGTAGCATTGTATATATATCGATATTAATTTTATTAATTATTATTCTTCGTTTCCGCCGAATTCATCGCTTTCTTCGTATAATAAAGCTATACCACCTTGTGCAGTTTCTTTGTATTTATCCATCATGTCTCTACCAGTTTCGTCCATTATTTTAACTATTTGGTCGAATTTAACATGGTGAACACCATCAGATAATAATGCATAGTTAGCAGCATCTAACGCTCTTTGTGCTCCCATTGCATTTCTTTCTATACATGGTATTTGAACATATCCGTAAGCTGGGTCACAAGTCATACCTAAGTGATGCTCTAAACCTATTTCTGCAGCGTACTCTATTTTTCTAAGAGCTGCACCTTTTATGAATGCTGTAGCAGCAGCTGCCATTGCACAAGCAACACCAACTTCACCTTGACATCCTACTTCTGCACCTGAAACTGATGCATTTTTCTTAACAGATATACCTATTAAACCTGCTACTGCAAGACCTTCTTCTATAGCTTCGTCATCGAATCCATAGTAGTCTTGTAATGTGAATAATACAGCTGGTAATACACCTGCAGATCCACAAGTTGGAGCTGTAACTATTTCAAATCCTGATGCATTTTGTTCAGATACAGCTAAAGCATATGCATATATCATTGAAGAAAGTTGTTTATTTACTTTGTATTGTCTGTAGAAAGTTCTAGCTTTTCTAGCTAATTTTAATTTTCCTGGAATTATATCAGTAGCTTTTAAACCATCATCTAATGATTTTCTCATAGCTAATCTTATTTCTCTTAAGTAATCCATTATATCTTCATCGTCGAATTCTTTTACGTAGTCAACGAAGTTTTTGTGGTTTTCTCTACACCATTCTATAATGTCTTCTATATTGTCGTGTGGGTAAACACTTGCAGATGATTGTCCTCTTTTACCTTCTTCAGCTAAAGAACCTCCACCTACAGAGAATACAGTCCACTCGTCCATTACGTTTCCTGCTTCATCTAAAGCTACTAATTTCATTCCGTTAGTGTGGAATTCTTTTACTATTTCTGGTTCCCAAACTATTTCAACGTTTTTAGGCGCTAATGTTTTTATTATTATATAGTCAGTTAAGTGACCTTTTCCTGTAGCTGCTAAACTTCCGTATAAATGCGCTCTGAAACTTGCTGCGTTAGGATTTTTTTCGTTGAATATTCTTGCTGCTCTTTGTGGACCCATAGTGTGAGAACTTGATGGTCCCGGTCCTATTTTATAAAGTTCTTTTAGTGATTCCATAAAACTTTCCTCCTAATAAAATTAATCTTCTGTTTATTTTAAAATTTAATTATTTTGATAAGGTTATCCTACATAAATTCTATTCATTTCAAACTTTAAATTAAAAATGATATACCTTTTCCTATTCTATAAAACTATTTATATATAATTATACCTTTTTCTATAAATAAATTATATAGATATTCTTAATTTCCATAATTTTACCGCTATAGTACTTTTTTCATGTGTTTTTTTAATTAAATCGCCCATAGCACTTTACTATTTTAAACTATAAAAACGTTTTTGGCTATACTTTTATTTAATTTTTTAATTTTTTAATTTTTTGCATAATTTCAGTTGATTTTTCCAAAATTTTGTAATAACATTAATTCATAACAACTTATTAAAAATCCAAATAAAATTTAACTAACCTAAGTAGAGGCGCAATGATTATCAGTAAGTAATATGAGCTGGCGAGTGTAGATGATTACTGAAAGGATGATTTGCCGAAGTTTATATCTTGGCGAAGATATATGCTGGGGTCATGCAGAAAATGCATGAGACTGTCACTTATCTAAGTGGGGGGCTACAGGTTTACTTTGATTTATGTTAGCAACGTACGAAGTATTCCTTTGTACGTTTTTTAATATCAAAAATCTACTCTTGCAGTATCCTTTGGAAAATATATAACCTCCCCTTATTTTATATCTCTATTTAGGAAGTAATAATAAAATACGAAATACTATAAATTATATGAGGTGATATAAAATGAAAAAAGTTAATGTAGCCGTAGTTGGTGCTACTGGTATGGTAGGTAGAACTTTCTTAAAAGTTCTTGAAGAAAGACAATTTCCAATAGAAAATGTATATTTTTTCTCATCTAAAAAATCTGCCGGTTCAACAATAACTTTTGCAGGAAAAGATTACACAGTTGAAGAATTAACTGAAACTGCTTTTGATGGAAAAAATATTCAAATAGCATTATTCTCTGCTGGTGGAGCTACTAGTGAGAAATTTGCTCCAATAGCTGCTTCAAAAGGTATAATAGTTGTAGACAACTCAGCTCAATGGAGAATGGATCCTGATGTACCACTTATAGTACCAGAAGTTAATCCAGAAGCTATAAAAGAAATAAAAAAAGGTATAATAGCTAACCCTAACTGCTCTACTATACAAGCTATGGTTCCACTAAAACCTTTATATGAAAAATACGGTTTAAAAAGAATTGTATTCTCTACTTATCAAGCTGTTTCTGGTTCAGGAGTTAGAGGTGTTAAGGATTTAGAAGACGGAATTGCTGGAAAACCAAATCAATTCTATCCTCATCCAATAGCATATAACTGTTTACCACATATAGATGTATTTATGGATAATGGTTATACAAAAGAAGAAATGAAAATGATAAATGAAACTAAAAAAATATTTAATGATGATAGCATAAAAGTTACTGCTACTACTGTTAGAGTTCCAGTTAGAGGTGCTCATAGTGAATCAATAAATGTTGAATTTAATAAACCATTTGAACTTGAAGATGTTGTTGAAGCAATCAAAAATACTGAAGGTGTTGTATTAGTTGATAACCCAGCTAAAGATGAGTACCCTCTTGCTGTAGATGCTGAAGGTCATGACGAAGTTTTCGTTGGTAGAATAAGAAGAGACTTCAGTGTTGATAATGGAATCAACTTATGGGTAGTTGCTGACAATATCAGAAAAGGTGCTGCTACAAATGCAGTACAAATAGCTGAATTATTAGTAAAAAATGATTTAGTTTAATCTGACAAAATAACTTATTTATAAACTCAATAAAATAAATGTTTAACAGTTTCACAACTTAGTAAACAAAACTTAATTAGTATTAATAAAATAATTTTTAAAAATGATTATGATATAAAAAGGGGAGATATATATGATATTTACAGGTTCTGCAGTTGCATTAGTTACACCATTTAATGAAGATAACACACCAAATTTTGAAAAAATTAAAGAGTTAGTTGAATACCACATTGCTAACGGAACAGATGCCATAGTTGCTACTGGTACTACTGGTGAAGCTAGTACTATGACTGATGAAGAACAACTAGATGTTATTAAATGTATCGTCGATACAGTAAATAAAAGAATACCAGTTATCGCTGGTGCTAGTACAAACGATACTAGACATTCTCTTAGTTTAGCAAAAGGTGCTCAAGATATGGGAGCTGATGCTTTATTAATAATCACTCCATATTACAACAAAGCTAATAGAACTGGTCTAAAAGCCCACTTCAAAGCTATAGCTGATGCTGTTGATCTACCAATAATTTTATACAATGTTCCTTCTAGAACAGGAGTTAACATAGCTCCAGATTTAGTTGCTGAATTAGCTAACGAATGTGAAAACATAGTTGCTATAAAAGAAGCTAGTGGTGATATAGCTCAAGTTGCTGAAGTAGCTAGATTAGTTCCAGATGATTTTGCAATCTATTCTGGAAATGACGACTCTATAACTCCATTATTATCATTAGGTGGTAGCGGTGTTATATCAGTTTTAGCTAATGTTTGTCCACGCCAAACTCATGACTTAGTTGCAAAATTCTTAGACGGTGATGTTAAAGGTTCTTGCAAAATACAACTAGAACTAAAAGCTCTTATAGATGCTTTATTTATAGAAGTAAATCCAGTTCCAGTAAAAACTGCATTAAACTTATTAGGATTTGATGTTGGTCACTTAAGATTACCTCTTGGTGAAATGAATCCTAAAAACTTAGAAGTATTAAAACAAGAATTAATAAATGCTGGACTTGAAGTAAAATAAATAACAAGCTTAATTTAAACAGGGAAGAATCTAATTTGATTCTTCCCTGAAATAAATGAAACTTAATTAGGGGGTATAACATTGAAAGTTATAATAAATGGATACAGCGGAACAATGGGTCAAGTATTGACAAAATGTGTAGCAGATGATGAAGAATTAGAACTTGTTGCCGGTATTAGTCCAAAACACCACGATGTTGATGGATTCAACACTTACTCAAGTTTTGCTGATGTAAAGGAAGATTCTGATGTGGTTATAGACTTCTCTAATCCACTTGCTTTAGATGGTATATTAGAGTATTGTTTAAAAACTAAAACTCCTGTAGTTCTTGCTACTACTGGATATAATGATGAAGAAATGGAAAAAATACATGAAGCTGCTAAACAAATTCCTGTATTTTTATCATTCAACATGTCACTAGGTGTAAACATTCTACTTAAATTAGTAAAAGAAGCTGCTAAAAACTTAGCTAACTTTGATATAGAAATAATCGAAAAACATCACAATAAAAAAGTCGACTCTCCTAGCGGTACTGCTGTAATGATTGCAAATGCTGTTAAGGAAATCAGAGAACAATCTGAATTTATATATGGAAGACATGGTCGTACAGGGAAAAGACAACAAAATGAAGTAGGAATACATGCAGTAAGAGGTGGAACTATAGTCGGTGAACATAGCGCTATCTTTGCTGGAAACGATGAAATTTTAGAAATAAACCACTCTGCTCGTTCAAAAAATGTATTTGCTGAAGGTGCTATAGCAGCAGCAAAATATTTGGTAAACCAAAAACCTGGTTTCTACAATATGGACGATATGTTAGGTTAAATTTATATTCATAAATTATATTAATATCACTATAAACATGAGTTATACAAAAATATAAAGTTTTAAAGGAGATTGAAATGTTAGATTTAAACGATGCTTATGCAATTGCCAAATTTATAAAAGACGCTGAAAAACAAACACCAGTTAAAGTCTATGTTTCTACTACTGCTGAAATAGCTAAAGCAGAAAATTTCAAGGTTTTCGGAAATAATGGGGAATACACTTTAATAGGTGATTATAAAACTATAATGGATGCTATCGCTCCAATAAAAGATCAAATAACTGATATGTATGTTGAAAATTCTGCTAGAAACTCTGCTATTCCAATGATAGATATGTTAGATATAGATGCTAGAATAGAACCAGGTGCTATAATAAGAGACATGGTTACTATAGAAAAAAATGCTGTTGTAATGATGGGTGCTGTTATAAACATCGGCGCTGTTATAGGCGAAGGAACTATGGTAGATATGAATGCTGTTGTTGGCGCTAGAGGAATATTAGGTAAAAATGTTCACCTAGGAGCTTGCTCAGTTGTTGCTGGTGTTCTTGAACCACCTTCAGCAACTCCAGTTATAGTTGAAGATGATGTTCTTATCGGTGCTAACTGTGTAATATTAGAAGGTGTCAGAATTGGTAAAAGTGCTGTTGTTGCCGCTGGTTCTGTTGTTACAAAAGACGTTGAACCAGGCGCTGTTGTTGCCGGTTCACCAGCAAAAGTAGTTAAAATGAAAGATGAAAAAACTGCTGCTAAAACTCAATTAATGAACGATTTAAGAGGATAAAAAAATAGAGTGGATATTTCTCCACTCTATTTTTTTATATATAAAATTATAAATTATGTTTTACTATGCAAATACTTCTACTTTTTCTGGATTAAATTCTAAATTTTCACCTTGTGATTTGATAACTTGTTTGTACCAGTAATACGAATCTTTACAACATCTCTCCATAGTTCCGTTTCCTTCGTTATCTCTATCTACATAAATCATACCGTATCTTTTTTTCATTTCTCCTGTTGTAAATGAAACTAAATCCATTATCCCCCATGGTGTGTATCCCATTAAGTCTACCCCATCATAGTTAACTGCTAACTCCATTTGCTCAATATGTTTTTTTAGGTAATCTATACGATATTGGTCATGTATTTGTCCGTCTTCTGATATTTGGTCTATTGCTCCAAATCCATTTTCTACTATGAATAATGGTAATTCATATCTATCATAGAAACGGTTTAATGTATATCTTAAACCAACTGGGTCTATTGCCCATCCCCAATCACTTGATTCTATATATGGATTTTCTACCCCATTTGATAAAGCCCCATTTACAATATCTCCTGTATTTTCATTGTGAACATCTGATTTAACAGTTGTAGACATATAATAACTAAATCCGACATAGTCTACAGTTCCTTTAGCAAGGATTTCTGCATCCCCTTCTTCCATTCCTATATCATAACCTTCTCTTTCAAACTCTTTTAATGCATAGCTTGGGTAATGACCTCTACAATGAACATCTGCAAAGAAGTATCTTTGACGCATTGCCTCTTCTGCTGCCATAACATCATGGTTAAGGTGCTTTTTTCATGCCATAAAAGGAGGTGGTTGAAGGCACAACGCATCGGGGAAAGCCCGATTAATCATTGCAACAGGCATTGCCTGATAATCATATAGTAACAAATAACAAGGACAGAGAGGAATGTATATATTCCATAGGAGACGTAGAAAGCCTTCATAACATTTGCCCATATAATCAATCGTACGCGCAGACGCGATATCGGCAATTTTACGTTGCGTAAACCAGAAACGTTAAAAGTATCTTTTACATCCGAGCAGCAAGAACGTTTCGATAGGAAAGACGGCGATTTATACAACGAACTGTACTTTGACGATAGTCTGTATTGACGAAAAAAAGCAAATTTAATATCAAATATTTTAAAAAGAAATTGACAACGGAAAGATTTGCATTACAATAGTGGTGTGGGGGATAACTACTATGAATAGTTTTGAATTTTTGGAAAAACTCGGTTTTTCATCTAACGAGGCAAAAGTATACGGCACGTTGATAAAACACAAAGTGCTAAACGGCTACGAAATCGCCAAATTGTCCGGCGTTGCGCGTTCGTTGGTTTATGAAGTCATCAATCGTTTGATTGCAAAAGGCGCGGTCATCCGTATAGACGGAGAACCTAATTTTTACAAGCCTATCGAGTATCAAGATCTTATCCGCAGCATTAAGGAAGAAAACGAAAAGAATATTGCCTGCGCCGAACGCGAACTTCAACAACTCGCAACGGAAAATGTCGACGTCGATTATGTAATGAATATAGTGGGCGAAGAAAAATACGTTGCCAAGGCAAAGGAACTTATCGACAGCGCGCAAGCGGAAATTTCGCTGTCCATTTGGCAGGAGTCGTTCGAGGTGCTGCGTAGTAATATCGAAAACGCAATATCCCGTGGAGTAAAGGTGTATATTTTTACCTTCGAAAGTATTTCGGTCGCCGGCGCAACGGTGTATTCGTACAATATCAACGACGTTTCAACTCTGTTTCCCTACCGCAGAACAACAATCATAATCGACGGCGGAGAGTGCTTAGTCGGCGAAGAGGGCGATCGCAATGTTTACGTGCATACGCGCAATCATTCGGTTGTTTCTCTTGCCACCGACGAAATAGTTTTGAATGTTTTTTGGAATAAACTTATCGAAAAAGAAAACCTGTTGTCCAAGGGTTGCTCCGGTGCGGATTTTTTGCAAGCCATACACAATTTGGCGGAGCGCTACGGCATTACCGACGAGATGACCAAGAATTTTCTTGTATACAATTTTCAAAAGGAGAAAACTCAAAATGGCAAAAAATGTTGAACGATTACAGGCGCGCGAAGCCAAAGAACTTATCCGCCGCGAAAAGCAGTTGGGCGCAAGACGCAACAAGTTTTATATGATTTACTTGTTTATGATTTTGTCGCTCATCTACATAACGGACGAAATGGCATCTACTATATCCATTCAGTTTCAGGCGAATATAGTTACGGAATTCTTCGTAAAAAATATGGGTATGGAATACGGCGCGGGATTATCGCTCTTTTCCGCCATAGGTTTTATTTCCTATCCGGTAACGGTGCTTATTATTTTCTACCGTCCCCTTGCGGACAAATTCGGGCGTAAGCCGTTTTTGGTTATTAACACGTTATGTATGGGGTTAGGGCTGTTCCTTGTGTATTTATCTAAGGATATATACGTTTACATGATAGGAGGCACGTTGATGAGTTTTATGGTGTCGCACGATATGCAATGTGTGTACATACTGGAATGCTCCGACGAAAAGTCCCGCGCCCGTAACTACGCAATCGTAAAAGCGGTGGCGATACTGGGTACGTTGCTTGTTCCGTTGCTTAGGGCTACGCTTATGCAAAATGTAAGCGAGCGTTGGCACGTTGTATATTTAGTTCCGGCAATTATCGGTTTTGTAATGGCGTTATTCGCGTTGCTTTTTGCAAAGGAAACAAACGCGTTTTTAACAAAAAGAATAGAGTACTTAAAAACTCCTATCGAAGAACGCAAACAACGCAGTAAGGAAGAGTGTGAGCAAAACGCTCAAGGCGGAATTCTGACCGCTGTAAAATTCGCATTCAGACACAGGCAATTACGCTTTTTGATCATTGCCTGCTGTTGTTTCTATCTTGCTTCGTTAGGTACGGCAACGTACAGTACGGTTATGGCAAAGTCTGCTTTGATGACGGAAGAAGAAATAACTCTTGCTCTATTCTTGTATCCCGTAGGCAACGCGCTGTTTACGTTGATATCGGGTTTTGTGTCGGACAAATTCGGGCGCAAAATAACTATAATTGCGATGTCTTGTTCAGCGTTGGCGTGCTATTTGCTGTTTATTTTAAGCGGTATGTTCAAGTGGACTCCGTATTTGACAGGCTTTGCAATCGGCGGATTTATGGGCAGTTACTGGGGCGCGGGCGATACTATCGGCGGAATAATGTTCTCCGAGTCTTCTCCTACAAACTTGCGTTCGTCCGTAACTGTAATCAACACGTTGCTTAACGGAGTTATGGGTGGACTTGCAACGGTTATCTCTATGATACTGCTTCCTGTCATTCCCGAAAAGATGTTTGGCTATATGTACTTGGGTTTGACTGTGCCGGGGCTTGTGGGCGCAATCGTAATAATGTGGCTGTTTGTCGGCGAAACTCGCGGACTGGATCTTAAAAAGGTAACGGGTACGGAATGGGATAAGCCTAAAAAAATTAAAGAAGAAACACAGGAGGGTGAATAAAAATGGATAACAAATGGTTTGAACTCGGCGCAAACGAACAGCCGTTGGATATTATCAAGGAAACATGCGGTTTTGCAGGCATATTCAAACAAATAGGAGTGATAGGGGATTCTTTGGCGTCGGGTGAGTTCGAAAGCCACGACGAAAACGGCAGCATAGTTTATACCGATATGTACGAGTATTCGTGGCCCGCTGTTTTGGAGCGCATTACGGGGACGAAGTACAACAATTATTCTCGCGGCGGAATGACCGCGCGCGAGTATATGCAAAGTTGGGCGGATGCAAACGGATTTTGGCAATGGAATCAAGCGTATATCATTGCGCTGGGCAACAACGATTCGTTTGTCTGCGGACATCCGTTGGGAAGCGTCAAGGACGTTAACGCAGAATGTCCGCAGGATAACGCCGATACGTTTTTCGGCAATATGGGCAAAATCGTTTGCAAACTTAAAACGATCGAGCCAAATGCGCGTATTTTTGTCGTTACTCCGCAACTTCGCGGTGAAGCCTGCGATAAAGATATTCGCTATATCGCAAGCGAACTTGCCAAATTGTGCGATATGTTTGACTTTACATACTTGCTGGATATGACTGCGCATGCGCCAGTATACGATGCCGAAATGCGTAAATCGTTCGGGCTGGGCTTCCATCCGAACCCGATGGGGTACTATGCTTACGCATTGATGGTGGCTAATTATATCGATTACGTTATACGTAGTAACCCTCGGGAATTTGCAACGATACCGTTTGTCGGTACGTCGCTCAAAAACAAAGATTACAAATAGTATGTATTTGCTGAAATGCACAATTAACTAAACTTGTAGATGTTTTCATTGCAAGTTTACAACAATTTATACTAAATATATAACCGTTTTGGGGACGAATGTATTTGAGCATTCGTCCTTTCTGTTATGATTGACAAAGAAAATGCGATTTGTATGATAATTTAGCTGAAATGAAAAGTTAAAGTCCACATAGGTAGGGAAAGTACTGGTGCTAAGCCTGTAAGGAATTCTGAGAGGGAAAAGCCTAAGTGGGAAGATACCATTACAAATCGAATGCTTCACTGGTCATATACACCTGAGCAGAAGGAAGAGCTTAAGATGGCTCTTGCTGCAGGAGTTCCGAAAGCGACGATTCTTACTTACTTCTATCCGGAGGTAACTGTGGAGAAGATGAGTTCTTATCGGCAAAAACAATAAAAAAGAGATCGCATAGATACAGGAGCTGTGTTATACTGTGTCTATGCGAGATTAAAGAAAATTACAAATCGTTAAGGAAAGAATCGAAGGTGGTGCAAACGAAAAAGCAGTATTGAGACTTTTCATTAACTGCCCTTTCGTTTGCATCAATTTCGATTTTTTCTGGTTGAACAAAGCGCGTCAACTCTATA
>ENA-UPXC01005244-UPXC01005244.1-human-gut-metagenome-genome-assembly--contig:-NODE-5244-length-10860-cov-3.392191_pt1 | contig 10860 bp, 7 predicted proteins | sample MGYA00250047_ERZ773371 | MGnify/ENA primary metagenome ERZ773371 (study PRJEB29103, sample SAMN06111975) | human gut metagenome | biome: human gut; feature: ankylosing spondylitis patient; material... | reverse complement strand
AAGAGATTTACGGAAGATTTAGTAAATAAAATGGATATACTACATAGATTACAAAGAATGTTAAGAGAAAAAAGAGGAATAAGTATATTTTTTAATAATACTGTCATATTTAAAACAGAAATAGCAAGAATGTTTTTAGAATATACAGATATAGGAAAAGAACTAGATGAAAATTTAGTATTAACAGCATGTTTATTATGTAACTGCAAAAAAATAGATGGTCCACAAAGTTTAGAAAGCTTACATAGTTATGCAAAAAATGGAGCTGAATTTTTATCAACATTAGGATTTGATAAAAGATTTTGTAAAATATGTGAAGAAGTTAATAGATATAGTGGAAGTCATCCAAGAGAACCAGAAAGTGATATTTTAGAATTAGTTGATAATTTTGGTGGAATGTTATTAGACAGACCTGAAAGAGCTGGATATACACCTGAAAAGGCTATAATGCAAATGGAATTAGAGACTTTTAAAATAAATAAAAATAGATATTTTGAACAATTTAAGGAATTTGTAGAAATGATGCAGGAGGTAGAAGTATAATGGAAGCAAATGGAAAAGTTGGAACTGTAAAAATGAAACCTTTTTATGCTTTAAAAAGAGTATGTGAAGAATATTCAATGGATACAGTAATTGGTGGAGGAATTTTAAAAAGATTTCAAGCTATATCTAATAAAGCAATAAAGGATAAAACACAAAATAAGCAACAAGGAAAAGAGCAAAATATAAATGATAATTCAATGTTTGGAGTTGAAGTATTACAAGAAATGGGAATACAAAGAGAACAATCTGGTGAATATGTAATGAATGATAATTCAAAAAAACAAGAAACAGAAGAAATGTTCAGATAAAATAGACGGCGTAAATGTCGTCTAAAATTTTACAGTATAAAAATAAAAAGAAAAGAGGAATAAATATGTACGAAGTATTTGCCGATTTACATGTACACATAGGAAGATCAGAAAATGGAAAACCAATAAAAATAACAGCAGCAAGAAGTTTAAACTTTGCAAACATAGCAAAAGAATGTGCAGACAGAAAAGGAATAAACATAGTAGGAATAATAGATTGTGCATCACCATATGTAATAGAAGACATTGAGAACTTTCTAAAAACAGGAGATGCATATGAACTAAAAGATGGAGGAATCATTTACAAAGATAAAGTATGTATTCTTTTAGGAAGTGAAGTAGAAACATCAGAAAAAGGAAGAAATGGAAAATGTGGAGCAGCACACAATGTATGTTTCTTTCCACATTTAGAGGATATAAAGGCATTTTCAAATGAAATGAGCCATCACATAAAAAATATAACACTAAGTACGCAAAGGTCAGATATATCAGGATATGAATTAATAGATATTGTCGAAAAATATAATGGAATATTAATACCAGCGCATATATTTACACCATTCAAAAGTTATTATGGAAATTGCACAGATAGACTAGAAAATATATTTAAAGAAAAATATGATAAAATTTTTGCTGTTGAATTAGGACTAAGTTCAGATACATTTTTGGCAGATGAAATATCAGAATTAGAAGATAAGACATTTGTTACAAATTCAGATGCTCATTCATTACCTAAAATAGCAAGAGAATACAACAAAATGCAGGTAGAAGATATTTCCTTTAAAGAAGTTGTCAAAGCTCTTAAAAATGAAGATGGTAGAAAAATAATTGCAAATTATGGATTAGATCCAAAACTTGGAAAATATCATAGAACTTATTGTGACAATTGTAATCAAACTATTGAAACAAAAGAGCCAGTTGAAGTGTGCCCATATTGTGGAAGTAACAAGGTAACTTTTGGGGTTTTTGATAGAATTGAGTTAATCAAAGATAAAAAAGAAACTAAGAGCCCTGAAAATAGACCTCCATATATTTATCAAGTTCCACTTGGTTTTATTCCAGGTGTTGGGGGCAAAACAATTGAAAAGTTGTTAGATAATTTTGAGACAGAGATGAATATATTACATAGATTGTCAAAAGATGATATAGAAGCGGTAGCAGGTGAAAAGGTTGCTAATTCTATTGAAAAGGCTAGAACTGGACAGGCAAAAGTTCAATCCGGTGGTGGAGGAAATTACGGAAAAATTTTATAGTTCTAAAAAACTCTTTATTGAATACACATTATGTATAAAAGTGTATGATAATAAGGAGATTTTTTAATGAAAAGAAACAAACGATTAAGAATAATTGATGCAATATGTAATCATGTTATAAACAATAAAAAAGAATATGTATTAGTAACGTTAATATTTTTAGTAGGAATTTTTTTAGGAGTAATGTTTATAAATAATATACAAGAAGCACAAATGGCTGAAATAACAGAATATTTAAAAAGTTTTACAGAAAAAATGAAAAATACAGAAAAACTAGAAACATATTCAATTTTAAAAACAACGATTTTAGAAAACGTAATTTTGGCAATAACACTATGGTTTTTTGGAACAACAGTAATAGGAATACCAATAGTATTTGGAATAATATTATATAGAGGCTTTTGCTTAGGATATTCAATTGCATCAATAATAACAATAATGGGAGCTGGAAAAGGTATAATATTTGTATTAACAACGCTGGTACTACAAAACATAATATTTATTCCTGCAATAATAGCCATAGGAGTAAGTCGGATTTAAATTATATAAATCAATAGTCAAAGACAGAAATAAAGATAATATAAAAGTAGAAGTACTTCGACATACTATATTTTCTAGTATTATGTTAGGCGTTTTATGTATAGCCGCAATAATTGAAATACTAATTTCAACAAATATATTGAAAAAAATTGTAAAATATTTTTGAAAAATCTATTTACTTTTTCCAAATAGTTTGATATAACATATAAAGAATTTATGTAAATAAAATATTTTGAATATAGGGGTAGGGAAACATGGAAAAACAATTAAAACTTTTTTTCGAATTTTTAGAAAATGATAAAAAATTATCAAACAACACATTACAATCATACAAAAGAGATTTAAAACAATTCAGAAGATATATAGAAGGATGCGAAGTAGCATATACAAAAGTTGACGAAGAAGTAATGCAAAACTATATTGAATATTTAGAAGAATTAGGAAAGAAACCTTCAACTATTTCAAGATGTATAGCATCAATAAGATCATTTTACCAATATGTATTAAAAAAAGGAAAGGTAAAAAAAGACCCAACAAAAAATTTACAATCACCAAAAGTAGAAAAGAAAGCACCATGTGTTTTGACATCAAAAGAAGTTGAGTTATTATTAGATCAACCAAAAGATGTAGATTTAAAAGGAATTAGAGATAAAGCTATGCTTGAATTTGCATATGCCACAGGAATGAGAGTTACAGAAATTATATCATTAGATATAGATGATATTGATTTTAAAGAGGGATTTGTCGTAAAGGGCAGTGACAGTGCCGAATTTTTGCGGGAAACACTTTCCCAAATGGGACTTACTCCAAAAGAATATAACGAATTTATAGTATATTGGGCGCCAAAATTGCAAGAAAACGAATATAATAAAATATATTTCGCCGAGGACGACTATACCGATAAGGCAAAACTTGAAATAAATCCAAAACCCGATTCGATTTTAAGAGTGTTTATGGTATACGAAAAAGCAGACGAAAACACCGTTTTACCGAAACAGGAGATAAAACCGTTTGAACGTAAAGGATTTACGGTTGTCGAATGGGGCGGATATTTAACAGAGTAATGGTTAGGAGGGACATAAAATGAAAAAGATTATACCGATAATATTGTCATTGACGGTGGTAATGTCAGGGTGTACGACGTTAGCAGAGGAAAAAATAAAAGTTACGTTAGACGGTCAAGCAATGGATTTTGACGTTGCACCGATAATACAGAACGACCGCGTTCTTGTACCAATGCGTGCAATATTTGAAGGACTAAATTGCAGTGTTGATTATACCGACATTGACGGCAAGCAGATTATAACTGCGAAAAATGACGGCAACACAATCAGTTTGGAAATCGGCAGTAATGAAATGACGGTTAATGATGAAAAAGTAAGCCTTGACACAGCACCAGTAATTATAGACGACCGCACACTTGTGCCGCTTCGTGCGGTGTCGGAGGCGCTTGATTGTAATGTGGATTGGGATGGGGACACTAAAACCGTTGCAATAGCACCTCACAAGTACAATGAATACTACACGCAAAAACTTATGGAAAATCTGCCTAAGGACGAAAACTATGTTATATCTCCGTTTTCGCTTGAAATGGCAATGATGATGGCGTCAGAGGGGGCAGTAGGGGACACAAAACAAGAAATAACACAAGCATTTGATTCGCCGAATACAAGCCTATACAGCCAAATAATAACCGATAACAAAAATAAGGGCATTGATATAGCAAATTCAATATGGTTTAACAAGGACAGCGGGGAAAATGCTTATTTCGCCGACGACTATCAAAAGAAAATACAAAGCGACTACCAAGGAACTGCTCAATCGGTTACGAACGATGACAGTATTGAAAAGGTAAATGAATGGGTAGAAAAACAGACAAACGGCAAAATAACCAATATACTTTCTGAAGAAAACAGAGGTTATGTATGTGCACTTGCGAATGCGATTTATATGAAAGCAGATTGGGTAAATAAATTTGAAAAAGAGGGTACATATAAAGAAACTTTCACCGATATAAACGGTGATGAATCGGAAATTGATTTTATGCACCAAGTGACAAATGTTCAATATTATGAGAACGGTGACACTAAAGCCGTGAAATTGCCATATGAAAACGGACTAAGTATGGTTGTTGTTTTAGGGGACACTAAAAATATTCTTAACGATATTCATAATAATAAAATGACAAGCAAGTTGGTTGATGTGTCGTTGCCGAAATTTAAAGCTGAGTATTCGATAGACTACGTAAACATACTTAAAAATATGGGAATAGAAAAAGCTTTTGATAATCAAAATGCTGATTTCAGCTTAATGCTTGAAAATTATCCGGAACGTATAAAAATTGATTCTGTTCTGCAAAAAGCAATGATAGATGTTGATGAGAAGGGAACAGAGGCTGCTGCCGCAACTGTTGCAGTAGTACCTAAGTCAGCACTGTCCGTAGATGAAGAAGTTATAGAATTTAGAGCGGATAAACCGTTTACTTATTACATATTGGACGATAGTGGAAATGTATATTTTGCGGGACGATATGTAAAAGCAGAATAATAAAAAAAGCACCGAAAGGTGCTTTTTTGTTACTTTTCTATTTTAACAGTTTCTCTGACTTCTGTTTTCTTTGGCATAACAGAGTCGTACATTTCGTCTTTTTTCATATTTTCAAAAGCGACTGCAAGCATAAGTTTAATACGGTTAAGCTGATTAACTTCACTTGCACCTGGGTCATAGTCAACCGCAACGATATTGGCTTGCGGGTACTGTCTGCGAAGTTCCTTAATCATACCCTTACCTGTAACGTGGTTAGGCAAGCAAGCGAACGGCTGAACACAAGCGATATTCGGAACACCCGAATTTATAAGCTCAATCATTTCGCCTGTCAGGAACCAACCCTCACCTGTGCAGTGACCAAGCTGTAAAACGTGCTTTGCACCCTCGGCAATATCCGCGATATGTTTCGGTGAGCGCATACGGAACTTAGGATTGTTATTCATAACCTTTGCCATATGCTTTCTGAAACTTTCAATACCCCAAATTGCAAGATTGCAAAGTGCGGCGGTTGAACGCTTAGAGCCAAGATTATCACGTTTGAAGTTATTGTTATACAAGCAATAAAGCATAAAGTCCGCAAGTCCCGGCATAACAGCCTCACCACCCTCCGACTCGATAACGTCAATAATATTGTTATTTGCGTCAGGGTGGAACTTAACAAGAATTTCACCGACCACGCCGACTTTTGGCTTTTTGACTGTTTCATCAATTTCGATTGCGTCAAAGTCTGCGATTATTTCATCAATAACCTTTTTAAGCTTAAGCTGTTTACGGTTATTATTAATAATATCGCTGTACAAACGCTTTTGCCACTTTTCGTGTACCGCATTTGTTTCGCCCTCGTTTACCTCGTAAGGACGGATACGAAGTGTAACGGCAAGCAGTAAGTCACCCCAAGTACAAGCCTTTAAAAGACCGTCAACAAGTTTTGGAGTAATCTTAAATCCGGGATTGCCCTCAAGACCAGAAACGTTAAGCGAAATTACGGGAACATTCGGATAGCCTGCCTCTTTAAGCGCCTTACGAAGAAAGGCGATATAGTTAGTCGCACGACAGCCACCGCCTGTTTGTGTAATCATAACGGAAGTGTTGTTCGGGTCGCATTTGCCGCTTGTAAACGCATTGACAAGCTGACCTGTTACCATAATTGACGGATAACAAGCATCGTTATTAACGCTCTTTAAACCGGCCTCAACGTCCTCTGCCGTTGCGTGTTCAAGCACAAGTGCATTGTAACCGTTTGCACGCATAACCGCCTCGAAAAGTCCGAAGTGGGTAGGACTCATTTGAGGGAAGATTATAGTATGCTTTTTGCGTTCTTCCTCTGTAAACTTAACTCTGTTAATTGTGTAATCATCAATTTTATGCGGAATAAAGTCGTTATCGTCACGTTCCTTGACTGCCGCTTTAAGCGAACGAACTCTTATTCTTGCAGTACCGAGATTTGAAACCTCATCTATTTTCAATGTCGTATAAATCTTTTCGTGTGACTGCAAAATTTCCTGTACTTGGTCGGTCGTAACTGCGTCAAGACCGCAGCCGAACGAATTAAGCTGAATTAGCTCAAGACGCGGATTTTTGATAACCTGTGCCGCTGATTCGTAAAGTCTTGTATGGTATGCCCATTGGTCAACAACTCTGATATCACGTTCAAGATGACCGAGATGTGCAACGCTGTCCTCTGTAAGAACGGCAAAGCCGAGTGATGTAATCATATCCGGAATACCGTGATTGATTTCAGGGTCGATATGATACGGTCTGCCGGCAAGTACGATAGCACGTTCATCGTGTTCGTCAAGCCACTTTAAAACTTCTTCACCCTTATTTCTGATGTCTTGCTTGTAATGCTGAAGTTCGGCAAAAGCCTTTTCAGAAGCATTGTCAATTTCTGTTTTTGTAAAGCCGTAATCGTGCAACGCTTTCATCATTTGACGTTTAAACGACGGCTTGTCGGCAAGATTGATAAACGGATACAAGAAGTTAATATCGCTTTGACGTACAACGTGCATATTGTTGTAGATAACTTCCGGATAAGATGTTACCATAGGACAGTTGAAGTGATTGCCTGCGTCCGAATATTCTATCTGCTCATACGGAATACAAGGGTAAAAAATTGTTTTTATGCCCTTGTCGATAAGGTCTTGAATATGACCGTGTACAAGTTTTGCAGGGTAGCAAGCACTTTCACTCGGTATCGAGTCGATACCTTTTTCGTAAAGGTCGTGCGTACTTCTGCCGGAAATTCTTACGGAGAAACCAAGCTCAGTAAAGAATGTAAACCATAGCGGATAGTTTTCATATATATTAAGTACACGCGGTATACCGATAACACCGTTTGGTGCATTCTCTGCCTTTAACGGCTTGTATGCAAATGCACGTTTGTATTTATAATCATAAAGATTAGGCATTTGCTTTTTGGATTTTTCAAGTCCGGCACCGCGTTCACAACGGTTACCGGATACAAACTGACTTCCGTCAGAAAATTTTGTTATTGTAAGCTGACAGTGGTTGTTACACTTTTGACAACGTGTAAGTGAAGTATCGAATGTGAACGAATCAAGTTCATCAACACGAAGAATATCACATTCACCGCCGTTCCAACGTTCTTTTGCAATAAGCGCCGAGCCGAACGCACCCATAATGCCTGCAATATCGGGACGGACAACATTTTTGCCTGTCAAAAGTTCAAAACAACGAAGTATAGCATTGTTGTTGAAAGTACCGCCTTGAACAACGATATTAGTACCCATTTGTTCGGGGTCACGAAGTTTTATAACCTTGTAAAGAGCGTTTCTGACAACGGAATAGGAAAGACCCGCACTGATGTCACCGACAGTCGCACCCTCTTTTTGAGCTTGTTTAACACGCGAATTCATAAACACCGTACAACGCGTACCAAGGTCAACGGGATTGTCTGCCACAAGTGCCTCTTGTGAGAATGATATTGTATCAAGTCCCAAACTTTCCGCAAATGTTTGAATGAATGAACCGCAGCCCGATGAACAGGCCTCGTTAAGCATAATACTGTCGATTACGCCGTTTCTGATTTTCATACATTTCATATCCTGACCGCCGATGTCGATGATAAAATCAACACCCGGTGAAAAATAATTTGCGGCTTTGTAGTGGGCGATAGTTTCGATTTCGCCTTCTTCAATTCTGAAAGCAGTCTTTAATAAAAGTTCGCCGTAACCTGTTGTACAGGCATTTGCGATATAAGCCGATTTCGGCAATTTTGAATACAATTCACGAAGTATTTTTATACCGCAGGTAATAGGACTGCCTTCGTTTTTGCCGTAATAATCATAAAGAATATCGCCGTCCTCGTTAATAAGTGCGGCTTTGATAGTCGTTGAACCTACGTCAAGACCAAGAAATACAGGACCGTTTGCGGTTGAAATATCCTTACGTCTTGCAACGTCTTTGCCGTGTCTGTCGAAAAATTCCTTGCGTTCTTCCTCTGTTTCAAACAGCTTGCGCATACGCGTGATTTCTGCGTCAACCGATTTTGCGCTTGCAAGCTGTGAAATAAGTGTGTCTATGTCGGAAGTCTTGTCTTCGTACATAAGTGCCGCACCGATTGCCACGAACAGCTGTGCGTTTTCAGGAGTTTTGAAAGACTTCGCATTGTCCTTTAAAGTTTCCTCAAACTGACGTCTTAGCTGAGGTAAGAAGTGCAAAGGACCTCCAAGAAATACGATATTGCCCTTTATAGGCCTGCCTTGTGCAAGACCGCTGATTGTCTGAGTTACAACGGCTTGAAGAATTGACGCGGCAATATCTTCACGTGCTGCACCCTCGTTTAAAAGCGGCTGAACGTCCGATTTTGCGAAAACACCACAACGAGCGGCGATAGGGTAAATAATAGTATGCTTTTCGGCAAGTGCATTAAGACCGTCTGCATCTGTTTTTAAAAGTATAGACATTTGGTCAATAAAAGAACCTGTACCGCCGGCACAAGTGCCGTTCATTCTTTGCTCAAGTCCACCCGAAAGATAAAGGATTTTTGCATCCTCACCGCCAAGTTCGATAACAACATCTGTTTCAGGCATAAATGTTTTTATAGCTGTTTTGTTTGCTATAACCTCCTGTACGAAAGGCAAATCAAGCATTTTTGAAAGTAAAAGACCGCCAGAACCTGTTATAACAACAGTGAACTGTTCGTTTTTGACAACCTCCTTGACTTCTGCAAAAAGGCCTTTAACGGTGCTTTTTATATCTGAAAAATGACGTCTGTATTCTGCAAATAAAGTATTATTGTTTTCATCAAGCACAACAACTTTAACTGTTGTTGAGCCTACATCAATACCCATATGTAGTCTACTCATCAATGTAACCCCCTCACATATTGTAGAGTATAAAATCATTCTATTCTATTATACATTCTAATAAGAAATTAGTCAAGTAAAGTTTGATTATGTTCATAATGATTTTACATAAAATCGTATAATTAAAATTTGTTGAAAATGTTGACAAATAAATTGGAAAATGATATTATATTTGTACAAAATAAATAAAAATCGGAGGGGATGACAAATGAAAAGAAAAATAGTTTTTGCGTGCATGATTTCTGCATTGTTTTTGTCGCAAACTGCAATGGCGGCACCGAATGTTGAAGTGAACGGAACGCAGATAGATACTGACGCGGTAATAATCGACGACAAAACGTATGTACCGCTTAGAGGTGTTTTTGAGGCCGCCGGAGCAGAGGTTTCATGGAACGAGGAAAAGCAGACAGCAGGCATTAATATATCAAATTCGCTTAGTGATGATGAATTAATTCCTTCGGTGATTGAAACGGTAAGTCCGTCAGTAGTCGGAATTATCGGGCGCGGTAAGACGGAAAGCTATTACGGCTCGCAAGAGGGTATTATGAGCGGTTCGGGTGTTATAATAAAGACCGGCGGTGAAATTCTTACCAATGCACACGTTGTAAAAAATATGAACACGATTTTAGTTGTGATGAATGACGGAAAAGGCTATGAGGCGCAACTGAAATATATAGATGAAGATACAGACCTTGCGGTTGTTAAAATAAAAAAGATTGGTTTGCCAGTTGTGAAATTCGCAAACAATGAAGATATTGTTGTTGGTAAACAGGTTATAGCAATAGGAACACCGATAACGTTTTCATTGCGTAATTCCGCAACGGTAGGGCATATAAGCGGACTAAACAGAAGTGTCGGCGAGCCGTACAGACTTGTTCAGACAGATACGGCTATTACTCACGGAAATTCGGGCGGTGCACTTATTAATATGAACGGTGAGCTTGTTGGTATTACATCAAGCGGATATTCGGGTACAAATACTAATTTTGCAGTTCCTGTCGATACAGTTAAGTATGTACTTAATCAGTTTGAATTGTACGGAAAAGTCAGACATATATCATTTGGTGCAGAGTTCCAAGAGGACTGGCTTGCAGAGCTGGGAGTTCCGTCAGAGGCAGGACTTACAATAAAAGGACTTGAAAAATCATCACCTCTTGCAAAGGCGTCGTTTAAGAACGGTGACGTGTTGGTTTCGGTCGATGATGTTGCGATAAACAGTATAGTTGAACTTAATGAATTGATGAAGAAACATCTTCCGGGCGACACCGTCATTTTTCGAGCAGAAGACGGCATACGAGATTGTTGACTGTGACTGGAGTTCAGACGTGTGCTCTTCCGATC
>ENA-UPXC01005231-UPXC01005231.1-human-gut-metagenome-genome-assembly--contig:-NODE-5231-length-10885-cov-3.602147_pt1 | contig 10885 bp, 10 predicted proteins | sample MGYA00250047_ERZ773371 | MGnify/ENA primary metagenome ERZ773371 (study PRJEB29103, sample SAMN06111975) | human gut metagenome | biome: human gut; feature: ankylosing spondylitis patient; material... | reverse complement strand
TTCAAGCAGAAGACGGCATACGAGATTGTTGACTGTGACTGGAGTTCAGACGTGTGCTCCTCCGATCTGAATTTGCAGTTCACCATTGTATTTCAAATTATGATGATTTCAGTGAATATTATTTGAAATACAATGGTGAACTGCAAATTCAGGAAATGAAAAAGGATATGGAAGCTTTTGAAAACGAAGGCGGCTTCAACAACCATGTTATTTTTCTAAAAGGAGAGCTTTCTGGATATGAGCATATCGACTATGAAGTAGTAAGGGCGGTCAAAGACAAGGATTCCCTTTTCATATATGTGGCTAAAGAGATACCCAAGGACAAATCAGGGGCAACTTCAAAGTGCCAGATAACTGTCACAGTGCCGTCAGAGTATCTTGACGAGATAAGCCCCAAAAACATAAAATGGATAGTTTTCACACAAGAGTGACAAAAGGCGGACAAGGTGTCTGCCTTTTTTTATTCTGAAAGTTGACAGATAAAAGCATTAGTATTATAATAAGGTCAACACCTCATAAGGAGATATTTATATGAAGCTTTTTTACCCTGAGATATTTGATGAATTTGTCTGCACAGGCTCGCAGTGTTCTGACAACTGCTGTATGACCGATTGGGATATCGAGATAGACGAGGACACCTACGGCTTTTACAAAAAGCTTGACAATGACATAGGCAGGAAGTTTGTGAACTCAGTTACGGAAGACGAGGGCGTGAAATATCTTGTCCACTGTGACGGCAAATGCCCTATGCTCAACGAAAAGGGGCTTTGCTCTGTTCAGCTTGCTTACGGTGAGGAAAACATCTCAGACATATGCCGTGAACACCCGAGGTTTTACGAGTGGTTCGGAGATTACAAGGAGGCAGGCGTGGGGCTTGCCTGCGAAGAAGCTGTGAGAATGTATCTTTCTGACGATGAGCCTGTGAGATTTTTTACCAAAGAGATAGATGAAGAGCCTGACGACCTTGAGTTCGATCCCCAGCTTCTTGAAACCATGCTTTTTGCACGAACGGCTTTCATTGACCTGCTTCAAAACAGGGAATATTCTCTCCATGACAGGCTTGTGAACGTTCTTTCAGCGTCAGCGGAGATACAATATGCTCTTGACGAAGAGGATACAGAGGAGATAAAAGCCATCGCCCAGAAGCTTTCCCACCCCAAGATAATTGCAGAGCGTGTGGAGAGCCTGAAAAAGGCTTTGCCTGAAAAGCCTTTGGAAAATGCCGAAAATATGCTTTTGTATCTTGAATGTCTTGACTTTATAGGCGACATTCTCCCACAGCAGATAAAAGACGCAAGCCGATTTGTGAAAAAGCTTTCCGCACCCTTAAAGGCTCAGACGAGCGGTGAGTACGAAAAGCTTGCGGTGTATTTTGTATACAGATATTTTCTTAAAGCTGTGAGAGATTTCGACCTGCTGTCAAAAATAAAGGCTATGATAGTGTTCGTTTTTGCCGCAGAGGTCATAAACCTCAGTCGTGAGCAGGACGCTCTCGCACGCTTTGAAACCGTCAAGGAGCTTTGCAAGGAGATAGAATACTCAGGTGACAACATGGACAGGATATATGACGACAGCTATCTTTCCAATATTTTCTCCGACACTTCTATGCTTGCACTTCTTGAATGGACGCTTTAGAGAAGAAGGTAACCAAGCGCCAGAAGAAGCTTTATGTCTGCGCCCTGCTTGTATAATATGTAAATAAGCAGACCGATAAGGGCCTTTTCCTCGTCTATCTTTATATCGCCCAAATTCCCCCCAAGCAGACCGCTCAAAAGCGAACTGCTCTGAGGGGCTTTTTGTGGGCTATGAGCATTCTGAGTGCGAGGGGTTTCCTCTGCTTTAGGTGGTGCAGGCTCGCTATTAGGGCTTGCGCCCACAATGCTTCGTGAACGCCTTTGCATTTCTCTCACACGGCGAATGGCATCCTCCTGCATGGTGGTAAAATTATTGTCATCAGAATAAGCCAAGCAGATCACCTCCCAGAAGCCCGCTTTCTTTCAGTGCAGGATACACCGCAAAAAGCTTGAATATTTTTATGAGCCTGTCTATTTTCGCCTGATTTTCTTCTTTCAGCAGAGGCCGCAGAGCAAGAAGAAGCTGGATATTTTTATCGGGCTTTGAAGCTGACTGCATAATGCTTTGTATCTTCATAAGCTTTGCGATATCAAGACCCCCTGCCTGTGTCGCTTGCGCAGGCTTGCTTTCCGCAGGCGGAGAAATGCCCCCCAGGCTTTGAAGAAGCTGAGAAAAGTCCATGTTCTGTGGACTTTGGGTTGGTGCTTCACTTTTACCGCCCTGCTCTCCCTGTCCGCCGTTATCCGCCGTGAGCATATCCGCAAGCTCCTTTATCTGCTTCATGCTTTCCTCGTCATTAAGCACATTCTGTATTTTGTTCATCAGATCGTCCAATTATTTCACCGCCTGTTCAAGCTTTTGCCCTGTAAAATACTATTTTCCCTGAAGCTTTTTGAATATCGCCCTTGCCTGCGGTGAGGACAATATTTTCTCGGCAGTTTTCGGATCTGACAAAGCCTTTTGAAGCATCATAGCCTCGTTTTGTGGCATACCCTGAAGCGCCCTGTCATAAACTCCGCTTTCAAGCTGACCTTTCAGCACATCAGGAGTAGTGCCTAGCTTTCTTGAAGCCACTGCAAGAAGCGCCTGCATGGCTTTTGGATCCATAGAATTGAAGCTGTTTTTTGCGCTCATAAAAAATTCTCCTTTTTTCTATAGTATTTATAAATATTTATGTTATAATATTGCTTGTTATAACTGGTAAAGGGGTGTAACTATGAGAATAATCGTTTTTTCGGATACTCATGGAAATTATTCTGCAATGCACAAAATATTCAAGAGAAACGGCGACGCCGACCTGTTTATTTTTCTTGGTGACGGTGAACGTGACCTTGACAGCCTGAGAGTGCAGTATCTTGACAAAAAGATAGTAAACGTATCAGGAAACTGCGACTTTGCTTCGCTCACTCCCGAAAATGACATATACATGACCGATGACGGCATAAAGATATTTTTCACCCATGGCCACAAGTGGGGCGTGAAATACTCTACCGACAGACTTTTTTACAAAGCCAAGGAAATAGGCGCACAGATAGCACTTTTCGGACACACACACTGCCGCTACTATGCCTATGAGGAGGGTATCCACATTTTAAACCCCGGCAGTGCAGGTCAGCCGAGAGACGGCAAGCCTGCAAGCTATGCCTATATTGACATTACAAAGGACGGTGGCATATTCTGTAGTCACGTTGACCTATAATATGCTCAGGGCTTAGATCTTGTGCGGTATTGCCTTAAACAAAAAGCGGACGAACACCTTTCATGTTCGCCCGCATTTTTATGCTGAAAATTATTCTGATATCTCTTTTCTTACCCTTTCAAGCTCATCAAGGAACATCTGATCCGCATGGCTAAGGCGGTAATTGCTCTGATAGATAAGAACGTCCTTATTGGTCTTTTTGAAACTATGACAAACTCTCTGCACAAGGCCATAACGCTTCAATATCTCCTTTGGAAGAGGACTTACCCACATGAATGAGTCCGGACAAGCCGAGAGGATATCGAACTGACTTCCTCTCTCATAGACGTAAATATGCCTGCTGTGATTATTAAGCTCAGCGTTTTTCTTCTGATAAGTCGCTGAGATGTTCGGCACGATATTATCGCCATGCAATACCTCTATGTATTTATCAAGGACAGTTTCGTTTATCTCTTTTTCTTTAGCAAGCTGGCTGTTTTCGCTTGTGATAAGTACATAATCGAACTCCCACACGTTATGATATTTCAGATTTTTCTCTTCTATCATAGACATGAAAAAGCTCTCATACGCCACAGGATAACGGATTATACCCATGTTATATTCGCATTCCACCACTGCGTTTATGGCTTCCATGGAGTTTGTTTCCCTTATTTTTGCGTCAAGCTCCACATTCGTGCCTAACTTGTTCACAAAGCAAGTGAAAGCGTGGGTTATATAGCTTGCCCTTGGCAAAAGCAGAGAGAAGTTCACAGCGTTTTCACCATTATCCTTATAAAGGCTCTCCATTTTATCCATTTGCACAAGTATAGCCTTGGCATACTGCAAGAACTGTTTGCCCTTTTCTGTGGCAACAACACCCTTTGCACTTCTTTTAAAAATCGGTATGCCAACTTCTCTTTCCATTTCCTTTATGGCTTTTGAAAGGTTAGGCTGACCCATATAAAGTGCTGAAGCTGCTTTTGTGATAGACCCAAGTCTTTCGACCTCTACCATATATCTGAGATGAGTTAAATTCATAGTTTCCCCTTCTTTGTTATCGGTATATAAAATTTTAAGGCTGTCATATAATATTATATATGCTTTCTGTCAATTTCATTATAAAGCTTTGTTAAAAACTTGTCAACCGCAGAGAGCGTTTTTTAACATTTATTTAACATAAAGCGAAGGCATTTACCTCTTGACAATGCCGATATACTCTGTTATAATCTTATATGTTTAATGCTTACTTCTGCCGCCGGGTAGAAGTTTTGCGTCGGACCTGCTGTCGTTAGGCTTTAAAAGACAGCGGTGTTCGGCGTTTTTTTGTGGGATAAACGGAGGGTAAAAATGGAGAAAAATTCACATCTTAGGGACTTTGCCAGATACGCTTCTCTGAACGTTCTCGGAATGATTGGTGTATCGTGCTATATCCTTGCGGACACGTTCTTTGTCGCAAAGGGCATGGGTGCAGACGGCGTTACTGCACTGAATATCGCCATTCCAATATACAGCCTTATCCACGGCACCGGACTTATGATCGGCATGGGCGGAGCGACAAAGTTTGCAATATACAAAAGTCAGAAACGTGACGAGGCAGGAAGCAGAGTTTTCTCCTGTGCACTGCTTATGGCTCTGGTGCTTGGAGCGATATACTTTTTGGGCGGAGCGTTTTTTTCAATGCCACTTGCAAAGCTTCTTGGTGCAAAGGGCAGCGTTGTGGGCATGACTAATACCTACCTAAAAGTGCTTATGATGTTCGGACCGTTCTTTTTGCTTAACGACACTTTCAACTGCTTTATAAGAAACGACGGAAGCCCAAAGCTTTCAATGGCGGCAATGCTCACGGGAAGCTTTTCAAACATAATCCTTGACTATGTGTTCATTTTTCCGCTGAATATGGGCATTTTCGGAGCTATCCTTGCAACAGGGCTTTCGCCTGTCATAAGCCTTTGCATACTGAGCATATACAAATTCCGCAAAAAGAACAGCTTCCATATCGTCAGGGCAAGGCACGAAGGGAGAACCTTTGGCGGCATATTGTCCATAGGCGTGCAGTCGCTTATAACTGAGCTTTCATCAGGCATCGTAGTGCTTGCGTTCAATATAATAATACTTGGTCTTGCAGGCAACACAGGCGTTGCAGCTTATGCAGTGATAGCGAATACCTCCATTGTGGCGGTATCCATATTCACCGGTATCGCACAAGGCGGTCAGCCGCTTATCAGTGCAGCTCACGGCATTGGCGACAAAGACCGTCTTAGAGCAGTGCTGAGATATTCTATTATATCACAGCTTGTAATAGCGCTTATGGGTTACCTTGCTATTGCATTTTTCACCACGCCTATCGCCGCTATATTCAACAGCGAGCATATCGACTCTCTTCAGCGCATGGCAGAGGACGGCATGAAAATATACTTCACCGGATTGTTTTTCTCAGGCTTCAATATAATAATATCTGCATTTTTTGCGGCTTCTGAAAAAATCATACCAGCCCAGACCATCACCATATTAAGGGGCTTTGCTCTTATCGTGCCAATGGCTTTCATTATGTCCAAGGCAGCAGGATTAACCGGCGTATGGCTTGCTTATCCTGTCACGGAATTTATCGTAGCGGCAATATCCATAATATTCTATATAAGAAACAGACACAAGACATAAAACAAAGGGCAAAGTATCAGGCTTTGCCTTTTTATTTTTGCGTATTTGTGCATAAAGCTTGAAAAAAGTTGATTTTTATGCTATCATAAAGAATAGTGATTAATTTTGCGGAGGTCAACTGACAAATGATAAACACAAGCGGCAACACGCTGATAATAGATATAAGGGACGAGCTTTCTTTTGAGTATGGTCACATTGACGGAGCAGTGAACATCCCTGCCGAAAAGCTTGATAAAAGCGACCTGCCAAAGGACAAAAAGCTTCTTATCTGCTGTAAAAGCGGACTTATAAGCGACACTGAGGCCGAAAAGCTTCGAGAGCTTGGCTATGACGCTGAAAACCTAGAGGGTGGCTACTATGGCTGGCTGAGAGAAAAGCTTTCCAAAGAGGTCGTAGAGGATATCTCGCAGGACGCTGAGCGGAGCATACAAAAGAAATTCCGCAAGGAGATATGGAACAGATTCACACAATCTGTGAACGAATATGAGCTTATAAAGCCTAATGACAGGATAGCGGTGTGCATATCGGGCGGCAAGGATTCAATGCTCATGGCAAAGCTCATACAAATGCTTCACCGCCACAGCAAGTTCCCTTTCGAGGTAAAATATCTTGTTATGGATCCGGGCTACAGCCCTGCAAACCGTGAGATAATCGAGCGCAACGCAAAGCGGCTTGGAATACCCATAACAGTGTTTGAGTCTGATATTTTCGACTCTGTATACAATGTGGAGAAAAATCCATGCTATCTGTGCGCACGAATGAGAAGAGGTCATTTATACAGCAAAGCGCAGGAGCTTGGCTGTAACAAGATCGCACTTGGACATCACTATGATGATGTTATCGAAACCATACTAATGTCAATGCTTTACGGCGGACAGATACAGACAATGATGCCAAAGCTCAACAGCACGAATTTTGAGGGTATGCAGCTCATAAGACCTCTCTATATGGTAAGAGAGGACGACATCAAGCGCTGGCGTGACTATAACGGGCTGCGTTTCATACAGTGTGCCTGCAAGTTCACCGACACCTGCACCACCTGCGCACCTGACAGCAGGACAGTATCAAAGCGTATGGAGATAAAACAGCTTATCGCAAAGCTAAAGCTTGTTAATCCGCAGGTGGAATATAATATTTTCAAGAGCGTGGAAAACGTTATGCTCAATCAGGTCATTGCATACAAAGATGACGAGGGCAGACACAGCTTTTTGGAGAGATTCAAAGAGGAATAAAAACTCATCAGCCACAAGCGGCGAAACAGGCGACCAAAGGTCGCCCCTACAAAAAATCATCGCCGCAGGCGATACCTTAATTCCTCATTCCTCACTCCTCATTCCTCACTTATCTATAAGGTGGCATAATAATGATATTTCTATTTCTTCTGCCCTTTTATCTGGGCGTATCATCATACATGATGTTCCGATTTTTCTACTGGATGAAGCACTGCAACCACAGATTTAACTGGCTGCGTTTCAAAGTGCCTTTTGCAGTGGTCTATCTTTTCATGGCGCTTTCGCCTGTTATAGCTTTTCTGCTTCCAAAATCCGCCGTTGCTATCGTCATAAGGCGAATTTCTACATACTGGATAGGCATTATGCTCTACTCGCTCTTGTATGTGGTGCTTTTTGACCTGCTAAGACTTATCGCAAAGCACACGAAGCTCAAAAACACGTTGCTTTTTTCCCGTGGAAGCGTTATTTCCATAGGTTCGGTGGTTGTGGCTTGTGCGGTGGCGACCTGTCTTTACGGCATTTTCAATGCACGAAACATCAAGGTGAATGAATACAGCGTAACTGTCAACAAGTCATGCGGCAGTGACAAGCATTTAAAAGCTGTGCTTGTGGCTGACCTGCACATGGGTTACGCTATCGGTGTGGACCACATCACCAACATGGTTGAGAAAATAAACCAGCAGGACGCTGACATTGTTATAATAGCAGGAGATATTTTTGACAACAGCTATGACGGCATGGACGATCCCGAAGGGATAAAGGCACAGCTCAAGTCCATAAAGAGCAAATACGGCGTTTATGCGGTCTATGGCAATCATGACATTGACGAAAAGATACTAATGGGTTTCACATTCGATTGGGGCGGAAAACAGCTTCATAGTGAAAAAATGACAAACTTTATGAAAGAGTGTAACATAAAGCTTATCAATGATGAGTCTGTTTTGATAAACGATGAATTTTATCTTGTGGGCAGGCGTGACACTGACAAGCCCGGTACTGAGGACGGCACTCGTGCAGAGATATCAGAGCTTACGAAAGATCTTGACAAGACAAAGCCTATATTTGTTCTTTCCCACGAGCCTGACGAGCTTCAAAAGACCGCTGACGCAGGTGCAGACATAGATTTCTCAGGTCACACACATGACGGGCAGCTTTTCCCAGGCAATCTGACAATAGGTCTTTTCTGGGAAAACCCATGTGGCATGATAAAAAAAGATAATATGTACTCCATTGTCACCTCTGGTGTTGGTGTATACGGCACTTTCATGAGGGTAGGAACTGACGCTGAGATATGCTCTGTAGATATTGATTTTGCAGGTTGAGTTATATAGCAAAAGGTCTGTCACTTGATTTTGGTGACAGACCTTTTTTATGCTAAACAATATCTTTTTCAAAAACGGCTTTGATGTTCATATCACCATTCACCTTAGCCTTTATCTCCGATTGGGTATTATCGCCCTTTACGCCCTCCCAATGGTCAAAATGCCAGCCTGATTTTGCTTGTGCGTTCAATTTTATCTCACAGCCGTCAAAATATGTGCCGCTATAATCACTTTCTATTTCAACGCCCCCTATCAGAACGCTTCCCTGCTCGTTATCCGCTGATATCTTCACTGTTCTGCGCTCATAATAGTCAAACTCTCTTTCAAGATAGCCAAGCACTCTATCATATCTTCCCTCAATAAAATTCTGCCAACGTATTATCATAGGGTCTGTAGCTTTCGCAAGGTTTGCCCATGTTGGAAAACGGTCGAAATAATTATCAAGCTCGCCGTAATAGATATTCTTATAATATTCGAGATACTCTCCGAACCGCTCCGCAGTAAAGTTCACGCTTCCAAGCTGACACATCGCCGAGGTGAGCTTCAAATCAAATTCCTCGTTATCTATAAGGCTGCAAAGTATTCCGCCAAACTTTGTATAGCTTTGGCTTCTAAGATACGAGAACATATTTGTTTCAAGATCCTTCTCGTTATAATGCGAGCATGACGATTCCGTGTCGAAAAGCACAAAGCGCCACCTGCCATCTGCATAGCTATTGCCCTGCTCTATGGTTCTTGTGCGCCAGCAAGCATAGTTGTTCTGCGGCCAATCGTCATTGAAGATATACATTTCTGTGGCGGCATACTCCACAAGGTTATCCATATCTATCATTGCGCAGGCTTTGCGATAATTCTCCTCAATGGACATATCGTTTTCTGTGATAAACTTATACATATCATTGAAAAGCTTTTCGTCCTCAGCCTCACCCTCGCTCAGCTCATCATTTTTATACATGACAACGTTGCTTTTTGCAACATTATATCTATCCGCAAAATATCTGTCGCTGTAATCCGACTGCAAGGTATAAAGTCCCCAGTATTCACCGTCTATAAACACCACGCAGGCTATTCCCTGCTGAGTTTCAACACCTCTGCCTGACACCATATTTTGTATCATCATGTCCTTAAACTTTGAATAATTGGCGTCATTTCCGCCGTTTCTAAGCACAAAGGTCTTGCATGAGGTGATAGCCTCGCCGTTTACATCTGTAAAGCTATCCCAGAAAACTGTATCAAAAGAGCTTTTACCGTAATCGTTTCGAGCATAAAGCCTGAACGACTTTTGATAATCCGCCCTGGACCAGCCGCCTTGTATCCTTATGCCGCAATCCTGAGAAATAAGGCTGTTGCCCTCGCTGTCGAAATACTCAACATAACATTCCTTTTCCCACTCTCTGCCACGCTGATTATAGTTTGCAGGGATAGAGCCGTTCCAAGGGTGGTCGGGATTTTCTTCGTCATATTCTTTGTATACGTCTCCAAGACAGTAAATGCCCGTTTTTTCGTTGAAAAGCCCATCAGGATCGGTGGTAATGGATACTATAGGCAGATCGTTATGATCTGCACTTGAAACGTCCACAAAATAAGTGGCAGTAACAGTTTTTCCGCACTTTCCGCTTGTGCCCTCTGCACAGGCTCTAATGACAGTGCCTTTATCAACTGCGCTTTTGTCAGGCAGTTTTATGCTGTCACGATAATCAAGTTGTATCTTCATAGGGTCATAAGCCGAAAGGACATTTTCATCATCTGACCTGTCGTCAATTCTCAGGGCATTTTCATAGACCTTTCTTGTGTCCGACGTGGCAGGGTCGGTGCCGTCGGTGGTATAATACACCGTCTGACTCTCTCCTGCGGTTATCTCAAGGTCAAAAGCCTTTTCATAGCTGCCTGCCGCCTGAGAAAACACAGGTGTATCTCCGATAGTTTTCTCTGCATTCGCCGCAAGAGGTGTAGGCTCTGAAACGTACATTTCACCCTTGGCATTTTTAGAATAGCTCACGCCCTTGTTAAGCTTAGGCAATTTTATGCTCTCGCACTGAAGCGAGTCATATTTCAGTATTATCTCCGCTTCGCTGACCTTGCCTATGCTGAAATCAGCGTGAGGAAAATCAGCATTTTCAAAACCTGCTGATGAGCAGTATACTATTATATAGTCATGGGCTTTAATGACATATCCGCCCAGAGGCTGATCTACACCGCCATTTTTTGAAAGTGAAAATCCCGTAAGTGAAATATCTTTATTCGTGGGATTATATATCTCTATCCAATCGCTTGGTTCTCCGTTTTTGTCCTGCATAGCTGTTTTCTTAGATGTTTCACTGTTTGAGGGGCATATCTCGCTTATATATATTTTCGGCGGTCTTATTATCACCGCAGCAAGCATTACAACCGCTGCCACCGCCGCAAGACAAAGCCCTATC
>ENA-UPXC01005228-UPXC01005228.1-human-gut-metagenome-genome-assembly--contig:-NODE-5228-length-10892-cov-201.472954_pt1 | contig 10892 bp, 9 predicted proteins | sample MGYA00250047_ERZ773371 | MGnify/ENA primary metagenome ERZ773371 (study PRJEB29103, sample SAMN06111975) | human gut metagenome | biome: human gut; feature: ankylosing spondylitis patient; material... | reverse complement strand
TGCTGCTATAGCTCAGTTGGTAGAGCGCATCCTTGGTAAGGATGAGGTCTCCAGTTCGAATCTGGATAGCAGCTCCATCGAGAAAAGCCACTTGAATCCTTGCGGTTCAGGTGGTTTTTTGTTATTTCCGGTCATTTTTACCACCCGGTTTTCTTTTTGCTGCGCAAAAAGGCCCCCCGGCACCATGCGGACGTGCCGGGGGGCTTTGCAATATGGAGGAAGCAGGGCGATGCGGTACGCCCCGCCGGGGTAAGTCAGTGGATCAGCTCGTTATGAGCTGCGCCGTTGATGGTGAGCTGGGCCTCGCCGCCGTTGTGGGCAAGCACAAAGGGGGTAACGTCGGTACCCATGGCCAGCATCTCGTCGATGACAAGGCTGGACTCCCGGCTCCGGGTACGGAACACCACCACATCGGCACCCTGTGCCTTGATGGCCCGCAGGTCGCCCAGCACAGCGTTGAGGGCGGCATCCTCAGAGGGTACCGCAATGATGTACCGGCCATCCACCACAGAGGTCTCGTAGGTCTCTGCACCGGTCACGGTGTAGTTGGGGGCCGCAGAGGACGAGCCGCCGTTCTCCTGAGGCTCCGGTGCGCCGCAACGGGTGCAGACGCCGTTCTTGTACTCGTGGCCCAGAGGGGCAACGAGATTGGTGCGCTCACCCTCCTCCTCGTGGCAGCGGGTGCACTTGCTTACCGTGTAGCCGCTTTCCGTGCAGGTGGGGTCAACGGTGGTCTCGACGAACTGATGGCCCAGAGCCTTAACGATGCTGTAATGCGAGCCCAATTCCTTGCCGCAGCGGCCGCACTTTGTTACCTTGTAGCCATCCTCGGTGCAGGTGGGCTGGACTGTTACCGTCTGGTGATCATGGGACCAAACTCCGGAGTCTGGAGCGAGCTCTACCACTCTGGTGATCTCACCGCAGGAGCTGCACCGGTAGGTCTGAGAGCCCTTTTCCGTACAATTCGGGGAGACTTTCTCTGCCGCGTAGGTATTCGAATGGCTGCATTTTTCCGGGGGCTGCTCCCCCTCGGTCACCCAATCGTCGGTCTTATATGTTTTGGTCACCGTGTTCGAGCCGCCGTTATGACCTATATTGGTCATCTCTACTTTTGCATCGTCCTGGATGCTCTTCTTGTCAGTGGTAAATTTATTCTCGCCGTTCTGGACGGTACCAGCGTTGCTATAAAGGGTCGTTCCGCCATCGCCAATGGCAGCGCCCGCGCCATAACTGTGATATTGATCGTAGTGCTCGGCACTGCCGGTGGCCTTGACCTGTGCTTTGCCGCCAATGATCACTTCGCCGGTGCCATTTGCGCCGCCGCCGATGCCTGCGCCGCCGCCGTATGCTCTATTTTCTGCCGTTACCTGAGCATTGCCCTCAATGGTGACCTTGGCGTGGCTCTTTTTGCTGCTGCTGCCTACGCCGCCGCCGATCACTGCAAGGCCAGCATCGTCGCCCCCAAATCCATACTTATCTCCATAATCACTTCTGGTATCCACCTTATACGTAGCGTTCACCTGAGCGTTGCCGGAGATGGTAATGCTGGTTTGCCTACCTTCATTACCTTCATATCCTTCATCAGTGCCTCCGCCGATGCCGCCATTGGCGTTGACCACAGCATCACCTGTGATCACGATATTTTCAGCCGCACCGCCTTTATATCCGCCGCCGATCCGGCCCTGGGTATTCACCGTACCGCCGTTGATCTCAATGTTTTTGGTGCCATGTTGGGAGTTGCTACCCTCGTTCCAGCCCCATCCACTTCCGCCAATGGCAGCGCCACGGACATCTGCGATCACGTTAAGGGTCTGGTTTTTGTCTTCTGCCGTAATGGTGAGCTTGCCGGTGCTGACATCATCGTTTTTCTGGATGCCGGCACTGTTTCCATATCCGTTCAGGGTGTTATTGCCCTCCACTTTGATCTCCACATCGCCGCTGCCCTGAATATCAATGGCTGCCATGCCACGAGTATTCGTATCAGCAGCATTCGGCTGGTCAATGGTGGCATCCTTCAGCTTCAGCTTGACCAGCGTGTTGGCGAAGATCTGGATGATGCCTCTGCGTTCTCCCTCGCCGCTGCTGCGGGCCGGAGCCTTGCGGGGGCCATTGGAGGCGTCGTCAGAGGCGCTGGCAGTAGCCTCAGCAGAAGCCTTGGCCTCTGGCTTGGGCTGGCCCTCGTCCTCTGCTTTGGGCTCCTGCCCCTCGCCAGCGGAAGCATTCTGCTCCTTCTTTTCCTCGTCAGCAGGGTCGCTGTTGTTATCCTTATTTTCGGTCTCGGTCTTCTGCTCAGGGTCAGCCGGATCTTCGGTATCCTTCTGCTCCTGCTTTTCCTCAGCAGCGGGGGCGTTCTCTGTCCCCGAGGTCTCCTCCGAGGTCTTCTCCTTGGCCGGAGCCTTGGCCGGGGTCACAGGCTGGTTTTCATCCTGCTGGTTCTCCTCAGCGGTCAGCGTAGCCTCACCAGCGGGTTTATAGGTGCCTTTCACCACGATCTCTTCATCATCTTTGATGCTGGTAGCTTCGTCCCGACCATCCTGCTTCACGGTGATGCCGCTTTCATCTGCCGTGATCACAAGGCGGCCGTTGGCAAGATCAAACTCGGCTGCAAATGCCGGGGCGGAAAGGGATACCGCCATGCTCAGGGCCACGGCCGCCGCCGCGATCTGCCGGAGCAATTTTTTTCTTCGCATGATTTTTACCTCCTGTTTTGCATTTTGTGGCTTTTCTGCCAAATTTATTATACCCCCCCCCCCTACTTCCTGTGCAATATAACAGTTGGACAATCTTGCTCCACTTTTTTAGCAAAAATGACAAAAAACGCCGTTGGCCCGCACCTTTTGTGCAGGCCAACAGCGTTATCGTCCATGTATCCCGGCTAAAATATCACGCTCGTGCGTTTGCCGCCCCTGCCCCAACCGGCCGGAGCAAACAAAAAACACCCCGAAGCCTTGATGGCTTCAGGGTGTTCTGAGCTGGAGCTGCTATCCAGATTCGAACTGGAGACCTCATCCTTACCAAGGATGCGCTCTACCAACTGAGCTATAGCAGCACAATCACAGCTCAATTATAATACCATAAACTCTGCCGCATTGCAAGCGTTTTTTGCAAAAAAATCTGGCATTTTGCGTTTTTTCTGCCCAGATACAGAAAAGCGGCTGCCGTTTTCCACGGCAGCCGTCTGCATTGTTGAAAATATCACTCGATAAGGCCGTTCAGCAGGGCCAGGCACTTGCGGCTGTGCAGCTTGCGGATGGCCTTTGCCTCGATTTGGCGGACGCGCTCACGGGTGACGCCGAAGTCGCGGCCCACCTCTTCCAGCGTGCGGGGACGGCCATCGTCCAGACCAAAGCGGAGACGGATGACCTTCTCTTCACGGGGGGTCAGGCTCTTGAGAGCCTGATTGATCTGCTGGGCCACCATAGCGCGGTCAGCAGCCTTGCCGGGAGCCTCGGCATTCTCGTCGGCGACGAAATCGCCCAGAGAGGAATCCTCTTCCTCGCCCACGGGGCTCTCAAGGCTGGCGGGCTCCTGTGCCATGCGCTGGATCTCACGCACACGCTCGACGCTCATGTCCATGGCCTTTGCCAGCTCTTCCGGGGTGGGCTCGTGGCCGTTCTGGTAGACCAGCTGGTTAGTGGCCTGACGCATCCGGTTGATGGTCTCGACCATATGCACCGGGATACGGATGGTACGGGCCTGGTCGGCGATGGCGCGGGTGATGGCCTGACGGATCCACCAGGTCGCATAGGTGGAGAAGCGGAAGCCGCGGTCGCAGTCGAACTTCTCAGCCGCCTTGATGAGGCCGATGTTGCCCTCCTGGATGAGATCGAGGAAGGCCAGATTGTGGCCCACATGCTTCTTGGCGATGGAGACCACCAGACGGAGGTTCGCTTCGCTCAGGCTGCGGCGGGCGTTCAGGCCGTCGCGGCGGATCTTCAGCAGCTCTTGACGGCGCTCCTCGGTCAGGGGACCGTTCTCCACAGCCTCCATGGCCTCTTCCTCAGCAGCCTTTTCCTCGGCGTCCTCGCTGGGCTTCTCGTTGCCCTCTTCGTCAATATCCTCGGTGTAGCTGCGGCTGTTCTCATCCTCCTCGAACGAGAAGCGGGCGCTGTTCTTCTTGATGTACTCGGTCGCACCGTACTTCTGGCGGTCGGCCTGCAGGATGTGGGCAGCCTCGGCACCGGCGTGGATGCGCTTGCTCAGATCAACTTCCTGTTCCGCGCTCAGCAGAGGGATCTGGCCGATCTGCTTGAGGTAGTTCTTGACGGGGTCGTCCAGCAGCTCATCCATCGCAGCCTTCAGGTCGGCAGGGTTCTCCTCGGCGGCCTCTTCCTCGTCGTCGCCGCCCAGACCCAGCTCGTCGCTGTTGTTCTCGGCGTTCTCCACCTCGGCGATGATGCTGTCCACGTCCAGATTCACATCGGCGTCGGCCTCATCCTCGATGATCTTGATGCCGCGCTCTTCAAGGAGCGTATAGAGCGTTTCCACATCCATCCTGCACTGTGCGGCCAAAGTTTTGGCCTCCTGTGCCGACAGGGTGCCTTCGCCTTTCGTCAACAGTTCCTTCAAAGTCATGCCCATTTCGCTCTCTCCTTCTCACCGCGGGGGAAGCGCCCCGCAAGTGAACTTGTCTCATAGTTTCGGCCTTGATGCATAGAAGTTGTTTTCATGGCCAGAGTGTGCCGGATGGCCGTAGATTTTTGCCCGCAGACAAGGCGATTTTCCGCAGCAATCCTGACGGATTGCAAGGGAAAGCAACGCAGTATGCAGACAAAAATGCCGGCCAGACGGTGTGCAATGGCTGTGAAAACAGCTTCTTAGATCACAAGACCTCCGTTGACGCCGAACACCTGGCCGGTGATGTAGCCGGCGTCTTCTCCGGCGAGGTACAGCAGAAGCTTTGCCACCTCTTCGGCGGTGCCGAGACGGCCCACAGGGGTCTCTTCGGCCAATGCCGCTTTGTCCTCAGCAGTGAACGAAGCCATCATATCGGTGTCGATGACGCCGGGGGCCACGCAGTTCACGGTAATGCCGCTGGGACCTTCTTCTTTTGCCAGTGCCTTGGTCAGGCCGATGAGGCCCGCCTTGGCGGCGGAATAGTGTACCTCGCAGCTGCCGCCGGTCTGGCCCCACATGCTGCTCACGGTGAGGATACGGCCCGCTTTGCGGCGTATCATCCCGGGCAGGGCCAGCTGGCAGAGGTTGAACGCACCGGTCAGGTTGACGTCCAGCATCCGCTGCCACTCTTCCGGCGTGATGTCGGTGAACAGCTTCTGCTGGGCGATACCCGCGTTGCTCACCAGCACATCCACCCGGCCCAGCGCCTGCTCGGCGGCGCGGAAGGCCAGCTCACAGCTGGCCCGGCTGGCCACGTCACACTGGACGGCCAGTACGCCCGGCAGCTCTTTTTGCAGGGCCGCGGCGGCCTCGGCGTTGGTGTGGTAGAACACTGCCACCCGGTAGCCCGCCGCATAGAATGCGCGGGCTGCTGCTGCGCCGATGCCCCGGTCACCGCCCGAGATGAGGACGGTGCGGCCCTTCGCCGCCGGGGCAGTGCTCTGGGGCTCTGCCGCAGGTTCCGGCTTGCGTTCCGGCTCCGATGCCGGCGTGTTCTCCGGCGCAGCGCTGACCGGCATTTCCCTCGTTTCCTGCACCGGCGGTGCGGCCACAACCGCTTCTTCCGGCTCGGGCAGGGTCGGCCTGCGCTGTTCTTTCTTCGGCCCGGCGTCTGCAAGGTCAAATGTCAGCTCAAATTCGTCGTTGTACAAGAGTCAAACCCTCCTGTCCACTATTTTCGGCCGCAGCGCCTCTTCGTGTCAAAGCCTCTGCGGCGGGAAAGGAAACAGCTTCCCCCACCCCGCCGGAGCTGCGCTCTGCTCACTTTTTCCGGTCTAGGCCGGCTCTGCGGCGCGCCCGGCGGCATTTGTGTGGTTTCTACAAGTTTCCATTGAATAATATAGCACAATCGGGCGAAAAAATAAAGTGGTCACCGGTGATTTTTTCACGCAGTTCCCACTTTTTTCACAGATTCAGGGGTTCACGGGCGGCTTCCAGCGGGGCTTTGCGGCCCGCCTGGCCCGCAGTGAAACGAAAAATTCCTGCAAAAGCTGCTGTGCCTCATCGGCCCGCAGTCCCTTCTCGATGACGGGGTGATGATTGAAGGGCTGGGCGAAGAGGTCTGTCACCGAGCCGCAGCAGCCCGCCTTGACGTCGGCGGCGCCGTACACCACCCGCTTGATGCGGCTGTTGATGATGGCGCCGCTGCACATGGGGCAGGGCTCCAGCGTCACGAACAGCTCACACTGCCACAGCCGCCAGCCGCCCAGCTTTTTGCAGGCCGCGTCGATGGCCAGCAGCTCAGCGTGGTGGAGGGCGTTTTTCCCCGTCTCGCGGGTGTTGTGGGCGGCAGAGATGATCTCTCCGTCCTTCGCCACTACCGCGCCCACCGGCACTTCGCCCAGCGCAGCGGCCTTCCGGGCCTCTTCCAGCGCCGCACCCATCAGCTCAAAATCGGTCATCCCATTCCCCTTTCTGCCAGCCGTGCGGCAAACACGAGGCAGTTATTTATAATATGTAACGCGCTGCCGGGCCATACGCTCTTCGCTTTCTGGGCCGCCCAGCCGAAGATGAGCCCCATGCCCAGCGCATAGGCCCGGGCCGTCCAGCTGCCGTGCAGAGCCGCAAAAATCACCGCCTGCACTACCACAGCCCCCGCGCCGCCCAACGGCTGCAAAAGATAGAGCGCCCCGCCCCGGAAGGCAAGCTCTTCCGCCAGAGGGGTCACAAGGCAGATGCGCAGCGCAGCCCACGCGAGGGCCGCGCCCTCGGGCAGAGCCGTCTTTTCCGCCGGGAGCAGCAGCTGTGCTCCCGCCGCCAGCAGCGCCCAGAGCACTGCCGCCTCGGCCAGGACCCGGCACTGAGCCGGAAAAGACGGCTTTTCCGTTTCCCTTATCAGTCTTTTCACGGCGCACCCTCCTGTCGGCGGACATTGTACCATACTGCCGCCCCGTTTTGCAAGCAGTTCTTCGTTCATTCGAAGAAATTTCACTCAAAAGATTGACATTCCGCCCGGCGTTCTGGTATACTTTGTACGACTTTTTTATAGATTTGTCGTTTTACCAAAGACACACGATGAACGCACCCATGGAGGTACGAGCTATATGATACGCATTCTTACCGATTCCGCATCCGACATCCTGCCCGCCGAGGCCGCGCAGCTGGGTGTGGGCGTCATCCCCCTCAACGTCACCCTCGAGGACGGCACCGTCATCCGGGACGGCGTGGACCTGACTCCCAGCGAGTACTACGAGCACATGGCCGGCTGCAAAAAGCTGCCCACCACCAGCCAGCCCAGCCCTGAGCTGTTCGAAAAGTTCTACGCCGAGGCTGCTGCCGCCGGAGACGAGGTCGTGGGCATCTTCCTGTCCCATGAGCTGTCCGGCACCTATCAGTGTGCGAAGCTGGCCGCAGACCTGGCCAACGTGGACAACGTCCTCTTCGTGGACAGCACCAATGTCTGCCTCGGCGAGGGTCTGCTGGTGCGTCTGGCCGCACACCTGCGGGATGAAGGCAAGTCTGCCGTCCAGATCGCCGCCACCCTCGAGCACGCCAAGGAGCACCTGCACCTCGTCGCCGCCATCGACGACCTGAAGTATCTGCGCAAGGGTGGCCGTCTGCCCGCCGCCGTCGCCGTGGCCGGCGGGATGCTGGGCATCAAGCCCCTCATCACCATCAAGGAGGGCAAAGTCGCCATGGCCGGTAAGGCCCGGGGTCTGCCCGGCGCATACGTCGCCCTCTTCAAGAAGATAGAGGAGCTGGGCGGCGTCAATCCCCGTTTCCCCTCTCTGGCCGGTTACACCATCAGCACCCGCGAGGTGAACCCCATCCAGACCTATCTGGTGGACAATCTCGGCCTTCCCGAGCCGCTGGTGCGCCAGATCGGCTGCGTCATCGGCACCCACGCCGGTCCCGGTGCGTTTGGTCTGGCCTTCTTCGATAACGGGCTGGTCATCGACTAAGAGTATATAGGAAGAGGCTGCTGTGCATCTGCACGGCAGCCTCTTTTCGTTTTTACTTACAGCATATCCGTGATGAGCTTGCCCAGCAGGAGCACCAGCACCACGAGCATCATGGGGCGAATGAACTTTGCGCCCTTTCTCAGGGCGAAGTGGGAGCCGATGATGTTGCCGACGATGTTGCTGATGGCGCAGGGGATGCCCACCGGAAAGACCACCAGCCCGCTGCTCAGATAGGTGAAGAGGCTGGCGTAGTTGCTGGCAAGGTTGAGCACCTTGGCGTTGCCGTTGGCGGTGCGCAGGTCGAAGCCCATCAGGCTGGTGAAAGCGATGATGGCAAAGGTCCCGGTGCCAGGCCCCACCATGCCGTCGTACAGACCGATGCCAAAGCCGATGCCCAGGGCCAGCAGGGCCTTTTTCAAATTCAAGGAGCCGTCGTCCCGGTTCTCGTCCGGGAGGTTGCGCCGCCACAGGATGACGACTGCCGCAATGGGCAGGATGATGAACATCATCATCTGCAGCACCTCATCGCTGAGCATCAGGACGATGTGTGCGCCCAAGGCACTGCCTGCAAAGCTGCCGATGGCGGCGAGGATGCCGACCTTGAGGTTCATCGCGCCGTTCTTGAAGAAACTGGCCGTGGCGAACGTCGTGCCGCAGGCGGCGCTGAATTTGTTGGTGGCGTAAGTATAGTGAGGCGGCAGGCCCGCGAAGAGATAGGCCGGCAGGCTGATGAGCCCGCCGCCGCCCGCTGCCGAATCGACAAAACCCGCAAAGCCGGTCATGAACACCAGAAATGCCATCATCGGCAGGCTGATTTGAATACCCATTGTTATGATTCCCCTTAATATTCCTATTTCTTCCACGATTTTACTTGTACAGCTCACCCTCGCAGGCCAAAATCTGGTCGAGTATCATCCGGGACACCCTGGCGCCGTAGACCATGGAGGGATGGTCATTGTACTCGATGATGTCGTGGAAGTCCTTGTTCATCAGGACGATGACATACTCGCCGTAGGGGGTGTGGACGATGCCGCCGTCGTTGCGGCAGGCGTTCATGCTGCCGCTCTTGCTGGCCACCCAGATGAGTTCCGGCTCGCCGGTCTCCTCGCAGTCGAGATAGAACTGAGGGAAGTCGTGGGTCAGCATGGTGTTGTAGTGCTGCTGACGGAAGATGGCCAGCATCTCAGCGCTGGCCTCAGCGCTGACGAGCGTTCCCTTTGCCACCTGCGCAAACAGCGAGGCGTAGTCCCGGGGCGTCGTGGTGCCGAGGTCGTCGTAAATATCAAAGTGGAGCGGGTTGTGCAGGACGGTGTGGACAAAGCCCATCTCCCGGATGCAGGCGTTGATGGTGTCCAGCCCCAGATAGTCGATGACCATGTTGGTGGCGATGTTGTCGGAGCAGATGATCATCATGGTGGCGGCGTCTTTAACTTTCAGACTTGCGCCCACGCCCAGCGCCCGGAGCATACCGGAACCGTCCACAAAGTGCTCGGGCTTGTAAGTGATTTTTTCTTCGAGGCTGGCTTTGCCCCGGCTTGCCTGCAGATACAGGGCTGCGAGGATATATGCCTTGATGGTGGAAGCCGTCTCAAATTCCTCGTCAGCACCGATTTCGACCGTGTGGCCGTGCAAATCGTCCACAAAGACGCTCATCTTGCCCTGATAGGAATACAGCTCGGCGGCAATACGCTTTTCCAGCGTCATGTTTTTATCCATTTTGGAATCTCCCTGTCATTTTATACATTATTTAGAGGTTTTCTTCGAAGAACCGCCGGGCGTTGCGATAGAAAATGGCCTCTACCTCGTCCTCGGTGAAGCCCTCGCGGCGGAGTGCGTCGGCCAGCAGCGGGAGCTTGGAACAGTCGTCCATTTCCAGCTTGCCGCCGATGCCGTCGAAGTCACTGCCCAGACCGATGATCTCAATCCCGCCCACCTGCTTGAAGTGGGCCGCGTGCTTTGCCATCAGGGCCGTGGTGCTGCGGCAGAGCTTTTCTTCGGGCTGGTTGTCGAGGAAGCCGCTGCAGTAGTTCAGACCCACGAGGCCGCCCTTGTTGGCGAGGGCGCGGATCATCTCGTCGGTGAGGTTGCGGCAGTGGGGCGCGAGGGCGCGGCAGTTGGAGTGGCTGGCCGCAAAGGGGCGGGTGGAGTGCTCCACAATGTCCCAGAAGCCCTTGTCGGACAGGTGGCTCACGTCTGCGATGATGTGCAGACGCTCCATCTCGGCCAGGAACTCGAATCCCTTTTCTTTCAAGCCCGTCTCGGTGTTGGGGGCGCAGGGCCAGATGTTGTGGCCCCCGCCGGGGACGACGTTGGGGCTGGCAAGCTCGTTCTCGTGGTTCCAGGTCAGAGTCATCATGCGGACGCCCAGCTCGTACATCCGGCGCAGCACGCCGATGCTGCCCTTGCAGCAGCCGCCCTCTTCGATGGTGAGCATTCCGCTGATCTTGCCCTCAGCGGCGTTTTTTCGGATGTCAGAGGGTCGATATACCGGAGCAATATCCTCCGGGTATTTTTCCATGATGCGTTTGAAGACGTCGATCTCTTCCAGCGCCGTCACCAGCGGGTCGGCACCGGGGGTCTTGTCGCCCAGATTGACAAAGGCGGCGAAGCACTGCAGCATATAGTCGCCCTTTTTCAGTTTCTGCAAGTCGATATGCAGATCATTCTGCGCAAAGCTCTTGGGCGTGCCCGCCTTTTCGGCGTAGCGCAGCTCACTCAGGGTGTCACAATGTAGATCAAAGACTTTCATTTTTGGTTCTCCTTTGATAAAGGGAAGGTTCTTCTTCCTTTAAGCTACGTTCTCTTTTGCGTGCCAAAAGAGAACCAGAAAAGCACCAGCGATTTCGACGCGCTGGATCCACGAGAAAGGGGCTG
>ENA-UPXC01005225-UPXC01005225.1-human-gut-metagenome-genome-assembly--contig:-NODE-5225-length-10898-cov-15.607060_pt1 | contig 10898 bp, 9 predicted proteins | sample MGYA00250047_ERZ773371 | MGnify/ENA primary metagenome ERZ773371 (study PRJEB29103, sample SAMN06111975) | human gut metagenome | biome: human gut; feature: ankylosing spondylitis patient; material... | reverse complement strand
ATCCATAAAAAATGCCCCCTTTCAGATAAACAGTTTTATTTTTTTCAACTGTCTACCTAAAAGGGAGCATACCATTTATCTTACAGAGGGCGTCTCCTTTGCCTGCGGCAAATTCCTATTTATCTTTTCTATCTTGCAGCTATGCATTTTTGTTTCTTTATTATAGTTTATGCCTACAAGTAGTATTTCTCCTGTATACTTTGCTTTTTCTGCTAATTTTCCTTTAAAACGTAAAATATACTGTTTATCTTTGATTTGCTGGATTGCTTCTTCTGGGGATGCATCTACTTTTAATTCTAGTATAATTGCAGAAATGTTCTTTTTCTCCGGATAAAAGATAAAATCTACATATCCTTTTCCCGCTTTATCTTCTCTCTCAACACGGTATTTGTCTCTTGCTGCCAGATATACAAGATTAACTATGGCAGATAATTCTATTTCATTGTTATAAGATAGAATAGGAGATTCTGTATTATGAGCATACTCCAAAATTTCTGCCATTGTTTGTGTATCTCCAGCTAGTGTTGCTTTTAGCATTCTTTCAGATTCTTTTGCTAACCGATATACATATCCCAAACTTTCATTTGTTAAAAGGAGTTCATTATATTTGTACATCAGCTCTCTGTTTGGAATAAAGACTTCTCCATCTTCATAAGTAAGTAACCCGTATATGACCATTGCAGAGTATATCTGGTTTTTTGTTGTTAATTCTTCTGCGGTGGCCGCATACTCTTGTACTTTTGCCTCTATATGTTCGCCGGAAATCATAAGAATAAAGTCTTCTCTGACTTCATCAATATTCCCTTTGATATAATAAAATATTTCATCATAGGGACCAGAACCTGTCCAGTAACTGCCTAGCTGGTTATCTGATAAAGCACAGATAATTGAACGGGGATTATAAAGCTGTTCACCCGATGCCGTACAATATCCATCATACCAGATTTTTAAATCATGTCTTGTAATTCGTGGTCGAATTGTGGTTTCACTATAAATTTGAAACAGTTTATCTACCTCCTCTTCTGAAAATCCAAAATAAGAGCTAAACCGTTCTCTTGTTGCCATGTTATATTCCACAAACATATTTAACTCTGAAGCGGCAGAGTATTTGGCTATTGGAAGTATTCCGGTCATATAAGCAAGTTCTACATATACCTGATCTTTCAGTAAGTTTTTAAGAAAAAGCAGGTATTCTTGTCTTTCTTTTTGGGAAATAAATGGCATATGAAATACTGCATCCCATTCATCCATTATAAACATAAATTTACGATTTGTTTTTTGAAAAATTTTTGCCAGGATATCCCAAAGTGACATTTCTTCTTTCAATTCTAACTCGGGAAATTCTTCAAGCAAATCTTCTTTTATTCCTGTTTTGATTCTATTAATATATTCTTCATAAGTTTGGCAATTCTCTGGAAGCCTGCTGAAATCAATATAGATAACATCATATTTATTTATATATTCTTCATATACCGGGCTTTTTGCTATCGCAAGATGTTCAAATACAAAACTACTATCTATTGCCTTGCCAAAATATGACGCTACCATATTTGCCATTACGGTCTTTCCGAATCGACGGGGTCTTGTGATACACAAAAATCTTTGTTCTCTTCCTATTGATGGAATCAATTCTTCTATTAACATCGTTTTATCTACAAAGTATTTATCCAGGGCTGTTATCTTATATGCTTCAAATGGTGCAGTACTGTTTAAAAAGATACCCATTATATCACCGTCCCTTCTTAAAAGATATCATTTGTATTATAACATCCTTATGGGAATTCTACTATTAAAAATTGGAATTTGCCGGGGTGAGTAAACAGACGAAGTCTGAGAATCAAATCATCTATATTTGTGATTTTCGTCGCTACGAGAAGTCGTCTTCTAAGAAAAGGCCGACATGAAAAGGTATTGATTTTGACTCAGTTGTACAAAACACAAAGTCGTCAAAATCAATACCTTTTCATGTCGGCCTTTTCTAATATTTTATTATAGTCTCGTAGCTCCCAGACCACAAATATAGATGATTTGATTCTCGGACTTCTGTTTTCTGGCTGCCCGGGCAAATTTGTGGAAAGATTTGGGGAAGAAGTCGGGAGAGATAGAAGTAATTCGAATCAATTCTTCAAAAAACAGTTATAACGAAAGCTATAACCTTCTGGAGCGTCCTCAAATCCCTCCAACAATAAAAAGCAATTCCATCCCCAGCCAAAACACAGCCCTCTTTTGATAAATAAAGCATATTTGTGACCTCGGAGCAAAGGTTGGATGCGAGCACTTAAAGCGAGCATTCAACCTGCAGCGACTAAAGTCACAAATATGCTTTATTTATCAAAAGAGGGCGTCTCCTTTGCCTGCAGCGACGAAAGCCACAAATAGGGATATTTTATCTTCCTGGATTCGTCTGTTTTTGAATTTTTTGTCTATCCTCTGTCATTCCCGAATAAAAATCGAATCCCCCGGATGAGGAACTTTCCGGGGGATTCTTTATATTAAGTAATGAAGATATGATAAAAAATAGGAAAGAATTAGTTGTTACCTAAAACATCTTTCACTGTATCTTCTACCATTTTCTTAGTAACGATTTCTACTGTATCGCGGCAAATTGCAAGCTCTTCGTTTGTTGGGATACAGATAACTTTTACTTTTGATTCTGGAGTGGAGATAATACGTTCTTCTCCATGCATCTTGTTTGCTTTCTGATCTAAAGTTGTGTCAAGGTAATCGAAATGTTCGATAATTCTTGAACGGATGATATCGTCGTTCTCACCGATACCAGCTGTAAATACGATAGCGTCAACACCGTTCATAACAGCGATGAAACTTCCAATGTATTTAACTACGGAATGAGCAAATACTCTTAAAGCTAAGTCAGCACGTTTATTACCAGCTTTTGCAGCCTCATCAAGATCACGGAAGTCAGAAGAAACACCGGAAATACCAAGAACACCGGATTTCTTATTTACGATATCCATAACCTGCTCAAGAGAAAGGTTCTCTTTATGAGCAATGAATTCGATACAAGTAGGGTCGATATCACCAGAACGTGTACCCATTACAAGACCCTCTAATGGAGTAAGACCCATAGAAGTATCTACACATTTTCCACCATCAACAGCGGAGATGGAAGAACCATTACCAAGGTGACATACAACAATCTTTAAGTCTTCAGGTTTTTTACCAAGAATCTCAGCAGCTCTTAAAGAAACATATTTATGAGATGTTCCGTGGAAGCCGTAACGACGAACAGCGTATTTCTCATAGTACTCATATGGAAGACCATAGATGTAAGCTTCTGGTGGCATAGTCTGATGGAAAGCTGTATCAAATACACCAACCATTGGAGTTGTAGGAAGAAGCTCTTTACAAGCAGCAACACCAACTAATGTAGGAGGGTTGTGAAGAGGAGCTAAGTCGTTACAAGATGCTACTGTCTTTAATACTTCTTCTGTAAGTAATGTGGAACAAGCAAATTTCTCACCACCATGTACCATACGATGTCCAACAGCATCAATTTCATCGATGGATTTTAATACACCGTTTTCAGGGTCTGTTAACTGTTTTAATACAAGTTCAACAGCCTGACGATGTGCAGGCATTGCAGCTTCGTACTTAATCTTATCCTGACCGGCTGGCTGATAAGTTAAAACACCATCGATACCGATTCTTTCACATAAACCTTTTGCGAGAACGTGTTCTGTCTCAGAATCAATAACCTGATATTTCAGGGAAGAGCTACCGCAGTTAATTACTAAAACCTTCATTTCATATCTCCTTTTTGTATAATTATTTATTACGAAACGCCAAATTTCGCTTATTTTATTTTACTAGGCATATTATAGCTTGTTTTTTTTATCTTGAAAATGTACTTATTCAGCTTATGATGGAGTTTTTTTGTTATTTCGGCACTTTTTTTTGAGTTTTGATAGGTAATTGTATTTCATAGTAAACAATAAATGATTTTGTTTGAAAGTTAACATGATTAGACAAAAATATAAAAATGTCCAAAAAAATCGAAAAAATTCATCAAAAAACGATAAAAAATAGTAAGAAATACAAAAAATAGGAAGATTGCTGTTTCGTTTGTTTTCGGTTATAATATGGACAAAGATAAGCAGATTTATCCGCTTACAGCAAGAATACTCCGACCTCTAAGGTGGGAGATGAATTGCATTCAGGTAGAAATAAAAGGAGAAAGGAGTTCATTTATGAAAGTAGCGGGAATTATCGCAGAGTATAATCCATTTCACAAAGGACACCAATATCATATAGAAGAAACACGGAAAAAAACAGGGGCAGATTATGTTGTTGTAGTTATGAGCGGGGACTATGTACAGCGTGGAGAACCGGCAATTGCAGATAAATATATGCGAACCCGGATGGCGCTTTCTGGCGGAGCAGACTTGATTATTGAAATGCCGGCAATCTATGCGACAGCCAGTGCCGAATATTTTGCGACAGCAGGGATTGGGATTCTTGATCAATTAGGCTGTGTCGATTATCTTTCCTTTGGAAGCGAATGGGCAGAAGTAGAAGATTTTTCGGCATATGCGACTTTATTTCTTGAAGAACCGAAAGAATATAAACAGATTTTGCAGGAAAAATTAAAATCAGGAAAAAGTTTTCCAGAAGCGAGAGCTTTCGCAGCGGGAAATTTATTATTCGATTCGAAACCAGAAAAAGCAATAGAATTTTTAAAAGAGCCAAATCATATTTTAGGCTTGGAATATATCAAAGCATTAAAAAGAAGAAATTCTTTGATCAAGCCAGTTGTTATTAAAAGAAAAGGAAATCATTATCATGAAAATAAACTGACAGAAAACTATTCCTCCGCAACAGCAATCCGCCAGGAAATGTACCATTTTTATAGAAACTTCAGTAGAAAAAATCCGTATAATACAGAAACTTGTAATAGCAGAAAATGTGGAAATACGGGAAAAAATACCAATAACAGAGTCAGCAATATCTATAATAATACTTATAACAAAGAAAAAGAAGCACCCCAGGCATTTGAAAAAGCACTTTGTGGAGAATATCTTTCTTTTATAGAAGGATTTTTACAGAATAACTTTGTGACCTGGGAAGATTTAATGCCCTATCTTGACTATACGTTTCTTCTGAAAAATAAAGTAATTGGCAAATACTTTGGAATGAATCTTGATTTAGCAAGAAGATTTCAAAATATTTATGAGCCAGGACTTTCTTTCGAAGATTTGATAGAAGGCCTTCACGCCAGACAGATTACGGATGCGGCATTGAGAAGAGTTCTTTTGCATATCGTACTTCACATGAAATACTATCCATTCTTAGAAGAAGCCAAAGACATTCCGGTACCATATGCAAGAATATTAGGCTTTTCCAAATCCTCTTCTCCCCTGCTAAAAGAAATACGTCAAAATGCCACTTTGGATATCATCCAACGTCCTGCAGAGGGCAAAAAACTTTATTCCAACGGTTCAGCACAGGCACAGATTTACAGTATAGATATACGAACCGCAGACTTGTATGAACAGATTGCTGCCAGAAAAGCAGGAAGAAAACCAATCAGCGAATATAAACGCCAGCAGGTGATAAGGTGAAATTTGGTTTGCCGCAGGCAAGGAGATGCCCGCAGCAATTACTATAAAAAATAACTGTGGAGAATTTACCGAAATCGAGTTATACTATGTTCTATATAAAAAGACAGCAAAGAAAATGCAAAATAGAAAGCGAGGTCGATTATGTATAATGCAGGATTGATTTTAGAAGGCGGCGGAATGCGCGGTGTATATACAGCCGGTGTATTAGATGCCTTTTTAGATGCAGGAATTGAATTTTCCAGTGTATATGGAGTATCTGCCGGAAGCTGCCATGCATGCAGTTACCTTTCTAAACAGAGAGGAAGGGCATTTCGAGTAAATGTAGATTATCTTGATGACCCGAATTACTGTGGAGCAAAAACATTTTTGAAAACAGGAAATGTTTTTGGGCCAGAGATGCTTTATGAGCAGATTCCAGATGTGTTAGATCCATTTGATTATCAGGCATTTTTGAATTATCCAGGTAAGTTTTATGCAGTAGTTACTGATGTGGAAACAGGAGCTGCAAGATATTTAAGAGTGCGCGATCTTAGAAAGCAGATGTGGATGATTCGTTCATCAAGTTCGCTGCCATTAGTTTCTAAGACAATCGTTGTAAAAGGACATAAGCTTCTTGATGGAGGAATTGCTGACAGTATTCCGATTCGTAAATCAATAGAAGATGGCAATGAGAAGAATGTTGTCATTCTCACAAGAGACCACGGATATCGTAAGGCGCCGAATAAGCTGATGCCGATTATGCGTCTTCGTTATCCAAAGTATAAAGAGTTTCTTCATGCTATGGAGACAAGACATGTCCGTTATAATGAGACAATAGATTTCTTAGAAGAACAGGAAAAAGAGGGAAAGGTCTTTATCATTCGTCCAGAAGCAAAAGTGGAAGTAGGAAGAATTGAAAAGGATAAGGCCAAACTTACGGTTCTTTATAAACAGGGACTTCATGACGGAGAAAAGGCAATAGAAGCAATGAAAGAATATTTGGAAAAATAGTCGGCGTGATTTAAATGTTTTTTACATCTTGTAATCTTTTACAGGAAACTAATTTTATAAACACGCTCTGGAAATTCTTTTTATTTTCTGGTAGACTAAAAGACAAATATAACTCAAGTATAACTGTAGAAAGGATTGGGAATTATGAGCAAGAAAAAAGTAGTAATAGCCCTCGGACACCGAGCATTAGGAACAACAATGCCAGAACAGTACAAAGCAACAAGAAATACAGCCAAGGCAATTGCAGATTTAGTAGAAGCAGGGGCAGACGTTGTTATATCCCACAGTAATGCACCACAGGTTGGAATGATTCATACAGCGATGAATGAATTCAGTAAGGATAGAGAAGACTATACACAGGCGCCTATGTCCGTATGTTCTGCTATGAGTCAGGGATATGTTGGATACGATTTACAGAATGCGATTCGTGCCGAACTCTTAAAAAGAGGAGTATATCGCCCAGTATGTACAATTATCACACAGGTAATGGTAGACCCTTATGATGATGCATTTAATGAGCCAGTTAAAGTTATCGGAAGACTTCTTTCGAAAGAAGAAGCAGAGCAGGAAGAAAAACATGGAAACTATGTTACAGAAGTAGAGGGCGGCTATCGAAGAATTGTAGCAGCTCCAAAGCCACAGGGAATTATCGAGATTGATTCTATCAAAGCGCTTTCTGACCAGGGACAGGTAGTTATCGCCTGCGGCGGTGGCGGAATTCCAGTGTTAGCACAGGGAGTAGAACTTCATGGTGCCAGCGCAGTTATCGAGAAAGACTATGCCAGTGGAAGAATGGCAGAACTGTTGAACGCAGACGTATTCATGGTTTTAACAAGTGTAGAGAATGTCTGTGTTGGTTACAATACAGAACAGGAATCTCCATTAGAGCATATTACTGTAGCAGAAGCACAGAAATACATCGATGAAGGTCAGTTCGAGCCAAATACAATGCTTCCAAAGATTGAAGCAGGTGTTTCTTTCCTTGAAAAAGGCAATGGAAGAAAGGTAATTATTACATCAATTGATAAAGCTTTAGAAGGCTATCTGGAGAAAACCGGAACAATTATTGAATAACTTCTGGTTTGCGTAGCAGGAGAGACGCCCACAGGGAATATTATATTCTCTGTGGGCTGTGTTTTGGCTGCCTAAGTAAATTCAGAATTTATTTTTCTGGATATTTCTATGCCTTCAGCCTTCTTCTCCAAATCCCTCCGGCTGGTGAACTTGTAAAAATGTCAGAAAACTATAAAAAAGATATGGATAGATATTTTCTGTCTGCCTGAATCCGTATAATAACGGAAAGAAAGGTGGAAGAGAATGTTCATGTGGCATGTGGGAGATATAGCTGAAAAGAAAAAATGTAAAACAGGACAACACGAAAAAATGGAAATATTTAATATATCTTGCAGCGCTTTGCCTAGCAGGTCTTTCAGCATGTCCTGGACGTCTTGGGCATCCTTTGGTTGATAGTGTTCCAACAAGCTACTGATGAACGCTTTGCGTTCCGGATCGATTTTTCTTCTTCGTGCCATAAAAAAATCCTCCTGAATTGATATTTATTTTAACATCAATCCAAGAGGATATATAGCTCTTTTAGAGTTTACACGGAATTAATTACAGTCTGCTGTAGATGGATTAGGTTAATTTAACTCGTAGTCTTACTTTCCAACTCTTTTTTCAAATTTAATACATAATCTACAGAAACTTCACAAGCTTTCGCTATTATTTCGGGCGAAAGACTTAATGCCAGCATACTACATATATTTTTCATACGTTCTTTCTCTCTACCTTCTTTTTCACCAAGTTTTATTAAATTATCTTCGTGTTTTTTCTCATCAAATTCGGTTAATAACATAACGCTCACCTCACTTTTACATTGGTATAAAAACGTTCCTATACATTTCCATTCTCTGGCTTTTTCGACTGCTTTATCTATAGCTTTCTTTAGTTCCATTGCTTCAGAGTATTCCCTTACGAGTTTAATAAAATGTGCGTATTCATACAATAGCTGACATTGTTCCAATAATTTTCGATTATGTCCGTAGTTAATATTAAGCATTGTCGCTGTCCACTCAAATTCTCCTGAATCGTCTGGAACTTGAAAGGCATCAGATAATTTTAGTTTAACTACATCTGGCTGTTTCTCTGTTCCATTGTAAAAAACATAATATCTTGGCGTTGGGATTTTCTGTAGAGAACTCACATAAATGTCTAAGCCATTTTCTGTAATATAAATTCCATACAGTTCTGCAAAATATTCCATACCACGAAGAGGCATGTTAGGATTAAAAGTACTTTGATGTTCGAATAGGTTCATCTGACTGTCTATTAAAAATGAAATATCATTCTTCATCTTAATGTAGATAGCATCACTTAATGTTGTGATTTCAATATCATCTACATCGGTGTAATCTGTACCGCTTACTGCATTACACAAGGATAATAAATAAGCTTTGTTCTCTTCTGCACCAAAGACAAAACGAAATAAACGGTCTTTGTACTCTCGATTTGCATTCCCTGTATTAATTTTTGTCATAAATATCCTCCTGTAAAATTATTATACTATAGCGTATTGGAAAAAACCACTATTTTTTGAAAATTATGAGGATATAACAAAAATCCCTTATTCGAGGCCCTGGCCTCGTCTATAGTTTGCTTAATGAATTAAATAGTAAATCACAATTACAAATTTAGATTCCCTGTTTGCTATTATACAATCACAAACAAGAACGAACCTAAAGGAGAAAAATCATGGCAGGAAAAAAGAACAATGGAGTAGTAGCAGTTATTTCTGATTTAACAAACGAGCAGGCAGCACAGCTGACGAAAGAAATTATAAAGGCAAAAAGAAAGGTTGCGCCGAAAGGAAAATCAATTCTATAGAATGTATAAGAAGGATGTGATAAAATATATAAAAATAAGGAGGAGGAAAAGCAATGAAAAAACAATGCACAATTACAGGAAACTTTTAAAGAAAAACCTAATGCTGGCTCTTATGTTTTGCCTGACTTTAGGAATAGGAATTTTTACAAATTCTGTACAGGTTAAGGCGGCAAATTCATTGAAGATTGGAAATATTCAGGCATATGGTGGAAGTCAGGTAGCTTTTGAGGCAACATTTAAAATGAATGGTTATCAGAAGATTGAAATTTACCGTTCGACTTCAGGCGGAGCATTTCAGTTAGTTGATAATTTCACAGAAGAAGGGGAGTTATGGAATACTTACAGTGAAGGCTGGTATACTGTAGGTAATAAGAAAATGGTAACTTGCTATGCAGATAATACAAAGGTAGCTGGACAAGTAGTATTTGAAGATGATTCTGTTACTGTGGGAAATCGTTATTCTTATAAAGTAGTTCTCACCTGTTACGATGGAAGTAAAATTACGTCTGGAACGGTATCTGTTGCAGTAACATTAGATACAGCAGAGATTTTAAATATTTATTCTGCTGATGCGAAAAAAGTAAAGATAAAATGGCGTCGTGTTAGCAAAGCGCAAGGATATCAGATTTATCGTACAGTAGGTAAGAAATGGAAAGTAATTAAGACAATCAAAAGCGGTAAAAAGGTTACATTTGTAGATAAAAAGGTAAAGAAGAATAAGGTATACCGCTATAAAGTACGTGCTTACGGAACTGTGAAAGGTAAAAAGGTTTATGGCAATTTTGGATATGTATGTAAAGTATCATTGAAAAAGCCTACTGTAAAAGGAGCCTACAAAAAGGGCAGTATTTATGGCCCGGCACTTAATAACAATCAGTTAATGCAGATTCGAAGAGTTGTTCAGAGTTTTAAAACAAACTATATCAAAAAAGGTATGAGCAACTATGAGAAAGCATTTATTGCATTTAATTATCTTAACCAGAATTGTAAGTATGCGACAAGAGGCTGGCAGTATAATGGAGCAAATACAGCTTGGGGAGCATTGGTATATGGTGAAGCACAGTGCTCTGGATATGCAAGAGGGATGAAAGCTTTATGTGATGCCATTGGAGTACCATGTTATTATGTTCATGCCAATAAAAAGGCATTAAATCCAAGCCATCAATGGAACCAGGTGAAAGTGGATGGAAAATGGTATATTGTTGATGCTCAGAGCGGATATTTTCTGGCAGGCAGCAAAACCTGGAGAAATGAAATTGGAATGTCATGGGATACAAAGGGACTTCCTAAATGTAGTGGAAGTAATCATAAACGAGGAGGATTTTACGGTATTTAGTTATTATTTAATTAAATAGAGCAGTATTCTACATCAGCAGGATGATTTCTTCACAGAAGGGTAGAGAATTTGTAAATTCCAATTATAATGATATAAAACGAGTATATTCC
>ENA-UPXC01005214-UPXC01005214.1-human-gut-metagenome-genome-assembly--contig:-NODE-5214-length-10924-cov-4.954918_pt1 | contig 10924 bp, 10 predicted proteins | sample MGYA00250047_ERZ773371 | MGnify/ENA primary metagenome ERZ773371 (study PRJEB29103, sample SAMN06111975) | human gut metagenome | biome: human gut; feature: ankylosing spondylitis patient; material... | reverse complement strand
GGGCGGAGTCCCGCGCCGCGAGGGACTCCCCGTGGCGGCCAGCCGGGCCGGAGGACTGCCCCCTGCCCCTGCCGCCGGGGGCTATGTGCCGCCGGGAGGGGCGGCGGGTGCGGCTGGCCGCGCCCTATGACCGGGAGGGGCCGTTTCCCCTGACGGAGCTGTTCTGCCTGGCCCGGATCCGGGCCATGGACGGAGGACTCTGGGCGGAATATCGCTTTGAGGACGGGTATCCTGTGCCGCCGGAGGAAAATTGAAATTTGCATATTCCGCCGCCATGTGCTATAATAAGCTGAACATTATCGCCATAGAGGAGGAATATGCCCATGAGATGTCCCTATTGCGGCTATCGCGAGAGCAAGGTGGTGGATTCCCGTCCCGCCGACGAGGGGGCCAGCATCCGCCGCCGGCGCGAGTGCCTGTCCTGCGAGAAGCGCTTTACCACCTATGAGACCGTGGAATATCTGCCCATGGTGGTAATCAAGAAGGACGGCAGCCGCCAGAGCTTCGACCGCAGCAAGGTGCTGCGGGGCATCCAGCGCTCCTGCGAAAAGCGCCCGGTGTCCGCGGCGGACATGGAGCGCATGGCCAGCGAGATCGAGCAGGAGCTGCAGAACTCCCTGGAGCGGGAGGTCAGCACCGTGGCTATCGGCGAGAAGGTCATGGAGAAGCTGAAGAAGGCCGACGAGGTGGCCTACGTCCGGTTCGCCTCGGTGTATCGCCAGTTCAAGGATATCAACACCTTCATGAGCGAGCTGAACAAGCTCCTCAGTGAGAAATAGAACGCATATTTATTTTAGAATCTGCCTCGCAGAGTTCACGGCCCGCAGGCCGTGAATAAAATCCAATCCGTTTTTTGCGGCGGCGTGTACGTCACAAAAAACACTTTGCGCTGGCCTCGGCCCAGAGGAACAGGCCTCGGCAGACCCGACGGCTGATGTCGGGCCAGAGTGTGTCCCGCCGACTCGGCGGGACGCGCGGTTCGGAGCGAGAGCCTTTTATTGAAAAAAGCCTTGCTTTTTTCAATAAATTTATAGAATGTTCCGCAGGCTCAGGCGCTCCAGTTCGTCCAGCTGCTGCAGCTGCTGGCGCAGCTGGGCCAGCTCCGGCAGCAGGTCGTCCCCCTGCCGCAGGCGGCACAAGGTCCGGCAGCGGGTCAGCGTCACCTGGGCCGCATCCAGGGTCTCGTGGTGGATGACCACATGGAGGAAGTCCTGGGCCGACTCCCAGTCGGCGGACAGGTCGTCCATGGCCTCCCGGGCCATGTCCCAGCGCTCCTGCTCCGCCAGCTGGGCGATCCGGTCCGCCTGGTCCATCCACCGGCTGGTCCGGCGGTTCAGAGCCGCCGCGTTGAGAATGCACAGGGCCAGCAGCACCGCCAGCACCAGTGAGGGCACGATCAGAAACCGCTTCATACGTCCTCCTTGGCCTGGCAGATCACGTTGCCCCCCTGGTCCAGGGACAGGAGAAACACCTGAGACGGGTCCGTCAAGTGCTCCCGCTTCAGCTGCTGCCGCAGCCACGCGTCGTCCACGTCCATTTTCTTCATATTGTCCCGCAGCAGCCGCCCGTCGTTGATCAGCAGCACCGGAAGAAGCTGCTCCGTGACGTTCAGGGACAGCTGACGGGGCGTTACCGGCTGGGCCTGGGACCGCAGAAGCACCGACACCTGGCCGCTGGTCTCCAGGACGGCGTACTGCACGTCCCTCAGGTCGGTGACCCCCTGGCCCCGCAGCTCCTCCAGAAGCTCGTCCACCGTCATGCGGTTGTGGCGCATGGCCCGCTGCTGGAGCTTCCCGTACCGGACGACGATGGCCGGTTCCCCGCAGATCAGGGACCGGAACCGCCCGCTGCGGAAGCTGATATAGCTTAAAAGCGTGGTCAGGGCCAGCAGGGTCAGAATGGGCACCACGCCATTGATCAGCGGCGAGTCGAAGTCCTGCATGGGCACCGACGCCAGGTCCGACAGCAGCATGGTCAGCACCAGCTCGATGGGCTCCAGCTCGCCGATCTGACGCTTGCCGGTCAGGCGCAGCCCCGCGATCAGCAGCAGATACAGGATGATGGTGCGGAAAAAAGCAGTGGCCATGAGCATTCCCCCTTCTATGGCCAGTATGCGCCGATGAGAGAAAGTTATACGGATTCATCCGGCCCCAGGCCGTTTGATATACAGAACGCAGAACCGGAGAAAGGAGGTACCCCGGGAAAATCCCATACCAAGCGCCATGTGCCTGCCGTTTCCCGGCAGGATAACGAGGAGGAGAGAGGATCGAACCTTCGGCGGGAGCTCTCCCGCGCCGTCCGGGCGCGCACGCAGCGGGCAAATATGCGGGTGACCGCAAAACAGAGACGCTGCGACCGGAAATCGAGGCAAATTGTCTGCGTATTTGTCCTCCCCATTATCAGAAATCAGGAGGAATCATCAATATGTGTGGAATTGTAGGATATGTTGGCCGTCAGGAGGCCGCCCCCATTCTGCTGGACGGGCTGGAGCGGCTGGAATACCGGGGCTATGACTCCGCCGGTATCGCCGTGTGCGGCGATGGCGTGCTGCGCCTTTGCAAGAAAAAGGGCCGGGTGGCGGCTCTGCGGGAGCTGACCCATGACGGCGGGGACCTGCCCGGCACCCTGGGCATCGGACACACCCGCTGGGCCACCCACGGCGAGCCCAACGACGTCAACGCCCATCCCCATATGAGCCAGAGCGGCAAGTTCGCCGTGGTCCACAACGGCATCATCGAAAACTTCATCACCCTGAAGGAGGAGCTGCAGCAGAAGGGCTATGTGTTCCAGTCCGAGACGGACACGGAGGTGGTGGCCCAGCTGCTGGACTATTACTACAGCGATTGCGGCGACTTTTTCGAGGCCATGAACCGCCTGCTGCACGCGGTGGACGGGGCCTATGCCCTGGGCATTATCTGCGCCGACTATCCCGACCGGCTGGTGGCCGCCCGGAAGGACGCCCCCCTGCTGCTGGGCTTCGGCGATGGGGAGAACTTCATCGCCTCCGACGTGACGGCCCTGATCCGCCACACCCGGGACATCGCCTATATGGACGACGGGGAGCTGGCCATTCTGTCCCGCAGCGGCATCCGGGTATACGACCGGCAGCTGCGGCCGGTGGAGAAGAAGCACCACCATGTGGACTGGGAGGTGGACGCCGCCGAAAAGGGCGGCTACGCCCACTTCATGCTCAAGGAGATCATGGAGCAGCCCGCCGCCATCCGCAAGGCCACCGCCGCCCGGATTCAGGGGGGCCGCGTGGTGCTGCAGGACCTGACCATGACCCCGGAGCAGATCCGGGCCATGGGCCGGATCTATATCGTGGCCTGCGGCTCGTCCTACCATGTGGGCATGGTGGGCAAATATAACCTGGAGCGGATGCTGCGGCGCAGCGTGGAGGTGTGCCTGGCCTCCGAGTTCCGGTATGCCGACCCCATCGTGGGGGAGGGGGACCTGGTCATCGTCATCAGCCAGTCCGGCGAGACCCTGGACACCATGGCCGCCCTGCGGGAGGCCAAAAAGCGGGGCGCCCGCATTCTGTCCATCGTCAACGTGGTGGGCTCCTCCATCGCCCGGGAGTCCGACGACGTGCTGTATACCTGGGCCGGGCCGGAGATCGCCGTGGCCACCACCAAGGCCTACAGCACCCAGATGGCGGTGCTGAACCTGCTGGGGCTGTATTTCGGCGAGGTCATGGGCACCGTGGACTATGAGACCTACACCGCCATGGTCCGGGATATCCTGGCCCTGCCGGAGAAGCTGGAGCAGGTGCTGGCCCAGGCGGATCAGATCCAGCAGATCGCTAAGGATTTCGCCGGGCGGGACGACGTGTTCTTCATCGGCCGGAACCTGGACTATGCCCTGAGCATGGAGGGCAGCCTGAAGCTCAAGGAGATCAGCTATATCCACTCCGAGGCCTACGCCTCCGGCGAGCTGAAGCACGGCACCATCTCCCTGATCGAGGAGGGAACGCCGGTCATCGCCCTGAGCACCTACGGGCCTCTGTTTGACAAGGCCATGAGCAATGTGGTGGAGGTCCAGGCCCGGGGCGCCAACGTCCTGGCCCTGACCACCGAGACCCACCGGGAGGCTATGGCCGCCCGGACGCCCCGGGTGCTGACGGTGCCGGAGGTGGAGCCTATGCTGCTGCCCCAGCTGGGGGTGGCTCCCCTGCAGCTGCTGGCGTACTACATCGCCCTGGAGCGGGGCTGCGACATCGACAAGCCCCGGAACCTGGCCAAAAGCGTCACCGTGGAGTAAAAATCGCAATACACCGAGGGAATTATGAACAACATCAGAATCGTACCCATGACGGCGGACCATCTGGACGCCCTGGAGCAGCTGGAGCGCACCTGCTTCTCCCGGCCCTGGTCCCGGAAGATGCTGGCCGAGGAGCTGGACAACCAATGCGCCGCCTTTTTAGTGGCGGAGGACGCCGCCACCGGCCAGGTGATCGGCTATGCCGGGCTGCTGGTGGCCGCCGACGAGGGGTATATCACCAATGTGGCGGTGTTTCCCCAGTATCGCCGCCGGGGCGCGGCGGGAAAGCTCCTGGACGTGTTCCTGCGCTTTGCCCGGGCCAACCATCTGGCGTTTTTGACCCTGGAGGTCCGGCCCAGCAACGCCGCCGCCATCGCCCTGTATACCCGGTTCGGCTTCCGGGAGGCCGGACGCCGCCGGAACTACTATGACCTGCCCAAGGAGGACGCCCTGATCCTGACCCGGACCTTTGAGGAGGATGACCAGTGAACATTTTAGCCTTTGAATCCTCCTGCGACGAGACCGCCGCGGCGGTGGTGCGGGACGGGCGGACGGTGCTGTCGGACGCCATCCTGTCCCAGGCGGATATGCACGCCCTGTATGGCGGCGTGGTGCCGGAGATCGCCTCCCGGAAGCACGTGGAGGCCATTGCCGGCCTGACGGATCAGGCGCTGCGGGATGCGGGCCTGACCCGGCGGGACATCGACGCCGTGGCCGTGACCTACGCCCCGGGCCTTATCGGCGCGGTGCTGGTGGGGGTCAGCTTCGCCAAGTCCGCCGCCTATGCCCTGGGGGTGCCCCTGATCCCGGTGCACCACGTCCGGGGCCACATCGCCGCCAACTATCTGGCCTTTCCGGAGCTGGAGCCGCCGTTTCTGGCCCTGGCCATGTCCGGCGGCAACACCCTGATCGTGGACGTGAAGGGCTACACGGACATGGAGGTCCTGGGTGCCACCCGGGACGACGCGGCAGGAGAATGCTTCGACAAGGCCGCCCGGGTGCTGGGCCTGCCGTACCCCGGCGGAAAGCCCATGGACCAGCTGGCAGCCCGGTCCCCCGGCGGGAAATACGTCCTGCCCCGGGCCCATGTGGAGGGTGCGCCCCTGGATATGAGCTTCTCGGGCCTGAAAACCGCCGTGGTGAACCTGGCCCACAACGCCCAGCAGAAGGGGGAGCCTTTGGACGCCGCCGCCCTGGCCCACGACTTCAACCAGGCGGTGTCCGACGAGCTGGTGCCCCGGGCCATGGAGGCCGCCCGTCTCCGGGGCCGCCGGTGCATCGTGGCCGCCGGAGGGGTGGCCGCCAACACCATCATCCGCTCCGATTTGCAGCGGGCCTGCGACGGGGCAGGATACCGGCTGTATCTGCCGCCCCTGCGGCTGTGCGGCGACAACGGCGCCATGATCGGGGCCCAGGGATACTATGAGTATCTGGCGGGCCGCCGGGCGGGGCTGGACCTGAACGCCTACGCCACCATGGAGCTGGACGATATTTTCTATTGAGAAAAAGCGCCCCCGGCGGATTTCCGCCGGGGGCGCTTTGCACGGATCTGCCTGTTTCGTTTTGTCCCGCTTCCGCCCGGGACAAAACCGGCCCTGCCCGGGACGTCCCTCTTTGTCCCGGGACAGCTGTCCCCCGGATTGACGGCGGGGCGGCGGGTGTGTTATACTGGGGGCAAATCCAATTTACGGAGGGAAACCATCATGGAAGTTACCCAGCGTTTTCTGAAATATGTGTCCTTTGACACCACCTCCAGCGAGACGTCGGACACCGTCCCCACCACCGACCACCAGAAGGTTCTGGGCCGGTATCTGGCCCAGGAGCTGGCGGAGCTGGGCCTGGAGGGGGCCCACATGGACGACAACGGCTATGTGTATGCCCTGCTGCCCGCCACCCCCGGGTGCCAGGCTCCGGCCCTGGGCCTCATCGCCCACATGGACACCTCTCCCGCCGTCAGCGGGGCGGACATCCATCCGGAGATCGTCACCTATCAGGGCGGGGACCTGCCCCTGAAGAAGGCCGGAAGCCTGAAAGTGAAGGACTTCCCCTTCCTGGAGCGGTACATCGGTCAGGAGCTGATCGTCACCGACGGCACCACCCTGCTGGGAGCCGACGACAAGGCCGGCGTGGCGGAGATCGTCACCGCCTGCGAATATCTGCTGGCCCATCCGGAGGTCCCGCACCGGGCCATCGCCGTGTGCTTCACCCCCGACGAGGAGGTGGGCAAGGGCGCCGATCACTTTGATCCGGAAAAGTTCCCCGCCCAGGTGGCCTACACCGTGGACGGCGGCGAGCTGGGCGAGATCGAGTACGAGAACTTCAATGCCGCCGCCGTGACCCTGACGGTGGAGGGCGTAAACATCCATCCCGGCTCCGCCAAGAACAAGATGAAAAATGCCATCCTGCTGGCCAACCAGTTCATCTCCCTGCTGCCTGCGGCGGAGGCTCCCGCCCACACGGAGGGCTACGAGGGCTTCTACCATGTGACGGACCTGGCCGGAAACGAGAGCCAGGTGGTGCTGCATGCCATCATCCGGGACCACGACCTGGAGAAGTTCAACGCCCGGAAGGCCTTTGTGGAGCGGCTGACCGCCTATCTGAACGATCAGTGGGGCCGGGGCACCTTCCGGCTGGAGATGCGGGACAGCTACTACAACATGAAGGAGAAGATCCGGCCCCATATGGAGCTGATCGAAAACGCCAAGGCCGCCATGGAGGCCGTGGGCGTGGAGCCGGTGATCGTTCCCATCCGGGGCGGCACCGACGGGGCGCGGCTCTCCTGGGAGCGGGACATTCCCTGCCCCAACCTGTGCACCGGCGGCGCAAACTTCCACGGCGTCCATGAGTTTGTCCCCGTGCCGTCTATGGAAAAGATGGTGCAGGTGCTGGTGGAGCTGGTAAAGGCGTAAGACAGAACGTAAAATCCCCCAACCGGCGGCTTGAGGTGCCGCCGGTTGGGGGATTATTTTACTTTTCGATGACCACCTTGTCATCCTTCAGACGGACGTGGGCGGTGTCGCCGGACTTCAGCTGACCATCCAGCATCTGTTCGGCCACCACGTCCTCCACCTCGTTCTGGAGGGTGCGGCGCAGGGGACGGGCGCCGTAGCGGGCATCGAAGCCGTCCTTGGCCAGGGCGGCCACGGCATCGTCGTCCGCCTGGAGGGTGATGCCCTGGGCGGCCATGCGGCTGCCGATGGTATCCAGCATCCGGCGGGCAATGCTGCGGATGTTCTCCTCCGTCAGCTGGTGGAACACGATGATCTCGTCGATACGGTTCAGGAACTCCGGACGGAAGGTCTGGCGCAGCTCCGCCATAACGGCGTCCTTGATGCGTGCAAACCGCTCCTCCTCGGTGCGCTTGGCCGCCTCACCGCTGCCGTCAAAGCCCAGAGGCGTGTCGGCGGCGGTAATATTCTTGGCCCCCACGTTGGAGGTCATGACGATGATGGTGTTCTTGAAGTCCACCCGGCGGCCCTGGGAGTCGGTGACAATGCCATCCTCCAGAATTTGCAGCAGGATGTTCCACACATCGGGGTGGGCCTTCTCGATCTCGTCGAACAGCACCACGGAATAGGGCTTACGGCGCACCTTTTCCGTCAGCTGGCCGCCCTCCTCGTGGCCCACGTATCCGGGAGGCGAGCCCACCAGACGGGACACCGTGTGCTTCTCCATGTACTCGGACATGTCGATGCGGATCATGGCATTCTCGTCGCCGAACATGGCCTCGGCCAGGGTCTTGCACAGCTCGGTCTTGCCCACGCCGGTGGGGCCCAGGAACAGGAAGGAGCCGATGGGCCGCTTGGGATCCTTCAGACCCACACGGCTGCGGCGGATGGCCTTGGCCACGGCGGCCACGGCCTCGTCCTGGCCCACCACCCGCTCATGCAGGACCTTCTCCAGCTGCAGCAGCCGCTGGCTTTCGTCCTCCGTCAGGCGGGTGACGGGAATGCCGGTCCAGCCGGCCACCACCTTGGCGATGTCGTCCTCGGTGACGGTGCCGCGGCTCACGGACATCTGCTTGTGCCACTTGTCGCGCTCAATTTCCACCTGCTCCTGATAGTCCTTCTCGATATCCCGCAGCTGGGCGGCCTTCTCGAAGTCCTGGGCGGTGACGGCCTCCTCCTTCTCCCGGTGCAGGGCGGCGATCTTCTCCTCCAGATCCTTCAGATCGGGGGAGGCGGACTCGGCGGCCATACGCACCTGGCTGGCGGCCTCGTCCATCAGGTCGATGGCCTTGTCCGGCAGGAAACGGTCGTTGATATACCGGCGGGACAGCCGCACGGCGGCCTCCAGGGCCCCGTCGGTGATGGTCAGGTGATGGTGGGCTTCATACTTGTCCCGCAAGCCCTTCAGGATCTCCAGCGTGGCCTCGGGAGAGGGCTCGCCCACGGTGATGGGCTGGAACCGGCGCTCCAGGGCGGCGTCCTTCTCAATGTACTTGCGGTACTCGTTGAGGGTGGTGGCGCCGATGACCCGGATCTCGCCCCGGGACAGAGCGGGCTTGAGGATGTTGGCGGCGTCCACCGCGCCCTCGGCGGAGCCTGCGCCCACGATGGTGTGCAGCTCGTCGATGAACAGGATGACGTTGCCGGCCTTCTTCACCTCGTTGATGGTGTTCTTGATGCGCTCCTCAAACTCGCCCCGGTACTTGGTACCGGCCACCATGCCGGACAGGTCCAGGGACAGGACCCGCTTGTCCAGCAGGTCCTCGGGCACGTCGGCGGCCACGATGCGCTGGGCCAGGCCCTCGGCGATGGCGGTTTTGCCCACGCCGGGCTCACCGATCAGCACGGGGTTGTTCTTGGTGCGGCGGGACAGGATCTGGATGACCCGGGCGATCTCCTTTTCCCGGCCGATGACGGGGTCCAGCTTCCCGCTGCGGGCGGCCTCGGTCAAATCGCGGGTGAATTCCGCCAGGGCGCCGCCCTTCTTGCCGTCCTCCCGGGAGGGAGCGGCGGAATTGCCGCCTGCGGCGGCTGCGGCCCGGGGCGCTTCGTTGATCTTCTTCACCACGGCGCTGTACAGCTTCTTGGGGTCGATGCCCACGGTGCGCAGCACCCGGATGGCCATGTTGTTGCCCTCACGCAGCAGGCCCATCAGCAGATGCTCGGTGCCGATATAGCCCGCACCGGTGCGGGACGCTTCGGACACGGCCAGCTCCACGGCGCTCTTGGCCCGGGGGGTCAGCCCCTGGGAGGGAGCCGCGCCGGAAAGGCCGGTGCCCACGCTGCGATGCAGCACATCGCAGATCATATCATCGGTGAGGCCCGCTTCCTCCAGGACGCGGTGGGCAATGCCCTCCTCCTCACGCATCAGGCCCAGCAGCAGGTGCTCGCTGCCCACATAGCCGTGGCCCATTTCCTCGGCGGCCTCCTGGGCCAGCCGCAGGGATTCCTCCGCACGGGGGGTGAATTTATTTTCCATCATAGTTTACACTTCCTTTCGGTTGATCGGCGTAACGCTTACGCCTGGGGCAGGGACCGCAGCTGGTCCCGGAGCTTAGCGGCTTCCTCGAAGTTCTCGGTTTCCACGGCGTGGCGCAGCTGCGTCTCCAGGGCGTTGCGCTGGCGCTGGCGGCTGAGCTTCTCCCGCTCGTCGCCCTGGACCAGGTTGTCCTCCCGGGGCTCCTCCGCCGCGCGGCGGGCCTGCTGGGTCACGTCCACGGGTTCCGGGAACTCCGTCAGCAGGCGGCTGCCGAAGCCGCCCAGCAGGGGCTCCAGCATCCGGAAGGGACGGGTGAAGAAATCGTCATCGTCCCAGAAGCTGCTCATCATGGGGCGGCGCATATCCTGCACCAGGCCCAGCTGACGGGCGCACTGGGGGCACAGATGGCTCTCCATGACCCTGCCGTTGATGTTGCTCTTATAGTAAAACGTTGCTTCGTTCTTTCCGCAGTTCTGACATTTCATAATGATTGCCTCCTTATTGAAAACTCAAACCAGGTGAATCAGCACCTGCTTGAAAATACTGGCCCGGAGATCGTCCCGCCGGTCCTTGGGAACGGAGCGGAGGGAATTGTCGGACACGGCCCACAGAAGGGTCTGCGCCACGTTCCGCTCCACCGCCTGGGATTGGACCAGGTTTGAAAGAATGGCCCGGGCGCTGGCCAGGTCCAGCGTATCGCCCACGGAGTTGATGACGTGCATCAAAAGCGTGTGGCGGTCCACCTGCACCCGGGTGATGCGGATGTAGCCCCCGCCGCCCCGGCGCGACTCCACAATGTAGCCGTGTTCCGGAGAAAAACGGGTGGACATCACGTAATTGATCTGGCTGGGGACGCAGCCAAAGCGTTGGGCCAGGTCGCTGCGCTGCAGCTCCAGAACCCCGTTGGCCTCCTCCAGCTCCGCCTGGATGAACCGGGCGATCATATCCGATGTACCCAAGCCCTTCACTTCCTTTCTGTTTCGATTCGGTCTGTCTGACTTTGCCTTTCTTTGACCTTTGGCTATAGTATACCACCGGGTTTCAAAATGTCAATAGGATATTTTGACTTTCTTTGACCTTTTCTGTAAACAAATTGTAAACGAGAAAACCGCCGCCTGCGGAGGCAGGCGGCGGGGAGACTGTCGAAAAACTCGGAGATTTTCCGCCATCGGAAAGGAAGATAGTTACGAAAGAAACCCATCAGGGGTGTCTTTCGTTTGCAATCACAGGTTTTTCA
>ENA-UPXC01005205-UPXC01005205.1-human-gut-metagenome-genome-assembly--contig:-NODE-5205-length-10942-cov-4.061574_pt1 | contig 10942 bp, 8 predicted proteins | sample MGYA00250047_ERZ773371 | MGnify/ENA primary metagenome ERZ773371 (study PRJEB29103, sample SAMN06111975) | human gut metagenome | biome: human gut; feature: ankylosing spondylitis patient; material... | reverse complement strand
ATCCGGCCAAGGAGATCCCCGATGGCTTCACCACCCGCACCATCCCGGCCCACACCTGGGCGGTGTTCCCCTGTACTGGACGGATGCCCCAAGCCCTCCAGGGACTGAACCAGCAGATCTTCTCCCAGTGGCTGCCCACGAACCCCGACTACAAGATCGCCGCAGGCATCAATGTGGAGCTGTATAGCGACGCCAGCAGGTTTGAGGACGGCACCCAGGACCAGGACTACTACTGCGAGGTCTGGGTCCCGGTGGAAAAGAAGTAAGGCACATTCCCCGGCAAAATTAACGGTCCTACCATATTGTTTCAAACAGAATCCACCAAACATACCAGTATCGTATGCTGACAGCATGCGCTGTATGTTATGTGTTGCATCAGGTGGGATGCCGAAGATATTGGAGGAAAATGTAAACAAATCCGTCGAAGACAGTTTCGTTTATAGATAAAAATCGATTCCGCCTGTGAAGGAAACCACATCCGGCAATCGATGCGGCTCTTTCTTTGCGGCCTTTATACGCCCTGCGTCAGCCTGTCCAACGGACAGCGTATCGCAGGGCGTTTTTCTATCGTTTGAAAGGTGCCAAGGCGCATGAGCTTGAAATACACTTGCCCCATTTGCGGCACGCCCCTGGGTTATAAGGGCCTGTGCTGGAAATGCAGGTCTGAGCAGGAGCGAAGGACTGATTGTCCTGGACACCGGAACAAATCTCAGAGAAACAGAAAAGCCTTATTCAGAACATCCAGCGGCTGGGTGATGTGGAGGCCCTGGAACTCACCGACTTCCGGCAGCGGGACGGCCTGATCTATCCTCTGCTGTCCACATAGATTCCAGCGAAGCATCAAACCTGATGTGCGGCCTGGCTATACAGGGGGATGACCGGGCCACGGAAACGTTATCGGAACTGGATTTGTGATCCCACTGGAACCCCCATGCGGACCGATACAGAAGAGGCGGACGGCGTCTGATCTTTTTCCTGATGGGGACTGTGCCGGTCCGGGAGTGCCAGGAGGCGTTCGCGAGTCGGAGCCAAATGGTGGGGGGTGGATATCGGATACGGCGGGGAACCTCTGCTCATCCCCATCAACATGCGGGACGGGAGCCTTCTCTGCGTGGGCAGGGGCAATGAGGAGTGAGAAATTCCGCCGAAAACCGTAGGCGGACTGCGGCAGGAACTGGAGAAGCTGAACCAACTGGCATGGCAGGCCGGCAAGGACACAATCCCCCGCTGGACAGAAACAGAGGGTTATCCGGTTGATGGTAGCCTCCACCGCTGTATTCAATACACGAATATTGGTTTGGAATGCAATATTATCAATCGTCCTGATAATGTTCTCAATTTCATCGGAACCCTGTTTGAACTCTTCCATAGAACCGGCCTGTTCGGCCGCTCCCCGAACCAACGCTGCGCTCCGCTGAAAACCTGATCGCCGGTTTTATCATTTGGGTTGCTTTGAATGTCAGCATCCAGATTTCCCTGGGCAAATTCCTGTGCAATCAAAATGGGTATCCATACTGCCAATTTGTCAAATCCGGTTCTGTACCCCCTAGGGCTTGTTTGAAAATTGGCGATGTGCCCGGCGACGAGGAATTTGGGGCCGCTGGCAAGCAATTTTTTCGCAGGAATCCTGACGGATTTCAAGGAAAAATTGCGCCGTCCAGCGGTCAAAAGGCCCGTCGATTGGGCATGTTGACATTTTTCAAACAAGCCCTAGGATACAAAAATCCAAGCATGTCCACAGTCAGCCTGCAATGAAACAAACAAGTCCAAATATCTTATAGGAAGCCGTGGGAGTTCGCCCACGGCTTTTTAGCTGGAACAGGGACTTGCAACTCTGCCTTTTCTTATGGTGCACTATTCCAAGATCATTTCTATCAGCAAGGAGGTGCTGCCTTGAACGGGCAGGTTTACGGCTATATCCGGGTCAGCAGCAGGGAACAGAACGAGGAGCGGCAGCTCATTTCCCTGCGGGAAGTACAGGTGCCGGAGGAGAACACATTTATAGATAAGCAGTCCGGCAAGGATTTTGAGCGGCCGCAGTACAAGAGGCTTCTGCGGAAATTGAAAAAAGACGATCTGCTCTACATTAAGAGCATTGACCGCCTGGGCCGCAATTATGGCGAGATTTTAGAGCAATGGAGAATATTGACCAAAGAAAAAAGCGTTGACATTGTGGTACTGGACATGCCTCTGCTGGATACCCGACAGGGGAAGGATCTGATGGGCACGTTTTTGAGCGATATTGTGCTGCAAGTACTCTCCTTTGTCGCCGAAAATGAACGTGCCAATATCCGTCAGCGTCAAGCGGAGGGAATTGCGGCTGCCAAGGCCAGAGGGGTACGGTTCGGCCGGCCGCCAAAGCCGCTGCCCGATAACTACCTGAGCACCTATCTGCAATGGAAAAGCGGGGCACTCACAGGGACCGCCGCCGCGAAGGAGTGCGGAATGCCGTTGGCTACCTTCCGTTACCGGGCGGAACGGTACGAAAACACGAAACGTTGAACAGCAGGCAGCTTCACAAAAAGGTGTACCTTTCTGTGAAGCTGCCTGCTGTCTCTATACATTATCCTTATCGTCCAAATCCTCGTCATGTTAAGAGTTTTTTGAAAAAGATTTTGAAAATTGGGGGCTTACAGAAAGGTACACATTTCTGTAAGCAGCCAAAAGCAAAGCATGGATTTGGAGGCGGGCGGCCACGATGTCATCCAGAGAAAAACAATATAATGTCCTCAAGCTGCGCCTGTATCCAACCTCAGAGCAAGCAGAACTTTTTGAAAAGACCTTTGGCTGCTGCCGCTATCTCTGGAACCAGATGCTGGCTGACCAGCAGCGGTTTTATTTGGAGACTGGCGTCCACTTCATCCCTACCCCGGCAAAATACAAAAAGGGAGCCCCTTTTCTAAAAGAAGTGGATAATCAGGCACTCATTCAGGAGCACAACCAGTTGTCCCGGGCGTTCCGTTTATTTTTTCAAAACCCGGAGGCTTTTGGGCATCCCAATTTTAAGCGAAAAAAAGATGACCGGGACTCCTTCACCGCCTGCAATCATGTGTTTACTTCCGGCCCGACCATTTATACCACGCGGGACGGCATCCGCATGACCAAGGCCGGAATGATTCGGGCTGTCTTTCCACGCCGCCCGCAAAACGGGTGGAAACTCAAGCGCGTCACAGTGGAAAAGGCCCGGACGGGCCGCTATTACGCTTATGTCCTGTATGAAAGCCTGGTACAGCCGCCGGAGCCGGTCCTTCCCGCTCCGGAGCGCACCCTAGGGCTGAAATATTCCCTGCGCCACTTTTATGTGGACGACCAGGGCAACAGGGCCGATCCACCCCGCTGGCTGAAACAGTCCCAGGAAAAGCTGGTGCATCTTCAGCGGCGGCTGAATCGAATGCAGCCTGGCTCGAAAAATTATGAGGAAGCCGTACTGAAATACCGCCTGCTCCATGAGCACATCGCCAATCAGCGCAGAGACTTCCTCCACAAGGAATCCCGGCGGATAGCCAACGCCTGGGATGCCGTATGTGTGAGGGGCGACGATCTGGGTGCGATGACGGACACGCTGATTCAGGCCGGGAGCGCCGTAAAGGAGGCGGGGTTCGGGATGTTCCGGGAAATGCTGTGCTACAAGCTGGCCCGCCAGGGAAAAGCATTTATTCAGGTAGACCGGTATCTCCCTACCACCCGGAGCTGTTCGGCCTGTGGGTTGACGCGGGACGCGCTCCATGCGCGGGATTACAGGCGAAGTGGTTGGGTCTGTCCAGAGTGCGGCGCGGTTCATGACCGTGAGGTCAACGCGGCAAAAAATATCAAAGCCCGTGGGCTGGAACAGTTTTTTGATTTACAGGGGCAGGACAGGAGCGCCTGACCCTTTCCAGGCGTCCTGTGCTCCGCCTTGACAATATGCCGGCCGGGACACCGGTGAACGCCCATGATTCCGGCTGGAGAGCGTGGATGGAACGCCGGTGGGGAGCCTCCGCCCTTCCATCCACATTCTCCGGACCGCCGAGTGGGAAACGAGAGGCCGCATCCGTGCGGCTGAAGCCTGTAAGCAGGCGTCCACAATATTATGACGATGTTTCTGCACGCGGCGCATGGATGCGCGCCGCTGGCCACAGGAAGGAGATCCCCCATGCTTCAGCTCTCTCTGCGCCCCGGTGAGTATCTCACCATCCATGGCGACATTGTGGTACAGCTCGCTCAGCTCTCCGGCAGCCGCGCCTTCCTTCGGGTAGAGGCCGACCGCAGCATCCCCATTGTGCGGGGAAAGGTACTGGAGCGGTCGGGGGCTCCCCGGCCGGAGTGCCTGGCATCTCTTCCCCGCAGCCACGCCAGGAAAGGCCGGGATGCCGTCTACCACTGGAGTGCGGAGCGGGAGCGGGCCGTCCGCACAATGGAACAGCTCCTGGAGCGGATGGAGGCCGGGGACAGCCGGGAGGAAGCCCAGGCGCTGCGGGCACAGTTGGAGCACCTGCTTCCAACTGTATGGGAGGAGGAGCTGTCCGGCCAAATACAGGCCCTGTTCCGCAGCAAAACAGCCCAGGACGTATAAAGAACCACCTTAGTTTGGTTTCACCCGGTCTCGCGAACCGGTTGAAATAAATCGAAGTGCAGGGACACAGCCCGCCAAAGGCCACGGCGTCTGTGTTGGTCTGCCAAACCACTAAACGCACATGAGGGATCGGTGCGTTGGACCAGCAAACCCAATATCATTTCAGAAAGAAAGGAAACGATCGAAATGAGGATCCAGCATAACATCATGGCGATGAACGCCTACCGCAACTACACCAACAACACCTCCGCCCTGTCCAAGAACCTGGAGAAGCTGTCCTCCGGCTACAAGATCAACCGCGCCGGTGACGACGCCGCGGGCCTCGCCATCTCCGAGAAGATGCGCGCCCAGATCACCGGCCTGGAGACCGCTCAGAAGAACGCCAAGGACGGCATCTCCCTGGTGCAGACCGCCGAGGGCGCCCTGACCGAGGTCCACGACATGCTCAACCGTATGGTGGAGCTGGCCGACCAGTCCGCCAACGGCACCTACGACGTGGAGACCGACCGCGCCAACCTGCAAAAGGAGGTTGAGCAGCTCAAGAGCGAGATCAACCGCATCGCCGACTCCGCCAACTTCAACGGCATCAAGCTGCTGGACGGCTCCATGGACGCCGGTTCCGTCGCCAAGACCTTTGACGCCACCACCATCACCGGCGTGTTCGGCGGCGCTCCCATCGGTACGACTGCCGCTGTGACCGGCGCTTATAGTGCTTCCTTTACCGCCGGTAGTGCTAGCGGTTCAGGCGGCAGCGCTGATATTGTGGTTTCCTACCGCGATGCCGAGGGCACAGTGCAGACTGTCACTGTTACAGTTGATAACATCAAGGCAAGTGCTACCGTTGGAACCTATATCGGCGCTCTGTCGGGCAATCAGACCCTGTCTGGGCTCTTTGATATCTCCAAGGGCACCAGCGGCGAAATCGTCTTCAAAGCCAAGGAAGGCGGGGCGGCCTCTGCGAGCGGCAAGACTGGCCAAGCCAACATTACCGGCATTGCCCTTAGCTTCAAGGACAAGGACGGTAAGGCGGTTACTAGTAAGGCCCCCTCTGTTGGTGCCGTCTCCACTGCGACCACAGGTGTGGACTCCAAGGTCAATCTCAACGGCACTGCCAAGGAAGGCGACTTCGTTATGATCGACGGCATGAAGTACACCTTCGCCTCCGGCGCGGACGGCTCCGACGGCGCCACCTTCAGCGACAAGAACTCCTTGATCGCCGCCGCTGCCAAGAACGGCATTACGATCAACGCGGACAACACCGTCAAGAAGGGCGGCACCGCGCTGACCCTCCAGATCGGCGATACCGGCGACGACTTCAACCAGTTGAAGGTCAACATCGCGGACACCCACGCCAAGGCCCTGGGCATCGACAAGATCGACATCTCCACCCAGGCCGGCGCCAAGGCGGCCGTGGATAAGATCAAGAAGGCTATCAACATCGTGTCCGATGTCCGCGGCACCCTGGGCGCCACCCAGAACCGTCTGGACCACACCATCAACAACCTGTCCGTCATGACGGAGAACATCCAGGACGCCGAGTCCACCATCCGCGACACCGACGTGGCCGACGAGATGATGGCCTACACCAAGAACAACATCCTGATCCAGTCCGCCCAGGCCATGCTGGCTCAGGCTAACCAGGTGCCCCAGGGCGTCCTGCAGCTGCTCCAGTAAGCTCTGGTGCTGGCTGAGTAGCTGCATGCCCCCGCCCACCCCCGTGCTGCCCCGCCCTGGGGCACAGCGGGGCCCCCGCCGAAGCCCAGCGAAGCGGGTTCGGTGGGGAGAGGAGGCGCGGCGGAGAGAGCGAGCTTTGCCGCCTGCGGCGAAGCAAGTCATTCGAAGTCCGCGCCGACGAAGGGCGTGCTGCAGCTGCTCCAGTAAGAGGTCAAACCTGTACCACAGCCACAATGCCGCGGGGGCCGGGCTCAGTGCCCGGCCCCCGCTTTTGTCTGGAATGAGGTAACATTGTTATGGATACGATCGAAATCGCCCGCAGGCTGGCGGAGCTTGGGCAGACGGAGGAGGCCCAGGCGGCTTATAGCCTGGTTCTCCAGGAGGCAGCGGAACGGAATCCGGAGCTGGAGCTGGAGGCGGCCAGCTATCTCTTTTTCTCCCAGGGAAACTATCAGGTGGCCTATACGGCGTTTGTTTCCCTTTATAACCGGGGGTTTTACCAAACAGAGCTCATGGATCTGATGACCCAGGCTTTTTACCTGCCCAACGCGGAAGATCAGAAAAAGCGGTACGCCCGCAACTGCGCCGCCCTGGCCAAATATCCCTATCTGTTCCGGGAGGACTTTCCGGACTTCGAGGCTTTGCCGGTTCAGTTCTTTCCCTTCAATGACGAGGGATATATTCCCTTTTTCAAGGCGGAACATCGGTTCGGCGCATATGTCAATTTCAACGATCCGGTGATTGACCGCTATTTTTTTCGGGATCTGGACAAGCCCGTTCTGGCCAGGGATGTGTTTTCCCAGTACCAGTTGGAATACTTAAACGACAACGTCCGCAAGAGCGAATGGGTGGGGCGGGAGAACCACATCTACCTCCACTACACGGACTGGACGACATTCTGTGCCTACTTGCAGTGTCTGGAGCTGCGCCCCCTCCTCTCCGAAAAAAAGCTGGTCTTTCTAATGGAGGGGGAGATCGAACAGTATCCCATTGACTTTCACGCCCGCTTCGGCATAGACTACGCTCAATATCCGGTGCGACCAATCGGTATCGGGGAGGTCACCCGAATGATCTGGCACACCCAGCTTGCCGCCCACAACGGCGGCGACTTCTTCAACGAGATTTTCTATGGGCACCCGAACCTTCTCTCCTATGAGTCCATCATGTTTGATAATATACAAAAAGCAGTGGCAGAGGTGAAGGCAAACTGGCGGAGGGTCGATTGGCTGACGCCGCGGCTGCGCCGCCAGTTGTCCCGTATAAAGCGCCCAACCGACAAGGATTTTCTAGTGGCGCTGTTCCTCGACCGGCAGGATATCAGCGGCAGTCTGGACCACGGGTCCCGCATTGCGCCGGCGCTGTTTTTCCAGTCCCACTTTTCCAATATGATCTATGACATCCGGGAATCAGAGCTGAAAGGGGCACCCATGCTCTACTCGGAGCAGTACGAAGCGATCCGCACCTCACCACTGTTCCATGGTTTCCGGTACATCAAGACCTTTACCCCTATGCGCCGCATTACCACCAGCTATGCGGCCAGCGTGCGCTTTATGCTGGACCGGGAGGCCCAGGGAGAGGAAGTCAAGGTTGTCCCTGATGTGCTGGCTGAGCGGCTGGTAAACCGCAGCTTTATGGTAGACCAGTGGGACCGGCTCTACCGGGACAGCGTGCTGGTGCGCTTTGAGGACGGCAAGCTCAACCCCAGGGCTACCTTTACTGCTCTGGCGGAATTTCTGGATCTTCCCTATACCGAGAGCATGACTTACTGCTCCAGCCGGAAGGGCATTGACCCTGAGTCCCTGAAAGGCAATGCCCGGGGCTTCGACCCGGCCACGGTATACCGAACCTACGATGAATTTGCGAATGACGAGGAAAGGGCCTTTTTGGAATACTTTCTGCGGGACGCTTACGAATATTACGGCTATGATTTTCACTACTATCAGGGAGAGCCTGTGGATGAAGCCTGGATCGAGCAGAAGATCCGGGGCTTTACCTGTCTGGACGGATATATTGAAAAATCCTATCAGGATGTTGTGCAGAGCAAGGAAATCTCCTTCAAAAATGGAGAGACTCCCATTGATGTCACTGCTGTCGCCCCTATTCCCGGCTACCAGAGCAACCGCCGCCGCATTGCGGATTTCCTGCTCCGTGGCCTGCGGTTTGTAAACAAGCAAGGCCAGCCTTTAAAAATGATGAAGCCTTTAAAGCTGGACCCGGCGCTGCTGGAACAGCCGCTGTATCACTGAGGAGGAGGACATGGAACACAAGGGAACCGTATATTTTTTCACCGGCCTGTCTGGGGCGGGGAAGACGACCGTGGGCAGCCTGTTCTACCAGCGGCTCAAAAACACCAAGCCCAATGCGGTCTATCTGGATGGGGACGAAATCCGGGTGGCCTTCGGCGAGGATGTGGGCTACACCAACGATGACCGCCTGCGCTGGGCGGGCCGGATCTTCCGGGTGTGCAGGCTGCTCTCCGACCAGGGTATCGACGTGGTGTGCTGCTCCATCGCCATGTTTGACACTGTGCGCCGCTGGAACCGGGAGCATATTCCAAATTACAAGGAAATCTATATCCGGGTCAAAAAAGAGACCCTCATCCAGCGCAACCAGAAGGGCCTCTATACCGGGGGGCGCAATGTGGTGGGGGTGGATCTGCCCTTTGACGAGCCCCAAAGCCCCGACCTTGTGCTCCAGAATGACGGGGAGCGCACTCCGCTGGAGCTGGTAGAGGAGATCGAGGGGGCGCTCTACCCGAATATCGTGGAGCACCCCATCGACAATACCGATTACTGGAACCTGTATTATCAAAACAAGCTCTGCCCCACCAGCCCCTCCCCCTTCGCCCGGTATGTGTCCACCCTGGTGGAGCCGGGGCGGACGCTGGCGGAGCTGGGGTGCGGCAACGGGCGGGACGCCCTCTACTTTGCCTCTCTGGGGCTGGACGTGGTGGCGATGGACCTGTCTGAGGCGGCCATCAGCATGCTCCGGCAGCAGCCGGTCCCACACGCCCGGTTCGTATGCGGCGACTTCGTCAGCCACACCCTCCACCAGCCGGAGAGCTATGACTACGCCTACAGCCGCTTTACCATCCACGCCATCAACCAGAAGCAGGAGCGGATGCTCCTGGGGAGCATGGCCCGGGCCCTCAAGCCGGGCGGAAAGTTCTTCATCGAGGTGCGCAGCGTCCATGACCCGCTCTACGGCAAGGGGGAGGCGCTGGAGCGCAACGCCTTTTTCTACGACAACCACTACCGCCGTTTTCTTGTGCTGGACGAGCTGACCGAGGCCCTCCGGCAGGCCGGCTTCCGCATCGAGTACGCCAGGGAACAGACCGGCTTCGCCCCCTACGGCAACGACGATCCCCCCGTCATCCGCGTTGTGGCGGTGAAGAATTGAGGAGGCGGTTTTTATGACCTGTCCGGCGGATCTGCATACCCATACCACCGCGTCAGACGGGCAGTATACCCCGTCCCAACTGGCCGCCAAGGCCCTGGCGGCCGGAATTCAGATTCTGGCAGTCACCGATCACGACACCATGGACGGCGCGGAGGAGGCCGTCCGGGCGGGACAAGCCTGCGGATTGACGGTGCTCCGCGGGGTGGAGCTGGGGGCCCGGGAGGACCGTCACATGCACATACTCGGCCTCAATCTGGGCCCCGAGTGTCCCGCCCTGGCGGAGCTCTGCCGCAGGCTCCGCGCCAGCCGGGAGGAGCGGAAATACCGCATCGCCGCGTTTCTCCGCGGGAAGGGGCTGGACGTGCCGCTGGAGGAGGTGGAGGCCCTCGCCGGCGGCGGAGTGGTCGCCCGCCCCCACTTCGCCCGGGTGATGCTCCGGCGCGGGTATGTCTCCTCCCTCCGGGAGGCCTTCGACCGCTATCTGGACACGGACGAATACCAGCGCATTGAGCGGTGGAAGGCCGGCGCCCCGGAATGCATCGCGGCCATCCATGACGCGGGCGGAAAGGCGGTTCTGGCCCATCCCTGCCAGCTCGGCTGCTCCCACGGGCGCCTGGAGGAAATCCTCCGTGCACTGAAGGACGCGGGGCTGGATGGGATTGAGTGCTTTTATCCCCGGCATTCCCCCGAACAGACCGCCGCCTATCTGCGTCTTGCAGACAAATACGGCCTCTATATCACGGGGGGCAGCGATTTTCACGGGGAGGCCGTCCGACCTGATACCTTCCTTACCCCCATTCCCCTCAACCTCGACTGGCTGGGAACCTTCCAAAATGCCCAGCCACATCGGAACAAGCTCGATCAAAGCCAAATTCCGCACTTCCGATAGGTTTTTGTCGTTTTTCCCCTTAATTTTTTATTTATCCGTCCGATATAAACATCAGAAAACGATTACATACAATCGTTGACTGTGTGTTTGACAGAGAGGAACTTCCCGGCAAAGCGGCAGACGCTGCCGCCGGTTTGAGATAAACACACAAATACTTGGTATCACGCCCATAACGCGGCATTTTGCAATGATACCGAATGGGGGAATCGATGTTGTTTGGGAAACTGAAACTGACTTCTAAGCTGGCGGTCATCATCGGGGCCGTCCTGGCCGTCATCTTTGCACTTCTGATCGGAGTGACGATCTCCACTACCAGCACCAGCATACAGAAGGGCATTGCAGGCGAGCTGTCCGCCCTGGCGAGGGCAACCGGCACAGAGATCCAGGACAGCTTTGGGGTTGTGGATGATACGGCCCGGGGTATCCAG
>ENA-UPXC01005193-UPXC01005193.1-human-gut-metagenome-genome-assembly--contig:-NODE-5193-length-10975-cov-3.550101_pt1 | contig 10975 bp, 8 predicted proteins | sample MGYA00250047_ERZ773371 | MGnify/ENA primary metagenome ERZ773371 (study PRJEB29103, sample SAMN06111975) | human gut metagenome | biome: human gut; feature: ankylosing spondylitis patient; material... | reverse complement strand
TATTAATATTGATTTCGCTTCTTCTTCCCTTTCTGTGCCAAGCCGTTTTAACACCTCGGCTTCCTGTGCCGGATCAAGCGGCGGCGGCAGCACTTCTGAGCCACCTATGTAATGAATATCACCGCCCGGTGTAAAAAACAGATTCCGGATTGTAGGAATCATCTTAAATTTTAAACCATTGCCAACTGACATATTTATAACCATTTATTTATACTCCTATTCAATATCATTCTATATTTTCCTCCGGCAGACAGTTCTCCCCTGTAGATCCCAAGATATGCCGGACCCAGTTTTATTTTGTTCCCCTTAACCGTCAATTCCATTTCATCACATTCAAATGCCGTCATTACGCCATTGCTTTTCCCCAGTGAATGATACGGAATGATTCGTATCTTTTCTTTAGTACCTCCTTTTCCTAATATATTTTCTGCCGTCTGCAAGTCAATAATATGTATCGGAGCTTTGCTGATTGGCTCCAAAAGCGAATTCCCCGAATCAAATAATGCCAAAACTGTTTCGGTTCTTCCCTTATTTCTCAGTACCACCTCCATAATATCGTCCAATGTGCCTGTCTTTTGCTGTTTTATCTGTACAATCCTGACTCCTGTGGAAATGACAGCATAGCTGATTCCCGCAAGGACGAGAAATGTAACCAGATTAAGTCGGAAACGAAAATATGCCATATTCATGATTCCGCCGGTACATACTGCCATTCCGTACATTGCCAGCCATGACTGTATATTCTCTTTCCATCCTGTCCTGCCAAAGGTAATCATACACATAAGATAACTGACGACCAGATATACGGCTATATCTCCTGCTATTCCCAAATCTACCGGACATATGACACTTAAGGTAAGTACTGCCGCACCAAAAAAACTTCCAAAAAGATATGAAGTGGTATGAATCTTTTTCTTTCTGATAAGGCCCGCCAGTTTCAGAACCATAAAGTCCATAATAAAATTGGTAATAAAAAAGATGTCCGCATAAAAAACGTACTTCAAAACTTTTTCCTCCGTCAAAAGCCTGTATGTACTTAACAGAAGGTGTTGCCTTCCATTGACTGTATTATGCTATCTGCATATATAGGTCATGTCAATGATTTGTAAAGACAACGTAAAAACAGGACTGCCGCCGGCAATCCTGTTTTTTACATCTTATCTTCTCTTTCTTATTTATTATCTCTTCTCTTTAAGAAATCCGGAACCTTTAAGGAAGAGCCGGAAGATGTCTGGCTTGTCCTTACTTCGTCAATATTAAATGTATCCGGTATCTTTGTTACTTTTCTTGGCTGTATTGTGTCTGTTGCTGCCGTCTGGCTGTTGCTGCTGCTGATAATCTGCTTGCCTGAAACGGTTGTATTCGTGCCAAAAGTTCTTGCCGGATTAATTCTGGAAACATTCTGTTTACCCGGGAATACCGGTGCCTGAGGTGCTGCACTTTCTTCTTCCAGTCCGGTTGCGATTACCGTGATGGTACAGGTATCTGCCTCAGAATCATCGTATCTTGCACCGAAAATAATATTCGCACTTTCCCCTGCAAGTTCCTGAACATAGCTTGCAGCCTCATTTGCTTCCATCAGTCCGATATCACCTGCAATATTAATGATAATATGGCTTGCCCCCTCAATGGTTGTATCAAGAAGAGGACTGGTTACCGCCTTCTGGACAGCCTCGTTCGCCTTATCATCACCCTTTGCCGTACCAATTCCAATATGGGCGATTCCTTTATCCTTCATTACGGTCTGTACATCCGCAAAGTCAAGATTGATGAGTGCAGGAACATTGATCAGATCCGTAATTCCCTGTACGGACTGCTGCAACACTTCATCTGCTTTCTTTAATGCTTCCGGGAATGTCGTTCTGCGGTCTACAATCTCAAGAAGACGATCGTTTGGAATTACAATCAGGGTATCTACATTCTGCTTCAGACGTTCAATTCCCTGGATTGCATTTGCCATACGGGTCTTTGATTCAAACTTAAACGGTTTGGTTACAACACCTACGGTCAGAATACCCATCTCTTTTGCAATGCCTGCAACAACCGGTGCTGCTCCGGTTCCTGTTCCGCCACCCATACCGCAGGTAACAAATACCATATCTGCACCCTTGAGCTGTTCCGTTAATTCTTCCACATTTTCTTCCGCTGCCTTTGCACCAACCTCCGGCTGTGCCCCGGCACCAAGTCCTTTTGTCAGCTTTTCACCTATCTGAATCACTGTTGGTGCTTTACATAACTGCAATGCCTGCTTATCCGTATTGATTCCAATAAACTCAACTCCGGCAATTGTTTCATCTATCATTCGGTTGACCGCATTATTACCAGCGCCGCCTACCCCTACCACTATTATCTTTGCTTCTGTCTCAAATTCATTTGTCATAATTTCAAGCAAGGCTTTATCCTCCTAAAATCTTCTTTTTTACTATAATTAAAACCTATAGTATATAATATATTTTTTTTTACAAATAATCAATATCTTTTTTCATTTTTTACTGGGAATCTTTTTTAAACGTATATCCTTTGTTGTTTTTACTATACTCCGTCATATCCAGGACACCGCTCTCATCTTCTAATACATTTGTAATACTTACCAGATCATTTACCCTTTCACTCAGCTGCTCATCGTCTACACCAAGCTCAATCCGGACCTTACCGATATAAAGGGTAATCTCCAAATCTTTATTGATATAAATATTGTCGACCGCTATCTGGTAATGATCAATCATCTGTGTAATATCAAGAATGGTATCAAATGTATTCTTATCTTTCACCGGAATCATTTCGTTCACGACAATATGATCAAATTCGATTCCATTAATCATGGCTATTCCCGGCAGTTCCGTGGTTGTTACCTCTACTACGATGCCGTCTTTGTCAAAATACATACATTCCCCCATGTATTTCAGATAACCGATTACACTTTTTTCATATACCGTAACCTTAAATTTTGTAAATGTAATCATTTTAACTTCATATTTTTCGATGAACGGAATCTGTTTATGTTCTTTAAACTTTGAACGAAACAGAAATACAAAAGGATTCTTATCGATATCTTTGCTGAAAAGTGCTTTTTCCAGCATTTCATCATCACATTTTTCATTTCCTTCGTATGTAATATCCGTAATCCGGAGCGAGACAGCAAAAGCCGTTCCTCCTGCGGCCAGCAGAAGAACCATCAGTAAAATAATAATTCCCGTGTTTCTCTTTTTCCTCAATGCCATGCTCACTTACTCCATCTTTATCTGCTTTGATACCGCCAGGACAAGTCCCATTTCCATCATAAGAAACAATATCGATGTACCTCCGTAACTAATAAACGGAAGGGTAATACCGGTATTCGGCAGAACATTGGTAACAACCGCTATATTCAGCACAACCTGAATGGATATATGTGCCATAACTCCGATAACGATCATCGAACCATATAAATCCTCTGCATTATTTGCAATGACAAGCAGCCTCCATATCATCATCAGAAACAGCAGTATAACTGCGATTCCGCCAAAAAGTCCAAGTTCCTCACAAATAATGGAAAATATCATATCATTTTGTGCTTCCGGAATATACCCCAGCTTCTGCACACTCTGACCAAGTCCCTTTCCGGTTAGTCCGCCCGAACCAATGGCATATAATGCCTGCAGCGTCTGATAACCTTTTCCGCTGGCATAACTTTCCGGATCCATCCAGGCATCCACACGTTCGCTACGGAAACCGGAACCCAGGAACAAATATGCAAAAATAAGGGAAACACCCGCTGCACCAAGTATAATATAATGACTGTACTTCGGACTTGCAACAAAGAGCATTACAAAGGTAATTCCCACAATAATAAGTGCCGAACTCATGTTTTTCGTAATCAGCAGAATCTCAGCTGCCGGAGGAATACACAGGGCAAATATCCTGGCTGTTACACCCAGTTTCCGGATATTCTGCCTCCGGTTATTAATCACCAGTGCAAGCAGCATAATCAGTGCAAGCTTTGCTACCTCCGCAGGCTGGATACTCATTCCGCCGATAATAATCCATCTTCTTGCTCCGTTTACTTCATTTCCAAGCGGAGATAATACAAGTGCAATAAGTATCAGTGACGTGACATAACCCACAATTCCTGCCCAGGTAAGCTTGTGATAATCAATATTGGCAACAATAAACATAACAGCCAGCCCAAGCAGAGTCGATTTAAACTGTTTCTTCAGATAGTATGTAGAATCGCCAAACTCTATGGCAGCATTATAGGAACTGGTACTGTACAGCATCAGAAGTCCAAATGCAAGCATGAATATAATCAGAAACATCAGACTGTAATCAAAATAACTTTTCTTTGTCTTTTTCCGAACAAAACTTTTGCTTCTTGTAATATATTTCTTAGACTGTGCGGGTGGACTTGCACTATAAGTTACTCTGCTCATCCTTTCTGCCTCCTTTTAACGTAATTCTTTCACATACTGTTTAAATAGTTTTCCTCTTTCCTCATAACTTTTAAACATATCCCAGCTTGCACAGGCTGGAGACAAAAGAACTGTTTCACCTGCATCTGCATTCTCAGAAGCGGTCACAACTGCTTCCTGTAAGCTCTTTACCCGTCTGATATTGGTAAAGCCATGTCTGCGTGCTGTTTCTTCTATTTTATCAGCCGTTGCTCCTAAAAGAACCAGACATTTAATTTTATCGCCAAATGCCTCTACCCAGTCATCATATTCCGAGCCTTTATCATATCCGCCTGCAATCAATACAGTCTTATTTTCCATTGCCTCCAATGCTTTTTTGGAAGCATCCGTATTCGTTCCCTTTGAGTCATTATAATAAACAACATCTTTTATCGTTGCTACATATTCTATTCTATGCTCAATCGCGTCAAAATTCTTAATGGTATTCAGATATATTTCGCGTGGTACACGCATTGCTTCCGCAATGGCAATCGCTGCCATAACATTTTCCGCATTATGCACACCGACCAATTTCATCTCTTTTGTATTCATAAGGAAGGTATCCCTGCCCTGGTCAGCAAGATAAATATTTCTCTCCCCATCCATATAGATACCATTGTCTAACTTTGTCCGACTGCTGAAAAATACTACTTTACAGGATAACTCATCCGCCCTTTTTCTTAATACATCATCCTCATAATTTAATACACAGATCTCATCCGGTCCCTGATTCTTTGTAATCAGAAATTTTGTATCAATATAACAGTCCATGGTTTTATGCCGGTTGAGATGATCCGGGGTAATATTAAGAATTGCTGATACACAAGGCTTAAACTCTTCGACTGTTTCTAACTGGAAACTGCTGATTTCTGCCACCGTCACAGAATCTTCCCTTGTTTTTCCTGCCATAAGTGTATATGGTATACCGATATTCCCAACCACAAATGTACTTTCAAAATAATCTGCTATTATTTTACCCGTCAGGGCGGTTGTCGTTGTCTTTCCATTTGTCCCCGTAATTCCGATTACTCTTCCTCTGGAACATCTGTATGCAAGTTCAATCTCACCCCATACAGGTTTTTCCTTTGACCTGATAAGCTGCATAAACGGCACATCAAGCGGAATTCCCGGACTTACCACACATAAGTCAATCTCTTCTGCAATTTCTTCTGAAAGCTCACCTAAAACAACATCCACGCTGTCCAAATCCTGTACACAGGAAACCCTCATTTTTTCATATAAACTTTCTTCCTGTAATTTCTCATTGCCGTCATATAAAATAACATCTGCTCCTGCTGCCTTAAGTAAACCAACAGCTCCTATTCCGCTTATTCCTGCACCAGCTACAAGTACCAGTTTATCCTGTAGTTCCATTTTATATCCTCCAGTTCATTTATTATATTCTAAAACCCTCTTGTTGCCACAAGACAATAATCCCATTTTTTGTCTCTTTGGTAGTATATACTTTTTTGTTTGATTAATCAATCATTATTGTGCTTTTTTAATCTCCAGGTAAGGCAGGACATCTTCATACAGTGAACTGATTACCGGTGCAGCAATCGTTCCTCCATAATAAATTCCCACTGGTTCATTAATCAGGCAGATTGCTATTACCTGTGGATCATCTGCCGGGGCAAATCCTATATAGGAAGAAATATATTTTCCATTTCCACGCGGAAGTTTTTCTGATGTTGCTGTCTTTCCTCCGACATTATAGCCTTCTACCTGCCCATTTTTTCCTCCTCCTTCACTTACAACCTGTGTAAGGATATATTTCATATTTTCTGAAGTCTGGGAAGATACCGTCTGTTCCACCATCGGATATTCAAATGCCTCTAACAGTTTTCCCTCATCATCACAGGTTCCCACTGCAAAATGCGGTGTAATCAACATCCCGCCATTTATTACGGCACTTACCGCCCGCAAAAGCTGCAGCGGTGTAATCTGGAACGACTGACCAAATGACATGGTTGCCATCTCCACCTGCCCTACATTCTCCAGTTTATGGATAATCGTTCCTGCTTCTCCCGGAAGATCTACACCTGTTTTCTCCATTAATCCAAGTTTCTGCAGATAGTAATAAAATCTTTCCGGACCGATTCTGAGACCAACATCAATAAATACCGGATTACAGGAATTCATGGTTGCCTGCACAAATGTTTCACTTCCATGTCCTGTCGTTTTATGGCATTTAATTCTCCGATCTTCTACCATACGGTAACCAGGACAGGAAAACGTACTGTCAAGACTTACCACACCTTCTTCTAATCCCGCAGTTGCTGTTACAATCTTAAATGTGGAACCTGGTTCATAGGTATCATTAATACACTGATTCCGCCACATCTTATTTAACAGATTCTGATATTCTTCCGTCCCTCTGGCTGCATCTGTTTCACTGTTTAATTCATATGGATGGTTCAAATCAAATTCCGGATTGTTTACCATTGCATAGATCTCTCCATTCTGTGGATTCATCACAATAATTGAAACATATCCAGCACTTTTTTCTTCCATAACTTTTTCTGCTGCCTGCTGCGCATACTGCTGTATGTTCACATCCAGCGACAGCAGAAGATTCTGTCCTGCAATGGCTTCTTTTCTTCCCTCAACCACCTGGTCAAGTTCAATTCCTCTCGCATCTGTCTGCGTCAGAATTTCACCATCCGTACCTTTCAGGTAATCCTCATATTCGACTTCGAGTCCTATGATTCCCTGATTGTCACTTCCGGTAAATCCCAATACTTTTGATGCCAGTGTGCCATATGGATAATAGCGTTTATAATCCTCGTCAACCTTCACACCTGCCAGATTACTCTCCCTTATTTCGTCCCCCACACTTTTCTCTACATTTGTTTTTACTCTTTCTATGGAAGAAACTTTTTCTACCCGTTTACGTACTGTCGCTTCATCCATTTTCAGTTTCTGAGTCAATAAAGCAATCACCTTTTCCGGCTCTTTGATCTGACTGTGGATCACAGAAATCGTACAGACTGTCCTGTTTGATGCCAGCACGTTTCCTTTTGCATCCAAAATCTTACCTCTGGCAGCCTTGATGTCACGTTCTCTCTCATGAAGATCTTTCGCTTTCTCATAATAGTGATCTGATCTGAAACACATAAGGTATACAAGTCTGCCAATCAGGCCTGACATCATCAGAATGCAGCATACAAATACCACCCATATCTTTTTCTTATGAAACGTCATATTTTTTTTCATAAAAAAGTCCCGCAGAGATCGTCACATTAATATATGACATTACTCTGCGGGGGTATGTTATTTTATGAAATTGCTATAGTTCCAGACAACAGCCATAAACCGTCATAAATAATTCCTTATTCCAGTCCGGCTTCTTCGTTTGTGATGCCATCACTCTCTGCATTATTATCCTGTGTTGTCTCCGCCTCATCATCTTCCAGCGGTGCAGGTGCATCCGGATTGGAAACTGCATCTCCGGAGGAGTCTGTATCTGTACTTCCTGCAGCAGAAACCAGATTTGTGGACATCTTATAATTTCCATTATCATCTAAAATATGATCTCCGTTAGCATCTAACAGATATCCATTTTCATCAATTCGGTTTCCATCCCAGTCAATAAGATTTCCATCTGCGTCTTCCAGGTTTCCGTCACTGTTCAGTGCGCCGCCTGAAACACTCTTTAAGTGTCCTTTAAAGCCTTCCCATAACTCTGTCTCCGGTACTGTTCCATCTTCTGATTCATCCGGTGTTACATTCAGATAAGGCAGGAGTTCAGAAAGAATTCCCTGTGCAATATACTGTGGATAAGTACTGTTTGCCTGATCATCAACATTCGGCTCATCGACTACTACATAGATTACAACTGCCGGATCATCGACAGGTGCAAATCCAATAAAAGAAACCAGATATTTGCCATTTCCTCGAGGATATTTCTCGGCTGTACCTGTTTTACCACCTGAACTGTAACCCTGTACTTTAGAATGGCGGCTGGTACCCTGCTGTACACTTAATGCCATGTAACTTCTGATATCACTTGAGATTCTTGAAGAAATCGTCTGTTTCAGAAGTGTTGGCGTAATCGTTTTTACTGTACTGCCATTGCTGTCCAGAATTTTTGTTACCAGATGTGGCTGATAATAATATCCGCCATTGATAACAGAACTCATTGCATTTACTTCCTGGATCATTGTGCAGGTAAATCCCTGGCCGAAAGCTGAGCAGGCAAGCTCTGTCTCTCCCATGGAATCTTTCGTATGGATAATGCCGGCGCCTTCATTTGGAAGGTCGATCCCAGTTCTCGTTCCGAAGTTAAACAGACTCTGCGCCTTGATAAACTGGGTAGCTCCCATCTTGGCACCAATCTGCATCATCGCATCATTACAGGAGTTGGCGATTACTTCACCCAGTGTTTCCGTACCATGTGCACTTGGATAAACCGCACATTTAATCATGGTATCTCCGAAAATCTGAGAACCATCACACACGAATGTATCTGTCTCCTGAATTGCACCTTTTTCCAGTGCAGAAGCCATAACGATCGGTTTTACTACAGATCCCGGTTCATAGGCATCTGTCACACAGAAGTTGCTCCACATACCATTTAAAGCCTCAACCGTTTCCTCATCATTCATAGCTTTAATTTCATCTTCAGTATATACATTAGATAAATCTCGCGGATTATTCAGATCATAACGGTCACCGCCATCCATGGCAATAATCTCACCAGTGGAAGGATTCTCGACAATAACACCGATATTCTCGGCTCCCATTGCTTCTTTAAATCCATTGACATACTTCTCAACGATCTGCTGTGCCCCGATATCAATGCTTGTCTGAATACTCTTACCATTTACAGCAGGAATGATTGTCTGTTCTACGTCTGAATCATTATTGATATATCCATACTGTCTTCCATCCACACCTGTCAGCGTGCTGTTATAATATCCTTCCAATCCGATATCTGCAACATCTCTGTCCAGTGCAAACCCAACCGTATCACAGGCAGTTTCATTAAACGGATAACTTCTCAGGTAATCTTCCTCAAACCAGATACCTTTGATGTCAGCTCTCTCTTTTGCCTGTGCAGCTGTGAGTCCCGAATCCTCATCTTCAGCCTTATATGCCTCAAATTCTTTCTTCTTATCCATAGATAACTGTTTCATCAGAATCTGATACTGGCTCTTGCTCGTTCTTGAATCTGACAGAAGAGAGCGCACCGTTTCTTCGTCAATTCCCAACACTTCGTTTAACGCCCGAATCGTCGGCTCTACGTAATCCTCATCGGAATTTACTGTTTTACAATCCAGGATCACATTATAAACTTTATTGCTGGTGGCCAGGATATTTCCGTTTTTATCATAAATATCGCCTCTTTTTGCCGGCAGTACCTGACTTTCATATTTCTGCTGAGCCTGGCTTAATACCTGTTTCTTATATTTTCTTCCATCAGTAGCATTAATAAATGTAATTCTTAGTATTAATACTACTAAAGCCAGTAATACTAGTCCAAATAGTATTACCAGCTTCTCTTTCATCTTTTGATTTATTTTTCTCTGAGGTTTTCTGCGGCCTCTTTTTCGTGTATTACTCAATTAATCACCTACTTTGAATCTGGTATATCCTGATACTGTCTCACATAGCTGTTGCCGGATGTAGAATAGGTTACTGTCTGATCATCTGATGGATATTTCATTCCCAGTCTTCCCAGTGCAGTCTGCTTGATCTGATTCAGATCCACATTAGATGTGACCTGACTGTAATATGCATCATTATCTTCTTTTAAGCTTGCCAGCTCTTCCTCAAGGGATGCGACTGTACTCATTTTCGCTGTGATCTCCGATTTATACCGCAGATACTTCACAGAGCAAAACAATATAGCTACACACATAACAGCCAGAAATGCTACAAATCCCCAGTTCATTGCTGCTGCTTTCTGTCTGTTCTTCTGTGCTTCTTTACTTAACTGATGTTTCTGCTTTGGTACCGGTGCCGGCTGGGCCTGCACCCTGCGGTTTCGATTCGGCTGCTGTTTTCCCGGATATGGTCTCTGCGGCTGTCTGGTTCTCTCCGGAACTTCCGCAAGTCGTCTGACCGTATTTCCCTCAACATACATTCCTCTGTTTACTCTGGCATTGTTCCTGCTTCTTCTAGCTGTTTCAGTCCTGGTCGTTTTCGCCATTTCATGCCTCTCTAATTATAATACTCTCTCAAAAATTCTAAGCTTTGCACTCTTAGAACGCGGATTTTCTTCCATCTCTGTCTCCCCGGGAAGAATCGGCTTTCTTGTGATCACTTTTCCCTTTGATTTCTTTCCACATACACATACCGGGAAATCTGAAGGACATGTACATGGATTCTCATTTTTTCTGAAAATCGTCTTAACGATTCTGTCTTCTAGTGAGTGAAAAGTGATGATGCAAAGTCTTCCTCCGTCATCAAGGATATCAATCATTCCATCCAGTGAATCTCTCAGTACATCAAGTTCCCTGTTAAGTTCAATTCGGATTGCCTGAAAAGTTCTCTTAGCGGGATGTCCTGATTTCACCTGCATCTTCATTGGGATAGATTCCCTG
>ENA-UPXC01005184-UPXC01005184.1-human-gut-metagenome-genome-assembly--contig:-NODE-5184-length-10996-cov-7.023903_pt1 | contig 10996 bp, 8 predicted proteins | sample MGYA00250047_ERZ773371 | MGnify/ENA primary metagenome ERZ773371 (study PRJEB29103, sample SAMN06111975) | human gut metagenome | biome: human gut; feature: ankylosing spondylitis patient; material... | reverse complement strand
GGCTTGCAGTCTGCCGCGCGCATAATTTGTTCGCTGAAAGCGAACAAATTCCACACTTGCAGACTGAGAAGTGTTTTTTTCGACGTACACGCCGCCGCAAAAAACGGATTAAACTTGCTTTGCCGCCTGCGGGCGGCAAACTCTGCGAGGCTTTTGGGACGGCCTCATGTAATATATCCCCGCCCGGGAGGCTTCCCGCCTCCCGGGCACCCCGAACCATACAAACCGCCCCGGAATATTGAAGGAGGAAATATCGCTCATGGAAAAAATCAAGATGGTCACCCCCCTGGTGGAGATGGACGGCGACGAAATGACCCGCATCCTGTGGCAGATGATCAAGGACCAGCTGATCCTGCCCTTTGTGGACCTGAAAACCGAGTATTATGACCTGGGCCTGCTGCACCGCAACGAGACCCAGGATCAGGTCACCGTGGACGCCGCCAACGCCACCCGCCGCCTGGGTGTGGCCGTGAAGTGCGCCACCATCACCCCCAACAAGCAGCGCATGGAGGAATATCCCCAGCTGACCCAGATGTGGAAAAGCCCCAACGGCACCATCCGCTCCATTCTGGACGGCACCGTGTTCCGTGCCCCCATCCTCATCGACAGCATCCACCCGGTGGTGAAGAACTGGAAAAAGCCCATCACCATCGCCCGTCACGCCTACGGCGACGTGTATAAGAGCGTGGATCTGTACACCACCGAGCCCGGCGAGTGCACCATGACCTTCCGGGGCCAGAGCGGCGAGGAAAAGACCCTGCTGGTGCAGAAGGTGGACGGTCCCGCCGTGTGGCAGGGCGCCCACAACAAGGAAAAGAGCATCCGCTCCTTCGCCCGGGCCTGCTTCCAGTACGCCATCGACACCCGTCAGGACCTGTGGTTCTCCACCAAGGACACCATCGCCAAGGTCTATGACGGCGAGTTCAAGAAGGTGTTCGAGGAGGAGTTTGAAAGCTACAAAGCTAAGTTCGACGAACTGGGCATCACCTATTTCTATACCCTCATCGACGACGCCGTGGCCCGGGTCATCCGCAGCCAGGGCGGGTTCATCTGGGCCTGCAAGAACTATGACGGCGACGTCATGAGCGACATGGTGTCCACCGCCTTCGGAAGCCTTGCCATGATGACCTCCGTGCTGGTGTCCCCCGACGGCACCACCGAGTATGAGGCCGCCCACGGCACCGTCACCAAGCACTACTACAAGCACCTGAAGGGCGAGCAGACCTCTACCAACCCCATGGCCACCATTTTTGCCTGGTCCGGCGCTCTGCGCAAGCGGGGCCAGCTGGACGGCCTGACTGACCTGGCCGCCTTTGCCGACAAGCTGGAGGCCGCCTGCTTCGAAACCCTGGGCGACGGCATCATGACCAAGGACCTGGTGGGCCTGGTGGACGAGGGCACCCCCGTCACCGCCGTCAACAGCAGCGAATTCATCGGCGCGATCCACGACCGTCTGGCCGCGAAGCTGTAAAAAAGGGAGGCAGAGAAATGAACCTGCTCATCACCGCCACCGCCGGCACCATGGAGTCCAACGACATCATGGTCACTCTGGAGCCCGCCCAGTCCGGCGGCATCCAGATCAGCCTGACCAGCAACGTTCTTCAGCAGTTCGGCCGCCAGATCGAGGCCGTCATCCGGGACACCCTGACCCACTACGGCATTGAGAATGCCGAGGTCACCGCCGTGGACAAGGGCGCCCTGGACTGCACCGTCCGGGCCCGGGTCACCGCCGCCATTTTCCGGTCCGCCCAGTCCGACGCCTATGAATGGGAGGTCAAATAACATGTATGTGAAAGACAGACTGCGCCGCAGTATGATGTTCGTGCCCGGCAACAACCCCGGCATGATCCGCGACGCCCATATCTACGGGGCCGACTCCATCATGTTCGACCTGGAGGACTCCGTGGCCTATACCGAAAAGGACACCGCCCGCTTCCTGGTGTATAACGCCCTGAAGACCCTGCACTTCGGCTCCAAGGAGACCGTGGTCCGCATCAACGACCTGAGCAGCGGCCTGGGTATCAAGGACCTGGAGGCCGTGGTCCGGGCCGGGGTCCAGGTGGTGCGCCTGCCCAAAACCGACAGCGCCCAGGACGTTATCGACTGCGAGCGGGAGATCGAGCGCATCGAGCGGGAGTCCGGGATCCCCGTGGGCACCACCGGCATGATGGCCGCCATTGAAAGCGCCAACGGCGTTCTCCACGCCGCCGAGATCGCCCACGCCAGCGACCGCCTCATCGGCATCGCTCTGGGAGCCGAGGACTATGTCACCGACCTGAAAACCACCCGCTCCGACGGCATCGAGCTGCTGTTTGCCCGCTGCATGATCCTCAACGCCGCCCGCTCCGCCGGTATCGCCGCCCAGGATACGGTGTATTCCGACGTCAACAACGAGGAGGGCTTCATCGCCGAGGCCACCCTCATCAAGAAGCTGGGCTTCGACGGCAAGTCCGTTATCAATCCCCGCCAGATCGAGCCTCTGCACCAGGTGTTCATGCCCAGCGAGAAGGACCTGAACAAGGCCCGGGCCATTATGGACGCCATCGCCGAGGCCAACGCCCGGGGCAGCGGCGTGGCCAGCCTCAAGGGCAAGATGATCGACAAGCCCGTGGTCACCCGGGCCAAGCGCCTGCTGGACCTGTACGAGGCCGGCAGCAAGATCGACGAAGTGGAGGAGATTTGACATGATCGAGCTTGAAAAGATCCCGCATATCCACGAGATCAGCAACCACGGGCCGTACCACGGCGCGCGGGAGAAGAACACCGCCACCTTCCAGGCCCGCTCCACCCGTCAGAACAAGCTGGTGCCCTCCCTGGAGGAGGCCATCCGCCGCACCGGCCTGAAGGACGGCATGACCATCAGCTTCCACCACCACTTCCGCAACGGCGACCACATCATCAACACCGTGGTGGATAAGCTGGCGGAAATGGGCTATAAAAACCTGACCCTGGCGGCCAGCTCCCTGGCCGCGGTCCACGCCCCCCTGATCCGCCACATCCAGAACGGCGTCATCACCCATATCGAGACCTCCGGTATGCGGGGCGAGCTGGCCGAGCAGGTGTCCCGGGGCCTCATCGACTGTCCGGTGGTATTCCGGTCCCACGGCGGCCGGGCCAGCGCCATCCGCTCCGGCGACCTGCACATTGACGTGGCCTTCCTGGGTGCTCCCTCCTGCGACCCCTACGGCAACGCCAACGGCTACAGCCGGGACGACGAGGACGGCATCGCCTGCGGCTCCCTGGGCTATGCCCGCACCGACGCCACCTATGCCGACAACGTCATCGTCATTACCAACCACCTGGTGGCCTATCCCAACGCCCCCTGGGCCATCCCCGAGTTCGAGGTGGACTATGTGGTCATGACCGACGACATCGGCGACCCCAAGGGCATCATGTCCGGGGCCACCCGCTATACCAAGGACCCCAAGGAGCTGCTGATCGCCAAAACCGCCGCCAACGTCATCGAGGCCGCCGGTTATCTGTACGACGGCTTCTCCATGCAGATGGGCTCCGGCGGCGCGTCCCTGGCCACCGCCCGTTTCCTGCGCCAGAAGATGATCGACCAGAACATCCACTGCCGCTTCGCCCTGGGCGGCATCACCGGCCAGATCGCCGCCATGCACGAGGAGGGCCTCATCGACCGCATCCTGGACGTGCAGAGCTTCGACCTGGACGCCGCCAAGAGCCTGAAAAACAACCACTTCCACCACCAGATCAGCGCCAGCTACTACGCCAGCCACATGGTGGCCGCCGCCGTGGACCAGCTGGACTTCGTGATCCTCTCCGCCCTGGAGATCGACACCGACTTCAACGTCAACGTCCTCACCGGCTCCGACGGCGTCATCCGCGGCGCCATCGGCGGCCATCCCGACACGGCGGAGGGGGCCAGCCTCTCCGTGGTGGTGGCTCCCCTGACCCGGGGCCGCATTCCCACCATCGTCAAGCGCGTCAACACCGTGGTCACCCCCGGCGACGTGGTGGACGTGGTGGTCACCGACCAGGGCATTGCCGTGAATCCCCGGCGGCCCGACGTGAAGGAAAAGCTGGAAAAGGCCGGCCTGCACGTGTTCACCATCGAACAGCTCCAGAAGCGGGCCGAGAAGCTCGTGGGCGTGCCCGATCCCATCCGCTATAAGGACCGCATCGTGGGCGTGGTCATGTACCGCGACAACACCATCATCGACGTGATCCGCCAGATCGACGAGGATGCCTGATCTGCGTATTGTAACGGCGCTGCCCCAGTCCCTGCGCCCGGCGTATGAGGCCCTGCTGGCCTCCGCCGGGCTGCGGGACGAGGGAGACGCCGACTGCACGGCCCTGCTGTCGTCCGACGGCGGGGCCCTGCTGGCCTGCGGGTCTCTCAGCGGACGGGTCCTCAAGCAGATCGCCGTGGCCCCCTGGGCCGAGGGCGACGGGGCCTGCGCCCGGATCGTCACCGCCCTGCTGGAGGAGTCCGCCCGGCGGGGCGTGGCCCACCCGTTTCTGTATACCAAGCCGAAAAATGTCCGCCTGTTCCGCAGTCTGGGCTTCTTCCCGGTGGCGGAAACGGCGGACATGCTGATGATGGAGCACCGCCGGGGCGGCGTGGAGCGATACATCGCCTCCCTTCCGGCGTATGACGGCGAAAGCGGGGCCGTGGTGTGCCACGCCAACCCCTTCACCCGGGGCCACCGGCACCTGGTGGAATATGCTGCCGCCCGCTGTCCCCACCTGTACGTGTTCGTCCTCAGCGAGGAGACCGGGGACTTCCCGGCGACGGACCGGCTGGAGCTGGTGCGCCGGGGCACGGCGGACCTTCCCAACGTGGACGTGGTCCCCGGCGGGGACTATATCATCTCCCGGGCCACCTTCCCCGCCTATTTCCTCCAGGGGGACCCGGAGCAGGCCCGGTGCGACCTGGAGCTGACCCTGTTCGGAAAGCGCATCGCCCCGGCCCTGGGCATCACCCGGCGGTTCGTGGGCCAGGAGCCCTACTCCCCGGTGACGGCCCGGTATAACCAGCGGATGCAGGCCCTGCTGCCCCAGTGGGGCATCCGCGTGGAGGAAATCCCCCGGCTGGAGGGCATCAGCGCCAGCCGGGTGCGTCAGCTGCTGCGCCAGGGCCGCCTGGCGGAGCTCCAACCCCTGGTGCCGGAGACGACCTATGCATACTGTCGAGATCACTTTGGAACAGGTGCTCCTTGCCCGTGACCGCCGGGTCCTGCGCCAGCGGGCGCTGGCCGCCCGATACGGCGGGACCCTGCTGTCCTTTACCATGAACATCGCCGGTCCCGTGAAGGACGCCCCCCTGGTCCGCCTGGCCTTTCAGGCGGGCCTTGCGGCGCTGGACCGGGACCTGGGGCAGCCGGTGCACCGGGAGCTCATCCAGGCCTCCACCGGCCCCGAGGCCCTGCTGGTCTATGACCGCCCAGCCCCCTGGGTGAAGGAGCGCTGCCTTCTGCTGGAGGAGCGGGAGGCGGTGGGCCGCCTGTACGACCTGGACGTGCTGTCCCCGGAGGGGGAGAAGCTGTCCCGGCCCCAGAGCCGCCGGTGCCTGATCTGCGGCGGGCCGGTGACGGTATGCTCCCGCAGCCGGGCCCACGGCCTTGCCGCCATCCGGGCAAGGACCCGGGATATCCTGGCGGACTTTGCCGCCGGGCATCTGTCCGCCCTGGCCCGGCAGGCCCTGGAGGACGAGGTGGACCTGACCCCCAAGCCCGGCCTGGTGGACCGCCGCAACACCGGCGCCCATGACGACATGGACCGCCCCCTGTTTCACCGCAGCGCCGGGGCCTTGGCACCGTATTTCCGGCAGTTTGCCGCCCTGGGCATGGCCGGGGCCTCGCCCCGGGAGCTGCAAAGCCTGGGCCGTCAGGCGGAGCATGCCATGCTGGACGCCACCGGCGGCGTCAACACCCACAAGGGGGCGCTGTACAGCTTCGCCCTGCTGCTGTCGGCCCTGGGCCGGTGCCTGGCGGAGGGCGGCGACCCCTTTGACACGGCGGCCGCCATAGCCGCGGCACTGCCTCCGGCGGAAAACACCCACGGCAGCGCCGTCCGCAGCCAGTGCGGCGGCGTCCGGCAGGAGGCCGTGTCCGGCTTCCCCACTGCCCGGCATATGCGGGGGATTTTGGAGAGCGCCGGGCCGCTGTCGGCCCTGGTGTGGGCCATGTCCCGGCTGGACGACAGCACCCTGGTCTATCGGGGCGGCCCCCAGGGGCTGGCCTATGTCCGCCGGAGGGCGGCGGAGCTGCTGCGACTACCGGAGGAGACCCTGCCCCTGGCGCTGGAGTCCCTGGACGACGATCTGATGGCCCGGCGCCTGAGCCCCGGCGGCAGCGCCGATCTGCTGGCCCTGGCCCTGTTCCTCCGCGCCGCCGCCCCGGAGACGTGGCTGTAAAGCGCAAAAATCATCCCCGGAAAAGCTTTCCGGGGATGATTTTTTTCACACGGCAGCGGTCTCCTGAGACGGTTCCTTGGCGGGCTCCTCCTGGCAGAAGGGATACTCCAGCATCCGGGGCAGGCGCATATACCGCCGGAAGTCGTTGCAGAAGGCGGCGTACTCATACCCGGTGCAGATGCGCTCGTCCATCACCACGCCGATGGGCATCATCTTCTTGGTCAGGTCGCCGGATATGTAGTTGGGCACAGGCTTGCCCATGCACACGAACACGCTGGTGGTGCCGAATTCATAGCAGTGGTGGTGGATATAGCTGGTCTTGATGGAGGCCAGGTTGGTGATGAACATGCTGGTGTGGAAGGGGGACAGATCGATGATCTTCCGGGGCAGCAGGCCGTGCTTATCCAGGTGATAGGCCAGCCACACCACAAATTTCGGCAGCCCCGGCACGGAAAACATGAACTTCGCAAATTTGTCGGTGCTGTTGGACTGATGCTCCGCCTTGTTGGCGTCGATGGCGTCCTTGATCTTCTGGTTCACGGTGAACACCGTGTCGTTCTCGTCCAGATACACCTTCAGCGTGGTCTCGTTGACCACCCCGTCGGCCTGCTTTTTCAGGATCACGAAGGACACGCAGAAGTGGTTGCGGCGATAAATGCGGCCGTTCATCACAAAATAATTGAGCTTTGGATTGCGCAGCACCGCCTTGTAATAGGCGGAGATGATGACGCTCATATGGTTCAGCCGGACTCCGGCCCGGCGGTGGGTGCGGATAAAGTCCTTGATGACCTCCTCGTCGATGTTCTCGGTAACGGAGTTCCATGCGTCGTAGCGCTTGGGCATGATATAGGGGATGGCCGCTACCAGCGGCGGCAGATCCTTTACGCGGGTTCCATCAGGGCGCATTGCGTTGCCCTCCTCTTTTGTCAGATAGAGCTATTATACGGCATCTTTACGGGGATTGCAAGTCAGAATGCCCGGTGTCCTGCCAGCTTTTGAAAAAGCCTCGCAGAGTTTGCCGCCCGCAGGCGGCAAATCAAATGCAATCCGTTTTTTGCGGCGGCGCCCCCCAAGGGGACTTCCGTTGGGCGTGTACGTCGCAAAAAACACTTCTCAGTCTGCTTGCCCCAAAAGGGCTTTGCCCTTTCGGGGCAAGCAGAAGCGCCGCCCGGATGGGCGGCGCTTCTGCTATTTATGACATGAGTAAGGTTCGTTGTATGGCTCAGTCGTCGTACATTTCGATGAGCTTCAGCAGGTGATCGTAGCGAGCCTTGGCCTCGGCCTCGTTGCGGGCGAACAGATTCTCCGCACGGTCGGGGAACTCGCGGGTCAGACGGCTGTAGCGGGCCTCGTTCATCAGGAAGTCGTGATAGCCGCCGGCGGGAGCCTTGGAATCCAGGGTGAACTTCTTCTCCGCAGCGGGGTTGAAGCGGAACAGGTTCCAGTAACCGCAGTCCACGGCCTTCTTCATTTCCTTCTGGCAGTTCATCATGCCGCCCTTGATGGAGTGCATCTCGCAGGGGCTGTAGCCGATGATCAGGGACGGGCCGTGATAGGCCTCGGCCTCGGTGATGGCCTTGATGGTCTGAGCGGGGTTGGCGCCCATAGCCACCTGGGCCACATACACATAGCCGTACTGCATGGCGATCTCCGCCAGGCTCTTTTTCTTGACCTCCTTACCGGCAGCGGCAAACTGAGCCACCTGGCCGATGTTGGAAGCCTTGGAGGCCTGTCCGCCGGTGTTGGAGTACACCTCGGTGTCGAACACGAAGATGTTGACGTCCTTCTTGCTGGCGATGACGTGGTCCAGGCCGCCGTAACCGATGTCGTAGGCCCAGCCGTCGCCGCCGAAGATCCACATGGACTTCTTGGCCAGGTATTCCTTCTTGCTGAGGATGTCGGCAGCCAGGGTGCAGGCGGCGCAGTCGCACAGCAGCTTGCCCTGGGCCTTCAGCTGGGCGGCGTGCTCAGCGAACTGAGGAATGGCAGCCAGCTCCTCCACGGTGGCGATGCTCTCCTCCAGGGCCTTCACATAGGCCCGGGCGGGCTCGGCGTTGGCGGTGCCGTCGTCCATGGTATCCAGCCATGCCTGAGCGGCGGCTTTCAGCTCGGGACGGGCCCACTCCACGGCGATCAGCTGGCGGGTCTCGTCGGCCAGATCCTGGCGGATCTTATCCTGGCCCACGAACATGCCCAGACCGTGCTCCGCGTTATCCTCGAACAGGGAGTTGCACCATGCGGGGCCGTGGCCCTCCTTGTTGGTGCAGTAGGGGGAAGTAGCCGCGGGACCGCCCCAGATGGAGGAGCAGCCGGTGGCGTTGGAGATGTACATATGATCGCCGAACAGCTGGGTGACGAGACGGGCATAGCTGGTCTCGGCGCAGCCGGCGCAGGAGCCGGAGAACTCCAGCATGGGCTGCTTGAACTGGCTGCCCTTGACGGTGTTGTCCTGCATATCCTTCTTCTCGGCGACCTTGGCCACGCAGTAGTCGAACACGTCCTGCTGAGGCAGCTCGCCCTCCTGGGCCACCATGGACAGCGCGTTCACGGGGCAGGCGCCGATGCACACGCCGCAGCCCATGCAGTCCAGAGGACTGATGGCCATGGTGAACTGATAGGTGCCCTTGCCCTTGCCGGCCTTGACGTCCACGATCTTGGCGGCCTCGGGAGCGTTCTTGGCCTCCTCGGCGGTCAGGGCGAAGGGACGGATGGTGGCGTGGGGGCAGACATAGGCGCACTGGTTGCACTGGATGCACTTGGCGGCGTCCCAGGTGGGGACGGACACGGCCACGCCGCGCTTCTCATAGGCGGAGGCGCCCAGCTCGAACTGGCCGTCCACATGATCGGCAAAGGCGGAGACGGGCAGGCTGTCGCCGTCCATCTTGCCCACGGGCTCCAGGATCTCCTTGACCATCTTCACAAGCTCCGGCTTACCCTCCAGCTGCTTGTGCTCGGTCTCGTCCACGGCGTCGGCCCACTCGGCGGGCACATCGATCTTCTTATAGGCGGTGGCGCCCAGGTCGATGGCCTTGTAGTTCATATCCACCACGTCCTGGCCCTTCTTCAGGTAGGAGGCCTTGGCCTTCTCCTTCATGAAGCGGATGGCGTCCTCCTCGGGCATGACCTTGGCCAGGGAGAAGAAAGCGGACTGCAGGATGGTGTTGTTGCGCTTGCCCATACCGATCTCGATGGCCAGGTCGATGGCGTCGATGGTATACAGCTGGATGTTGTTGCGGGCGATATAGCGCTTGGCATCGGCCTTCAGGTGATGATTCAGCTCATCGAAGTCCCACTGGCAGTTGATCATGAACACGCCGCCGGGCTTGACGTCGTTGACCATCTTGAAGCCCTTGGTGATGTAGCTGGGGTTGTGGCAGGCCACGAAGTCGGCCTTGTTGATATAGTACGGGGAACGGATGGGGTGATCGCCGAAGCGCAGATGGCTGATGGTCACACCGCCGGTCTTCTTGGAGTCATACTGGAAGTATGCCTGCACGTACTTGTCGGTGTGGTCGCCGATGATCTTGATGGAGTTCTTGTTTGCGCCGACGGTGCCGTCGCCGCCGAGACCCCAGAACTTACATTCGGTGGTGCCTTCCGCCGCGGTGTTCGGGCAGTTCTTGTCCTCGGGGAGGGAGAGGCCGGTCACGTCATCGACGATGCCGATGGTGAACTGACGCTTCATCTCGTCCTTCTTCAGCTCGCTGTAAACGGCGAAGACGGAAGCGGGCGGGGTATCCTTGGAGCCGAGACCGTAACGGCCGCCGATGACCTGAATGTCGGTCTTGCCGGCGTTGGCGAGCGCGGTGACGACGTCGAGGTACAGGGGCTCACCCTGTGCGCCGGGCTCCTTGGTGCGGTCGAGGACGGCGATCTTCTTGCAGGTCGAGGCGACGACGGAAACGTCGTGGGTAATCATAATCCGGGTTACGTTCAGATTCTGTTCCAGGCTCATGATTTCGCGCAGGATCTGACTCTGCGTAACGACGTCCAGCGCCGTGGTCGCTTCGTCCAGAACCAGTAAGCGCGGATTGTGAAGCAGGCTCAGCGCAATCGAAACACGCTGCATCATACCGCCGGACAGTTCGTGCGGATATAATTCATAAACGCGGTCGGACAGGTTGACAACCTTGAACAGATCGTAAACCCGCTGCTTGATTTCATTTTTGTCCGCATTCGGGAAATGCACGCGGTAAACGTCTTCCATCTGCGCTCCGACCTTGTGGACCGGGCTCAGCGCGCTCATCGACTTCTGGAACACGATCGACAGATCGGTCCAGCGCAGTGCGTCCATTTCATCCTTTGTTAACTTTAACAGATCCTTGCCGTTGTACAGAATCTCACCGTCGACCTGCGTGATGCGGTGCGGCAGCAGGCGCAGGACGGCGCTGGCCAGCGTGGATTTGCCGGAGCCGGATTCACCGACGATGCCGATCGAATCCTGTTCCTCAATTTCCAGGCTGACATGCTGGCAGGCATGGACCTTTTTGTCCTTCATAATATAACGTACATTGACGTTTTTCAGTTCTAATAATGCCATTTTTTCCTTCCTCCCAGATCGGAAGAGCACACGTCTGAACTCCAGTCACAGTCAACAATCTCGTATGCCGTCTTCTG
>ENA-UPXC01005180-UPXC01005180.1-human-gut-metagenome-genome-assembly--contig:-NODE-5180-length-11009-cov-3.346414_pt1 | contig 11009 bp, 8 predicted proteins | sample MGYA00250047_ERZ773371 | MGnify/ENA primary metagenome ERZ773371 (study PRJEB29103, sample SAMN06111975) | human gut metagenome | biome: human gut; feature: ankylosing spondylitis patient; material... | reverse complement strand
TCTTTGGTTTTTTTTTGGGGTAGATGTTTCTTTGTGATTTGTTGTTTTTTTTTTTTTAATGATACGGCGACCACCGAGATCTACACTCTTTCCCTACACGACGCTCTTCCGATCTTATGTATTGGAATTTTTCTCTGTCTATATCAGGAAGTAATCCTATAAATACAGAGTTTTCAATATTTAAGTGGTTTCCTATACCACCTGCTATATAAACTTTATCTACACAATCGAAATCCATACCTAAACTTTCAACTAATGTAGCAGCTCCTGAATATATAGCTCCTTTAGTTCTTATAAAGTTATCTATATCTACTTCTGTTATAAATAAATCTTCTGTTAAGTGCTCATTATCTTTTGCAAATGCTAATACATATTCGCCTATATCATTTTCATCAAATCTTATTCTTTCATTATCTAAATCTCTATGTATTTTACCTCTTCTGTCGATTACTTTTTTCTTAAGCATTTCACAGATTAAATCTATTATACCTGAACCACATATACCTATTGCTGGCTCACCATCAATCGTATTTAATTTTGGCACTAAAGTATCTGGATCTATATCTACACTATCTACTGCTCCAGCAGACGCTCTCATACCACAGCTAATTCCTCCACCTTCGAATGCTGGACCTGCTGAACAAGCACAACTCATCATAAAGTCTTGGTTACCAAATACGATTTCACCATTAGTACCTAAGTCGATAAATAGAACATTTTCTTCGTTAGCCCATATACCAGAAGCAAGTACACCAGATGTGATATCCCCACCAACATAACTAGCTACATTTGGTGATAAATAAACACCTGCACTTGGGTTTATATCTAGTCCAACTTCTTTAGCATTTAATTTTGGTGATTTAAAGAATGGTGGTATGAATGGTTCTAATCTTAGGTAATCTGGGAATATTCCTAAGAATAAAGTAGACATTGTTGTATTTCCTGATGCAACAACACTAACTATATTATTTCTCTTAACCCCTGATTCTTTTACTAATTCATTTATTAACATATTTAAAGTATCATCAACTACAGCAGCTTTTGCTTTTTCTATGTTATTTTTCTTAATAGCATAAACTATTCTGTTTATAACATCAGCACCAAATTGAAGCTGTCCATTACCTGATGCACCTTTTTCTACAACTTCATTAGTTATCATATTTACTAAACATACAACAACAGAAGTAGTACCTATATCTATTGCTAAACCGTATAATTCACTTTCTGTGTTTCCTGGTTCAACATCTATTATTTCTAATCTATCATCAAATTCTCTATATGTAATAGTTATTTCAAAGTTATTTTTTCTAAATGCTTTTGGTATTACTTTTAGAACTTCTATATCATAAGTCATTTGTTTTCCAAAGTTCATACTTATATGTCTTTCTAATCTGTCTACATCACTTATATTGTCGTCTAATGTAGGTTCATCAAGAGTTATACAAGTTTTCTTTATATTGTTTTCTAGTTTTATGTTGTGGTTTTCTGCTATTTCTACAGCTTTATCAAATAATACTTTGTCCTTAGCTTTATCTCCGCCTTCAACTTTCATTCCTCTCATAGCCATGTCTAAAGAAGAATTTGTAAGAACTTCTATATCTGATATTATTGTTGTGCAGCATGCTAAGATAAATCCATTTTCTCTATCTTCATCACTTAAGTGAGATGATACTTCTTGATTAACTTCCCCTGTTAATAATTTTACCTTACATTTTCCACAACTTTTACTACCATTACATGGAGCTTCTATATAAACATCTGCTCTTCTTGCAACTTCTAATAAGTTATCCCCTATCTCACATTCTATTGTTTTGCCTGATGGTCTAAAAACAACTTTCGCCATAATTTATCCTCCCCCAAAATTATAAATAAACTCTTACTATTATTTTATCATATTCGACATATAATAAGTTAAAAAGTGCGTTATTAATTTCTCAAATTTTAATATATTTAATTATATTAAAAAAAGCCTTCTATCTGAAGACTTTTAAATTCAAATATTGTTAATTAAGTTATCAAAAATAGACCAATTTTTACAATTAGTCATTTTATTGATCTCAACCTAACCTAATTAATATTGTGAAATTATCCTATCTCCCGAGGTAAATCACGTTTAATTTAGGCAGGTCTCCTGACTTAATTTCATCCTACTTCCGGCCTTCCCGTAAAATACAGTGGCCTTTTGGTTTCGTCTATATTACAGTAGCGGGAACTGTAAAGGATTCTCACCTTTTTCCCTATTAATTTCGATTAAGAAAACCTAAATTTATATTAAATTTTATCAGATATAATTATCCCCTATCTTTTTTAAAAAAGTATAGTAAAAGTGAATTTACTCACCTTCACTATACTTTTATTTTAATCTGAAATAAGCGGGTTCAAATACTATTCAGCTAAAGAAGCTTCGTATTGTTCAGCAGTTAATAATGCTTCGTATTCAGCCATGTCAGCAACTTTTATTTTGCATATCCAAGCATCGTATGGAGCTTCATTAACGTATTCTGGTTCGTCTTCTAATTTTTCATCATTTGCTTCAACAACTTCACCAGATAAAGGTGCGAATAATTCAGAAGCAACTTTTGAAGATTCTATTACACCAAAATCTACGTCTTTAGTTAATTCATCTTCTACATCTGGTACATCTACGTATAGAACTTCACCAAGTTGGTCTTGAGCAAAGTCTGTTACTCCTATGTAGGCATATTCCCCATCTAATTTTGCCCAAGTATGTTTTGGACTATATTTTCTATCGTTTAGTATTTCCATGTTCATTTTCCCCCTAATCGTATTTTCTTAAATTAATCGAAAATTATTCTCCCATTATGAAATCCATTTCTAAAGCTGGATGTCCTTTTTCTGATAAGAAAGCACAAACTGCTTCAGAATCAACTGCTATTGTTTCGTCACAGATATAGTCAGTAAAGTTTTCTATACCAGCCATTTCTTTAACTGTTTTATTTAATTTTTCTCCAACAGCGTCTTTTAATTCTTTAGGCATCCATACTATTCTTTCTGGTCCACCTTCAGTGTAAGCGAATTTCTTAGAAGATATGAAATGTCTACCATGACCCATGAATCCTGGAGTTTGAACCCCACCACCTGTCATAGATGCTAATTCACCGAATGTCATACCAACTGGAGTAGTACCAGCATATTCTCTGTTTACTATTACTAATCCGTTAGCTTCTGGCATTATACCACATATACATTCGAAGCATCCACAAGAAGTCATTGGATCTTCCATGATAGAATATAATGTTACGTTTTCTACAGCACCTTGAGATATTTCATTAACTGCATCAGACATTGATTGCCAGATACCTTTCTTTTCATCTAGGCAAGGACCTTTAGCTATTGGTTGACATGGTCCTGTTGGGTTAAGTTCTTTAGTAGCTTTAGCATCTAACCAAGAAACTGCACCACATAATCCAAGTCTTTCTGGAGTTACTATACAAACGTGTGCTGGAGCGAATGCTTGACACATGTTGCAAGAATAGAAATCATCAACTGCTTCGTCAGTTAATTGTTCTAATCTGTCATCTCTAGCGTTGTATCTTTCGATAGCTTCATGTTTTCTTTCTTCTACTATTTTTTCATCAGTAATTATAGTTATAGCACATTTATCAACAACTGCATCGAATTCGTCTTTCATCATAGCGTACATAACTTCACCTATGTGTTTTAATTGGAATCCTTTAGCAACGTCGTCTTTAGATATTCTTACCCAAGCTTGGTCTCTTTGTCCAACGTGCATTAAACCTTCAGTGTAGTTCATGAAGTAGTGGAATCTTCTTTCAAGAACTGGTTCGAAGTCGTCTTGCATTGCTCTACCAGCAACTTGAACGATTATTGCAAGAGGTAATCTTACAACACCATCTTTAGCAGCTTCTGGATCTATTTCAGGTCCTACAACTTCTATCTTATGGTCTTCTACTTCACCTAAATCATAAGATTTAACTAATTCCCAAGCAGTAGTTTTGTTTCCACCAAATTCGTAAGCCATTTCAGCTTTTCTGATTCTTTCACCTTCGAATGAAGCTGCGAATCCAACTGGTATTGGTATTTCAGTTATTTTTATTTTTATATGTCTAGCTTCTAATGAAGTATCAACAAATTTATCATAATCTCTTTGAGTTAATAAGTTACATGGAACTTCTGTAACAACTTGGTCAGTTATTACTGGGAATCCAAGAGCTATTGCTCCAGCACCACAAGCAACTATTAATTCACTAAGTGGTCCGAATGCATTAACAAATGCAGGAACTCTTTCTGCAGTATATGTTAATAATGCATTTAAGTCACCTGGTTTAACAGCACCGAATATTAAAGCAGTTCTTATTGCAACAGAAACAACGTGGATAACTGAAGTTACATCATATCCTAGAGCGATAACACGAAGGTCTACACCCATTTTAACGTCTGCTTCTATAGCTTGGTCTATAACTTTACCAACTAAGAAAGTCATGATACCAGCAGCTTGATATTTTTTAACTATTTTTCCTAATGTTTCAGAGTCTGGACATTCACCAAGAACAACTGCAACACCTGGGATATCTCCTGTAACAAGTGGAACACCTAGAGATCTGATTATAGGGTCAACTACGTGTCCTACACATGGTTCAGCGTATGGAGCCTCTTCATTTACATATTTTATAGCTTCTATTATTTCTGCACAAACTGCAGTAGCTAAACCTGCATTTAAAGCAGTTTCTAATAATGGTTTTTCAACTATTAATGATTTAGCAACACCTAAAGCTGTTTCTAAATCTGCTAAAGTTGTAGCTTTTAATCCAGTTGCTGCATATATACATGGAATTGCATATGCAGTGTCAGGAAATGCTACTGGTTGTTCTTTACCTTTTTCTGCTACTACAGCTGTTAAAGCTTGGCTTGCAGCATCGTATGCTTGATTAGCACCTGTATAAATTATGTTATATAAATTCACTCTACTTCCCCCTTTAAATATATTCACAAGTCAAGCTTTTAAAAGCTTGACTGAGAGTTCTTATTTATTTATAGTTTTTATTTGTATTCAAATCCTAATTCTTGTACTTCTAAGTATGAATCAGCGTATAAAGAAGCATTTCTTATGATATCGCAAGATTTTATAGCTTGCATCATTTCTTTATCTAATGGGTTGATTATACCAGATGAGAATCCGTTAGCCATAGCCATAGCTATCCAGTTACTATCTAATATTGGTCTTATATGTTTTGGACAACCATTAGATACGTTTGATACACCACCTGTAGTTTTTAATCCCATTTCAGTCATTTCACGTATAGCAGCTAAAACGTCCATTTGTTTATCTTGCATACCTTTTATAACTAAGCAAAGTGGGTCAAAATACATATCATTTTCTGGGTCTATACCAGCCATAGCACCAGCTTCTATTAATTCTGTACAATAAGCCATTGTTTCATCTTTATCAGCAGGTATACCTTCTTTAGCACATAATGCTATTATAGCAGCATCATATTCACCAGCTAATTCTATTAAGTGTTTTCTTCCGCCGTTATCAGCAGAGTTTATGATTGGTTTACCATGAGTTCTATCATAAACTTTAAGTCCAGCTTCTAAAGCTTCTTTGTTAGCTGTATCTAAAGCAAGAGGTACATTATTTAATTCAGATTGTAATAATTGAACACCCCAAGTCATTATTTCAGCTCCATCTCTTTCAGCTGGTCCTATATTGAAGTCTATAACATGAGCTCCTGCATCTAATTGTTCTATAGCTCTTTTTAATATTGGTTCAGGATCTCTTTCTGCTATAGCTTTTCTTATTGGTGGTGCTATACAGTGTATTCTTTCCCCTATGATCATAAATTTTTCCATACTTAATATCCCCCTTAGAATTTTTATATTATCTTAGAGGCTTAAGGAAAACCTCAAGTCTCTATCTATAATTATTAATGTTTAAATTTAATAAGCTTTTTTATATTAATTATTCAACTCATTACTAATATATATTAGTGATTAGCAGCATATTCTTTTAAGAATTTTGGAAGTTCCATAGATTCTAATGGACCTACAACAACATTCCATCCTGGCATATTATCAGCTACGTCTGGTTTTATAACTGCTAATTTACCTGGTATAACTATATCTCTACAATCAGTGTAGCTTTCTATGTTACATTCTTTAGCAAATGCACCTATAACAGATCCACCGAATTTACCTGCAGACCAAGCAGTAAGAACTGAATATCCACCAGCATCTGGTATCATTAACCAGCAAGGTACTTTAGAAGCTTCTATATCACCAGTTATTGTGAAGTAAGTTAATGCGAAGTCAACTGAACATAATACTGGAGAAGTTTTATCTGGGTTATTTAATGGATAAACTTTAGCTTCTACTCTCATTGGTTTTTGAGGGTCAGTGAAGATATTTTGTCTTAATGCATATAGTGGTAATGCTTTAGCATATGTCATATCTTCTACAGCTAATATAGTTCCGTATTTAACTGTGAATACTGAAGATAAAGCTATTTCTAAGTTAGCATCTCCATTAGCTAATTTAGCTACGTTTACGAATGATGGATAACCAAAGCTTCTATCTCCTTCTTTTAATGCTATTCTTCTAACTTGTACAGCATTTATATAAGTATCTTTTATAGTTTCTCCTGTTACATCTATTATTAATTCTTTGTAATCAGCAGCTTCTATAGCTTGTACTGTAGTATATAATTCTTCTAAGTTAGCTCCTTGTACACCTAAAGCTAAACCATCAGCTTTAACTACATCTATCATAGCAGCAAAGTTATCTTTGTTAGCTCCTATTACAACTGGTTTTAATCCAGCTAATGCAGCAACAGCTTCTTTAGCAACGTCAGCATCTGCAACTTCTAATACGTATGCACATTCAACATCACTATCTTTTATTTTATTTATTATAGCTAAGAAGTTATCTTTATTATCGTTGTATTTAACATATGCGAATTCAGGTTTCATTATTTCACCTATTCTTTCATAGTTAACAACTTTCATTCCTTCTATTTTAGCATCTACTGCAGCTTCATCCATGCAATCACAGAATTTAACAGCATATCTATTTCTATTTACTAAAGTTTTTTCATGTCTGAATAAAACAGTTTCTCCACCTAGTTCATATTCGCTTTCACCAGCACCAACTTTTAAAGTTTTCATTGGAGGTGCAGTAGCAGCAGCTAATTTAGCTAATGCTTCTGGTGCCATTTTAGGACAAGCTGAAACTTCTACAGCCCCACTTGCAACTTTCATAGAGAAAGCCATACAAGTTGGGAATCCACATTCCTTACAGTTTTTCTTTGGTGTTAATTTAAATATATCTAATGCTTTTAATGCCATTATTATTTCCCCCTAACCTTACAAATAATTATATTACGCTAAAGCGCTTACTAAACCTTTTATAGTTTTCATTGATTCTGGATGACGAAGTATTACTGCATTTGATCCACCTATGATTACACTTGCAGCTGTAGATACTTCCATACCTATTGTTCTAGATTCATTATCTCCCCATTCTGGTACGTCAGCTTCAGTAGCTATTGCTTCTTTAACGTGACCAACTTCGAATGAAACTGGAGTTATTATTGGTATTTGTAATGCTTTATCATTTTGGTTGAAAGCTGCTAATCTAACTCTATCCATAGTAGATGCAACATATTCATAACCATAACCAACTGCTGAACAACCAACATTCATAACTATATTTTCTTGTTTAACGCCTAATTGAGTAAGTAATACATTCATTTGTTTAGCTAAGTTTATATCAACTGCAGATTCTGCAGCAACTTTTTGACCATAAGCCATACCAGCCGCAGCACCAACTGCTTTGTAGTTTTCTTCTACAGCTGACATTACTAATATATTTTTTCCTTCTAATGCAGCAGAAACTTTATCAAATACTTTACCGTCTTTTTCTGCGTTACCACATCCAGCAACTACTAATGGTAAAGTTATAGCATCAGCAACAGCTTTTGCTACTTCTGCACATTCTTCTGGAGATTTGTCAGCTCCATCTGGAGATGCTCCATTAAATCTTAAGCATATAAAATCTGCTTCAGTGTTATCTTCAACATATTTAGCCCATTTAGCAGGATCTGCCCAAACGTCTCCATATATTTTAGAATAACAATCTATCCATTCTGCAGGTTGTATATCTGATATTTCTGCTCCAACAACTGGTGCATTTCCTGTTTCTCCATCAAAGCTATAGAAAGGTAGAACTTGTTCTCCTCCTAATTTTATAGCTTTATCTCCTGTACCTATTTCTACTACATTAACTGTTCCAGTAACTTTTTGAGTAGACATTTTAAATGCCATATCTTTTTCCCCCTTAAGCCTATTTTAATTTATAATGTGCCTATAACAATATTAAGGCAAGTCTAGAGTTTCTATTATTTTTTCTAGTGCTACTCTAGATTTTGAATCAGCAGGTAATTTTACTAGTGGTATACCTTCTGAATCATATTCATATATTAATTCATCTGAAGGAACTACTCCAAATAAATCTAAGCCATACTTTTCAATCTCTTCTTTAACCCCATTACTTAATTCTCCATTAGGAGCTTTATTAACGATTAATCCGATTTTGCCAACGCTTAAATTCATTTCTTTGGCTAAATCTCTAATTCTTGCAACTGCTTGGATACTACGTTTTGCACAATCACTAACTAATATAAGAGTATCAACATGTTTAGTAAGTTTTCTACTTATATGTTCCATACCTGCTTCATTATCAGTGATTACATACTTATAGTGATCTGAAATTTTTTGAACTTGCTGTTTTAATATTCCATTTACGAAACAATAGCAACCTTCTCCTTCTGATCTACCCATAACTAACATGTCGTATCCATCGCCTTCTTCTAAAATCATGCTTAATTGCCATTGTAGGAATTGAGCTTTAGTCATTCCCCCTGGAAATGAATCCCCATTTTTTTCAGTCATATTAGCTACTTCTCTAATATGTCCAATTGTTTCTGGTTCCTCTGAGCCTAATACTTCATATAGATTGCAGTTTGCATCTGCATCAACTACTAGAATTGGATCCTTTTTTTGTTTTACTAATGTGTCAATTAAAAGCCCTGTTAGACTAGTTTTACCAACTCCGCCTTTTCCGGCTACAGCAATGTTATAAGTCATCTTATGATATCCCCCTTGAATTAAGTGTTATCACAACAGAGCTTTCTGTAAATTATGTCAAACTCTGTGTCAGTAAATTATTTTTTTGGTATAGCATGAACACATTCACCGTGTATATCATGTATAGCTTCCATTAAGCCTTCAGATAAACTTGGATGAGCATGTATTACTTTACCAACATCTTTAGCTTTTAATCCTAAACCTACAGCTAAAGATAATTCTGTTAATAGGTCAGTTACATGTGGTCCAACTAAAGAAGCACCTATTATAGTATCATCTTCGTCAGTCATAACTTTTATGAATCCTTGTAATTTACCTATTGCTTTTGCTTTACCTAAAGCTCTGAATTCGAATCTACCAACATGGTATGGAGTACCGTTAGCTTTTAATTCGTCTTCTGTTACACCAACACCAGATACTTCTGGTTCAGTATAAACACAACTTGGTATAGCTTTATAGTTAACTGTTTCGCTGTTACCTTTAACAGCATTAGCAGCTGCTACCATTCCTTCAGCAGATGCAACGTGAGCAAGCATTGCTCCTGGTATTATATCCCCTATTGCGTATATACCTTCAACACTTGTTTCTAAGTATTCATTAACTTGTATAAATCCTCTTGGTGCCATTTCTATACCTACTTCTTCAACACCAGAGTTAGCTAAGTTAGGTCTTCTACCTACGCAAAGTAGTACCATTTCAGCTTCTACTGATTTTCCATTATTTAATTCTATTTTAACTGAATCGTCATTAACTATGTAGTTATCTGCTCCTACACCAGTCATAACTTTGATTTTATCTTTTTTGAATTGTCTAGCTAAGTTTTTAGCCGCTTCTGAGTCCATTCTTCCTAGTATTTGTGGAGCCATTTCAACTATTGTTACTTTAGTTCCCATTGTAGCGAAGAATTGTCCTATTTCACTACCTATAACTCCTCCACCTACTATGATTAATGATTCTGGTTGTTTTGGTAAACTTAAAACTTCATCAGAAGTTATTACGTTTTTACCATTATAAGGCATGCCTGGGAATACAGTTGGGATAGATCCGTTAGCTAATATTATTTTATCAGCTACAACTGTTTCTACAGTACCATCTGCTTTAGTAACTTCTATAGTATTTTTATCTACTAATTTACCAAATCCATCTATCTTTTTAACTCCCCTTTTGTCAAATAAGAATTGGATTCCTGCTACTAATTCATCTGTTACTTTTTGTTTTCTTGCTATTATAGCATCAAAATCAGGTTTAACTTCACCTTCAACTACTACACCAAAGTCTTTAGCTTCTTTTACGGTTCTTAAAACATCAGCAGAAGCTAATAAGGCTTTTGTTGGTATACAACCTACGTTTAAGCAAGTACCACCCAATTTATTTTTTTCTATTACAGTTACTTCAGCACCAAGCATAGCTGCTTTTAAAGCTGCTACATATCCTCCTGGGCCTCCTCCTATTACTGCTACTTTCATTTGTTATTTCCCCCATTTACCTTGTATGTTTTATAGTTTAACTATTTATTATTAAAGTCTATATTAGCTTTAATATAGCTCTATCTATATTATAGCTAATATAGACCCATTTAGCTTGTATTTATGTTAAATTTTTACAATTATTTTTAGATTTTTTTTATTTATAGATAAAAATATGTATTTTTATCTATATTAGTCGAAAAATCTAACTATAATCCCCTAAAATATAGAATCTTATAGACCTGCTGCATCTAATATTAGTGGTACATTTTCTTCTGCACCTATAGCCATTATGTGAACACCATCACAAAGATTTTCTTCTTTTAAGATCGGAAGAGCGTCGTGTAGGGAAAGAGTGTAGATCTCGGTGGTCGCCGTATCATTAAAAAATTAAATAAATTTATTTATGTTGCTGGTG
>ENA-UPXC01005171-UPXC01005171.1-human-gut-metagenome-genome-assembly--contig:-NODE-5171-length-11025-cov-3.106321_pt1 | contig 11025 bp, 11 predicted proteins | sample MGYA00250047_ERZ773371 | MGnify/ENA primary metagenome ERZ773371 (study PRJEB29103, sample SAMN06111975) | human gut metagenome | biome: human gut; feature: ankylosing spondylitis patient; material... | reverse complement strand
TTGTGAATAACTCACATAAAAACTGCGAAAATGTGTGATTTATTTAACATTGTGCAAGAAAGGGACATGTTTCACAAAAAAGGCGACCGTTTTTGTAATGTGCGTGTCGGAAGAAATGTTTTTTTACGGCGGAAATTGTGCTATGATTAATACAGTTGCGGAGAGGAAGAGAACAAAAAGGAGGTAAAAAATGAGATATCAGCAGAAGCAGTATCCGTTTTATAACCCCAACTTAGTGCGCATGTCCATGGGTGCGCTGGACTTTGTTGTCAACTATGCGGATATGTTGGATCAGACCTGCGTGGAATTCAGGCATGTACATGAATGCTATGAGATTTATTATTGTTTGAGCGGGATGATGCATCTGAAGATCGGGGATGAATGCCATGTTTTAACGGGGGATTCTTTTGCCGTCATCCGACCGGGCGTGCATCATTTTACGGTTTATGAACCGGATCTGCTCAAGCAGTATGTGGTCTTTGTCTTTACACCGCCGATGACCAGCGCTTCTAAAATTCGCGGCAAAAGCGGTATGATGGAAATGGATTTTCTCACTGCGGCATTGCAGTATTTTGACAAGCATACGCATTTCATCTGTAAGGACCGTCTCAAAGGGAATCTTCTCCTAAAAAGGCTGGAGGAAGAGCTCAGCGCAGACCTGCCCGGGAAAGAACAGATGGTCAATGTTTTATATCAGGAGTATCTTATCACCATCCTGCGGCATCTTGCGTCTGCCAGACAGCAGACGCCCGCCCCGTCGAATATCAATCTTGCAATCGCCATGACAAAATACATGCATGCAAACTACAATAAAAACATTACGCTGCAGGATATTGCAGACGTTTTCTATGTCTCGCCGCGCCATATTAACCGCGTATTTGAGGAATATTTTGGACAAAGTTTTAAACGGACACTTAATATTTATCGCTTGAATTATGCCAAGAATTATTTGATGGACACCAGCTATTCGGCAGAAAAGATTGCGGAACTGGTTGGATTTTCTTCCCCTAAAATGCTGTATCAGCTTTTTAAGGAGATTGAAGGGATGACCGTTTCAGAATTTCGTGGGCAGCATCGCGCACGGCGCTCATAAATGAAGAATCGCTTTGACGGCGGAAACGCACCGAAGCACGGCGGTTTTTTTGCCGATAAAAGCGTGCGCCTTGACTTTGACGCAGATATTTTGTTGTTTCGCTGATAGTGAGCGGCGGATTTTGCAATACTTTGTCGTGTTTGACTTAATATTATTCTTGTAAGAAAACGATGGGTATGGTAAAGTAAGAGTAGAAAAACTTATAGAAATCAGGGAGATGTAAACCATGGAAAGAAGAGTAGGCACTGTATCCAGGGGTATCCGCTGCCCGATTATTCGTGAAGGCGATAATCTGGCAGATATTATTGTAGAAAGCGTACTTGGTGCAGCCGAAAGCGAAGGCTTTGCGCTTCATGACCGCGATGTCATTGCTGCAACCGAATCAATCGTAGCAAGAGCACAGGGAAACTATGCGTCTATTGATGCAATCGCGAAGGATGTGAAAGCAAAGCTGGGCGGTGAGACCATCGGCGTAATCTTCCCGATCCTGTCCAGAAACCGTTTTTCGATCTGTCTGAAGGGCATTGCGAAGGGCGCCAAGAAAGTTGTCCTGATGCTGAGTTATCCGAGCGATGAGGTCGGCAACGAACTGGTTTCGCTTGACCGGCTCGACGAGGCGGGCATCAATCCGTACAGCGATGTATTGGATGAGAAGAAGTACCGCGAGCTGTTCGGCGAAAATAAGCATCCGTTTACCGGCGTTGATTATGTCGCATATTACAGCGAGATCATCCGCGAGGCAGGTGCTGACGTTGAAGTAATCTTTGCAAATCAGCCGCAGGAGATTTTGAACTACACGAAGAAAGTTCTGACCTGCGATATCCACACCCGCGCGCGTACCAAGCGTATCCTGAAGGCAAAGGGCGCGGAAATTGTTCTAGGTCTGGACGATATCCTGACTGCGCCGGTGGACGGCAGCGGCTGCAATGAGCGCTTTGGTCTGCTTGGTTCCAACAAGTCCACGGAAGAATCTGTGAAGCTGTTCCCGCGCGAGTGCACCGATCTGGTGCTCGACGTGCAGAAGCGCATTTTGGAGAAGACCGGCAAGCATGTCGAAGTCATGGTATATGGCGACGGTGCGTTCAAGGACCCGGTCGGAAAGATTTGGGAGCTTGCTGACCCGTGCGTATCGGTTGCAAACACCGAGGGTCTGGAGGGCACCCCGAATGAGCTGAAGCTCAAGTATCTGGCAGACAACGACTTTAAGGATCTGTCCGGTGAGGCGCTGAAGGAAGCAATCTCGAAGAAGATTCAGAGCAAGCAGGACAATCTTGTGGGCAATATGGCATCGCAGGGTACAACTCCGCGCCGCTTGACCGACCTGATCGGTTCGCTGTGCGACCTGACTAGCGGCTCGGGTGACAAGGGTACGCCGGTCATCCTCGTGCAGGGCTACTTCGACAACTTCACCACCGAGAAGTAAATGTAGAGCAAATAAAAAAAGCTGTAAATCGTAAGATTTACAGCTTTTTTTATTTGCGTCGTGTCAAAAACGTGAATACAACAATTAGGCACAGTACAATGCTGATGAGAATGACTGTAGGATGCGGCAATGCACACATGAGCATGCACAGGCAGAGAAAAAGCACCGTGCCTAAAATCCTGCGAAAAAGGCTGGGGGAATGCGGTGTTTGTTGAATGGACGGCAGGGGTAAAGGTGCTGCGGCGGGAGGTTCCTCCGGTTTTGGATGGTCAACAGCATCGAATTTCAAGCCGCCCGACGGCGTGGGCGAAGTTCTTGCGCCGCGGATGCGGCATTTTCCCTGCGGCAGCGCAGGAGAATCGAGCGAACGGCGCGGTTCCGGGCGGCTTGCGCGTTTATTCTCCCGACGCATAGCAGCATACTGCTCGGCGCTGAACGAATCATAGGAACAGCGATGCTGTCTGGCACGGGCGGGGTTGTCCGTCGCGGTCGGGATATGGAACGAAGGCTTGAACGCCGGTTTGGGAGCAGGCTGCACCGGAGCGGGAGCGGGCGGTGCGTCCGTCTGCGGATGCTGTCTGGCGTAGCGGATTGCCTGACGGTACGCCTCGTGCAGCACACGGAACTCGTCCGGATGTTCCTCGGGGTGACAATGCTTGGCGCGCTCTGCATAGGCGCGCTTGACGGCTTCCAGATCGCCCGTAGGTGCGATGCCGAGCGTTTGCCAGATACTCATTCGTCGTCCTCCTCTTCTTCTGGGGAAAATCCTTCGCGGAACGCCCGCAGGATATCCTCATCGGAGTCTGCGCTGGAGTCAATGAGATCAAAAAAGCGGGTCAGTTCCTTGCGGAAACGGCGCAGCTTGGGCGCGCTGCCTTCGTGCATCAGCAGATTGAAATAGTCGATCTGCTGATGAATCTGTTCGCGCAGCAGACCGGTCGCTTCCTCGTACAGCCGTGCACCCCGCGCAAGCAGGACCTTGTTTTCTTCGTCTTCACGCGGGATCAGCTTGTATTTTTCAAGTTCCTTGAGACGCTTGGAGAGTTCGGTGTCGCTGAGCTTGAGGTTGGGGTTTAGAATCAGAGACTGTTCTTTTTGACCGGTGGACTGGCAGGTCACTTCGACCTGCAAAATCCCGTTAAGGTCATAGGTGAAACGCACGTCTGCACCCTCGTGTCCGCGCGCCGCACGCGGCACGTCAATCTCAACCTCGCCGAGTTTGAGGTTATCCCGGCAGTAAATACCTTCGCCCTGATAGACCTCAATGGTCATTTTGGTTTGGTTGTCATGTGCGGTAAAATAACTGCGCATGCGGCTGGCAGGCAAAGTGGTATTGCGTTCTAGAATAGGGGAAAACAGGTCGTTCGAGGGGTCCTCGTGGTTGATGACATTGACGCCAAGCGTAAAGGGACAGATGTCGGTCAGAATGGTGTCGCGCAGGTCCTGACTGCGCTCTTTGATGCCTGCTGCGATGCCTGCGCCGATTGCGACCGTAGTATCCGCATCAAAATCGCACAGCGGCGCCTTGCCGAGAATGTGGCGCAGATATTGCTGCACAAGCGGCATATGGCATGAGCCGCCGACCAGAACAATTTCATCGATTTCCCCGACCGAACCCTGACAGTCGCGCAGGGCGCGGGCAATCGGTTTTTCCAGACGGCGCAGCAGAGGTGCACTGATTTCCACGAGTTTTTGGTTGGACAGCATGAGCGAGCACTGTTTGCCGCAAAGTTCCGTAACCATCATCACCGGCTCGCGCTGCGAAAGTGCGATTTTGCATTGGTCGGCTTGCCGCACCAGACTTGCCTGCGTTTCGCGCGGCAGTTCGGATAGCTTAAGACCGTTTTGCTTGCAGAAATGCGCAGCGATGGCGTGGTTGAAATCGTCCCCGCCCAGACGGTTGTCCCCTGCGACCGCAATGATTTCAATGACATTGGAAAAAGCGTCTACCACCGAAACGTCCAGCGTGCCGCCGCCGAAATCGACCACCAGAAAGGTCATATCCTCGTCCTTGCCCTTGTGGTAGGCGAGGGCGGCGGCGCTCGGTTCGTTGATGATACGCTCCACGCGGAAGCCTGCCAGTTCGCCGGCGGCTTTGGTCGCACTGCGGCCGTTGTCATCAAAGTACGCAGGCACACTGATTACAGCTTCCTCCACCGGTTCTCCAAGAAAAGTTTCTGCATCCTCCTTGAGGCGGCGCAGTACGAATGAAGAAAGCTCAATCGGGGTAAATGGTTTGCCGGCAAGCGTCAGGCGGGTGTCCGTACCCATAAAGCGTTTGAAGCTGGCGGCAGTGCGTTCCGGATGAGAAATCAGACGGTCTTTTGCCGCCTGCCCGACTAAAATATTCCCGTTTTCCTCAATGCTGACCGCAGAGGGGGTCAGCATCTCTCCAAGGGCATTCGGGATGAGCTGGCATGTTCCATCTTTCCAGACAGCAGCCAGACTATTGGTCGTACCAAGGTCGATTCCGATGATCGGCATATGGGTGCCTCCTTGCCATGAATTCACTGTACTTATTCTAGCATACTTGACGGAGAATGTCATGGACAGACTGTAAAAAGAGAGAGCCGAAGCTCTCCCTCTTTACAGAAAATATTCGTTTTCGCGGCGTGCGGACAGCTTTTTGGAAAAGTCGGCTGCGAACGTCTGATAAGCCGGCACATCCATGTTCTTTGCGCCCACCGGACAGCGGCGGATGCAGCGGAAGCAGGAAAGGCACAAACTGTCGTCGATTTTGGAAAAGTCCTGTGGGTCAATCGCGCCTTGCGGGCATTCACGCGCGCACAGACCGCAGCCGATGCACGCATCGCTCGTCAGCGGACGGAATTTCCCGCGCGCGCCGCCCTCGCGATAGGGGCGGCTGCCGGGAACCGGAATAAGGTCGGCGTTGCTGCCTGCAAGTTTGGCTGCAACTTTTTCAGCAAAGGCACGGTCTTCTGCCAGATCGTCCGCATTCGGTCTGCCAACCTGAATTTCACCGTAGGTATGCTGTGCGACAAGCGCCGCTGCTGCAATCGGGATAAAACCGTTTGCACGCACAATGTCGGACAGTTCGAGCAGCGCATCGTCATAGTGGCGGTTGCCATAGGTGACGGTCAGGATGCAGCGTGTACCGCTGCCCTTGACCTGCGCGAGCCGTTCGGCAAAACCTTTGTACAAACGACCGCTGTAAACCGGCGCGCCGAATACGACCACTTCATCTGCGCCGAATGCACCGGGCAGCGGCGCGTCGAAACGGGTCAGGTCGCAGCTCTGCGCCTGCGGGTCGAGGGCGCGTGCGATGGCTTCGGCGCCGGCTTTGGAGGTGCCGGTTGGGGAAAAATACAGAGCGGTGGTTTTCATGAGAAATCCTCCTGATTACGGGTTCAGCTTATTGGGTTCCTGCTCGCAGTATGCGCAGCGGTAGCGTCCATTTTCACTCAGATAGAAAATATGGTCGATTTCCTCTTCCACCGAGGTAATGCAGCGCGGGTTCTTGCAGCGGATGACGTTGACCAGCTTGGGCGGCTTGGCGAGTTTTTTCTTTTCCACAATGCGCCCGTCGCGGATGATATCGATGGTGATGTCGGGGTCAACGTAGCCGAGCACGTCCAGATCCAGATCAATCATGCTTTCAATTTTGATGATGTCCTTGTGACCGTGCTTGCTCGAGCGTGCATTGCGGATGAGCGCCACGCAGCAGTCCAGTTTATCCAGACCTGCGAGCTGATAAATCTGCATGCCGGTCCCCGCCTGAATATGGTCGATGACCAGACCGTTCTGAATCGAATCAATATTAAGCATGCGGTTCGTCCTCCTTTTCGGTTAATTCGAGCAGCGTCATGATGAGCGCCATGCGCACATATACGCCGTTCTGCGCCTGCTCGAAGTAAGCTGCGCGCGGGTCGTCGTCCACATCGAGCGCGATTTCATTGACACGGGGCAGCGGATGCAGCACCGCCATATCCGGCTTGGCAAGCGCCATCTTGTCGGTCGTGAGGATGTAAGTGTCCTTCAAGCGGATATAATCCTCTTCGTTGAAAAAGCGTTCGCGCTGGACGCGGGTCATGTATAAAATGTCCAGATGGGGCATTGCGTCCTCCAGACTGGTGACCTGTTCATAGGGAATTTCCTTGGGCTCCAGCACCTCGTGGATGACATATTCAGGAACGCGCAGTTCCTCCGGGGAAATCAGGATGAAACGAATACCGGAATAGCGGGAGAGCGATTTAATCAGCGAATGGACGGTGCGGCCGAATTTGAGGTCGCCGCACAGCCCGATGGTCAGGTCATGGAGGCGTCCTTTTCGGCGGCGGATGGTCATGAGGTCGGTCAGCGTCTGGGTAGGATGCTGATGACCGCCGTCGCCGGCGTTGATTACGGGGATGCGGGAAAAACGGGCGGCACGCAGCGGCGCGCCCTCTTTGGGATGGCGCATTGCGGCAATATCGGCATAGCCGGAGATGACGCGGATGGTGTCAGCAACGCTTTCACCCTTGGCAGCCGAGGATGAGTTCGCGCTGGAAAAGCCGAGCACAGAGCCGCCGAGATTGAGCATGGCTGCTTCAAATGACAGGCGGGTGCGGGTAGAGGGTTCATAAAACAGGGTTGCAAGTTTTTTGTGTGCACACACATTCTGAAATGCTGCCGGGTTGTCCGCAATGCGGTCAGCTAGGTGCAGCAGGGAATCAATTTCTTCGACCGTAAAGTCGAGCGGGTCAATCAGATGACGCATAGTTTCCTCCGATCAAATGGAATTCGGGACTGCATTGCAGCAATCCCATGCTTCTATTAGTTCTATGATAGTATGCGGAGAACGGCTTGTCCAGTCAAAATTTGCAGAATATCTGCCGCAGGGAAACATTTTGATTAAATGCTGAAAAATATTTTGGTGTACTGAAAAATACTTGTGTATTTTGATGGGGAACCCGATCGGTCGTAGGTTCTGCCCGAATAACAGAGCTAAAAAAGTTAAAAAATTGGCAGTTTGCACAGAAAATGATTGCGGATTTGGTTGGGACAGGATATAATAAATTTAGATGAGGAGGCGAAATATATGGAAAGAAAAGCAATCTATATCCCCAGCTCGTCCGGTAAGGTATCGCTCAAAGCAATCCCCGGGCATTTTGCGACCAACCACTCCCATGTTAACTATTATATCGACATGACAGACATCAAAAGCAACCAGAGCGTTGCGGAGGAAATTGCTAAGATGCTCGCGCAGCAATACACATCCTCAACCCAGATTCGCGCAATCCTGTGTCTGGACGGCACCGAGGTCATCGGTGGATTTTTGGCGCAGCAGCTTTCCAGAACCAGCTATCGCGGCGTGAACCATGGAGAAGCGATTTATGTGCTGACGCCCGAGTACAATTCAGCCGGACAGCTGATGTTCCGGGACAATTTCCGCCCAATCCTGAAAAATGAAAATATCCTGCTGCTTATGGCATCGGTCACAACCGGCTTGACCGTGCAGCAGGGCGCAGAGTGTATCGCTTATTACGGCGGCAGACTGTGCGGTGTTTCTGCAATTTTCAGTGCACTCGACCGGGTGGATGACGTACACATCCATTCCCTGTATCATGTCAATGATCTGCCCGGCTATGACAGCCATATTTCTTCCCAGTGTCCGGCGTGCCGGCGCGGTGAAAAGCTGGAAGCGATTATCAACGGCTTCGGATATTTCAAACTGTAAGATTGAGCGGCGAACGCGTGTTACGGAGGAAAATCAGATGAAGATCATCCGAGAGGGTGTTTGCGGACAAACGCGCTCCGGCAAACCGGTAGAACGATATATTTTAGAGGACGGCGGACTGCGTGCGGCAGTTCTGACTTATGGCGGGATTCTGCAAAACCTGTGGGTGCCCGACCGTCAGGGGAATCTGCGCGATATTGTGCTTGGATGCGACACGGTTGCGGATTATCAGGCGCAGGACAAATTTCTCGGCGCGCTGATTGGCCGCTACGCAAACCGGATTGAACGCGGGCGGTTTTCTCTCAATGAGGAAACCTATGCCCTGTACTGCAACGATGGGCGCAACCACCTGCATGGAGGGAAGAAAGGCTTTGATAAGCGTATCTGGGATGCGGAAACGCAGGCAGATGGGCTGCATCTGCGTCTGACCAGTCCGGATGGAGAGGAAGGATACCCCGGAACCCTGAAAACCGAGGTGGTTTACGCACTGGCAGACGGTGCACTTTCGATTTCCTATTGGGCGCAGACCGATGCGGATACGTTGTGCAACCTGACAAACCATACGTATTTCAATTTGGCAGGACACGGCAGCGGCGATGTGCTCGCACAGGAGATTCGTCTGGAAGCGGAGCTGTTTACGCCCGCGGATGAAGAATCCATCCCGCACGGAGAAGCGGCGCCGGTTAATGGCACGCCGATGGATTTGCGGGAGTTTACGCCAATCGGTGCGCAGATTGATGCGGACTTTGCGCAGCTTCGTTTTTCGGGCGGCTACGACCATAACTGGGTGCTGCGCGGCATTCCGGGGGTTTTGCGTCCGGCGGCAGCGGCGCGCTGTGCGGAAAGCGGTATTACATTGACCTGCGAGACGACGCAGCCCGGCATCCAATTCTATGCTGGCAATTTCCTTGACGGCAGCACAGCCGGCAAGGATGGTGTGCGCTATCCAAGGCGCAGCGGGTTCTGTCTGGAAACGCAGGCGTTTCCGAACAGCGTCAACTGTCCGGAATATCCGCAGGCAGTTTTGCACGCGGGAGAAACCTATCGCCATCAGACAATTTATCGGTTCGGCATCGAATAAAAAGGAGGCATGCATTTGATGCATGCCTCCTTTGGGTTAGGATGGATTTTCAAATGAGGGCTGGCTTTCCCCATCCATTGCGGCGAGCGCGTAGCGCAGCGACAGGGTTAGGCGCGCTTTTTCCTCTTCACCGGATGCGGCTTCGATTTGAGCGCGATACCGGCGGGTGACTGCGCCGCGCAGGTCATCGTCGTTCTGGTAGCGCCAAAGGCTGCGGCGGGTCGTGGTGTGGTCGGTAAGGACTGCGTGCAGGAACACCGTGTCCAGCGCCTTGCGCAGCGCAGGAAAATCGGGTTCGTAGCAGCGTTCACCGGTCAGCGTGACCGAGGCGCATACCTTGGCGTGGTTTTTCGGAATCTGCGCCGCGAGTGCCTGCTCGAGCATGCGGTCGCTCGCAAGCGGGGTGAAATCAATATTCAGCGTGTGAAATTCGATGCCGCCGCCAGGAATAAAGCGGAACTTAGTCTCGCTGCCGAGCTGCCCGAACAGGAAACCCTTCACGCCGGTATCGTCCGCGCCGACGCCGAACGGGCTGCCCGGACACGCATAAATGGTCTGTCCGGCACGGCGCATGCCGCTGTACTGATGGTTATGACCGAGCGCAGCATAGACAAAGCCGCTGGATTTGAAATCGGCTGCGGTCAGTGGATTATAGCCGCTCTGGGTTTTGAGATCGCTGTGCACCAGACAGAGATTGGGTTTATCCGGCGCGAGATTGGCTTCGAGCGGGATGGAAGCGCTCTGGTCGCAGAACGCCGCACCCCAGACGAGCGCGCGGTCGCCGATCGGGAACGAGGTCAGCGTCGGGGAGGTAAAGACATATACCCGCTCGGGGCGCTGGGCAGTCAGATAAGGGCTGTCCGCGCACAGATAGTCGTGATTGCCCGGGGAAATGAGTACACAGCAGTTCGCGCCGGAAAGAATGGAGAATGCGCGGGAAACAATTTCAGGCGCAGGCTGGGGAGAATCAAACAGATCGCCCGCGATCAGGATTGCGTTGACAAACTGAGTGTTCGCGTAATCAACCGCACGCTGGAGCGTTGCGAATTGGCTCTCGCGCGCTGCTGCGGCTTTGGCAGGGGGAAGAAAGGAATAAGAGGCGCCGAGATGCAAATCGGCAAGGTGTACGATAGACAGCATAAGCTGGAAACTCCTTTGGAAGATATACCGGTATTATATCAGCTTTTACGCGGGTTTTCCAGTAGTCCGGGCAAGACTCTTTTTCCGTTTTGACTGACAGAAAAGAGTTAAAAATGATGAATTGCAAGTTTGCGAGGTGTTGAATTGTGGATGAAAGAGAAAAAATAATTCGTTTATGGTTTGAAATGTGGCTTACAAAACGGGATTTGGGGATGGATGAGATATTCACAGAAGATGTGATTTATACAGAAAGTTGGGGGCCGGAATACAATGATCTCGAAACGGTAAAACATTGGTTTCATGAATGGAATACGCGGGGGAAAGTTCTGGTATGGAATATTAAACAGTTTTTTCATAAAGGAGATCAAACCGTTGTAGAATGGTATTTCAAAAATAAAATGAATGATGGAACTGTGGAGGAATTTGACGGAGTTTCCTTGATCGTATGGACGGAGGAGCAAAAAATAAAATCATTAAAAGAATTTGGATGCAATTTGAATCGCTATGATCCTTATGAGCACGGTGAAACACCAGAGTTCAGAGATGAAAAAATAAGTTGGTTTTAGGAGCAAAAGAGCAGAGGAAATAAAAAGCTGAAAAAGGATGAAAGA
>ENA-UPXC01005170-UPXC01005170.1-human-gut-metagenome-genome-assembly--contig:-NODE-5170-length-11026-cov-2.611106_pt1 | contig 11026 bp, 9 predicted proteins | sample MGYA00250047_ERZ773371 | MGnify/ENA primary metagenome ERZ773371 (study PRJEB29103, sample SAMN06111975) | human gut metagenome | biome: human gut; feature: ankylosing spondylitis patient; material... | reverse complement strand
GCACCGAACGCCAAGGTCTGCTACCCCACCGCCATCGTCCGTAGTGACGATGGCACGGAACTGAAAAAGATCTATGATCTGAGCCCCGAAGATGATCCTGCCGGTATCCCCCGCTCGGACTTCCGGCAGGACGGCTTCCACTACACCATGACGGACCTGCTGAAACAGGAGCTTCCGGAAAATGAGAGCCGCCAGCACACGGAGCACATTTCCGTTGAAAGCGCCAAAAAGGACATGGAGTCCGTGCTGACGCTGCTGCCGCAGGAGCGGGAATTCATCACGGATGACGGCCTCATGGGAACCCTGACGCTCCGACTTGATACCGTGCAGGTGGAGCCGTCCGGCTACGGCAGCGCCACCAAGGAAATCACCACCAAGCGCAGCTATCCTAACCTTGCCGAGCAGGATACGCAGTATCTTCCCAAAACCATTACAGAAAACGGCAAGACCCTGACGCTCACGGACATCCAGTGGCAGACGGACAACACCGCCAATCTGGACGGTTACGCTGTGGCAGACCGCTACACGGCTGTTGCCACCTATTCCGGCAGTGCCACCAGCAGCTATGTGAAAGGCTATACCGTCACGGCGGACTACGCCGGGACCGTCAGCCGGATCGCCTTGAACCGTGTCCGCTATGTGGCTATCTTTGAGGGAACGCCCATCCAGCCCACGGAGCCTGCGGAGACACCCGCCACGGCATCCGCTTTCCGCTGGTCTTATGTGCTCATCCCCATTGGGATCGTGGCCGCGGCAGGCGCGGGCGTCGGCGGCGCGCTGCTGGTGAAGCACAGAAAAGAAAACGCGGATGAGGAGGATACAGAATGAAAAAGATCATTACCCTTTGTCTGAGCCTTTGCATGACAGCGGCTCTGGCGGCTCCGGCGTATGCGCTGGAATACAGCATTGCCCCTCCGAAGGACTTTGACTTTGGCAGGGACACATCTATTGAGGTCATCCACACAGCGGACGGCGGCGCTATGAAAAACGCCGACATGAGCAAAAACGCAGCGCTCATTCCGCCTGTTTTCGGTTCGGAGAGCATGAACGCCCTCCACACCGGCGAATACCTCACGCCCAACCTTGCCCCCGGTGGTATTCCCGCGTCCGGCGCGGTCATTGGCGGCAGCGCCGCCACTGTTGTCACACCCGGCAGTACGGTGAATGGCGGCAGCGGCTATCAGCCCGCCGTGCTGTTCACAGAGGTGACGGGCGACCTCTACTACAAAAACGGCTCCCTCGGCAGGCTGGAGATCCCCGCTCTGGATCTGAGCGTCCGCATTTATCAGGGGACGGACAGCAAGACGCTTGCCAAGGGGATCGGACACTTCGAGGACACCTCCATCTGGAACGGCAACGTCTGCCTCGCCGCCCATAACCGGGGCGCCAACAGCTATTTCGGCCAGATCCACACGCTGAATATCGGGGACAAGATCACCCTGACGACCAAGCTGGGCACCCGCACCTACAAGGTGACGGATGTCAGCAAGGTCAGCGAGATAGACCGCAGCGGTCTTGCGGACTCCGGCGAGAATATGCTCACGCTTTACACCTGCGTCCGCAACCAGCGGGATCAGCGCTGGTGCGTCACCGCAGCGGAGATCTGAATCTTTCTCCCTTTTGCCGAATCAGTTCTGTTCGACTTCTGCCCCTCACTTGTGATATGGTGAAGCTGCGAAGAAGATTTTCACACATACACAGTTAGAATGGAGGCAGAAAGATGAACGAGAGCAAAAACGTGAGAAAGAATGTCAGTATGATGTTCACCGGCATGGTGATCGGCGCGGCGCTGACCGGCGGCCCTATCGCAGTCGCAGCAGGGATCACGGCGGAACCTACCTGGCAGCCTATCTTTGTGGATGGTCAACAGGTGGAAATGCAAGCCTACAATATTGCGGGACACAACTACGTCAAGCTGCGGGACATGGGCGAACAGGTCGGTTTCAATGTGTATTGGAACGCCGGAGTCCAAATCGACACCGGGCATCCATACACGGGGATTGCCCCTGCCGCATCCGGTATCCGCGTCAGCAGCTACAAGGGCAGCACCCTCCGCCCCGGAGACCGCAGCGGCTTGAATATCAGTCCCAGCGCGGATATAAAAAGTGTGGTCTCCACGCAGCCCAATGTCATCCGCGTTGAGGATACCTCCGGCTTCTGGACCGCTATCGCGGTCAGCAGCGGCACAGCCGATGTGATCGTGGCCGATCAGCATGGCCAGACCGCCGCTTTAACGCTGACGGTAGTTGACGACAAACAGAGCGCAAACGTTCCGGAATCCGGCGCCAGTCAGACAGACGCGGCACGGCAGGAGATCGTCCGGCTGGTCAACCAGGTACGCCGGGAAAATGGTGTGCCGGAGCTGACGGTCAACGCGGCTCTGATGGACGCGGCGCAGCATTGCGCGTCCCTGCGTGTCACATACCACCAGAATAAGGTGGAGTGCGAGGCGGTAGCGGCCTCCGGGTATCCCCATGGATTTGGATCGAACATCACCGCGTTCGCAAATGTGCCCGCCTCTGAAACCGCAGAGCGGGCAGTGGAGAATTGGCGGAATTCTCCCGGCCACTTCCAGACGATGATAAACCCTGATTGCGACACCATCGGCGTCGGGATCTCAACTGATGAGGGCGGAACGATCTGCTTCCTGTTCGTCGGTGATCCCAACGCGCACAATCCCTACGCATAACTCAATATGCTCACATGGCCTTCCAGCATCATTGCCGGAAGGCCATTTCTTATGAGCAAATTCAAAAAGAAAGGTCAAATAACGATGAAAAAGACATGGCATTCATTGAAAAATCGCGTGACCGCGATGCTGCTGGCCCTGATCTGCGTTCTCGGCCTGCTCCCCACTACCGCGCTGGCGGCAGGGGCCGACACCATCAAATTAGAGCGGTTCGGCATGAGCGGCGTTTCCTATCAGTCCGCCAGCCTTGGCAGATGCACAATGCACCAGATGTATTACGGCGTGGCCGGAAAGACCTCCGTGGGCTTCTGCGGGACGAAGGGCGGCGGCATGGGCACCTCTCTGATCGGCCAGACCTGGGGCGATCCAAAGCCCGTCACCGATCCCACCGTCAAAATGATGATGGCCTATTACTACGCCCACTCCCTCGGCATCTTCACGGACAAGGCCCACGCCCTTGGCGTAGATGACATCTGGGATTCCGGTTATAGCTGGTACATGAACGCCTGGGTACAGGCCATCGTGTGGCGGTATAAGGACGGCTCCCTGGGTGATCCCGCCACTGCCTGCGCGGAGGAATTGATGTACGTCTGGAACTCGCTGAAGGGCGCGAGCTATACCAGCATCGACCAGACCTGCGACGGCGCCACATTCCGGGACCGGGCGAAATATATCCTGGATCTGGGCAAGCAGGATGTTTGGGGCGATTGCGACGTAAAAGAGTATTCCTTCACCGGCGCTGGCTCTGCCGCACATCCTGCCAGCACCGTCCAGAACGTTATGATCGGCAGTCTTACCGTCACAAACGAGCAGTACAAGCTGGTGATCAAGAAGGTGGACACCACCAACCCCACCAAGGGCCTTGCCGGAGCGCGGTTCCATGTGGAATCCACCAACGGCTCCTTCTCCAGGGACATCGTCACCGGCGCGGATGGCACCTATACCTTCTCTCCCTTGGACGCCGGAACCTACGTCGTAACGGAAACGGCGGCTCCGAACGGCTACGAGATCGACAACGCGGGGCCTGAATATGTGGTCCTGCCGAATAATGGCAGCAGCACCGTGACGATCACCTTTACGGATACCCCCACCGTCACCGCCACCGGTAAGATCCGCAAGGTGGACGCGGATGATCCCACCAGAGGTCTTGCGGGCGCGGTCATCAAGATCACCGGCGTGGATAACAATTTCACCGGCACCTATACCACCGGAGCGGGCGGCGCGCTCACGGATGTGCCTTGGGATACCATGCCCATCGGCAGCTATGTGGCGGAAGAAGTGACGCCGCCCAACGGCTACTCTCTGAGCAAGGACGCCGGCAAAGTCCGTCAGGAATTCTATTGGGACGGCAAAACGGACGTATCTCTCGTTTTTGAGAATGACGCGAAGGTGAAGATCCAGCTCATCAAGCTGAACGATGCCAACAGCCCCCTCCCCGGCGCGGTATTCCATGTCCTCCGGGACGGCCAGCTGATCGGCACGGAGGCCACAGACGCCTCCGGCAGGATCACCGTCCCCAATGTGACGGAGGGGATGTACGCCTTTGTGGAGGTCAGCGCCCCCGCCCCCTACGCCAAGCTGACCGCCCCCGTCTGCGCCCATGTGGATCAGGCCACTGTCGCTGGCGGCGGCACCGTGACCGTAACAGCCAAAGACCAGAAGCTTCCCAATCTGACCATCCAGAAGCTGGATAAGCAGACCAAGCAGCCCATCCCCGGCACGGTCTTTGAGATCAAGGGCATCCATTACGGCTTTCATCAGGACGTCACCACCGGGCCGGACGGCAAGGCGGTTCTCACCGCGATCCCTGTTGACAGCTATGAGGTAAAGGAAATATCCGTCCCTGACCCCTATGTGGTGGGCGGCGAGACGATCCAGACGATCTACCTCGGCCCCGGCGACGATCAAAACCTCGTATTTGAAAACCTGAAAATGCCCCAGCTGACCGTCACAAAAATCGACGCGGAGGATTCCAAGCCCATCCCCGGCACCGTGTTCACCGTGGAGGGCATCGACAGTGATTTCTCCGCCGATTGGACCACCGGTGCGGACGGTACCGTGACGAACCGCGTGGCCCCCGGCAGCTACAAAATTACGGAAAAGTCTGTTCCCGCACCGTACTACCTGCCCAGCAAAAACGCCGACCGGGAGCAGACCGTCAGCCTGAACGCCGGTGACGAGGTGAATGTCACTTTCAAAAATTGGAAAATGCCCCATCTCACCATCTACAAGGAGGACAGCGTGGCGGGCGCGCCTGTGGAGGGAGCCAAGTTCCACATCACTTACACCAGCAGCGGCGAATCCGCCGAGGCTCCTGCCACCATTGATTACGGAAATATCCTCACAGACGCCAAGGGCGAGATCCGGCTCCATGAGCAGGGCAAGCGGCTCTATCCCGGCGAGTACACCGTGACGGAAGTGGAACCAGCTCCCGGTTTCCAGATGAAGGAACCCTCCACCCAGAAGATCATCCTCCACGGCAGTGAGAGCAAGACCCTGACCTTCCAGAATACCCCGCTGAATGCCATTGTTGTTGAGAAGTACGACAGCGTGACCCATGAGGCGCTTCCCGGCTGCACCTTCCAGCTGCGGTTTTTGGGCGGCACCTCCGGCACCGGCGGCACGACCATCGGGCAGAAGGTCACCGGCAAGAACGGCACCGCCATCTGGACGAGGCTGACCTCCGGCACCTATATCGTGGAGGAGGTTGACCCTGCCGATGGGTACAGCATCATCAACGCCTCGGAAACGATCTATCTGGCGGACAGCGGTGAGCAGAGTGTTGTCACCGTCCGCTTTGACAACGCCCCGGACGGCATCCTGCTGATCCGCAAGGTCTGTTCCGTGAACCCCAGCGTGACTCTCGCCAACGCGGAATTCAAGATCACCTACGCGGACGGCACACTGATTGGGGACAGCAACGGCATCTTCCGGACGGACGAACACGGCGAGATCCGCGTCCCCGGCCTGAAACCCGGCAAGAGCGTCATCGTGACGGAAACGAAGGCCCCGGACGGCTATATCATCGATACCCAATCCCAGACCGTTCAGATCAAGGAGGGCCGCACGGTCAGCCTGACCTTCAAGAACCAGCCCAAGGGCAAGCTCATCATTCAGAAGCGGGACAGTGCCACCGGTCAGCCCCTTCCCGGCGCGGAGTTCCGTGTGACCACTGCCGCTGGCTGTGAGGTGGGGCTGAACGGCGTGATCGGCACCAGCACCCTGACGCAGAACGGTATCTTTACCACGGATGGGCAGGGCGAGATCACGATCACCAATCTGGCCCCCGGCGCTTATGTCATCAACGAGATCAAGGCCCCGACAGGGTATGTGATGGATCGTGCGTCCACAAACGTGGTCATCGGCAAAAACGGCGATACGCAGACGGTCATCGTGAAAAACTCCAAGGCCGGAACCCTGGTGATCGACAAGCGGGATTCCCTCACCGGGAAGCCCTTGCAGGGCGTGACCTTCAAGGTGATGACCTCTACCGGCGCGTTCGTCCCCGCTGAAAATGGACAGATCAGCAGCAACGGCCTGTACTTCACCGACAAGGACGGCAAAATCACCATCCATGGCGTGGTGGGGACGCTGGTGGTGACGGAAACGGCCACCATTCCCGGCTACACCATCGACGAGGCCAGCCGCACCCAGACGGTGGTGGTCAATCCCAATGACACCCAGACGCTGCACTTCACCAACACGCCCAGCACCACCCTTGTGATTGAAAAGTATATCGAGGGCACCACAACGCCGCTGAAGGGCGTGACCTTCCTTGTCACCGACAGCAGCGGCGCTGTTGTGGGCAGAAGCAACGGAGAGTTCATCACCGATGAGAATGGCCGCGTCGTTATCCATGACCTGATCCCCGGCACCACCGTTACAGCGCGGGAGGTCAAGACCGTGGAGGGCTTTGTGCTGGACGGCGCGGCGAAATCCATTCTCATCAAGGCGGGTGAGGTACAGACCCTTTGCTTTTATAATGTCCGCGCGGGCGGGCTTACCGTCATTAAGAAGGACGAAAAAACCAGAGCGCGCATCCCCGGCGTCCAGTTTGAGATCCGGAAAATGGATGGCGAGATCGTCGGCACCTTCACCACCGATGAAAACGGCGTGATCTATCTCCCCGAAGCGGAAAACGGCTGGTACACCGTGACGGAGCTGAAGGCCACCGAGGGCTACCGTCTGGATGACACGCCCCATCGGGTCGAGGTCAGGGATGGCCAGACCGCTACGCTGGAGATCACCAACAAGGCCATCTCTGGCATTTTGATTCACAAGGTCAACGCCGTCACCGGCGAGGGCATCCCCGGCGTGTCCTTCCTCCTCTATGACAGCGGCAACAACCCCATCGCGCAGGAAACCAGCGATGACCGGGGCTATGTCCGGTTTGAGGGACTGGAAGATGGCCGCTACTATCTGCGGGAACTGGAGAATGAGGGCTATATCCCCGACACGCAGAAAAAGACCGTGTATGTAAAGTCCGGCGAAACCACGGAAATCGAGTGGCAGAATACCCCCATCACCGGCCAGATCCAAGTGACGAAGGTCAGCGCCGACTACAACGCCATGAATGGCTGGCCTGCCGGGACGCCCATCCCCAACACCGTCTTTGAGATCTACAACGCCCGCACCAACCGTCTGGTGGATACCATTAAGACGGACAAAAACGGCTTGGCGGTGAGCAGACCCCTGCCGCTGGCACGGTATAAGATCGTGGAATCCAAGGCGGCGGAATTTTACGGACTGGATAAGACACCCATTGAGGTGGAGATCGAGTACGCCGGTCAGATCGTCAAGGCAAGCATGACCAACAAGAGCCTGTCTACCAACGTTTCCATCAAGAAAACCGGCTATGTGGAGGTCATGCCGGGGCAGCTCGTCCGCTACAATTTCACCGGCATCGCCAACAATTCCACCACGGCGCTGGAGTCTTTTTATTGGAGAGACACTTTGCCCGTCAAGGCGGTTCGGCTTCAGACCATCTACACCGGCACATGGAATACCCCTGGAAATTATAAGATCGTGTACCGCACAAATCTCAGCGGCGATACCTGGCGCACGCTGGCGGATAACCTGAGCACATCCAAAAATTATGTGCTGGATGCTTCCCCCGCGGCGCTGGGGCTTGCCTCCAACGAGTATGTGACGGAGTTTATGGCTGCGTTCGGCATCGTCCCCGCCAACTTCCGGCAGGTGGAAGCCCCTCGCGTGGACTGCAAGGCCCTTGCCAAGCTCACCGGCGGTACGCAGTTCGTCAACACGTCGGACGCGGGCGGCGTCTACAACGGGCAGTGGATCATGGCGACCTCCCGCTGGGTCACCAGAGTTTATGCCCCCAGCAAGCCCCTGCCTCGCACCGGTTATTAAGAGCTAACAACACCGGATGCCGCTCCGCAAAGGGCGGCATCCCCATATCAAGGAGGTTAAGATCTTGAAACACAAAAAAATCATGATTTTGGCGTTGGCGCTCCTGCTTCTGACCGCGCTCTGCTGCACCTCCGCCCTCGCCGCGGGCGGCGATGTGGCAGGCGCTGTGGAACAGACGTGGACGGAGGCAGCCAAACAGATCAAGGCTGTGGTGGAGAAGGTGGTGTTCCCGGCGCTGGATATGATCCTCGCCATCGCGTTCTTTGTAAAGCTTGGCGGCGCGTATTTTGACTACCGCCAGCGAGGACAGTTTGAGTGGACCGGCCCCGCTATCCTCTTTGCCTGCCTCATCTTCACGCTGACGGCTCCGAAATACATTTGGAGCATCATCGGCATCTAAAAAGTGTATCCCTTGAGAGCCGGATCAGAAGTCTGATTCTGGAAGTGGGCTGGCGCGTGAGGATGGTCTTGCATAAAAGCTGCTACTTTGATATAATACTATCAAGAAATTGATACAAGGAGGGCTTTCTATGCAGATCAGACCATCCTCCGCTCTGCGGAATGAGTACACTCAAATTTCTGAGTTGGCAAAAGCATCCGGTGAGCCGATCTTCATTACAAACAAAGGTGAGGATGACGGTGTTTATATGAGCATGGCCGCATACGAGGAGCGGGAAAAAATGTTCCGCCACCGCGACAAGATCTATGCCGCGGAGATCAGCAGACTGAGCGGAGAGCCTGTCTGCACGCCGGAGGAACTTGACGAAAGAATGGAGGAGCTGTTCCATGCCTACGAAAAGTAAGCTGGTCTATCTTCCTCCCGCTCAACATGACTTTGAGGAGATCGTAAAGTATCATATTACGGAGGCGGGGACTCCCTACGCGCGGAAAATCTACAGTACAATGAAAACGGCCATAAACCGTCTGCGAGATTTCCCGCTGATGGGGCAAACGCATCCGGACCCGATCCTCGCCGCAAACGGATACCGAAAACTGGTTTTGACAAAAACTTATGTGGCGGTCTACAAAGTGATCGGCGGCACCGTCTATATTTACGCCATTGTCAATGGCGCGACAGACTATCCCCGCCTTTTGAAGTGATCACTGTTTTGGGATGATGAATATGTCGACAGAAAACGAGTATTTAGCAAAGACGGGATCTTTGCAAAAAGAATTGGAGCCGATGTGTCGGGTTATCACGGAAACTGTCAAAGCCGAGGCGATTTATCTCTTTGGCTCCCGTGCTTATGGTATACCAACCGATGATAGTGACTACGATTTGTGCGTCATTATCCCGGAAAACTCCATGCGTCCGGCAGACGCGGTCAAGGAGATCCGCCGTGCGCTCCTGCCGCTGCAAACCATGTCTTTGGATATACTCGTATACCGTGCCGATACATTCTTCCGCCGCGCGCAAGGCGCGACTATGGAACGTAAAATCAAGCAGGATGGTATCCTCCTATACGAAAACTTTTCCCACAAATTATCATAGTAATTATTGCGACAAGGCCGTCGCCCGAAAGGGCGGCGGCCTTGTCGCGTCTCCGGAGGTGAATGAACAATATTTATTTGGGATTTTGTCGCCGCGACAGTCCTGGATCAGTTGGTAGATTGGTTCTACGGGCAGATCGTGGGCTTTCTCGGCAACTTCTTTGCCCTCATGGGCAATATGGGCGTGGAGCTGTTCGAACTGGAATGGGTCAGCGCCATCATTCTCTTTTTCTCCCGCCTTGCGTGGGCGCTGTTTACCGTCAGTGTGGTAGTCTGCGCCTTTGAGTGCGGTATCGAATACTCCGTCGGCAGGGGCAATTTGCAGCAGTGCGGGATGAATATCATCAAGGGCTTTCTGGCGGTGAGCCTGTTCACCGTTGTCCCCGTCCGGCTCTACGCCTTATCCGTGTCGCTGCAGGGTACCTTTTCCGCGGGGCTTACCGGCTATGGACGGAGCATTGGTGAGGTGGGACAGGACATCATAACGGAGCTCAGCGAGATCCAGACGCTCTCGGACGTGGTAAACAGCTCCCACTTCGGCCTTGGCGTCATCACCAGTCCCATTATGCTGCTGTTCTGTATCATCCTTATGGGCTACGCGGTGCTGAAGGTGTTTTTCGCCAACCTCAAGCGCGGCGGCATCCTGCTCATCCAGATCGCGGTGGGCAGCCTCTATATGTTCAGCGTCCCACGTGGCTATCTGGACGGCTTTATGGGCTGGATGCGGCAGGTCATCGGCTTGTGCCTGACCGCCTTCCTCCAGTCCACCATCCTCATTGCGGGACTCATGGTGTTCAAGGACCACGCACTGATGGGCGTGGGGCTTATGCTCTCGGCGGGAGAGGTGCCCCGTATCGCCGGCAGCTTCGGCTTGGACACCACAACAAAGGCCAATATTACGAGCGCCGTGTATACGGCGCAGGCTGCCGTCAACACCACCCGAACCATCGCCGCGGCGATCAAATGAAAGGGTGATGATATGACCTGGTTAACACAAATCACCATGGGCAGCCTGTTCGACGGTATCGGCGGATTCCCTTTGGCTGCGGTCCGCAACGGCATCACGCCGGTATGGGCGTCGGAGATCGAAGCATTTCCCATTGAGGTGACAAAGCTGCGCTTTCCCGGCATGATCCATGTAGGCGACATCACTAAGCTGCGTGGCGCGGAGCTGCCGCCTGTGGACATCATCTGCGGGGGCAGCCCGTGTCAAGATCTCTCCGTTGCTGGCGCAAGGGCAGGTCTTGTCGGCGCGCGTTCTGGCCTCTTTATGGAGCAGATGCGCATTGTGCGTGAAATGCGGTTGGCAGAGAAAGCCCGTGGCCGGGAGAGTGTCAACATACGGCCGCGGTGGATGTGTTGGGAGAACGGTGCGACACGTTCCTGACTGAAAAGGTCAGGCGCAAGAATGAAAGGATGGTGAAAAAACACTTGCAGAACTAATGGCCTGATGGGTGGAATGATGGGGTAACGCCC
>ENA-UPXC01005168-UPXC01005168.1-human-gut-metagenome-genome-assembly--contig:-NODE-5168-length-11030-cov-121.354697_pt1 | contig 11030 bp, 5 predicted proteins | sample MGYA00250047_ERZ773371 | MGnify/ENA primary metagenome ERZ773371 (study PRJEB29103, sample SAMN06111975) | human gut metagenome | biome: human gut; feature: ankylosing spondylitis patient; material... | reverse complement strand
TTTGCCGTGCCGCCCGTAACAGTAACGGTACTCCTCAGCACGGAAGCGGGGATGCTGTAAACGGCGGTCAGCTTCACGCCGTCCTGCGGCATGGTAAAGACGATCTTTTCCGTGCCCTTTTCCGTTTCGGAGCCCAGACTACCCTCAATTATGCCAATATTCTTGCTGGAATCTTTTTCCACCTTCCAGTGATGGAACGACTCATTCTCCTTGGCAGGCTCATCGGCTTCGATCGTGACGGTCTGGCCCGGCTGTACGAACACCGTGCCCGTCTGGCTTTCGCCCCCTCCGACGCGGATCGTGCCGTCCTTCACTGTGACCTGCATATCTAATACAGGTGCCGGGAAGCTATAAGAAGCTTTCAGCTCCACCGGGCTGGCCGGCATGGTGAAGGTCATGTTTTCTTCGGTATTTTTCTGCTCTTCGGTCAGTTCAAAGCTTTCCGGGCTGATCACTTTCCAGCCGCCGAACTTTGTAACACTCGGGTTTTTGTTCTCACCGCTCACCGTGACCTTTTCGCCTGCAAAGGCGGTAGTCAGTTTTCCATCAGTGTCACCAACGACCTGCGCGGTGCCGTTTTTCACGGTAATGCCGTAAGTCTCCCTCGGCTCAATGCGCAGGTATCTTTTTTCTATTGTCTCAGGAATCGGGGTAATGCGGGAGTCCTTGTACTCCGAAGATTTGGCGTACTCCGAAGATTTGGCCATTAAATAGACATAGGGTTTGCCATTCGCCTGAGTGAAGCTCACTTTGCCAAGGCCATGGGTACTGTAACGGTTACTGTCCAGTTCCACAATACCGCTGCATGTGATCTCTGCGCCGTCCTGACCGATCGAACGATTCACACTGCCGGACGTCACCGTCACATTGTTTGCACTGTTCACCGTCAGCTTCGAAACCGTCGTGCCATGCTCATTACCAAGCTTTATATCGCCAATACAGTCAATCATCGTTTCGCCGCTAATGCCGCCTTCGGTCGTGACCGTGTCTGCCTTCACGGTAAGGCCATTCGTTATCAGGTTTCGGCCGTCACCACGCGAACCGCCCCAATTTTCGAGGATCACATCACCGGAACAGGTGATCTCCGCCTTGCCTTGAATTGCTGCAGCCGCATTGCCACCTAGCTTGGTCACTTTCACATCCTTTGCGCCGTTCACGGTCAGGTTACCGTTCACAACGTGGGATGCATTTGCTTTCAGCTCAATGGAAACATCCTCCGGTGCCGTGATGGTCAGGCCGCCGTCAAAGAATTTTCCATCCTTCAGCTTCAGGGTCTTTTCCTCAATGTTATAGTAGAGGACACCGTCTTCAAGGATGTCTTCATAGTTCTTTCTGGTAACAGGCGTATCATTGATTTTGATTTTGAAATCCTGTACAATTTCGCCAACCTGATTGCCGTCCTTGTCCAGTTTGGTGATCGTGCCAAGCAGCTTGCTGGGGTCAATTTCAGCTTCCTGTTGACCATTGCCGATATAAATGTCATCGTCATCTACAGTTTTCAGCGTAACATTGCCGCCGGTGATCTGGATGTTTTCGCCTTTGCCATCCACTCGTCCGCCGCCGATTGCCGCAACAGGGCCGTTTCCGCCGCCGGACTCTGCATATACCGTGCCGCTCTCAATGGTAATGTTTTTGCCGTCACCTTGAAAGCCGCCGCCAATGCCTGCTGCTTCGCCACCGGGTATCGCCGTTACATTACCATCGCGAATCGTAATATTTTGACCCGCCGCGCTTTGACCTCCGCCAATGCCTGCACCCCATGTACCGCCGTGGGCCTCGATCGTACCACCTTCAATCACAATATTGCTGGCATTTTTATGCCATGCGCCGCCAATGCCTGCGCCGCCCTGACCGCCGTAGGCATTCAGCTTACCGGGGCCGCTGATGGTCAGGGTTCCATTGTCGTCGGCCTTTTCCACACCGGCGTGGTCCGTGCCGCTGCGCAGGGTATTCGTGTTCGTGCCTGCAATGATCAACTCCACATTGCCGCTGACCGAGACTGCCGCGCCGGAAGCATTGATCTTGACATTAGACAGTGTGACTTTTGCACCAGTGGTGCCGCCTTCGATGGTCAGGGTTTTGTCCGTCGGGCTGCCGTTCGTTGTGATAGACAGATTACCACTTTGCTGGGCTTCATAATCACCCTGCTGGGCATACTGTTTGCCATCAGCCCCAATATAGACTCTGATGCTGCCGTCCTTGAGATTCATCTGATACGCAGGTTCTTCTTCCATCATACCGTTCTCTTCGTCCAGCACGCTCACCGCGCTTTTGGCGGCGGTGCTCTGCTGGAGCAGGGCATCGGTGCTTGCGGCCAGAGCCGGGGCGGAAAGGCTGAACATCATGCATGCTGCCAGCGCAGCGGAAGCCGCCCGCCGGGCCAAAATATTTCGTTTCATAGGGGTTCCTCCTTTGCGAAAATTATTACGGGGGGGGGTATGCATTACGGTACTTTGATTATCTCACACTTTACCGGATTTTGGAAGCAAACCTGCGTGAATCGCCCTAAAAGCAGCGTGAAAAGCACCATTTGTGCCGGTTCTGTTGCAGATGTCCGGCCCACAGGCATAGCAAAGCCCCCGGCAGGTTTGCGCCTGCCGGGGGCTGTTTGCTGTTTTACTGCTTGGGGAATGCCTTATTCCACACTTCGATCACCTTGAACTTCGGGGTCCAGCCTTCGGGTTCAAAGCAGTCGCCCTTGGCATCCATGGCGCCCTGCTCCACGCACCACTGAGCGGCCTTGGCCTGCTCGGCATCGGTGATGTCTGCAAAGGCGGGCTGTGCGGCGGGTTCGGGCTTGCCCTTCTCAGTCCAGATGAGCAGGGCCAGCTGGCCGCGGTTTGCGGGGATGGCTGCGCCCTCGGGCAGGAGGTTGTGCAGGATGACGCGGGTGGCGATCTCGTAGCCGCCCCAGATGGCTGCACCGCCCACGGCCACGGCGGCAATGGTGCCACCCGTGGTATCCATGGGTGCAGGTTCTACGCCGAAGTCTTCATCAATAGGTTCGTCCGGTCCGGCCACCGCGCTGGCCGACCAGTGGGCGATCAGTTTGACCGGGTAAACGGGCATCTTAAACGTCGTGGCCGCGCTCTTGGCATTGTCCAGCTTGAGCTGCAGATTTTCCGGAATGCCATCGGGGAAGTTCTGGTAGAAGCTATCGGGGTACACGATCTCCCATTCCACGAACTCCATGCCGGGGTATTTCTCGGCATCATACGGGGTAGCTGTGATCTCCACCGTGGTGCCGATCTCTGCGGGGATATCGCTGCCCTCGCCCAGAGTGGACTTTGCCGTGCCGCCCGTAACAGTAACGGTACTCCTCAGCACGGAAGCGGGGATGCTGTAAACGGCGGTCAGCTTCACATCGCCTTTGGGCATATCAAAGCTGATTTCTGCGGTGCCTGCTTCAGTCGCAGAACCCAGACTGCCCGCAGTCGGGGCAAAGCTGGCGCTTCCCTTTTCCACCTTCCAGTGATGGAACTTCACGCCCTTGGCGGCATCCTCATCGGTGGGTGCGTTGGCCTTGACGGTGACCGTTTCGCCCTCAAAGGCGGTATTCAGGCCGGTGGTGTCGTCGCCCACCTGCGCGGTGCCGTTCGCAACGGTAATGCTGTAGTAAGTCTCCCTCGGCTCAATGCGCAGGTAGCTGCTTCCTGCCGCTTCTGCAAGCGGATGAATGCGCGGGTCGATCAGCTTTGCATCCTCGGCTTCGCTGGTATAGTAGACGTATTTTTTGCCGTCTGCCTGTGTAAAGTCAACAGTGCCCACAGGGCCACCCTGTGCGTTGTTTTTCAGGATCACAGTACCGGAAGCGGTGATCTTGGTATTTTCGGAGACTGCTCTTTCGGCATCACTGATGGAAATGGTGACATCCTCGGCCTTGTTGATCGTCAGGTTTTGCGCCGCTCTACCGTCGGTACTCTCAATGGTCACGTCACCGTTGCTGGTGATATTTGCGCTGCGCGTCACAGCGCTGCTGTCCGCAGAAAGGATCACTTCGCTGGAATCATCAATGTTCAGGCTTCCGTTCACGGCCATGAATCCGCCGCTGCGGATATCCACCTTACCGGTGCAGTTGATCGTGCTGGTATCGTATCTGGCCATAATTGCAGCCAGTTCATTGCTGTTGACCTTCACATTACGTGCATTCTCCACAATCAACTTTGCAGCCACAGCAATCTGATCTTTACCATCCAGATTTATGTCTTTTTGAGGTGCATTGATTTTCAGAGACGAGCGCTTTATTGGGCTATTCGACTTCAACGTTTGGGTGGTCGGGTCGTAACTCAGCATACCATTTTCTAAAATGTCTTTATAGTTTTTGCTGGTAACGCGGGTTGGTGTAGTGAATTCAGCGCCCACTTCAAGGCCATAATCCTGTACAATTTCGTCAACCTGCTTGCCGTCCTTGTCCAGTTTGGTGATCGTGCCAAGCAGGATGCTGGTGTCAATTTTAGCTTCCTCTTGACCATTGCCGATATAAATGTCATCGTCATCTACAGTTTTCAGCGTAACATTGCCGCCGGTGATCTGGATGTTTTCGCCTTTGCCAGTCCATCGTCCGCCGCCGATTGCCGCAGCAGGGCCGTTTCCGCCGCCGGACTCTGCATATACAGTGCCGCCCTCAATGGTAATGTTCCTACCGTCACCTCGACTGCCGCCGCCAATACCAGCTGCTTCGCTGCCGGGTATCGCCGTTACATTACCATCACGAATCGTAATATTTTGACCCGCTGCGAGTTGACCTCCGCCAATGCCTGCACCCAAGACACCGCCCTTGGCGGTGATGGTGCCGCTTTCGATCACAATATTGCTGCAGCCTTTCTCGGAACCACTGCCAATGCCTGCACCCCAGTAACCGCCGTAAGCCTTCAGCTCACCGGAGCCGCTGATGGTCAGGGTCCCGTTGTCGTCGGCCTTTTCCACACCGGCGTGGTCCCAGCCGCTTTGCAGGGTATTCGTGCCGCTGATGATCAGCTCCACATCACCGCTGACCGAGACTGCCGCACCGGAAGCATCGATATTGACATTATGCAGCGTCACTTTTGCTGCCGTGGTGCCGCCTTCGATGGTCAGGGTGTTGGTCGTCTCGTCGTTGTTTGTGGTAACGACCAGATCAGATATCTGCCGTTTGATGTTCTTCTGTTCGGCATACTGTTGGCCGTTCTCAACGGAAACGATAATGCTGCCGTTGCGGAGATCCATCGTTGTGACAGACTCCGAGATATCATTCTGCATATCCAGCACGCTCACCGCGCTTTTGGCAGCGGTGCTCAGCTGCATCAGCGCATCGGTGCTCTCAGCCAGCGCCGGAGCGGAAAGGGTGAACATCATGCATCCGGCCAGCTCCGCCGATACTGCACGCCGGATAAGTTTGCCTTGTTTCATGGTATAACCTCCTTTTTTCCCCTCGCATTTTTACGGGGGGGGGTATATATTACAGTATCTTGATTATCCCACACTTTACCGGATTTTGGAAGCAAACCTGCGTGAATCGCCCTAAAAGCAGCGTGAAAAGCATGATTTGTGCCGGTTCTGTTGCAGTTGCCCGGCCCGCAGGCACAGCAAAGCCCCCGGCAGGTTTGCGCCTGCCGGGGGCTTTGTTGTGTTATGAAAGATCAATCCTTCTTCTCTGCTGTGCGGGCAAAGAAGTTGGCGAGGATCGCACCGGAAATGTTATGCCACACGGAGAACACAGCGCCGGGAATGGTAGCCAGCGGATACTGTGCAAAGTGTGCGGCGGCCAGACTGGTTGCAAGGCCGGAGTTCTGCATGCCCACCTCGATGGAGATCGCGCGGCACTTGGTGGAGTCCAGCTTGAGCAGCTTGCCCACGCCAAAGCCGGTGAGGTAGCCCAGCACATTGTGCAGGATGACCACCACAAGGATCAGCAGACCGCTGGTCATGATCTTGGCGCTGTTGGCGGAGACCACGGCGCAGATGATCAGCACGATGGCGGTAGTGGAGACCAGAGGCAGCACACGGACGGCTTCCTCGGTGAACTTATGGAAGAAGTGATTGACCACAAAGCCCAGTGCGATGGGCACCAGCACCACCTTGACGATGGACATGAACATGCTCATGGGGTTCACGTCAACACGCTGGCCAGCGTACAGCAGGGTGAGCAGCGGGGTGAGGAACGGAGCCAGCACGGTGGAAACAGCGGTCATGCCAACGGACAGTGCAACGTCGCCCTTGGAAAGGTAGGTCATCACGTTGGAAGAGGTGCCGCCGGGGCAGGTGCCAACCAGGATCACGCCAATGGCCAGCTCGGTGGGCAGGTGGAACACCTGCGTGAGCGCCCATGCCAGAAACGGCATGAGAGTAAACTGTGCAACGCAGCCCACGATCACATCCTTCGGGCGGCTGAACACCACCTTGAAGTCCTCCGGCTTCAGGGTAAGGCCCATGCCGAACATCACGATGCCCAGCAGGTTATTGACCCACGCCGTCTTTACCACGCTGAACGGGCCGGGGAAGAACAGGGCACCCGCAGCCACCACAATAACGATGGCGGCCATGTACTTGCCCACAAAGTCGCTTACTTTTTCCAGTGTCTTCATAATTGTTTCTCCTTTTCCTTCTGACATGCTTTGGGACAAAAGCATCCGCAAAATAAAACGCCCTTGTCCCCTACGGTCTGTAAGAGACAAAGGCGTGTAATATCCTCTGCGGTACCACTCTTATTGCCAGCACAACGCTGACCACTCAGTGCACGTCCAACAACGCGCGGCCCGTGATAACGGGGGCCTGCCGTTCCTGCTTACTGGGGCGCACACCGTCCATTCAGCCGGAAAGCTCGGAGAGGATCTTCCCACGGATGCCCTGCACTGCCTTGCACCAACCGGCAGCTCTCTGCAGCATTCCTTCCGGGTACTTTTTCTCGTCATAGCCGTAATATTCTTGGTGACATGGAGTATACTCCCCTGCAAAGGCAAAGTCAATAGAATGGGGCCTTCTGATTTTTCATGCAGTTCATTTCAGGAGTGAAAGTGGTTCACGCAGCAAAGCCGCCCACCCACAACGGGCAGACGGCCTTGCCCTTCGGCATCAGGCTGCTGGCAAGGCCCACGCCAAGGCAGCCCGCCTTGCGGAACTCCGGGATGTTCTCCGGCGTTACGCCGCCAATGGCAACATAGTTTGTGTCGTCCTGGAATCCGATAATCTGGGGCAGGAGAAAAACGACCTTTGAGCCGCTTTTTCCTGTCTGATACGCAAAAAAGATCCCGTTCACCCAGAAGTGGACGGGATCTTTTATTGCTTATGGGGCTTTCCTGCAGCCGATCAGGCCTTGACGAAGGCAGCTGCTTACTTTGCAGCCAGGTATTTGCCCAGTTCGCGGCCCAGCGTCAGGCACATACCAATGCTCACACCGGGGATCGGGGTGATATACTCGGGACCAAAGCGCATACCGCAGGTGTTGCCGGAAGCGTACAGGCCCTCGATGGGCTGATAATCCTCGTTCAGCACCTGCTGGTCATTGGTGGTCACAAAGCCGCCGGTGGTCACCAGTGCAAAGCCCAGACTCGGGGTGGTGACATGGGCGTAGAAGGGAGCCTTTGCAACTGCATTCAGGAAGTGCGGGTCCTTGGCAAAGTCGCTGTCGTAGCCCTCGGCGCAAACCTTATTGTACTGCTCCACAGTAGCGGAAAGGGCTGCAGGCTCCACACCGATGTACTCAGCCAGCTGTTCGATGGTGTCGGCGCAGTACCAGCCGTTGGCACCCTCGGCACCAGCAGCCTTTGCGGCCTCAAAGTTGCCCTTCATGGCTTCCACCACAGCGGGCATGTCGTACTCGAATGCCTGATGGCCGGGGAAGCCGCGCAGGATCTGGATCTCATAGGTGCTGTCGTAGATGGAGGTGATATTGCCGCGCTTTGCACGTGCCATGAAGAAGCCGTTGATCTCCGGGCCGGCAAAGGCTTCGTTCTGGAAGCGCTGGCCATTCTCGTCCACCCACAGGGGGCCGGGCAGATAGTCGGGCACGGCCATGGAGTCGAAGTTCATGGTGGAGATGTCGCCCTCCAGACGGCCGCCTGCCCACACACCCATCTGGATAGTGGAGCCGTCACGGCCAAAGGGAGCAAAGAAGTCCTCATCCTTGGTGAACAGACGCTTGATGTCCGGCAGCAGATCGTCCATCATTTCCTTGTTGCCGCCAAAGCCGCCGCCTGCCAGCACAACGCCATTCTTAGCGTTGATCTTGAGGTAATTGCCGTCGCCGTCCTGTGCGATCACGCCGGTGACCTTTGCACCGTCAATTACCAGCTGCACACCCTTGGTGCCAAACAGAGCGGTGGCATTGTCAGAGAAATTCTCCTCCACATAATTGTAGTTGTCCCAGCTCAGGTCCTTCAGCTCCAGCTGACCGGCGGTGTTGTTGTTCTTCTCGCCGCTGGCGGGGTTCTCCCAGTAGTTTTCCCACCATTCCAGCGTGCCGGTGTAGTAGTGCATGCCGTTGTTCAGCTGGTGCACGGTGTACTCGTTGTCCGGCCAGAACTGGATGCGGGTCTTAGCCAGCGTGTCCGGGTTGATCTTGTCCAGCCACCAGTCCACAGTGCTGCCGCTGTTCTTGGCAAACTTCATCACCAGTGCGGTGTTTGCCTTGCCGTGGGTCTGCATCATCCAGTTGTTCACAAACTCCACTTCGTCCACCTTGGGCACACCGTGGCTCAGCAGGTAGTCCGAGTTGATGTGGCCGATATCGTGGCCGACCGTCCACCAGCTCTCGCGGGGCATGGCTTCCAGCACCAGAACGTTCTTGCCCTCTTCGGCCAGCTCACGGTAGCAGCTCAGGCCGGCATAGCCCATACCGATGATGGCAACGTCAACATCGTAGGTCTTGGTGATCTCACTGTCCGGGATGGCTTCCGGGGCGGTGCGCCAGCTGGCAGCCTGCTCAGAAGCTTCCGGGGCAGACACTGCAGTGCCTCCCATAGCCTGTGTGATGCAGTCGTTCATGCACTGCTTCACAGCATCGCTGGTAATGGTTGCACCGGACACGCCGTCGATGGTGCTGTTCTGGGCTTCCAGCAGCTGCTTGATCAGGTCATCCTTTGCGACCTGACCGATGGAGTCGGTCTCACCGGACAGATCCAGCTGGATGTCAGTAATGGCTGTCTCGCTGAAGGTGGCGGTCATGGTGATATCGCTCATGCCCTTGGCCGTGGCAGTGTAGGTGCCCGGGGTGTACTTTGCAGCGGCAGAAGATGCAGCCGTGCTGCCGGAAGCAGCATTGCAGGCAGCCAGTGCACCGGCGGTGATGCCGCTCATGGCAGCAGCAGAAGCCAGCTTCAGAAAGCTTTTGCGCGAGATCTTTTTCATCCTGGTGGTTCCTTTCGTTTTTCTCTTTCTTCTCAATGTGCAGAGCTGTGTGCTCCTTTCGGTTGTTAATTCTATCACAATATCTCACACTTGAAAAATATTGCTTTCTTCTTACAATTAGAAGTAAAAGTTATAAGCATTTTTTAAGAGAAAAAGGAGCCGGTCATGACCCTGCAGCAGATGCGCTATTTTATTGCGGTGGCACAGAATTTGAGCTTTTCCAAAGCGGCACAGCAGCACTATGTTTCCCAAACGGCGGTCAGCCAGCAGATCAAGCTGCTAGAAGAAGAACTTGAAACCGAGCTGTTCCAGCGCACACGGCACTCGGTGGCGCTTACCAGTGCCGGGCAGGTATTCTACGAGTATGCGGTGCGCATCACCGACCTTGCGGAAGATGCCGCCCGCCGCACCCGCGCCGCTGCTGCCGAGTGCAGCACCCCGCTTGAGATCGGCATGATGAGCGGCATGGAAAATCTGCCCATTCTGGAAAAGCTGTTGCTGTTCAAGGAGCAGCACCCTGCCATTCCGCTGCACTTTCATCTGGTGGATTTTCCCACCCTGAAAAAACGCCTGCAGCAGAAAAAGCTGGACTTTGCCCTGCAGCTGGAGCTGGTCCCGCTGGAGGATACCCCCTCCCTGCTGCGTGCTCAAGTAGGCCAGCTGCGCCAGTACGTAGTGCTCAATCGCCAGAGCCACCTGTCCAGCTATGCGTCCCTGCACCGCAGCCAGCTTGCCAGCGAACAATATTATGTACCCGCCATGGACCGGGAGTTGTGGAACCAGTTTGCGCAAGTCCTCACCCGCCACGGCAGCGACCCGCAGAACATCAAATTTGCGTATTCCATGGAGGAGTTGATGCTGCAGCTGGCTTTCTACGGCGGCTATACCATCCTTGCCGAGCCGGTGCTGGCTCAGCTGCCCGCCAACAAAAACCTCACTTTTATCCCGCTGGAAAACGATACCGTTCCCGCTTGGGCCGTGTGGAACCGCGAGAACATCTCGCCCGCCCTCCGGCTGCTTCTGCGTGAGCTGGATATTGACCCGTGACATGCTACAGAACGCATTGACGATCTTGCGCAAAAGCGCTGCACTTTTTTCAGAAATTCAGCAAGAAAGGTCTCTCCGGCGCTGCGTGGAGAAATGCAAAGGTCGATCACATGAATCAAAACGATCCTGTCCCGGACGATTTCACTCTTTCGCCGGCCCTTGTGGATGCACTGCCCGCACTGTTTTTTTGCCTGCAACATGGTACTGGTGGCAGGAATTTTGCTTTTATCATGAATATGCAGTGAGCCGGAAGCCTCTGATCTACAGAAGGCTTCCGGCTCATTTGCTATGGATTTTTTACGTAGATGCCATTCGAGTCCTTGATCGAAACAAAAAATTCCACGTCATACGACTTGGGATTTCCTGGTAGCCTATTCTGTTGCTCAAACACCCCACTGGGGTGTTTGTTGCTGTCGCAAACGCAAACTTCCGATAAACAAAAAACGCACCCGAACCCTTTTTCACAAAGAATCGGGTTCGAGTACGAACTGTATGGTGGAGAATTAGGGACTCGAACCCCAGACCCCCTGCGTGTGATGCATGATGACTTTTTGATTTTTAGAACGATGATTCGTTAAATTGAAGCAATTTGCTACAGATCTGCTACAAACGGCAGTTTTTCGACTTGCATCAGTAACCTGTTTTTTATATTCTCACTG
>ENA-UPXC01005167-UPXC01005167.1-human-gut-metagenome-genome-assembly--contig:-NODE-5167-length-11032-cov-3.693930_pt1 | contig 11032 bp, 13 predicted proteins | sample MGYA00250047_ERZ773371 | MGnify/ENA primary metagenome ERZ773371 (study PRJEB29103, sample SAMN06111975) | human gut metagenome | biome: human gut; feature: ankylosing spondylitis patient; material... | reverse complement strand
TTTTTTTCAAGCAGAAGACGGCATACGAGATTGTTGACTGTGACTGGAGTTCAGACGTGTGCTCTTCCGATCTCGGTCGAGTCATTCGGATAGAGCACGCGCGAGATATCCTCGGCGCGGTTTGCCGCAGCAACCGACTTATCATACTGCTGCTCGTTAAACAGGTTGAAGTCAAACGGCTTTTCCGCTTCTGCCTGCCACAGACGCAGCGTACCGATATTTTTGGTGCCGTAGCCGATAATCGGCATGTCATACGGAACCGCTACGATGGTCTGGTCTGCAAAATGCACCTTGACCGCCTCGTCCTCACGGCGCAGACCCCACGGGTCGCCGTAGCGCGTCCAGTCATCGGCTTCCTCGAGCTGGAATCCGCCCTGAATCTTCTGCTTGAACAGACCGTATTTATAGCGGATGCCGTAACCGTCGAGCGGCAGATCGAGTGTCGCCGCAGAATCCAAGAAGCACGCCGCCAGTCTGCCCAGACCGCCGTTGCCCAGCGCGCAGTCCTCTACATCCTCAAACTCCTCAAGCGACGCGCCGCTCTCCTCGAGCAGTTCGCCGACCTCTTTGGTCATGCCAAGGCACAAAAGATTGTTATAGATCATGCGGCCCATCAGGAATTCCGCCGAAAAATAATAAGCATGGCGTACACTTTGATGCTTCGCCGCGCTCTCCTGCCAGCGGTCCGCAATCTCAGCCATCACCGCTTTGGAAACTGCCATATGGAGCTGCTCCGGCTTTGCCTGATCCGGCGTGGTGTGGTAGTCACTCTTAAGCTGGAACTTGATGTCCTCCATGATTTCTTGTTTGTTCACGATACGTCTTCCTCTCTATCCTTGATCGATCCCCGTCGCCGGGGAGCAGGGTTCTCTGATTTTCTCCGCCGGGCGGAGCATTGTTTGAAAAAAGCAGCAAATCCAATTTGTCGCTTTCCATCCAAGTGTCTGTACATAGGATAGCATATTTGCATGCAATTTTGCAAGTCTTTCCGAAAATTTTTCGACACATTGTACAAATCTAAGTTTTGCAATGTACAAAATCACCGAATCGAATCCACCAAAACCGCATATCCTGTACAATTCCCTATCTTTTTTGTATCCACCAAACGCTGCAATAAACCCACTTTTCACCCTCCATTTTACGCCATTTTTCCGCAGGAATTTAAAATGATATTCAGCCCGCCCGAAAGCCTCCTGCCCACTATCCTACGCCGCATCCCGCGCTGATATACGTTTTCTCTGCGTCCGGCATGGATTTTGAAAATTTCAAAAAAAGCGCAAAAAAATCCCGGTATGACCGAAGCCACATCGGGATTTTTTCTATCAACTTAACCGAATACCTTTGCAGCACATTCGCGGCACAGGTCGGTCCATCTGCGGAAGTCCTGCGGGTCCTGAATCGTGTGGGTATCCTTGAGGATGATCTCGAACGCAGTCCCCTTGCCCGCCTGCATCAGGCGCATGGTGTCCTTTCGCATCAGGTCTTCATCCCAGCCGCCGGTGATATAGGACGGATTGGGCTTGCAGGAGAAGATTGCCTTCATGCCGATCTGGTCGCGCATAGATTCCACATCTGCCCACGGAGAAACCGAAATACGGCGGATATTGTCGATATTCAGAATATCCGGCACCTTCTTTTCGAGGTTGTCGCAGCAGCCATATGCGGACAGCGCGAACTTCTCGAGCAGGCGCTTTTCGTAGTCGATCGCAAATTCCTTGGTCATTTCCGGAGAAACCGAAATGAACTCCTGCGATTCTGCATATGCCCACAGATTCTTAAAGGTCAGCTTTTCACCGGGTGCGGGCGCCTTGATGTCGTTCGTATAACCGAAACCGCCGGTGCCATTGTACTGGCAGCCATTATTCATGGACAGCAGACCCATATCAAGCTGCTGCTGGTACAGGTTCAGGTATCCCTTCTCCAAAACAGCGAGAATCTTGTGCATCTGCTCCGGATAGTCATACAGGTCATACAGTGCGTTTTCATAGCCGCGAATCTTTGTATAAGTCTCCATCCACGAGAATGCGATATAGGTGTTGCCCGTCCACTGCACGTCAAGGATGTCGCCAAGCAGTTCCTGATGGATGTCGAACATGCGCTTCGAGCCTTCCTCATCATAAATGACCTTGGGCGCAATCAGGCGGCTTGCGATGTCCTCATCTTCCATATCATCATCGCTGATAAGCGGCTCAAACTCCGCAGCGGTTTCGTCGAAATTGTAACCCGGACGCCAGAACGGGTTGATGGTCGAAATCGTCGGCACATGCACCGATTCGTTGGTAAATGCATTGTGTGCCTGCTGTCCCTCTACGCTCCAACCGGTATCGGAAATGATCTTGCGGCAATCCCAGCGCATTTCAGCCGGAACATCATCATTGATGACCTCTGCGCGGAAAATGCGGGCACGCAGCGTCCATTCGATTTCGCGCAGGAGCGGGTCTTCGCAGATCAGCGTATCCGCGGGTACATTGTGGCGCCATGCGCCCTCGGGCGAACAATCGATGACCGGCTGATCGGTCTTGAGGTCGTTGTGCGCATACCAGAGCTTGCGGCGCTCCTCCATAATCGGCTGATTTGCGAGATCTGCCAGCTTCTTTGCCAAATCGCGGATGACCTGCCGTTCGTTCTCTTTGATCATTTGAAATTCCTCCTGTTTCCCGCCCTCTGCGGCGTGTTCTTTCTCTATCAAATCTTATTGCATCGGGAAGCGGCACTGCCTCCTGCCGCTCTCTGTTTTGTCTGTGCCTATACTGTAACACCGTTCGGAGACTGGGCGATAGAAGAAAAGCATTCAAAACTAGCACAAAACGAACTATAGCATACTTTTTCAAGAAAAACGCACAAATTTCCTACGATATTTCTGTGCACCCTGTATAATCCCCTCTTTTCCAAAGCATGAAAGCCACCTAAAAGCACCGAACACGCCCACACAAATTTTATTTCCCCTTCTTGTCAGCCGCAATGTGATTTGCTATGATAGAAATATACAAATTCGCACAAAACACATCGTCCCATTGGGAGGGAGCACCATGCCGTCCGACAAACCGCTTTATCTGGATATGGAAACCGAGAAATTCGATGCATCCGGCATTGCAATCGACCTGTACGGTTCGCTCGATGAAGTCCCAAACCGCACCAGCCGGTACACCGAACCCACCCATCAGCACAACTATTATGAGTTGTTTCTGATTCTCAAAGGCGCCTGTCAGCACATTTACCGCGGCAGCGAAAGCACGATGATTCGCGGCGATATTGTCCTCATTCCGCCGGGCACCCCGCACGCCTACCGGTTTCAGGACACCATCTCACTCGCCACCCTGCAATTTCATAATGAACTGATGGATTCCGAATGGGAAACCCTGCTGCACAGCATGGACTACCGGACCTTACAAAGCCGGATGCGCACCGGTTCGCGTGTGGAATCCATCGACATGCTCAAAAACGACGAACCAGAGCCAATTCCGACCACGCACGCCTCCGATCTCAACAGTCAGGGCATTATCCGCCTGCGGCAAAACGAGTGCAGTCTGGTCGAGGACTATATGCGCCGGATGCTTACCGAGCAAATCGAGCGGCGGTATGGCTATACCCGCATGAAGCGCACCCTGCTTGAGCAAATTATGGTGGTCATCGGGCGGGTGCAGATGCGCCAATTCGACAATGCTGGAAAAACCGCTTCGTGGAAAGAGGACATGATGGAGCACGTGCTCAGCCGCATTGACGACAATCCGGCAGAGCCGTTTGATTTTGAACAGATTGCAGCCGATTGGCACATCACGCACACCTATTTCCGTCGGGTATTCAAGAACACAACCGGACTTGCACCGGTGGAGTATCTAGGCCGCACGCGCGTGCTGCGCGCGCTTGAGCTGATTCAGATGACCGACATCCCCGTCGCAGAGGCGGCCGCGCAGGTCGGCATCTATGATGCAAACTATTTTTCGCGGCTGTTTAAGAAATACCTCGGCTATGCGCCCCGGTATTTTAAGCATATCGCTGCGCAGTAACCGGAGGCTTTCACATGGAAGAAAAAAATACCCTTTCTTTCCGCGCGCGGCTGCTGCTCGGAATTCTGGCGGTTGCCTTTGTGAGCCTTGCGATTTTTTTCGCCGGAAGTGCGGTCTTCGCCGTACGTATGGCAGAAAAAAACTATGCACGCACCGTGACCGACCCAATGACCTCGCAGGCTGCCCGCTCGGCATCGGTACCTGGGGATACGCACAACCTTGGTAAACACTACAATTCTTCTCCCTATGGAAAACTCCCATCTGCAATTCTTGCAGATGGGAGTTTTTTTATGCTACAAAACAAAACGGTACAGCGCTTACCACTCTGATTCCAGCGCATGCAGGTAGGCGCGCACATCCGCGCACTGCATCACGCCGCTCATCACGCAGATACCGTCCGCGCCCGCTGCGCGCACCTGTGGTGCATTTTCCGCGTCAATGCCGCCGATTCCGTAAACCGGAACCGAAACCGCATTGCAGACCTCGCGCAAAAATTCCAACCCTCTGCCGGGCAGACCACGCTTGCAGTCGGTTTCAAAGATATGTCCTGCCGTGAGGTAAGTGCAGCCGAGTGCTTCTGCCTCCTGCGCCTCGGCTGCACTGTGGCAGGACGCGCCGAGCACCGAAAAGGCGCGTTTCTCCGCATCCTCCATGGCGCGCAGTACGGGCAGCGGCACATGCACCGCCTGCACCCCGAGCGCTGCCGCCGCTTCGTAAAAGGTGTGCAGGATGCAGGGCGTATCGAATTCCCTGCAAATTTCAAACACCTTGACAGCAAGCGCCCGATAGTCCTCCTCCGGCAAATCTTTTTCCCGCAGGAGGATGCCGCACGGACGGCATGCCGCAATTCTCCGTACGCGCTCTAAAAAATCGTCCCGGCACAGCTTCCGGTTGGTCACGCACAGGATATCAGACATAGACATAGTCGTTGAGCACCGGCTGCAAGCCCTCTCCCGCCATATCGTGATACATCGCGCCGAAGCTGCGGCTGTCGCAGATTTCAAACTGCTCATCACCCTCCGGCTCGACGGCTTCCTTACCGGTATACTTGCTCTCGTGGTCACCGATGCCGGTCGAAACCCCGGCAGAAACCTTGGTCGCCGCAATTTTTACAATGCCGTCCCGGAACGATGCACTCTCGCGGGAAGAAACCGTAATCCCCACAAACGGCAGGAAAATACGATAGGCGCACAGAATTTGACAGAGCTGTTTTTCGCCCACATCCAAGGGATTGATTTGGTCGTTGTTCACAATCGGGCGCAGCCGCGGGCAGGACAGCGACATCTCGGCATGCGGGTATTTGCGCTGCAAATAATAAACATGGAGTGCGCTTGCGAGCGCGTCTTTCCGGAAATCGGAAAGCCCCAGCAGCGCCGAAAACGCCACCCCGCGCATGCCGCCGCGCAGCGCGCGCTCCTGTGCGTCAAAGCGGTACGGCCATACGCGCTTATGTCCGGCGAGATGCAGGGTTTCGTACTTGTCTGCGTCGTAAGTTTCCTGAAATACGGTCACATAATCGGCGCCGCATTCGTGCAGATAGCGGTATTCGTCGGTGTTCACCGGATAAATCTCCAGTCCCACCATGCGGAAATATTTGCGCGCCATCCTGCACGCTTCCCCGATATACGGCACATCGCTCTGGCTGCGGCTTTCCCCGGTCAGGATGAGGATTTCCTCCATGCCGCTGTCCGCAATGATCTTCATTTCGTGCTCAATCTGCTCCATAGAGAGCTTCATGCGCTTGATATGGTTGTAACAGTTGAAGCCGCAGTACACGCAATAGTTTTCGCAGTAATTCGCAATGTAGAGCGGGGTAAACAGATAGACAGTGTTTCCAAAATGCTTACTGGTTTCGAGCCGCGCCCGCTCTGCCATCTGTTCCAGAAACGGTGCAGCAGCAGGCGAGAGCAACGCCTTAAAATCCTCAACCGTACACGTTTCATGTTCCAGCGCCGCACGGACGTCCTTTGCCGTATAGGTTTCCGGCTGATAGCCGTGCATCTGCCGCATGACCTTTTCACAGACATCGGACTCAATCTGCTCCATACCGGGCAGGTATTCCATATGATTTCTGCGGGAACCCGGGTCGTTTTCCAGACGGTGCTTTTTTTCGAGCGCTTCTGCGGACAGATATTCGGAGTCTACAAAATACTGATTTTCCATGATATCCTCCTCAGTCGCGCAGAAAACCGGTCAGCGGGTCAGATGCAGACGCACCGCGGGTCAGCACTCTGCCAAGCCCCGCCAGATATGCCTTTCTGCCCGCTTCAATCGCCTGCCGGAACGCCGCCGCCATCATAGGCAGGTCGCCCGCCGTCGCAAGCGCCGTGTTTGCCATAATCGCGGCAGCGCCCATTTCCATCGCTTCGCACGCCTGAGAGGGACGACCGATGCCCGCATCCACGATGATGGGCAGATCGATTTCGTCAATCAAAATCTGAATAAATTCGCGGGTTGCAAGCCCCTTGTTAGAGCCGATCGGGGAGGCGAGCGGCATCACAGTCGCCGCGCCCGCATTCACCAAATCGCGCGCCGCATTGAGGTCCGGATACATATAAGGCATCACGACAAAGCCTTCGTTTGCCAGAATCTCGGTCGCTTTGATGGTTTCTGCGTTGTCCGGCAGCAGGTACTTGGTATCCCGCATAATTTCCACCTTGACAAAATTGCCGCAGCCGAGTTCCCGTGCCAGCCGCGCAATACGCACCGCTTCTTCCGCAGTTCTCGCGCCCGAGGTATTCGGCAGCAGCGTGACGCCCTTTGGGATAAAATCCAGAATGTTTTCCTGCTCCTTTGTATTGGCGCGGCGCACTGCAAGCGTGATAATCTCCGCGCCTGCGTCACGCACCGCGGCTTCAATCAGCCGCAGCGAGTATTTGCCCGAACCCAAAATGAATCTGGACTGAAATTCATGTCCGCCAATTACCAGTTTATCTGTCATAGGATTGTCCTTCTTTCCTGAAATCGAAAATAAAATTTGTAAATGCGCTGCGCTTTACAGCGGCTCCAGTCCTGCGAGAATGCGGATGACCGCATGCGCCTGATGCGCCGCGCAAAGCATCACCCGCGAAGCAACCAGACCCATACCGTCTGCCACATCGCTGCTTTCGTCGCCGCACAGCACAAACCGCGCCGCAACCTTTCTCGTCCGGATCTCATTTGCGGAACCAAGTCCCGCCATGCCGGAGGCGGCAACCAGGTATTTTTCCGGCATGGTTTCAAACACACCGTCTGTCAGCATCGCCTTTTCCTCCGCGCGGTCAAATGCTTCGCAGATGATATCCGCGCCGCAGAGCAGTTCCGCCAGATTGTCTTTTGTAATTTTTGCATTATGCGCTTCGACTGTGAGGTAGGGCGCGATTTCCTTGAGGTTTTCGGCAAGCGCCTCTGCTTTCGGCATGCCGATCTGCACAGCCCGATACTGCTGCCGGTGCAGATTGGTCAGCTCAACCCGATCGAAATCAATCAGGATTAGCTTTCCGATTCCGGCTCTTGCAAGGCTCACCGCAATATGGGAGCCAAGCCCGCCAAGACCGCAGACCGCCACCGACGCGCCGGACAGCCGCGCCTGAAGCGCGTTGCCATGCCGGTCATTTAATGCTTTCTGCCAAGCTTCTCTGGATGGAATTCCTGCCATCAGCCGCCTCCGACGAAGCTGACAACCTCCAGCGAATCGCCCTCCTCGAGCACGGTTGTCTCATAAGCCGATTTTGGAATAATCTCGCCGTTGCGCTCCACGGCAATCCGTTTCGGGTCAAAGGATGTCCCCGACAGATATTCTGCCAGCGTTTTGCCGGCAACTGGGAAAAACTCCCCATTTATTTTTACCATACATTCGTCTCCTCGCCTTTTGAAAGGCAGAACTCATTTCCTATTTTTGCTTCAATCAAAAACAGGATGCTTCGTTGTTCGAGAAACGGCAATCACAGCGTCGCTTCCCTATTTAACATCCGGCTTCACGCGCGGATGACCGGTCGAAACTCACTGGTTTCCTCTCACGCCGGAACACGGCTTCCCATCGCTGTGATACAGACATAGGGCGCTCCCCCTCGTCCGCCGCGGACTGACCGCGGATGCCGCTCACATCCTTTCAAAAGAAAAATCGGAGACACACCCGAGGCGCCTCCGAAAGAATCCTTTCCTACGGCGGCATTACCCGCATCAGGTTCATGGGTCGAAGGTCTAACCTTCCTCTCAGCCTGTTTACAAGCTCCCCGGTGTATGCGATTTTTCATAAATTAAAAAAACAGGGAGACACCTGATACGATGCCTCCCAAAAATCACGTCATGATTCCTACGGCGGCATTATCCGCATCAGGTTCATGGGTCGAAGGTCCAACCTTCCTCTCAGCCTGTTTACAAGCTCCCCGTTTTTTCTATTATACTCCCGATTTCCTTCCTATGCAAGAGGGATTCGGCACCCTCCCCCGCTCTTCTGCATAGTCTGCTGATAAAGGAGGCGATGAAATATGAAAAAAAGCGCGTCGCTGACCATCATCGGCGGCGACATGCGGCAGGCATTTCTGGCGCAGCTTTTATCGGAGGACGGACACCGGATTGCCGTCTCCGCACTTGAGCGGCATCGCTTTGACAGCCGCATCATCCGCGCATCGGCGCCCGGCTTCGGCATGGACGCGGGAGTGCATGCTGTAATTCTCCCCATGCCTGCCGAACGCGACGAAGGGATACTCAACGCGCCGCTCTCCAATACATCGTACCATATCCAAACCATTCTGGACGCAATCCCCCCGGGGATGCTGGTGCTTGCGGGCGCCGCGTCCGAAAATGTCCGCAGCCATGCCGCACAAAACCATCTGCACCTGATTGACTACCTTGCCCGCGAAGAACTCGCCATCCGCAACGCGGTACCGACCGCAGCAGCGATTTAGATGCGCCTCTCAGTCCGCGTCATTGGGCAGCGTACCCTGTTCGTCCGAGTCAGCTTCTGCTTCATCGTCTTCAAACGCATCACTTTCATCCGAAGAGTCCGGCTCTTCATCCCGCTCCTCTTCTCCGGAAGTATCAGTCTCCTCTAAATCCGGTGCATCCGGTGTCTCAGGACCGTCCTCCTCATCCGGCAAATCAAGCTCCGAATCATCCATTCGATCATTCTCATTCAAATCGTCTGAATCGTCTGTGAAATCTTCAATCTTTCCCGGTGCAGCGGTACTGCCGGTTTGATTCACCGAATCCGGTATATCAAGGCCGCTGCCTTCCAGATAGGAGATCAGTTCGGACACAGACAGTTCTGCCAGCTTTTCATACGTCAACTGCGGATACGCATCCACAGTTTTTTTCAAAAAAGCAGCCTTTCCAAGCGAAATTTGATAGCGGTCTGCAAGCGTTTCCATCTCTTCGGTTGCATGGATGGTCTGCGCGAGCACCATACCGCTTCCAATGGATGCATGAAGGCTGTCATCCAGCTCTTCAGACAGGCGTTCCCGCAGCGCGTCTGCACGCGGCTGATTCTGTCCATCTACCGAAAGCAGCAATGCATTCTGCTCGGTGCTGACATATCCGCACTGAATCATTTCATCCAGAATTTCATGAAGCGCATCATCCAGTTTGACATGTTTCAGTTCCTTTCCTTTTAGGATACGGGCGCCGTCTGCATTGTTTGCCTGTGCACGCAGCACTTTTTCGCTGCGATTAACCTGCAGCATGACACTCGGGTTGACATCCAGATAAACGGTCGCATCCGTATGGAAATTGACCATATATACAGACAGCATGCAAACCGCAATGCATGCCGCAGCCGACATGATATACCGGCGCATTCTGACCGGCTTTGGACCTCGGCGCTGAGTTCCATCCAGATACCATTCATCCCCACAAGCCTTTTCCACTGGCTGCTCCCAAAGCGCATCGGTGTTCTCCGAATGAAACGCCTCCATCGCACGTTTCAGGTGCGTCTTGATATACGTCTCTGAAATCTTTTTCATAGGTTTTCCTCCAACTGTCTGCGCAATTTTTTGAGTCCGCGCCGATACTTGGACAAAACGGTAGACAGCGGTATATGCAGCAGTTCGCTGATCTCTCTGTGCCGCAGGCCGGATACCGCATGCATGACAATAATCTGACATTCCTCCTGCGACAGCACCTGAAATGCTGTTTCCAACACAATCCGGTCCTCGCGGTCCTCAATCTGATGAAAATCCACATCTTCCCGAATCTCTTCGACTGAAATTGCAGAAAAATGCTTTTGCCGCCGATATTTCATCATGCAGATATTCCGCGTAATGGTGAAAATCCATGCCATCGGTTTCCCCATCGGCGTATACAGGTGCGCTGCCGACCTGATTTTCAAAAATGTTTCCTGCATCGCGTCCTCCGCATCGGTGCGGTTGCGCAGCAGCGAGAGCGCATATGAAAAAACAGCATTGCTGGTTTGCTGATACAGCGTGCAGAACGCCTCCTTTTCTCCGGCTTCAATCCGTGAAAACAGAGATTCGTCAATTTTAAGCGGCTCATCCGAATGCGGCGTATCACATACGATTGCAGTAAATACCAGCATAGAACATTCTCCCCGGGATATGTAATCTATGCGTTCTATTATAGCTCATTTTTATCCCGCTGTACAAGTCCCAAGAGAATCGAAAGATTCCCGTTTCTGCAGCGCAGTGCATCCATGAATTCTTGATCCTGCTCCGGATTTCTCAGTTCAACCCGGTACGACAATTCGTACATAGTTCCCATGTTGGTCGTTTTCACTCGCTCAAGATATGCACTTTTGGTATACTGCTGGAACAGATCCTCAAAAATCCCATGGTAATTCAGATCTTCGGGGATTGTAATCCGAAGTTCCCGCTCCTTGGGAACTTCGCTGCCGAAATGCATTTTTTCCAATCCGGTAATTGCAGCGCCGATGACTAAGGTAATCAACGCCGCCAGAGATAAAAATCCCATCCCAACAGCAAGACCAACCGCCATAGCGAAGAAAATAAAACCAATCTCCCGCGCAGAACCCGGAGCACTCCGGAACCGTACCAAACCAAATGCGCCCAAGACTGCAACCGATGTCCCGA
>ENA-UPXC01005164-UPXC01005164.1-human-gut-metagenome-genome-assembly--contig:-NODE-5164-length-11038-cov-8.061491_pt1 | contig 11038 bp, 10 predicted proteins | sample MGYA00250047_ERZ773371 | MGnify/ENA primary metagenome ERZ773371 (study PRJEB29103, sample SAMN06111975) | human gut metagenome | biome: human gut; feature: ankylosing spondylitis patient; material... | reverse complement strand
TTTTCTTCAGCATTCGATCGAAAGCGTGGTTTCGATCGAGAGGCTGCTCGAAAAACGATAGTTTTTCGACAGCCTCAACACCCCGAACCTAGGTTCGGGGTGTTTTCTATTCGGAGCAGAGACTGAAATCTGACATTTCATCCTCCATCCTCCATTTTCAATTCTCCATTACTCTTTCCCGCCCTGCAGAATATAAATCCCATGCTCAATGGGTTCGAGCACGGCCTGCAGATTTTCGCACGCGCCCTTGGGACTGCCCGGCAGATTGATGATCAGGCTCGTGCCGCGAATGCCCGCTGCCGCGCGCGACAGACACGCCTTCGGCGTAATCTGCATGGACGATGCCCGCATGGCCTCCGGGATACCCGGCGCGAGCTTTTCGCAGACCTTGATGGTCGCCTCCGGCGTTACATCGCGCGGTGCAAAGCCGGTGCCGCCGGTGGTGACGATGAGTGCGAGCTTCTCCTCGTCGGCGGCATGGATGAGCGCGGACTCGATACGCGGCTGCTCGTCCGGCAGCACCTCGACCGCACCGACCGCGTAGCCTGCCCGCTCGAGCAGATTCTTGACGGCAGGGCCGCTCAAATCCTCCCGCTCACCGCAGAACGACCGGTCGCTGACCGTGATGACCTTGGCTGTCAGCATATCATACACCTCCGAAGCCGCAGTGCGGGTAAGTGCAGACCTCACAGCCGAGACACAGACCGCCTTCTCCGAGCGTAACAAAATCGCGCCTGGTCAGCCGCACGCCCGCCGCGATGCGCGGCAGCACCAGATCAAAAATGGTGGCCTTGGCGTACATGACGCATCCGGGCAGACCCATCACCGGACGGCCGTCCGCGTAATAGCCCAACAGGAACATGGCGCCCGGGAGCACCGGCGCACCGTAGGTGACGATATCCGCGCCGCTCTGTTTGATCGCACCCGGCGTGGAATCGTCCGGGTCAACACTCATGCCGCCCGTGCACAGGATCATATCGACCGGCTTGTTTTTCATCTGCTCGATGGCCGCCGCAACGTTCTCCATGCCGTCCTCGACCAGAACGTGCTCGGTCATTTTGATGCCGAGTGCAGCCAGCTTTCGTTCTACAACCGGCGTGAAGCTGTCCGGAATGCGGCCTTTGGCTACCTCGCTGCCGGTGGTGACAACGGCTGCTGTTTTCAGCGTAAACGGGCGGACTTCCAGAATCGGCGTGCCGCCCGCCGCCTGCTCGGCCTGCCGCAGCTTCTCCTCCTCGATCACGAGCGGAATCACGCGCGTGCCGCACAGCTTATCGCCCGGATGGACGATGCCGTTGCCGCGTCTGGTGGCGATCATGATTTCGTCAATGCTGTTGACCGCGTTCAGCCGCTCGGTATCGACCAGAAAAACGCCGTCAATGTCCGAAGAAAGCTCGATTTTGCCCTCTTTTGTCTCGCTTTTACGCATGTTGGCATTCTGACAGAGCGCACACAGCCGCTCTGCCGCGTCATTCTCGTGCAGAAAACCCGGCTGCAGCTCCCAGACGTAAAGCTGCTCCTTCCCCATCGAAAGCAGCACCGGAATGTCCTCCGCGGTGACGATGTGGCCCTTGCGGAAGCGCGGCCCCTTGCTCACGCCCGGGATGATCTGCGTCATGTCGTGGCACAGAACATGACCGACCGCGTCCTCGGTTTTGATACATTTCATGGCTTTTCCTCCTCGATCTCGTCACCGGCGGTGATCGTGCCGCCCGTCAGCACAATGGCAAAGATACCGTCGGTCGGCATGACGCACTTGCCCGTCATACGGCGGATTTCACAGTCATTATGGCATTCCTTGCCGATTTGCGTCACCTGCAGACGCGTTTTTCCCACGCGGAGCACCGTACCGACCGGTAAATGCTTGAGGTCAATCCCTTCGGTGAGGATGTTCTCTGCAAAGTCGCCCGCATGGAGCGTCAGGCCGGTTCGGCGCATTTCGTCCACGCTCTCCTGCGCCAAAAGGCTGATCTGGCGGTGCCAGTTGCCCGCGTGCGCGTCACCGACGATGCCGTGGTTTTCTTTCACTGTGATACGCTCAACCGGGTGCTTTTTTGTTCCTTTATGTTCACTAATACAAACTGCAGCTACTTTTGACATAGTGCCTCCCATTCTCAATTTTCCATTATTTATCCCCCGATTTGGCTCATACCTCTCCGGCTTTCACTCGGCTGCCCGGATTGCATATGGTGGCTGACCGGTTTCCCGAACATACCCTCGCGCAGTGCGCGTTCAAGGTTTTCACCGTGCAGACCGCGCAGCGGAATCTCCTGTGCCGAGTGCAGGCACGGTTTCAGCCTGCCGTCTGCGGTAACGCGAATACGGTCGCAGTCCGCGCAAAAACGGTGGCTCATCGGGCGAATCAGACCGATTTTCCCCTTCCAGCCGGGCATTCGGTACAATTCCGCAACGCCTTCATTCGGCAGACGCTGCAGTTCCGGCAAGGCGTGCAGCACCGCATCCGCAGAGAGAAACCGCTCACGCGGCCAGTCCGCGCACTCACCGATCGGCATGAGTTCAATAAAGCGCACCTCAAATTCTCCGTCCTGCGCCAGCTGCGCCAGTGCCGGAATCTCGTCCGCGTTTACGCCGCCGAGCAGCACGGCATTCAGCTTTGTACCGCGGAATCCGGCGTGCCGCGCCGCATCCAGACCGGCCAGCGTATCCGCGAGCGAGCCGCCGCGCGTCAGCGACGCGAATTTATCCTTATTTAAGGTATCCAGACTGATATTCAGCCGGTCAACCCCCGCTTGTTTCAGCTCTGCGGCGTACTGCGGCAGGAGCGCGCCGTTGGTCGTCATGGCAAGCTCCCGCACACCATTGATGGCACGCAGACTGCGGCACAAGTCCACGATGCCGCGCCGCACAAGCGGCTCTCCGCCGGTCAGCCGCACCTTGCTGACACCGAGCGAAACCGCCGTCTGCACGATCTCGGTCAGCTCCTCGAACGACAGCATTTCACTGTGCTCCCGCTTGCACACGCCCTCAGCGGGCATACAGTACCGGCACCGAAGGTTGCATCGGTCGGTCACTGACAGCCGCAGATAGCGGATGTTTCTTCCTTGATTATCCAGCATTTTGCTCACTCCGTCAGCGGCATGACGTCCTCTGGGCGGACGTACAGCGTCAGCTTTTCTGTGCCGGAAAGCGTCTCCCAGACCGCCTTATCCAGCTCCCACCGCAGCCTGCCTGCACCTGTCGTCTGCAGCATGACCACGGTCGAAAACGGGTTCTCGACTACACGCTCCACCGTGCACGGAATGGCGTTCTCCGTGCCATCTGTAGTGAAGTAATGCGCACGAATCCCGACATAAGCGATATCCTTCGGCACATGCAGTGCGGTTTTGAGCGTTACGTTCCAGTCCTTGCAAAACAGGGTCCCATCCTGTTTTACCTCGGCGGCAGAGACATTCTTGCAGCCGGAAATCAGTGCAGCCCCCATGGTTGCCGGTGCGCGGAACAGTTCCTTGACCGTCTCCTTCGGGTCGGATTTTCCCTTGTTCAGCACGCACACCGTATCGCACAGGCGGTAGACCTCGTCGCGGTTGTGCGTGACGAACAGCGTACCGCACGAAAGATTTTTCAGGATGTCCGAAAGCTCCAGTTCCACCTGCCATTTCAGGTACGCATCGAGCGCGGAAAACGGCTCATCGAGCAGCACAAGCTCGGGCTGCCCGACCAGAATACGCGCCAGCGCACACCGCTGCTGCTGCCCGCCGGAAAGCTGACTCGGACGGTTGTTCTCCAGTCCTTCGAGTCGGAACGCGTGCAGGACCTCCCGCACCGCCTGTTCGCGCTCGTTTTTCGGACGGGCGTGCGCGCCTGCGCGGATGTTCTGCTCGACCGTCATGTGCGGAAACAGCGCGTACTGCTGAAACAGGCAGCCGACCTTTCGCTTCTGCGGCGGCAGGTCGATTTTCTTTTCGCTGTCGAACAGGACGCGCCCGTTCAACTCAATATGACCCTTATCCGGTCTCACGATGCCCGCGATGCACCCCAGCGTCATACTCTTGCCGCAGCCGGAGGCGCCGAGCAGCGCCATCACTTCCCGCTCGGCAGTGAAATTCACTTTCAGGTGAAAATCACCGAGCGTTTTCTCGATATTAACGATCAGCGCCATGCCTTACGCACTCCTCTCTCCCGCTTTTCGAGCAAATTGACCGCCAGCAGCACCACCGCCGAGATGGCAAGGTTCACCACGACCCACTTGAACGCCAGCGCGTCATCATTCGTGCGCCACAGCTGATAGACCGTCGTCGAAATAGTCGCTGTGCGTCCGGGCGTGTAGCCCGCCACCATGGATGTTGCGCCGTACTCACCGAGCGCACGCGCGAACGCGAGCACCGTTCCCGCAAGGATACCCTGCCTGCAGCAGGGCATGCGCACCCGCCAGAAAATCCAGGTGTTCGAGCGGCCGAGCGTGCGGCCTGCGTCGGCAAGCGTTTCGTCAAAACTCTCGAATGCACCGCGCGCCGTGCGATACATGAGCGGGAAAATGACAACGGTGGTTGCGAAAATCGCCGACCACCAGACCATGGTCAGCTTGAGATTAAAATGCGCGAGCGCCCATGCGCCGACAGTTCTTTTCGGTCCGAGCACGCGCAGCAGCAGATAGCCGACCACCGTAGGCGGCAGCACGAGCGGCAGCGTGAACAGCACATCCAGCACACCTTTGAGCACGCGCGGCAGACGCGCAACATAATAGGCCGCCGCAATCCCCGCGAAGAAGATGATCGCTGTGGAAATAAGTGCGATACGCAGCGAGTTATATAATGGATACCAGTCCATAATCGTCTCCTTTTGTAAATAAAGGCGAGAGATTGCTCCCTCGCCTTTCTATTGTATCAGATTATGCCAACGTGGTAAAGCCTACGCTCTCGAATACCTTGCCTGCTTCATCGGTGGTCAGATAGTCAAGAAACGCCTTCGCCTCGTCTGCGTGCGTGCTGTTCTTGAGCACGGCTGCCGGATAAATGACCTGACCGCACATGTCAGCAGTTGCCTCGTCAACCGTGTCGAGACCTGCCGAGAATGCGTCGGTTGCGTAGATAACGCCGCAGTCCACCGCGCCTTCGCTTACCTGCGTGGTAACTTCCTTTACGTTGGAGCCGTAGGTCAGCACGCCGGAGGAAGCCAGCGCAGCCTCGTCCAGACCGTAGTGCGCGAAGATCTTCTGGGTGTACTGACCGACCGGTACGTCGCTGTTGCCGATGGCAAGCAGCACGTCACCGCTCTTCAGCTTGCCCGCAAGATCGTCAAAGCTCTGCACACCCTTCGGGTTGCCCTCCGGTACAGCCAGCGTTACCTTGTTCTCGAGCAGGTCGATGCGAGTGCCGCCAAGCAGCTCGTCCAGACCGTCCGGGTTCTTGTCGGTGTCATCCTTGAGAGAGCCGTCGAGTGCGTTCATCTGCTTGGGTGCTGCAGAGATGAACACGTCGCAGTCCGCTCCTTCCTTGATCTGGGTGAGCAGGTCGCCGGAGGAGGCAAAGTTGAACGTCAGGGTGACGTTCGGGGCAACCGCCTTGTAGTCCTCTGCAATCTGGTTCAGGGTCTCGGTCATGGAGGCCGCCGCAAAGACGGTCAGCTCTGCGGAATCTGCAGAACCCGTGTCCTCAGCTGCGCTGTCGCTGCTCTGGGATGCACCGCAGCCCGCCAGCATTGCCAATGACAGAGCCGCTGCTGCAAATCTTGCAAAACAGTTCTTTTTCATTGGGCTTTCTCCTCTATTGTATGATTTCTTAATGCAAGACGTTGGAAAAGTGAAGCAATGCTTCCAGCACACCGCCGCCGACCGCAAGCGCCTTATCCGACGCGGTATCGCAGTTTTCACGCTTGCCGCGCGGGTCAACGTCGCCGGATTTCATGCCCGCACGCACAGGTACGCCAGCCTGCAGCAGACCGCGCAGACAGCCGGCGATGGTGGTTTTCATGGGTTTTCCCGCAACGTACGCGATGGTGTCTCCCTCCTCAACCAGATCGCCAATTTCATGGCACGGCTCGAACAAGCCGTCTGCCGGGGCACGCAGAACGCGCTCTGCCGCGTGACCGCCGATCACACCGGGAACGCCCGTATTCGGCAGCGGCGAACCTGTATACAGCACCCGTCCGAGTGTATGCCCGCGCATGGTCTCAACCGCCGCGTGACAGTCTGCGCCGGCCGTAAAGCCCGGACCGACCGCAATGACGATCGGCGCGTCCGTGATGTGCGTACCGAGGTTCTTTTTCGCCAGAATCGCGTCCACCAGGGCATCAGGGTGCAGCTCCTGCACGCAGCTTGCCGCCGGATCGGCCAGCACCGCAATGATGCCCTGTTCGGTTAGTGCTGCCGCTTCGGCTGCAGTATCGGCTCGGCGTGCATGCACGCTCTCAACGACTGTTTCGCCCAATCGAATCGCTTCCGAAAAGCATACTGTACGGCGGATCGACGTTGGCTGCGGCAGATCTGTCAGCACCAGACGAATGCCCGCACGGTACAGCCGCAAGGCAATCCCCGTGGCAATGTCTCCCGCACCGCGTATCACGACTAACATGGCGTTTTCCTCCGTTTATCTTCGTTGTATTTTGCAAACTATAACGATTACCACCGATGATTATAGCGTATCGGTCGAGTGAAGTCAATATTTTTTCTGTGTGGCAGACATGATATAATACTATTATAAAAGCATAGTTGCAGGGCGGGGTGACCTCCCCCGCCGCGTATAACAACATGCAGATAATTTACAACGGCGGGATGAGGTCATCCCGCCCTACGGTAAACATGGTTGTATTAGGTGGATTTATGAAAATATGTGAACAATTACACATGATAAAAGGTGTAACCGCCGTGATCGGCAGCGGCGGAAAAACAACTTTACTGCGTATATTGGCCGAAGAATTATCCGGAACGGTGATTTTGACGACTTCCACACACATTTTGCCGTTTGCGGGCATTCCTCTTCTGGTGACAGATGACATCGACCAGGTCCGCCGCGCACTTGCGCTTCACCGCGTAATCTGCATGGGCACGCCTGCCGCTGAGGGCAAGCTGACCGCGCCGGCACTTCCTTTTTCCGTGCTCGCGGACGCCGCTGACTATGTGATTGTGGAGGCCGACGGCTCCAAGCGGCTGCCGCTCAAGGCACACGCCTCGCATGAGCCGGTCATACCTGAGAATACACGCAAAACCGTGTGCGTCGTGGGCGCATCCGGGTTTGGAAAGCCGGTCGAACAGACCGTACACCGACCGGAACTGTTCTGTGCGCGCACCGGTGCACACATGAGCGGTATTGTCACGCCGGAGCTGGCCGCGCAAGGCATTATTGCAGAACACTCAGCGGATATCGTTGTGCTCAATCAGGTGGAAACGATATCTCCGGCAGCAGCGAAAAGTTTTGCAGATACACTTCAAAACGCCAATATAACGGCTATCTGCACCAGTTTAATGCAGGATAAACGCTGATTTGCATCTTTGCTCTTCACGCTCAACGCTAATAAGAAAGAACCGCACAATGTGCGGTTCTTTCTTATTCCATTCCCACAGGTTTATCGCTGTTAAACTTGGTTTTGATTGCAATATCCGTATAAAGCAGTTCTTTTTCCGGTGCTTTTTTGTTCTGCAGGTAATCAAACAGCAGGAACGGCGGCCGGTAGCCCTGCTCGAATGCCTTCTGATCGAGCACAAAACTCAAGCTATCTGACTGGAGCAGCTTCATATTCATCGGGTTGAGGTCGAATGCAACGACCTTGACCTTGCCCTTTCGGCCTTCTTCTTCTACAGCTGCGCACGCACCGGCCTGTCCGTTGGACGCAACGTAAATGCCGGTCAGGTCAGGATTTGCACGCAATGCGTGCTGCGTAATCTCGTGAGCATAGTCATCCCGGTCGAAACATGGCTGAAATGCTAACAGTTCAATTTCGTTTCCTGTTTCGCCATTAATGGTATCCATAAATCCGTTTAATCGGTTATTATGTGCGGTATTATTCAAGTGTCCCGCCAGCGGAAGCACCTTGCCGCCCTCGGGCAGCATCAACCGAAGCAAGCCTGCGGCGGTCTGTCCGGCGCGGTAGTTGTCCATACCAATGAACGCAAGACGCCTGCTGCCCGGTGCATCCGAGTTGAGTGTGATGACCGGAATGCCCTGTTCGTACAGTTCATCGATGCACTGGCGAATCTCCGGCGAGTTGTTCGGCGCGATAGCCAGTCCCTGCACGCCCTGTGAAACCAGCTCTTCAATGTGTTCGAGTACCATTTCGGTATCCAGACCACGGTTTTCGCGCATGATCAGTTCCACGCCCGAGGCGGCAAGCTCCTCTGCGGCACGCTGCACGCCTGCACGCACGATCTGTATCGTCGGCGTCTCGACGGATTGCAGGATCGCCCCCAGCTTGAACTCCCTGCGGGATTTGACCAGCGCCTGTCCGATCAGGTTGGGCTTATACCCTAATTCTGCTGCAATTTTATGGATTTTCGCTGCTACTTCTGGGTTTACGCGCCCTCGATTGTGCAGCGCACGGTCTACCGTACCGCGGGATACACCTGCCAGCTCCGCGATCTGCTGTGCGGTTACAGCCATGTTTTTTCCTCCTTATTCTATGATAGAAAGCACCGTAGCTTTCATTGTGCGGTGTTTCCTCACCACATTCTTTTTTCTTTATTTACAGTATAGCACAATGCACGCATCTTGCAACTATTTTTTGCGTGTATCCCTGTTTAAATTTACGCGTTTCCGCTTTTGTACGGCTTATTTACAAACAAATCGTCTATTTTTCGTGCAGTTTCACCAACATAATGCACACCTTTGCACGCATACTCACGAAAATAAATGTCTTTTCGCACAAAAAACCATCCGTGTTTTTGTTGCGTTCACCGAATCATTCAGAATATCATTCTTAAGACTTGAAACGCGCAGGATATCGTGATAACCTATAGACAACGAAATAAATCCCCTGAAAACGCAGTGAACATCACCCATGATTCAAGTGCATTTTCGACGGGGAATTATTTTTCAAAAAGTGCGTTCACGAGAACGCCACAGACTATATCTTACTTATAGGGGGTAACACAATGTCATTCTTCTCCTCACTCGCCTGGACAGGCATCTCCTTCCTGCTGTTCACGGTGCTTGTTGCGGTCATTTCCGCTTGGAAAACCCGCGATGAGCAGCTCGACACAGCTGAGGGCTACTTCCTCGCCGGTCGCGGATTGCCCGGTGTGGTAATCGCCGGTTCTCTGCTGCTGACCAACCTCTCCGCCGAGCAGCTCGTCGGTCTGAACGGTCAAAGCTGGAAAACCAATATGGGCCCGATCGCATGGGAGGTCGGCTCGATGTTTACGCTGCTGGTTCTGGCGTATTACTTCCTGCCAAAATACCTCAAAATGGGCGCCATGACTATTCCTTCTCTGATGGAAGCACGCTACGGCAAGGGCACCAAAACGATGTTCTCGCTCGTAATCGTCATCATGTACTCCATCCTCAACCTGCCGGTCATCCTGTACTCCGGTGCAGTCGTATTTGAGCAGATCTTCGACATTTCCGGCATCCTCGGCACCAGCAAGTTCATGGCTGTTGCCATCCTGTGCATCATTATCGGCATCATCGGCGGCTGCTACGCGATTTTCGGCGGCCTGAAAGCAGTTGCAGTATCTGATACCATCAACGGCGTCGGTCTGATTATCGGCGGTCTGATGATCCCCTTCCTCGGCTTCGCGGCACTGTCTGCAGCAACTGGCGGTCATGGCATTTTCGACGGCATCAAGTACATGGTAGAGGCAGATCCGGCCAAAATGAACGCAATCAACGCATGGAATGCACCGGAACCGGAAGTTCCGTGGCCGCTGATCATCACCGGTATGTTCTTCAACAACCTGTACTGGTGGTGCACCAACCAGTCCTTCGTACAGCGTTCCCTCGCAGCAAAGAGCTTGAAGGAAGGTCAGAAGGGCGCTATCTTCTGCGGCTTCCTCAAGTGCCTCGGCCCTCTGTACCTCGTTATTCCGGGCGTTATCGCATTCTACCTGCCGTCCATTCAGGACAAGCTGACCGCTGCCGGTTCCTCTGCAATCGACTTTGCTTATCCGGCACTGATCGCTGAGATCGTTCCGAAGCCGGTCATGGGCTTTTTCGCCGCGGTCATGTTCGGTGCGATCCTCTCCTCGTTCAACTCCGTGCTGAACTCCGCGTCCACCATGTTCACCCTTGACCTGTACCGTTCGTCCATCAACCCGCAGGCTTCTGACACCAAGTGCGTCAAGGTCGGCAAGATCTACGGCACCATCGCAGGCTGTGTAGCAATCGTCATCTCTCCGTTCGTTATGTACGCCGGCGGCATTACCACCTTCCTGAACTCTATGAGCCAGTTCGTATCCCTGCCGGTACTGTGCACCATCCTCGGCATCTTCATGTTCAAGCGCATCCCGAAGTATATGCCGAAGGTAATCACCGTGTTCCACGTTGTATGCTACGGCGCCTTCCTGCTGATCAAGCCGTGCTATCCCGGTTCGTCCAACCCGATCCACTATCTGTACGCAATGGCTGTTCTGTTCCCGATCGAGCTGCTCATCATGTGGTACCTGAACAAGTATCGTCCGGGTGAGGAATATGAGATTCACGACGTCGGCGCAGTTGATCTGACCCCGTGGAAGTACCGTCATGTAGTTTCCATCGTTGGTCTGATTATCGCTGTTGCGATCTATATCCTGTTCTCTCCTCTCGGCATCGCAGCTTAATTTGTCCCTTGTTGCACTCTTTGTGCATTGATCCCTCGCTTTCCGGCGGTGAATTATCCTCACCGCCGGAAAGCAAAATTTTTTTACGAAATTTGAAATTTCCTCTTGCGTTCTCGTGAACGCGGATGTATAATCACCTTGACCTCAGAAATGAGCAGTGCACGCAAAACTTCGAGCAAGCCGCGTGCAGCAAAACAAACCATAAATAACGCAGGCAACTGCACAACACGAATTTATCACTTTTTAGGAGGAATTCATCATGGAAAATCTGAACATTGCACTGATCGGCTGCGGCATGATCGGCCGTGAGCACATCGAGCGTATCCAGAACCG
>ENA-UPXC01005160-UPXC01005160.1-human-gut-metagenome-genome-assembly--contig:-NODE-5160-length-11047-cov-3.706108_pt1 | contig 11047 bp, 10 predicted proteins | sample MGYA00250047_ERZ773371 | MGnify/ENA primary metagenome ERZ773371 (study PRJEB29103, sample SAMN06111975) | human gut metagenome | biome: human gut; feature: ankylosing spondylitis patient; material... | reverse complement strand
ATTCCAGTCCACCGGACAGCCTCTTCCCTGGTCCTCCACCTGGATGGACTTGTCCAAAAAGCGGGTGACGGTGATCAGGCTGCCGTGGCCCTCCCGGGCCTCGTCGATGGCGTTGGACATGATTTCAAAAACGGCGTGCTCGCACCCCTCTAGCCCGTCCGAGCCGAAAATAACACCGGGCCGCTTCCGTACCCGGTCGGCCCCTTTCAGGGCGGAAATGGATTCGTTGCCGTAGCTTGCTTTTTTCTGAGCCATACCTTTTTCGTCCTCACAATAAAAAAATCCACAATGTAACAGCATAATGATACTCCATTCCCCCGGAAAAAGTCAAGGAATGGGAGTCACGCTGTGTTTCTCGTATAAAATTCTCCATTCCACCCAAACTGTATTCCAAAAGGGGGAAGATTCATGGGCTGTTTTGAAGTGTTGGAATCGGGCGAGGGAATTCAGGAAGAAATTGCCCATCGGCTCCAGGACGCCGGCGCCCTAGCCTGCGGCTGGTCCAGCCCCGGCCGCCCTGCCCTGCTCATTATCTCCCCCCGGGTAGCTGCCCAAACGCCCCGCCTGGAGCTGGGGTGCCGCACGGTACTGCTGCCCGGGGACGCCCCGGCCCAGCACTGGCAGCTCCAGGCGGCCAGCGCCGTCAGCTACGGCCCCGGCCCCCGGGATACCCTCACCCTCTCCAGCCGGGAGGGAAACCGGCTGTGGCTGGCCCTCCAGCGGGAGGTGGTTACCGTACAGGGCCAGGTGGTGGAGCGGCAGGAATTTCCCTTCCAATCGGCCCCGGCCCAATCCACCCAGGCCGCCCTGGCGGTGGCAGGGGCTCTGCTGCTGCTTGGGGTCCGCCCGGAACACTTGAGTTAGCCTTTGCTATTTCCTACTTGACAAGCAGGGATTTATGGACTACAATCAAGATACCCCCCCACCCCAGGGGGGTGTCATCCATAAGAAAGCGGGTGAACCCTTTGAAACAGACCTTTCAGGTGACCGGTATGACCTGCTCAGCATGTTCTGCCCACGTAGAAAAGGCAGTCAACAAGCTGGAGGCAGTCTCCAAGGCCGAGGTCAGCCTGATGACCAACTCCATGTCGGTGGAGTATAACGCCGACGTTATCAGCCCCCAGGACATCATCCACGCCGTGGAGCAGGCGGGCTACGGGGCCTCCCTTCCCCAGAAGGACAAAGCCGCCCCCCTTCCTGACCCCAACAGCCAGCTGGCCCAGGAGCTGGGTGCCATGAAGCGGCGCCTCATCTGGTCCTTTGTCTTTCTCATCCCCCTCTTTTACATCTCCATGGGCCACATGCTGGGCGCTCCCCTCCCCTCTTTCCTGGTGGGAATGGAAAACGCCCTAGCCTTTGGCCTCACCCAGCTGCTGCTCACCCTGCCCATTCTCTACATCAACGACACCTATTACAAGGTGGGCTTTAAAACCCTGTGGCATCGGGCCCCCAATATGGACTCCCTCATCGCCGTGGGCTCAGCGGCAGCGGTGATTTACGGCATCTTTGCCATCTACCAGATTGGCTATGGCCTGGGCCACGGCGATATGGAGCTGGTGGCGCGCTACCACATGGACCTGTACTTTGAGTCTGCCGGCATGATCCTCACCCTCATCACCCTGGGCAAGTTTTTGGAGAAGCGCTCCAAGGGCAAGACCTCCCAGGCCATCAACCGCCTGATGGATCTAGCCCCCAAAACCGCCCACGTCCTCCGGGACGGCGCAGAGGTGGAAATCCCCGTGGAGGAGGTCCGGGTGGGCGACCACATCGTGGTCCGGCCCGGCCAGTCCATCCCGGTGGACGGCGTGGTGGTAGAGGGCAGCTCCGCCGTGGACGAGTCCGCCCTCACCGGTGAGTCCCTCCCTGTGGACAAGGGACCGGGGGACAAGGTGGCTGCCGCCTCCATGAACCGCTCCGGCTCCTTCACCTTTGAGGCCCTGCGGGTGGGCGAGGACACCACTCTGGCCCAGATGATCCGCCTGGTGGAGGAGGCCGCCGCCTCCAAGGCCCCCATCGCCAAGCTGGCCGACAAAGTTGCCGGGGTATTCGTCCCAGTCGTCATGGCCATTGCCACCATCACCGCCCTGGTATGGTTCTTTGTCAGCGGCTATGACGTGACAAAGGCCCTCACCGCTGGGGTGGCCGTGTTGGTCATCTCCTGCCCCTGTGCCCTGGGCCTAGCCACCCCTGTGGCCATCATGGTGGGCACAGGCAAGGGAGCGGAAAACGGCATTCTCATTAAATCTGCTGAAGCTCTGGAGACCCTGCACAGCATCGACACGGTGGTGCTGGACAAGACGGGCACCCTCACCCAGGGCAAGCCGGTGGTCACCGATATCCTCCCCGGTTCCGATATGGATGAGGAGGGCCTGCTTCTCCTGGCCGCCTGTCTGGAGGGCCCCTCGGAGCATCCCCTGGCCTCCGCCATTGTGGAGGAGGCCGGCCACCGCGGATTATCCACCGCCGCTGTCACGAACTTTACCGCCATCCACGGCCGTGGCGTACGGGCCACGTTAAAGAACCGCACCTTCCTGGCCGGTAATCAGGCCATGATGGAGGAGGCCGAAATCTCTCTGAGTGACTTCCCCCAGAAAGTAGAGGAGCTGGCTGCCCAGGGCAAGACCCCTCTCTACTTTGCTGATGAAAAGCAGGTGCTGGGCGTCATCGCCGTAGCCGACACTCCCAAGCCCACCAGCGCCCAGGCGGTGTCCGCCTTCCGCCAGCTGGGCCTGGACGTGGTCATGCTCACCGGCGACAACCAGCGCACCGCCGATGCCATCGGCAAGGAGCTGGGCGTCACTCAGGTGATGGCCCAGGTACTCCCCCAGGACAAGGAGGCCAAGGTACGCCAGCTCCAAGAGGCAGGCAAGAAGGTGGCCATGGTGGGCGACGGCATCAACGACGCTCCTGCCCTGGCCCGAGCCGATGTGGGCCTGGCTATCGGAGCGGGCACCGATGTGGCCATTGAGAGCGCGGACATCGTGCTGATGAAGTCCGATCTGCTGGACGCCGCTGCCGCCGTGGAGCTCAGCCGGGCCACCATCCGCAACATCAAGGAAAACCTGTTTTGGGCCTTCTTCTACAACAGCTTGGGCATTCCCCTGGCCGCCGGTGTGTTCTACCACTGGACCCATTGGCAACTCAACCCCATGTTTGCCGCTGCCGCCATGAGCCTCAGCTCCTTCTGCGTGGTATCCAACGCCCTGCGGCTGCGCTTTTTCAAAAGTAAATTCCGTCCCGCTCCCTGCGCCGGAGCCTGTCCTCTGGAGCAGCCGGAGCCCGACGAGTCCAACCAAATTAACGAGAAAAAAGGAGACGAACAAACCATGGAAAAGAAGATTCAGATCGAAGGCATGATGTGTCAGCACTGTGTGGCCCACGTGGAGAAGGCCCTCACCGCCCTGGGCGGGGTCAGCGCCGCCCAGGCCGACCTGGAGGGCAAGTGTGCCACCGTCACCCTGTCCGCCCAGGTCTCTGACGAGGAGCTCAAGGAGGCGGTCACCGACGACGGCTACGAGGTGGTGGGCATCCAGTGAAAGCCGACCACGACCAGGTCACCCGGTTGCTGAAGACAGCCCGGGGACAGATCGACGGCATTTTGAAGATGGTAGAGGAGGACCGCTACTGCCTGGACGTATCCAACCAGCTCATGGCCACCCAGTCCATTCTGAAAAAGGCCAACCGCATGGTGCTCAAGGCCCACATGAACAGCTGCGTGCGCCAGGCGGTTGCCTCCGGCGACCCGGAGGAAAAGCTCAACGAACTGGCTGTGCTGCTGGATAAGCTGGCCGACTGAGAGAAAAACGGAAGGTCTGTAAAGCTATCTTAAGCTTCCTACACCTTTCTTGCTCTCCCGGCCTGACTTATGGTATCTTGGGTTTGCGGACAGGGGCGGATTTCCCCTCTACCTCACCCACCGTCCCGCCGATTTATCTTGCTTTTCTTCCTCTCTAACGTACAGCGCGCGCCTTGCAGAACAAGGCGCGCGCTGTGCTGTTTTTATTTATAAAATCAACCGGCGGCAAGCACTTTCAGGGCCGCCACCAGCGCCTGCTGCTCCTCTGGGCCGTCGCAGCAGATTTCGATGGGAGTATCCCGTTTGATCCCGGCCGCCATCACGCTGAGGATACTCTTTCCATTGACGCTCTTCTCCCCCACTTTGATGATCACCTTGCAGGGGTAGTTGGCTACCGCGCTGACAAATTCCTGAGCGGGCCGCATATGAAGTCCACTTTCATGTAACACGGTGGTTTTTGCACATACCATATGTCCGTCTCTCTCCTTACTGACCCGATTTACTCACAGCCACTGCATCCGGTTCGTCCTTTTTCTTCTTCAATACAGCCAGCAGCACCATTCCCACCAGAGACCCTACCGCCAAGGCCACCAGATATCCCCCGGGATTAATCATCACCGGGCACAGGAAGATCCCCCCGTGGGGTGCCGGCAGGGCACAGCCGAACAGCATAGACAGTCCGCCGGATACGGCAGAGCCCACAATACAGGCCGGCAGCACCCGCAGCGGATCTCCCGCCGCAAAGGGCACCGCTCCTTCTGTGATAAAACACAGCCCTAGAATGTAATTGACGGTTCCTGACTTGCATTCCTCCTGGGTAAAGCGGCTTTTAAAAAAGGTAGTGGCCAGGGCAATGGACAGCGGGGGCACCATTCCGCCGATCATCACCGCCGCCATCACATCGGACCGCTGCCCGCTGGCCAGAGCTGCCAGAGTGGATGTGCCAAACAGGTAGGCCGCCTTATTAAAGGGTCCGCCCATATCAATGGCCATCATAGCTGCCAGAAGCGCCCCCAGCGCCACACGGCTCTCCGGACCCAGAGTCTGGAGCGTCCCATACAGCGCCTCATTCAGCGCCCCCACAAAGGGATTGATCAGGCACATGAACAGACCCACCATTAGAAGTCCGGCCACCGGGTAGAGCAAAATGGGCTTGACCCCCTCCATCGTCCGGGGCAGCCGGTCCAGCAGCTTTTTCAGTCCCAACATCAAGTAGCCGCCGGCAAATCCGGCGATCATAGCCCCCAAGAAGCCTGCTGCCACACCAGACCCCTCCGGGGCGGCGAAGGTGGAGCCCGAGGCCGCCAGTGCGCCTCCCACAAAGCCCACCATCAGGCCGGGCCGGTCGGCAATGGACACCGCAGTAAATCCGGCCAGGATGGGCAGCATAAAGTTCAGTGCCGCTTGTCCCAAGGCCCTCAGCCAGGCGGATACCGGGGTATTGGAACCAAAATCAGCATAGCCCAGCGACAGGTCATCCAGCAAAAAGGCCAGGGCAATGAGAATTCCTCCGCCGATGACAAAGGGCAGCATATGACTGACTCCGTTCATCAGCTGGCGGTAGGCCCGCACACCTGCCCGTTCGATGCGTACCACCTCCCGGGGCAGGTCGATGCCACCGTATACCGGGGCGTCCCCTGACGCGGCCCGCTGTATCAGCTCCTCGGCCCTGTAGATTCCCTCGTTCACCGACACCCGCAGCACCTTGATGCCCTGGAATCGGCTCATATCCACCTCCCGGCCGGCAGCGATGACCACCGCGGTACACTGCCGGATCTCCTGAGAGGTCAGCTTATTTTTTGTTCCGCCCGCTCCCTGGGTCTCCACTTTCACCGAGATTCCCAGGCGCTGCCCCGCCCGTTCCAGGGCATCGGCCGCCATATAGGTGTGGGCGATGCCCGTAGGGCAGGCAGTCACCGCCAGTACCTTGGGCGTGGGAGCCTCCTGCCACCGGCAATCCAGCTGAGGCAGGCGCTGCTCAAACTCATCCACAATCTCCAGAAATTCCTCCGGTGTAACTGCCTGACGCAGCTGCTCCAGAAATTCCGGTTCCAACAGCAGGGTAGTCAGCCGGGCCAACACCGCCATGTGCAGCTCCGCGTCGGCAGGGGCTGCGATCATAAAAAAGACATCGGACGGCACCCCGTCCAGGGCTCCGCAGTCGATCCCCTCCCGCAGAGTGACCACCGCCAGGCTGGGATAGCGTACCGCCGCAGACTTGGCGTGGGGCACCGCCACACCGGCCTCCACCGCCGTTCCTCCCTGGGCCTCCCGGGCCATCATGTCCCGGCGAAAGGCGTCCAGATCCAGGATCGCATCTCCATAGCCCTCCAGCTCCACCAGCCGCTCCAACACGGCCTGCTTGTCCCGGAAGGGGAGATTCAATTCGATGCGCTGTGGACTGAGCAGATCAGCAACTCCCATGGCCAGCGCTCCTTTCCCGGCTCCGGTCTTCGCTCAGCCGGAGTCGCTCTTATGGTACTATACCATGTCCTCTGCCCCAATTCAAACCTTTTCCCCTATATTTTTCCACTCAAAGGGCTGGAACGGTCGGTTTTGCTTTTTCTATCCGGATGTGCTATGATGGTCCGGACAACGATTTGGAAGAAATGAGGTCATTTCAGCCATGGAAAAGCTCTATGAAGCCCAGCCCTATCTCACCCATTTTTCCGCCACGGTGGAATCCTGTACCCAGGGTAAAAAGGGATGGGATATTCTCTTAAACCAGACCGCCTTTTATCCCGAGGGCGGCGGACAGCCCTACGACACCGGCACTCTGGGAGGGGTATCGGTCCTGGAGGTCCACCAGCGGGAGGGACGGGTCGTCCATACCTGCGCCGCCCCTCTGGAGGCGGGCAGCCAGGTGGAGGGGCAGATCGACTGGCCCCGCCGCTTTGATCTGATGCAGCACCACTCGGGAGAACACATCGTCTCCGGCATCGCCCATAGCCTCTACGGCTGTGACAATGTGGGCTTCCACATGGGCAGCGACGTCATCACCATCGACCTGAATGTGGAGCTCACCCCGGACCAGGTGGCCCAGCTGGAGGCACGGGCCAACCAGTACATCTGGGAGGACCACCCCATCGCCGTCACCTATCCTACTTCAGAGGAGCTGGAACATCTGGAATACCGCAGCAAAAAGGCCCTCACCGGCCAGGTGCGTATCGTCTCCTTCCCTGGGGCGGACACCTGCGCCTGCTGCGGCACCCATGTTTCCTCCTCGGGACAGGTGGGACTAGTGAAGCTGCTCTCCTGCCAGAAGTTCCGGGATGGAGTACGCATCGAGCTGGTGTGCGGCAAGCGGGCTCTGGACTACCTGTCCCAGGTCTGGGAGCAGAACCACCAGATCTCCAATCTGCTCTCCGCTAAGACCATGCATACCAGTGGGGCAGTTCGCCGCCTGCTGGAAGAAAACGCCGCCCTCAAGTCCCGCATTCTCACCATGGAGGAGCAGCAGTTTGCCGCTCTGGCCCAGCGGTATGCCGGGCAGGGGGACGTGGTGGTCTTTGATTCCGGCTTGTCCCCTGACAGCCTGCGCCGCCTGTGCGGCGCGGTACAGGCCGCCTGCGGCGGGCTCTGTGCCTGCTTCTCCGGAGAGGACGGCTCGGGCTACCAATATGCAGTAGGCCAGCCCGGCGGGGACCTGCGTCCCCTGGCCAAAGCCCTCAACCAGGCCCTCCAGGGCCGGGGCGGCGGTAAGCCTGATTTTATCCAAGGTACCGTCTCTGCCTCCCAGGACCAGATCCAGGCCTTCTTCCAGGAACATAAGTAAGGAGTATCTATGGACTATTCTTCCTATCAACTGCTTTGGTTTTTCCTGGTCTACGCCTTCTTGGGCTGGCTGGGTGAGACCGCACTGGCCGCTGCAAAAAAGCGACGGCTGCTCAACCGCGGCTTCCTCAGTGCCCCCTTCTCCCCGGTCTACGGCTTGGCGGGCGTGCTGTTTGCCCTCTTCCTACCTGAGCTGCGGGAGGATATCTTCTTCCTGTTTCTGTTTGGTATGATCCTGGCCACCGCTCTGGAGCTGGCCACCGGCGTGCTGCTGGAGCGGATCTTCCGTCAGAAGTGGTGGGACTACTCCGACGAGCGCTGGAACTTTCAGGGCCACATCTGTCTGAAATACTCCCTGGTCTGGGGCGTTCTGGCCGTAGTATGTATCTTCTTTGCCAACCCGCTGCTGGTTCGACTTATTGACCTGATTCCCCGCCCGGTGGGCAATCTTCTGCTCTGGATCCTGCTGATCCTGCTGGCGGTGGATTTTCTGGGGTCTTGGGCCGCATTGGTCCAACTCAATGGTGAACTGAAAGAGCCCTCCGAGATCTCCCGGCGCTGGAAGCGGATCTCCACCGCCCTGGACAATGCGGTCACCCGCTCCATCCAGCGCCGTATGGCCCGGGCCTACCCCAGCCTGGATAAGGAGCGCATCCGTACCCAGCGCAAAGCTGCCCCGGTCCGGGACAGCAAGGTGTTTGCCGCCGGATGCAGCTTCTATAAGCTGGCCTGTCTTTTCTTTATTGGTGCCTTTTTGGGTGACATCATTGAGACCATCTTCTGCCGGGCCACCGCCGGTGTGTGGATGAGCCGGAGCAGCGTGGTCTACGGCCCCTTCTCCATCGTGTGGGGCCTGGGCGCGGTTCTGCTGACCGCGGTGCTCTACCGCTACCGGGACCGCAGCGACAGCTTTGTCTTTCTGTTCGGCACCGTACTGGGCGGAGCCTACGAGTATGTCTGCTCTGTCTTTACCGAACTGGTCTTCGGCACGGTCTTCTGGGATTACAGCCATCTGCCTTTCAATCTGGGCGGCCGCATCAATCTTCTGTTCTGCTTCTTCTGGGGCATTGCGGCGGTGGTGTGGCTCAAGCTGTGTTATCCCCGTCTGTCCGGCCTGATCGAGCGTCTTCCGGTCCGCATTGGCAAGCGTCTCACCTGGATCATGATCGTGTTCATGGTCATCAATATTTTGGTCTCCGCCCTGGCCTTGGGGCGGTACACCCAGCGTCACACCATGCCCGACTCTCCTCCTACGGCCCTGAGCCAGCTTTTGGACCAGCGGTTCCCGGACGAGCGCATGGAGCGCATCTATCCCAACGCCAAGTTGGTAGATTGATCTACGGCCCCTTCGGGGGCCGTTTTTTTATGAAAAACATACCCGCACCGCCCAGGCTGCCGCCAGAAACCCGGTCAAATCGGCACACAGGGCAGCAGGCACCGCATAGCGGGTGCGTGTGATTCCCACCGCACCAAAATAGACGGCAATAGTATAGAACGTGGTCTCGGTGGAACCCAGCATCACCGCCGCCGTCCGTCCCAGCTGAGAGTCTGGGCCGTAGGTCTGTATGAGCTCCGCCCCCACCCCCAGAGCCGCCGAGCCGCTGATGGGCCGCACCAGCATCAGGGGCAGCAGCTGGGCGGGCAATCCCACCCGGTCCAGCAGGGGGCCCAGTGCCCCGGCAGCCAGCTCCAGCGCCCCGGAGGCCCGCAGCATAGCCACCGCCGTCATCAGGCCCACCAGGGCGGGAAAAATCCGCAGCAGGACCTCCAGTCCCCCGCCGGCTCCCTGGACCAGTGCATCATACACATCCACGCCACGGCCCAGGCCATATAGGGCCACTCCAGCGATGGTCAGGGGAACCACCATAGTAAACAGCAGCTCCATGTTTAATCCCTCCACACCTTGCAAAGCAGTTTACATACTAAGATCCCCACCCCCACCGACAAGCTGGAGGCCAACCATACTGCGGGCAAAATATCAAAAGGAGCCTGACTGCCCGCCGCAGCTCGAACCGTGGCCACTGTGGTGGGGATGAGCTGAATAGAGGCCGTGTTGCACACCACCAGCATACACAGCTCATCGCTGGCCCGGCCCGGGCTGCCCCGACTCATACGCTGAGCTGCCTGAATACCCAGCGGCGTGGCCGCATTGCCCAGCCCCAGCAGATTTGCCGACACATTGGCGCAGATACAATCCATTGTCTCCCGGTCCCGGGCCGCTTTTGGGAAGAGCAGACGCAGCACCGGACTTAGAATTCGTGACAACCCGTCGGCTAACCCGGAGCGGCGCATCACCTCCATGACCCCCATCCACAGGCACAGCATCCCTGCAATGGCCAGGCACAGCTCCACCGCTGACCCTGCCCCTTCCACCGCCGCTGCAGCTACCTGCTCTCCCCGGCCTGTGGCCAGCCCACACAAAACCGACAGCACTGCCATTGCTGTCCATATCACTGCCATTGTCATCTTGTCCCCTCCCTACCTCACATCTATACTGGTCTTGATGGAAAATAATTCCACCCCCTCTTCTCGACATTTTCCTTAAGTTATTGCAATTTTTCTTCATCTACGTAAATTTTTATTCTATTTTTTCAATATTTTCACATTTATGGTTGACAGGATAATTCTTTGTAGTATAATTATCGTGTTGTTTTTAGTCCGCTTTTACATCTTTCGTGCCATAACGACCATCGTATTTCGACACACCGGTCTATTAGGAAAGGAATGGTTAACTTGAAATCTACCGGCATTGTACGCAAAGTAGACGAACTGGGCCGTATTGTTCTGCCCATTGAGCTGCGCCGCACTCTGGACATTGCTGAAAAGGACTCCTTGGAAATCTACATGGATGGTCCCTCCATTGTTCTGAAAAAGTACCAGCCCGCCTGTATCTTTTGTGATGACGCGAAAGATGTGATTGTATTCCACGGAAAAAATATTTGTCCCAAGTGCATCCGTGCTCTTCAGGATGCCATGGACAAAGAGTAATTTATATCTATGCTCCGGCCTACGGTCGGAGTATTATTTTATGCAGCCGGCCTTTCCATTCCAACATACAATGCCTTCTGCTCTTATATGCAAAAAGGCCCCCAGGCGCTGCTCTATCGTAGCCTCAGACTGGTGATCTCATAGTATGGATCCAATTCCGCCCAGGATTGCTCCCAAGACCAATACGACCAGAGTAACTCCACAGAACAAATATTTTGCCATAGGATAAAACCAACTTCCCAGAGGCTTCTCACGGGCCAGATTGACCTGCTCCAGCACATAATCCTTCTTACATGCCCAGAAGAACATCACCGCAGCCAGCAGCGCACCGATGGGGCAGATGTAGGTGGAGCATACGTCCATCCAATCCGAAACGATCGGGGCAATCACAATGCCAACCACAATGCCGATCCCGCCAATGATGCAGGCCGCCGCTGTACGGGACAGATGGAACAGCTCCTGCAAGGTCGCGGTAGGTGCCTCAAAGAG
>ENA-UPXC01005156-UPXC01005156.1-human-gut-metagenome-genome-assembly--contig:-NODE-5156-length-11055-cov-7.835945_pt1 | contig 11055 bp, 9 predicted proteins | sample MGYA00250047_ERZ773371 | MGnify/ENA primary metagenome ERZ773371 (study PRJEB29103, sample SAMN06111975) | human gut metagenome | biome: human gut; feature: ankylosing spondylitis patient; material... | reverse complement strand
ATGAGCAATCATTACCACTGTCTTTTTCTCTTTTAACAGATTGGCGATGGCCTGCTTTACGGCAAGCTCATTTTCAATGTCAAGAGATGCTGTTGCTTCATCCAAAAGCAGGATGGGGCTATTTTTCAGGATAGCGCGGGCTATTGAAATTCGCCGACTGGACGAAATGCAGGCGCAGGGCCGCAGCATTTTCGACACCGACCTTGCCGTGGCATATTATGCCCGCGTTTCGACCGACAAAGACGAGCAGATCAACAGTCTGAGCAACCAGAAACGCTATTTTGAGGACTGCATTGCCGAAAATCCGCACTGGACGTTCGCCGGCGGCTATGTCGATGAGGGCATCAGCGGCACGTCGGTCGAGGGGCGCGAGCAGTTCCTCAAAATGATCGAGGATGCCAAACGCGGAACGTTTGATCTCATTATCACCAAGGAGATCAGCCGTTTCGCCCGAAACACGCTTGACAGTCTGCGCTACACGCGCGAGCTGCTGCGGTTCGGCGTGGGCGTGTACTTCCAGAACGACAACATCAACACCTTCGACAAGGACGCCGAACTGCGGCTCACCATCATGTCCTCGATTGCACAGGATGAGGTGCGTAAGCTGTCCGAACGCACACGCTTCGGATTCAAGCGGGCGCAGGAGAACAGCGTTCTGCTCGGACAGAACAACCTGTTCGGCTACAACAAGACAGATGGACGGCTGGAAATCATTGAGCCGGAAGCCGCCATCGTCCGTGAGGTATTCGAGCGCTACGCCGCCGGAGAACTCGGTCTGCGGGCGATCGCCAACGATCTGGACCGCCGCGGCATACGCGGACGGCAGGGCCGTCCGTTCCATTATTCCACCCTGTACGGCATGATCCGCAACCCGAAATACAAGGGCTGCTATGCCGGACGGCGGTACGCCTCCCGTGATTACCGCGACAAGCGCAGCTACCGCCTGAGTGGGGACAAGTGGCTCGTACACGAGGATGACCGCATCCCCGCCATCGTGCCCGAAGCACTGTGGGAGCAGGCCAACCGGCGGCTGTAACTCTCCTACGGTTTACAGCCACGAGCTGGACCGCATTCTCACGCGTGTCTTTGCGCTGGTGACCGAGGAACAGTCCGCCGCCGTGCAGGAATACATCGACACGCTCCGTGCCTTTGCCGCCCGGCAGGACAGCGGCCTCGCCCTCGCCCAAGTCGAGCAGGAGATGGCGGCACTCGGAAAGCGCAAGGACAAGCTGCTCGATCTGGTGCTTGCGGGAGCGCTCTCAAATGAGGAGTTCAAGCAGCGCAACGAAGTCTGCAACGAGCAGCTTGCCGCACTCGAGGAGCGGCGCAGCTCCCTGCAGAACACAGAGCAAACCCTTGCGGAACGCATCCGGCGTGTGGAAAATCTGCGCCGCACGATCGAGGAACAGTGGCAGGCGAACTGCGGCTTTTCGCGTGAAATGTCCAAGGCGCTGGTGAACCGCATCGTTGTGGATGCAGACGAGAACAAGACCTGTATTTCTCTGGATGTTTTCCTCACCGCCGGCCGAGAGTCCTGCACGGATCCGGTGCTTCCCGCCGCATCACAAGCCTCGGATGCACCGCTGAAAATGACCTTTCCGCGTCCACGCTCCGGTCATCAGGGCGGGTATGAGGTGACGTACTGTGTACGGTGGCATCTGGATTGAATCCTATGAAAAAAGCGCTGTTTTCCAAAGAAAACAGCGCTCCTGTCTGTCGTTTTTGCGTTGATTACGCCTGCTTCACCGAATCCCCCTGCACCAGCTCGGTGGGAACCAGAAAGCGCAGCGGATCGTATTCCTCTCCGCAGACAAACGAAATCAGCTTGCGGATGCTCAGCTCTGCCTGCTGACGGCAGTGCACATCAATCGAAGTCAGGGACGGCAGTGCTATTTTTCCAAGGGGATTATTATCCACGCCAACCAGCGAAACCTCGCCGGGCACCGAAACCCCGCGCAGGAACAGCGCCTTTGCCGCACCGACGCCCAGATAGTCGTTCGCACAGAAGAACGCATCCGGCAACTCGTCCACCTGATCTAGTGCACGGTCAATCGTCCGCGGAATATCCGCGTCATCCGCTCTGGGTGTCAGCAGCAGGTGCTGCGGATCACACGGCAGACCGAACCGCCGCAAGGCGCTGCAGAAGCCGTCATACCGTTCTCCGAATGCCGTGGAATACATCGGATCACCGATAAAACCCATTTTGCGGCAGCCGCAGGTATACAAATGCTGCACCGCCTGATAGGCCGCCTCTGTGTTGTCCTCAATATAGGTGCACACACGCAAGCTATGATAGCGTGTTCCCACCGCTACGACCGGCAGCCCGCACGATACGATATTGGCCGCCAGCGTTTCTTCCATGTCACCGAGGATCAAAACACCGCTGATCTCGCTTTCCGTCAGCCACCGACGCAGTGCCTGCGAATCGCGATCCCAGTATTCGTTATCAAAAACCATCATTTGATAGCCGTGCTCATACGCCATCCCCAGAAACAGCTTCTGGAACGCCATATAGAAGTAGGAATCCTTCAGATGTGCGCCGGTCGAGATCAGCCCCAGCTTTTGGGACGGTGTGCGGTGACTTTTATGTGCATAATACCCCAGCTCTGCCGCAATGCCGCAAATCCTTGCGCGCGTATCATGATTGACGTTTGGCATATCCCGCAGTGCCAGCGATACGGTATTGATGGAAACCCCTGCCCGCTCCGCGATTTGTTTGAGTGTAACCTTTGCTATGACGCATTCCCCATTTGTTTGAAAAAGTAAAACCGTTATCAGGTCACTTTCATATTAAAGTATTGTGCCGCTGATGTCAAGGGGCATCCAAACCGCAGACGGATCCTGCCGCCGTGGATACGGATCTGCGGTTCCCGCGTGTTGTTTATCGGTACTGCGACCGGATTTCTGCGCAGCTACCGATTACTATTGCACTTTTATCATATTATGCATCGGTAAATCTTATATTAAAGTATTAGGAAAATATACGAATTAGCCAAAGTTTTTTAATATTAAATCTTAATTTTCTGCATAAAAGTTTGCTTTTTACCGTTCTTCTGCTGAATCGTGCCCTTAATCGGAGTTGTTTCGTATGAAAACTCGCCATTTTTCACAAGAATCATCTTGCTTGACATTGAAAAATAATATGATAGAATGTGTTTGTAAGCAGAAAAATCATATCGTAAATCCCTATTAATTTTATATTTCTAATATTAAAAAGCTATCTGTCGCCGGAGCGGAAAGGAGGACCCCAAACAAATACGCAGTCGCAAGCGCCTATAAAATTTTCCTGAGAAAGACTGCGAGGCGGCGAAAAGAGTAAGCACAAAATAATAAAGCGTAAAATTGTAGAGAAAGAAGGAGAGATCAACATATGCTTTTTACTGCTGTAACCTTCATTGCGTTCACTGCGCTCGTCGCTGTCATTGCATGGTGGCGCACGCGCGACGATGACCTGAGTACACAGGACGGTTATTTCCTTGCAGGCCGCAGCCTGACCGGACCGGTAATCGCCGGCTCCCTGATGCTGACCAACCTTTCCACCGAGCAGCTGATCGGTCAGACCGGCCAGAGCTTTTCAACCAACATGGGACCGATCGCCTGGGAAGTCACCTCAGCAGCAGCACTTGTCATTCTGGCGCTGGTATTCCTGCCGCGCTATCTCAAGATGGGACTGACTACCGTACCGGAATTCCTCGAAAACCGCTACGACAGCACAACCAAGCGTATCGTTTCCATCATGTTCCTGCTCGGCTACCTGCTCACCTATCTGCCGACCGTTCTGTATTCGGGCGCACTGGTATTCAACCAGATCTTCGAGGTCGATAAGCGCATGGGTGTATCGCAGATGCAGGGTGTTATCATCACAGCTGTTGCCATCGGTATCGTCGGCGCCTGCTACGCCATCTTCGGCGGCCTGAAGGCGGTTGCGGTATCGGATACCATCAACGGCATCGGACTGATCATCGGCGGCTTTATGATCCCGATCTTCGGTCTGCTGCTGCTCGGCAATGACCACTTCCTCGCCGGTCTGCGCGATCTGATCTCGGTCGTACCGGCAGAAAAGTTCAACGCCATCAATCCGGTCAACGCAATGGCGCCGATGATCCCATGGCCGGTGCTCTTTACCGGCATGGTCGTCAACAATATGTTCTACTGGTGTACCAATCAGGCGATCATTCAGCGAACGCTGGGTGCAAAGAACCTGTGTGAAGCACAGCGCGGTGCGATCTTTGCAGGCTTCCTCAAGTGCTGCGGCCCGTTCTTCATCACCATCTGCGGCCTGATCTGCTACCGTATGTCGATGGACCCCGCCGAGGGCTTCTTCTCCGCGGAGCACATCGCAAATCTGGCACAGAACGGCGACCTTGCCTATCCGACGCTCATCCTGAACGTCCTGCCCAAGCCGCTGCTCGGCTTCTTCGCAGCCGTGCTGTTCGGTGCGATCCTGTCGTCCTTTAACTCGGCGCTCAATTCTTCGGTCACGCTGTACACGCTGGATATTCACCGCCCGCTGTTCAATCCGCAGGCAACGGACGCACAGCTGGTTCGCATCGGCAAAATCTTCGGCACCGTGCTTGCCATCGTTTCGATCTGCGTGGCACCGGTCGTCAGCTTTGCTCCCTCCGGTCTGTATGACTTCCTCCAGTCCTGCTTCGGATTCTTCAACGTGCCGATTCTGGCGGCGGTCATCGTCGGTCTGTTCACCAGAAACGTTCCCGCTCGTGCCGCCAAGGTATCGATCGTGATGCACGTTGTTCTGTACTCCATTTCCAAATTCATCCCTGCACTCCAGAATGTGCACTACCTGTACGTTCTTGCGGTACTGTTCGTACTGAATGTTGCGGTCATGCTGCTGATCGGCAAGATCAGCCCGCGTGCAACGCCGTACGTCATGCAGGATGTCGGCGCTGTCGATCTGACACCGTGGAAATACCGCAAGATTGCTGCCATCGGCGCACTGTGCCTGATGTGCTGCGTTTACCTGCTGTTCTCTCCTCTCGGTCTTGCCGGGTGATGAGATAGAGCCGCCCGCACCGCTGACCGTTTTTCACAGCGGTGCACAGGCGGCAACCTAAAACACCAACAAAAAACATACTGAAATCTCTGTAAACAAAGAAAGGATGCTGTTACCATGGCAAAAACTTTAAAAATCGGTTCGGTCGGTCTGGGTCGTCTGGGCTATGAGCACGCAAAGAATATCGCAAACTATGTCACCGGCGCAGAGCTGACCGCCATCTGCGACACGGACGCAGAGCGCGTAGCACAGGTAGCCGAAGAGCTGAACGTTCCCTACACCTACACGGACGTAGCTGAGATGGTCAAGAACCCGGATCTGGATGCGATCGTTGTCGTTTCGCCCTCCATGTTCCATGCCGAGCACATCAAGCTCGCACTGGATGCAGGCAAGCACTGCTTCTGCGACAAGCCGCTCGACACGACGGTTGAAAAGTGCAAGTTGGCAGAAAAGGCTGTGGAAGCCCATCCGGACAAGGTGTTCATGCTCGGCTTCATGCGCCGCTTTGATGATTCCTACGCAGAGGCCAAGCGCCGCATCGATGCAGGCGACATCGGCAAGGTCGTTCTCGTCCGCTCCTACACGCAGGACCCCCGCACCACCATCGAGGGTACGCTCAAGTTTGCACCGCACTCCGGCGGCCAGTATCTGGATATGTGCGTGCATGACCTCGACCTGATCCGCTGGTTTACCGGCGCAGAGGTCAAGCGCGTCTGGGCGATCGGCGGCGTATTCGAGTTTGACCTGTACCGTGAGCTGAACGACGCAGATAACTGCTGCGCAACCGTACAGCTGGACAACGGCGCAATGGGCTTCATGTTCACCAACCGCACCCACGGTGCAGGCTGCAACGTAGAAACCGAGATCATCGGCACGCACGGCACGCTGCGCATTGCAAATGTCGGCGCAAAGAACCTGCTTCAGATTGTAGACGGCTCCGGCGCACGCGAGGAGTACTATCCGGACTTCCTCAGCCGCTGGCATCAGGCCTATATCAATGAGATCCAGGAGTTCGTATCCTGCATCAACGAGGGCCGCAAGCCCGGTGTCACCGTTTACGACGGCACCAAGGTTTCTCAGGCGGCATACCGCTGCAAGGAATCCTTTGAAACCGGCGAAATGCTGGTGAACGAATAATCATCGTTGCATCACGGGGCGGGCAGAGAACGCATCTGTCCGCCCGGTACCGCCATTCATTCTGTTTCCCAAGAGACCGGAAGGAGGACTCTGACATGAGCAAAGAAATCAAAGTCGGTGTCATCGGCTGCGGTGCGATCGGCAGACAGCATATCGCACGCCTGATGAACACGATTCCCGAAACGCGCGTGGTTGCCGTTGCGGATTATTATCAGCCGTCTGCGCAAGCGGTTGCAGAGCAGTACGGCATCACCTGCTGCGCCACCGGCGAAGAACTGATCGCACTCCCCGAAGTAGATGCTGTGCTCGTCACATCCGCAGACCCGTCCCATGCGGGCTATGTGCTCGAATGCATCAAGGCGGGCAAATTCGTATTCTGCGAAAAGCCGCTGGCGCAGACCGCACAGGAATGTGAGGAGATCATCCGCGCAGAGGTTGCAGGCGGCAGACGGCTGGTGCAGGTCGGCTTCATGCGCCGTTATGACCGCGGCTATGCTGCCATGAAGCAAGCGATCGAGTCCGGAGAGATCGGCGCTCCGCTGATGATCCACTCGTGCCATCGTAATATGTCGCAGGCGCCCGGCTTTGCGACCGACTACGCAGTAACGCGTGTTGCAATTCACGAAATTGATATTTCCCGCTGGCTGCTGGACGATGAATACGCTGAGGCGCAGGTGCTGGCAGTCCGTCAAAGCAAAAACACGCAGGGGGACTGGCTCAACCCGCAGATCATGATGCTGACCACCCGTTCGGGACAGCGCATCGATGTAGAGGTACAGACCGACGGCGCATATGCCTATGATATCCAGTGTCAGGTAGTCGGTGAGAACGGCACGGTCAGCCTGCCCGATCCGTCGGCTGTGGTCAAGCGCTCGGGCGCAGCCTGCAGCTTCCCGATCATGACCGACTGGTCGCAGCGTTTTATCGAAGCGTATGACATTGAGTTCGATGCATGGGCCAAGGCTCTGCTGAACGGTGCACCGGACGGTCCGTCCGCATGGGATGGCTACGTTGCCTGTGTCACCGGCGATGCACTCATTCTCTCCCGCCAGACCGGCAAGCCGGAAGCGATCGAGCTGATGGAAAAGCCGTCCATCTACTAAATGGTTTCTGCCTGAATCTATTCCCATTTTTTCATGCCCTGCGTATCGCAATGCGTGCGCAGGGCATCCTTTTGTCGTTTTCCCTGCGCTGTTCCGTAAAGGAGCAGGGCTGACCAGACCGATCACCCGCTCTGCAAACAAAAAAGACAGCTCTCGCTGTCTTTTGGTTTGTCGAAAAGCCTTCGCGCCCGCAGGGCGCGAAGGCTTTTCATCGAGCTTCGATCAAAAGTGCAGTTTCGATCGAGAGGCTATTGCATCATCTCCCGCTTGATCTTCCCAACCCGGATATAATACCAGACCAGATTGAGTGCCGCCGCACACACCCATGCTGCGCCTTCCGCGAAAAACACACCGCTCTTTCCAATGAAAACCGGCAGCACGAGTGCCGCGCCCATGCGCATAAGCATTTCTGCAAAGCCAGAGAGCGTCGGCACAGTCATTTCACCCAGACCCTGCATAGAGGAGCGATACGCCTGCAGCACGAACAACGCAAGCAGAAATGCCATCAGCACCATAAGATACCGGTGTGCCACCGCAAGCGCATCCGCTGCGCCCGCTTCCTCAGTCGAGAGGAACAGTCCCAGCAGCGGCTTGCCAGCCAGCAGCATGGTCGCCACAATAGCGGCAGTAAATCCTATAGAAAGTACCAGCACCGCCCGAATGCCCGCATCAATGCGCGCGGCATTGCGTGCCCCACGGTTCTGACCCATATAAGCTGTCATGGCATAGCCAAACGCCACCGATGCACTTTCGAGTATGCCATACAGCTTATTTGCCGCCGTATAGCCCGCTACGAACACCACGCCGAAGCCGTTCAATACGGACTGCAGCACCATGCCGCCCAGTGTGATCATGCTCATCTGCAGACCAGTCGGAATGCCAAGGCGGCACAAGTGCAGCAAAATGGCAGGGTCGGTTTTCCAGTCGGCTTTGGCCAGCTGAACGAACGGCAGCCGTCGCAATGACCGCAGACACAACAGAAACGCAATCAGCTGTGCCAGTACGGTTGCGAACGAAGCCCCGAAAATACCCCAGCCAAACCCCATCACGAACAGCAGGTCGAGTGCAATATTAGCAAAGCTCGCCGCGAGAATCGCGAGCAGCGGCGTTCTGCTGTCGCCCAGACAGCGCAGCACGGCCGCCGCCATATTGTATGCAATAATGATGAGTGAGCCGCCGAACTGCACATATAAGTATGTCTGTGCTCCACCGAACACTGCGGGATCGGTGTGCAGCAACGTGAGCAGCGGCCTTACCAGCAGCAGGCTGATGATCGTCACCGCAATGCCGAACCAGCACGACAGTTTAACGATCATAGCCAGTACACGACGCAGCCGGTCGTATGCGCCCGCGCCGAACTCCTGTGCTGCGAGGATTGTAAAGCCCTGCAGTCCCCATAAAACCAGCCAGTTGATCCAATCCGCCGCACCGATGGACGCCAGCGCCTGCATACCGACACCACGTCCAATAATAATCGTATCTACAATGGTATACAACTGCTGAAATACACTTCCCAGCATCAGCGGCAGGGAAAACAGCAGAATCAGTCGTATCGGACGGCCATGTGTCATATCGGTAACACGAGCCATACCGCACCTTCCTTGCGAAAAATCAGCAAAACCCAAAGCACAGAAGGAGACAAAACTGCACTTCGGGTTTCGAGGCGGTGATACCGCCGCTGATATGATCAGAAATCAGATAAAGTCACCGCACAGGCTGAGCGCTGCCTCATCTGCGATAATGATCGCATCATTATGCAGCTGCAGGATCGATCCGGGCACTTTGGGCGTCACCGGACCGAAACAGGATTCTCAAACAGCAAGAGTGTCCAAATGAAAGATATAGTGGTAAAATAGAGCTATGAAAAAGATGACAGTAGAGGCATGGAAGAAATGCCCGGTATGTGGAAAAACTGAAAATCAGGTACGAGCAGGATATAATGGGTCAGGAAGTCAACGCTGCAAATGTAAGGAGTGCGGCAAATACTACACAATAAACCCTAAACAGCACACGTATCCGGAAGAAACCCGAAAACTGGCACTAAAGATGTACTATGGCGGGATCAGCGGACGAAGTGTTGGAAAGATTCTGCACATGAACAAATCCAATGTGATGAATTGGATAAAAAAAAGCCCGCTGCAAGGAGAATTCAGCGCCCAAACAGACACCGAAGATCGTGGAAATGGATGAGCTGTATTGGTTTTTGAAGTACAAACCGAGAACAGAAACACGGGAAAATATTTATCTGATTACTCTAGTCAGCCGTAATCCGCGACAGATTTTAGGGTATACCGTCAGCCCCGATAAAAGTGCGGAAACGCTCCAAAAAGTAGTTGATATGGCACCTTGTTCGGAAACTTATTGTACAGATGGATACAATGGTTATTTAGATACGATATTTCCGGGTAAACACATATTCAATCCACATAATAAAAATGACACCTTCACAGTCGAAGGTGTCAATGCTGATTTGCGCCACTATATCCCTACGCTGGCGCGTCGGAGCAGGTGTTTTCCGAGAAAGTTGGAGAATCTTCAGGCAGTCCTCACGGTTTTTGTTACCGCGTATAACCGCTTCGGTCTGCAAAAAACTTGATATCGTTCACTCCACTCCGATACCTCTATTCCTTTCTCTTTTTTCGACTTTCTTTAACTACGCAGTTGGACACTCTGGCAGCAAAAAAACCATTGACGAAGTTACTGCTGTTGTAATACAATCTGAAAGAGAACAAATCGATGAGCTTTTAAATCATTGCTCCCCGCTTGAGCTGAAATATCTATATCAAATGATTCGTGCTGCATTTATTTTCAACAATGTTTCAAGCAATCCGTCAAAAGAGAAATAATGTCCAGTTTCATTTCAGAATATCTTCAAAATCATAAACTTTATAAACTGCTATATCGTATTGCCAATCATGATCCCGAGGCACTGGAAATCTTATTTCATGATTATGGTTCTTTTATTTACTGGCACATTATGAACTATGTGCAGGATAAATCCCTCGGCGAGGATATTTTTCAGGAAGTTTTTATCAAATTATATCTGTTGAATCCTCAAAATGTACCGAATCGTGGTGCAACCAGTTGGCTGATTCATGTCATTCATAATACTGCGGTCACATATTTGGAAAAACGATCCCATCAAACAGAAAAAGACCTGTTCGATTCCGATTTCAATCAAAATACAGAAGCCTTGTCCATTCCTTCTGTCGAAGATGAAATTATTTCTGCAATCTATGTCGATGAGTTATTAAGGTCTTTTGATTCGGAAACAACCGCAATCCTGCATCTGCGGCAGGAAGGCTATACCTTTGAAGAAATTTCACAAAGTCTGAGTATCAACGCATCCACGGCACGCAGTAAATATGCAAGAGCCATCCAACAACTTTGTAAAATCATGTAGGAGCGCCAAATGAAAAAAAATCTTGACGAAAAAGAATTGCTTGATTTTTACGAGCATCATCTCTTTGAAGATCGAAAAGATAACTTGTCCGAAATCCGAAAACGTCTCTCGATTTCTGAAGAAACCGTAAAAGCGTGCAAAAAACTGCGGCGTAAAATGCGTATCTGTTACGGAATCTCCTGTGCATCCTTTCTATTTGCACTTTTAATTTTCGGAGGATACCGCTATCTGCTGATGAGTGACTTTACGCGAACTTATGCGTTATCCGCTACCACTGTCCTTCCTCGTCTGATTCTTGATATTCAATCCCCTGAAACGGTTTCCACAATTTTTACTATAGCGATTACTGCGCTTGCTGCTGGGATCTGTTTTCTTGCAGCAGGGTTTCTCTTTTCACG
>ENA-UPXC01005152-UPXC01005152.1-human-gut-metagenome-genome-assembly--contig:-NODE-5152-length-11059-cov-3.582772_pt1 | contig 11059 bp, 7 predicted proteins | sample MGYA00250047_ERZ773371 | MGnify/ENA primary metagenome ERZ773371 (study PRJEB29103, sample SAMN06111975) | human gut metagenome | biome: human gut; feature: ankylosing spondylitis patient; material... | reverse complement strand
GAGAGCGGCGAGGAGCAAAAGAATTCCTTGATGGCCGCGGTCACCGGGCGGATGTTGATCAGCGACTGCGGGGTGACGATGTCCAAATCCTGAATGGTCATGCGCTCGCGGATAACGCGCTCCATGCGGCTGAAACCGATACGGAACTGGTTCTGGAGCAGCTCGCCCACGCAGCGCAGGCGGCGGTTGCCCAGGTGGTCGATGTCGTCGGCGGAGCCCACCCCGTGGGCCAGGCAGTTGAGGTAGTTGATGGACGCCATGATGTCGTCCACGATGATGTGCTTGGGAATGAGGTCGTCGATGCGCTCCTTCACGGCCTCCTTGAGCTCCTCGCCGGTGTAATTCTGGAGCAGCTCCTGGAGCACGGTGAAGCGTACCTTCTCACTGACGCCGCACTCCTCCGGATCAAAGTCCACGAACTTGGACATATCCACCATGTGATTGGAGAATACTTTGATCTGCACGCCGTCGAGCTCCAGTACAACCTCGTTGACGCCCTTGTCGTCCAGCTCGTGGGCCCGCTCACGGGTGAGCACCTCGCCGGGCTCGGCGATGATCTCGCCGGTCATGGGGTCGGCCACGGGGGCGGCCAGGGTCTGATTCACCAGGCGGGTCCAGATCGACAGCTTCTTGTTGAACTTGTAGCGGCCCACGGCGGACAGGTCGTAGCGCCGGGGATCGAAGAACAGGGCGTTGAGCAGGCTCTCGGCCGAGTCCACCGTGGGGGGCTCGCCGGGGCGCAGCTTGCGGTAGATCTCCAGCAGCGCGTCCTCATAGGTTTTGCAGGCGTCCTTCTCCAGGGTGGCAACGATGCGGGGATCCTCGCCGAACAGCTCGAGGATCTCGGGGTCGGTCTTGGGGCCCACCGCACGGATCAGGCAGGTGATGGGCAGCTTGCGGTTCTTGTCGATGCGCACGTAGAAGGCGTCGTTCAGGTCGGTCTCATACTCCAGCCAGGCGCCCCGGTAGGGGATGACGGTGGTGGCGTAGGTGATGCCGCCGGCCTTGTCCTCGGTGTGGGAGTAATAGATGCCGGGGGAGCGGACGATCTGGGAGACGATGACGCGCTCGGCGCCGTTGATGACGAAGGTGCCGGCCTTGGTCATCAGGGGGAAGTCGCCCATGAAGATCTCCTGCTCCTTGATCTCCTCGGTCTCCTTGTTGCGCAGGCGCACCCGCACCTTGATGGGCGCGGCGTACGTGGCGTCCCGGGCCTTGCACTCCTCCACGCTGTACTTGGGGGGCTCATCCATGGAGTAGTCGATGAAGGAGAGCTCCAGGTTGCCCGCGTAGTCGGTGATCGAGGCCACATCCTTGAAGACCTCCCGCAGTCCCGTGTCCAGGAACCACTGATAGGAGTTCTTCTGCACCTCCAGGAGGTTGGGCATGTCCAGGATTTCTTCATGGCGGGCAAAGCTCTTGCGGAGGGTCTTGCCGTAGTAGACGTCCTTGACCATCGTAGAAAAAACACCTCGTTTTCTTTGTTTGGGGAGCGTTGGGCGGCAGCGCTCTCCGGTTTCCATCGGCTGTCTCCCGTCAAACCCGACAAAGCGCGGCGGGGAAGAAGGAAGTACACGCTCGGCTGTGTGGACAAAAAAGAAACAAATCCTCTTGCGCTTTCCCGCCCCGCATGCTAAACTGTGTCCAAGCTGGGAAAAAATCGGGAAAACTGGATTGGAAGATAAGAGCATTTCAGTATACCATGAAAAGGGAACAAAAGTCAATTGTTTTATCCGTCGAATCTGGAGAAATCCAGATTTTTTTTATATTCTCATGAACAGAAGGGGAGAGCAGGCATGCTGGAGCGGTTTCTGGATCAGATTGGCGAGGTACTCCGCCTCTGCGAGGATACGGACGGAATTCTGGTGGTCAACCGGGAGGGGATCATCGAATACCACCGGATTCCGCTGAACAGCTACTGGTGCTCCCAGGACACGGTGGGGCGGCACATTCTGGAGCTCTATCCGGAGCTGGACGGGGAGAGCAGCACCATCCTTACCGCCCTGCGGACGGGCCGGGCCAGCTACAACGTTCTCCAGGACATCAACAACCACCGGGGGGAGCGGGTGCTGCTGGAGTCCACCACCATCCCCATCGTGGTGGACGGCCGGGTGGAGTGCGTGGTGGACTCGTCCAAGTACCACACCATTGACCAGCGAGTGATCCGTGGCGGGGAGGGCGGCGGCCTGTCCACCCTGGACCGGATGCTCACGGAAGACCCGGCCATGTTGGCCCTCAAGAGCCGCATCCGGGACGTGGCCGGGCTGGACTCGTCGGTGCTCATCTATGGTGAGACGGGAACGGGCAAGGAGCTGGTGGCCGAGTCGCTCCACAGCGAGGGCGGCCGGGCGGGACCTTTTGTCTCTCAAAACTGTGCGGCCATCCCGGCCACCCTGCTGGAGAGCCTGTTTTTTGGCACGGAAAAGGGAAGCTACACCGGCGCCCTCACCCGCAAGGGGCTGCTGGAGGAGGCGGACGGCGGCACCCTGTTCCTGGACGAGATCAACTCCATGGACCCGGCCCTCCAGGCCAAGCTGCTCAAGGTGCTGGAGGAGAAGAAAGTGCGCCGTCTGGGGGGCAGCCGGGACATCCCCTTCGACGTGCGGATCGTGGCGGCGGTAAACGAGAAGCCTCAGAAGCTCATCCGGGAGGGGCGCCTGCGGGAGGATCTGTACTACCGCCTGGGGGTGATTCGCCTGACGCTCCCGCCCCTGCGGGAGCGGCTGTGCGACATCGGCCCGCTTGCGGACTACTTTATCGAGCACTATAACCGGAAGCTGCACCGGAGGGTGCGGGGGCTGAGCGAGCGGGCCCTCCGGCTGCTCCGGGGCTATGCGTGGCCGGGCAATGTGCGGGAGCTGAAAAACGCCATCGAGGGGGCGGTGGCCGTCGCCCGGGGGGAGCGCCTCACCGTGGAGGACATGGAGGAGATCCTGGCCGGGCGGCTGGGCGGCCTGAACCGGCCGCCGGAGCTGCCGGAGGCCCTGCGCCTGGAGGAGAGCTTTTCCCTCACCCGGGCGCTGGACTCCTACGAGCGGGAGCTGCTCAGCCGGGCTATGCAGCAGGCCGGCTCCATCTCCCAGGCAGCCCGCCTGCTGGGCCTGTCCCGGCAGAATTTGAAGTACAAGCTGAAAAAATTTGACCTGTAAAAAATTTTGCGCCGCAAAATATTTTCCCCCTGAAAAAGGGCCCGAGAGCCGGAGGTATGTCCTATAATACCGGCCCTCGGGTCCTTTTTTGGGCATTAGGGTGAGCTGGCATCCCGTTTGCAAAGTTAAGTGCACGAAACTTGCCGCAGGCGGAAAGGAAGGCTGATATGCGGAGACTTTGGTACAACGGAACGGTTGCCTCGATGGACGGCGCCATGCGCCGCTATGAGGCGGTGGGTGCGGAGGACGGCAGACTGACCTTTTTGGGGAGCGTTCAGGAGGCTCTGGCGCAGGTGTGGGATGAGACGAGGGATTTGCAGGGAGGCATGGTGCTGCCCGGCTTCACCGATTCCCACATGCACCTGCTCCACTACGCCATGATTCAGAAAAACCTCTCCCTGTTTGGCGTGGCGTCCATCGGGGAGATCATAGACCGGGGGCGGGCCCGGATTGAGCGGGACCACCCATCCTACCTGATCGGCATGGGCTGGAATCAAGAGACCATGGTGGAGGGGCGCTTGGTGACGCGGGAGGATCTGGACCGCATCTCCACCGATATCCCGGTGTGTATGCTGCGGACCTGCCTGCACATAGGGGCCTGCAACTCCGTAATGCTGGAGCGCATCCGCGCGCTGGAGGATGTGGCGCCCGAGGTACTGGCCCTGGTGGACTTTGCCAACGGCATCCTGCGGGAGGATGCCGCCCGCCTGTATATGAAGGTGCTCCCCCAGGCGGATGACGCCTATGTAAAGGAGCTGATCCGGCTGGGCCAGCGGGATCTGAACGCGGCGGGCATTACCTGTGTCAATTCCGACGATCTGAAGGCCATTGCCGGAGTGGACCCTATCCGATTGATCGGCATCTTCCGGGAGATGGAGGCGGACGGAGAACTGACGGTGCGGGTCTACGAGCAGTGCCTGGTGGAGCCCGAGGACTTTGAGCGGCTCCAGGCGGTGCGCAGCGATCCGGCCAACCGGGAGAGCCTCTTCCGCACCGGCCCCCGCAAGCTGCTCCAGGACGGCTCCCTGGGAGCCAAGTCGGCGGAGATGATTGACGGCTACCTGGACGAGCCGGACAACCACGGCATCCCTATCTACACCGAGGAAGAGCTGTGCAGCCGGATTCGCGCGGCCCATACCGCCCATATGGACGTGGCGGTGCATGCCATCGGCGACCTGGCCTTCCGCAAGGTGTGCGACGCCATCGAGTGGGTGGAGCGGGAAGAGCCCTGGCCGGATCACCGCCACGGCATCGTCCACGCCCAGACTACCACACCCGCCCTGCTGGAGCGGATGAAGGCCCTGGGCCTCCAAGCGTACATCCAACCCATCTTCATTGACGCCGACATGAACATCATCGCCGAGCGGGTGGGGGAGGCCCACGCGAAGGAATGCTACAACTGGAAGGCCATGGAGGATCTGGGCATCCGGGTCAGCGGCGGCTCCGACTGCCCGGTGGAGCCCTTCAACGTGTTGGACAACCTGCGCGCCGCCGTCACCCGGCAGAACCGGGCGGGCACCAGGGTCTACCTGCCCGAGCAGGCCCTCACGGTGGAGCAGGCCGTGCGGCTGTTTACCTCCGATGCCGCCTGGGCCAGCCGGGATGAGGCTGTCCGCGGCACCCTGGAGCTGGGCAAGCAGGCCGACCTTGTGGTGCTGGACCGGGATCTGTTTGCGATTGAACCGGATACGTTCCCCGAGGCAAAGGTGCTGGAGACCGTGCTGAACGGCAGAACGGTCTTTCGGGCCTGAACCCCGGGCGGGCAGAAAAAGGAGTGTTTAAGGATGAACAAAATACTGGAGAAAGCCAGGGCCATTGAGCAGGAGATCATCGCCGACCGGCGTTGCCTCCACCAGATGCCCGAGGTGGGTGTCTATACGCCCAGGACCGCGGCCTACATCAAGGAGCGCCTGACCGAGATGGGGATTGCGCACCGGGACTGCGGCGTCCACTCCCAGGAGGACCGGGAGAAGATGGTGTTTGCCGGGTACCCCGACGCCCCCACTTCCACCGGCGTGGTGGCAGTCATCGGGAAGGGCGGACCGTGCATCCTGCTCCGGGCGGATATGGACGGCCTGCCCATGGAGGAGACCACCGGCCTGGACTTCGCGGCCAAGGGGGACACGGCTCACATGTGTGGGCACGACGCCCACGCAGCCATGCTGCTGGGGGCGGCCCGCATCCTCAAGGAGATGGAGGACGAGCTGCCCGGCACCGTGAAGCTCATGTTCCAGCCGGGCGAGGAGATGGGCTACGGCTCCCGCACCATGGTGGAGGACGGCCTGCTGGAGAACCCGCGGGTGGACGCTGCCATGGCCCTCCACGTGGGCTCCCAGGTGGAGGTGGGCAAGCTGAACTACTCCCCCGGCGTGGCCTCCGGGGCAATGGCCACCTTCATTATCAGTATCCAGGGTAAGGGAGGCCACTCCTCCGAGCCGCAGAAAACCGTGGATCCGGTGAACATCGCCACCCAGGTATGCTCGGCTCTGAACATGCTCATTCCCAGGGAGGTGGACCCAGAGGCCTTCGCCACCATGACCGTGGGCGCACTCAACGGGGGCCGCGCCTCCAACATCATCCCGGATACGGCGGAGATCATGGTGTCCTTCCGTACTCTCAGCCCGGAAGCCTACGACCACCTGCTTGTGCGTATCCCCGAGATTCTGGATCACTATGTCAGCGCCTGGCGCGGCGCCTATACCACCCGGGTGCTCAAAACCCCCAGTACGGTGTGCGACGCCGCCTTCTCTGAGGAGATTGTCCCCTTCGCCGCGGAGATCCTGGGGGCGGAGAACGTCAGGCCCGTCCCGCCGATGAAGGGCGCTGAAGACTTCGGACATGTGACCCGGCTGGTACCCGGCTTCTACGCCTTCATGGGGGCCGGCTCGCCCGAGGGCTATCCTCTGCACAATCCCAACATGGTGCTGGACGAAAGTGCCTTTGCGCTGGGGGCCGCCATCCTGGTCAACTCCGCCGTGGGCTGGCTGACCAGGCATGCGGGCCAGTGACACCCCGCCCCCGGCGAGAGCGTGTGCGGGCCGGGGCAGACACAGTGAGGAGGTATCACCACTATGGGTAATACACTAAAAAAGAAAAAAGGCTTCAGCATGCCCCATGTGTACGCCGTCATTCTGATCCTGATGCTGCTGGTAACCATCATGACTTATGTGATCCCCGCCGGAACATACGCCAGGGTGGACGGAAATGTGGATCCGAACAGCTTTACCTATGTGGAGCAGACCCCGGTTTCCTTCCTGAGCTTTTTTACCTCTCTTCACCAGGGCTTTGTGGAGAGCGCCAATGTGATCGGAGCCGTGCTGCTCATCAGCGGTGCCATCCAGATCATCCAGAAGACCGGGGCCTTCTCCGCCGGTATTCAGGCCCTCATCAAGCGGGCCAAGGGCCGGGATCTGGTAATGGTACTTCTGTTCTTCACGATCTTCACCGGCATGGGCGTCATCGGTTACCTGGATGCCCTCTATCCCTTCTATCCCATTATCATCTCTCTGTTCATCACCCTGGGCTATGACAAGATGGTGGGCACCGCCATCATCATGCTCTCCACCGCTGTAGGCTTTACCTGCGGTATGGTCAACCCCTACACCACCGGCGTGGCCCAGACACTGGTGGGCCTGCCCATGTACTCCGGCATCGCCCTGCGGGCGGTTGGGCTGGTGGTTTTCTATGCCATCGCGGTGTTCTTCCTGACCCGCTATTGCATCAAAATCAAGAAAAACCCCAAGTACAGCGTGATGGGAGAGAATTATCTCCAGGAGCAGACGGCGCCCATGCAGTTTGAGGAAGGATTGGACTTCCACGGCCGCCGGGTGGCTATCATTGTGGTGTTCCTGGCCGCCATTGTCCTCTCTGTGGTGGGTTCCCTCCGGTGGAAATGGGGGTTGCCGGAGATCACCGCGGTCTACATGCCCGTGGCTATTGTGGCTGTGGTTCTCTCCCGCATGAGCGTTTCCGAGGCCTGCTCCGAGTTCGGCAAGGGCATGGCCGGCGTGGTGGCGCCCACCATGGTAATCGGCCTGAGCCGGGCGGTGTCCGTCCTTCTCGCCGAGGGCAACATCACCGACACCATCATCCATGCCGTATCCGGCCTGCTGGAGGGCAAGAGCCCGGTGATCACCCTGCTCATCATTTACGCCTTTGTCACTCTGTTCAACTTCTTCGTCTCCTCCGGCTCCGGCAAGGCCGTGGTCATGATGCCCATCCTCCAGCCTCTGGGTCAGGTGCTTGGGATCAATCAGCAGGTCATGGTGCTGGCGTACCAATACGGCGACGGCTTCACCAACACCTTCTGGCCCACCGCTTCCCTGCTTCAGCTCTCTCTGTGCGGTATGGACTACGGTCACTGGTTCAAGTTCGCCTGGAAAATTTACGCGTGTCTGATTACCGCGGGGTTCCTCCTGATCATTATTGCAAACCAGATCGGTTACGGTCCCTTCTGAACACTGCCTGGCGGGGGCGGCGCATCGTCGGCGCCGCCCCCGCCGTCATTTCTGACTGGAAACGGGCCGGAAAGCTTTGCAAAATCTAGTGATTTTCTGATTGACTTTAGAATTCGCATATGGTAAAATTCTAAATCGCGCAGGTATGCCTGCCAAAAGGGGATACGCGGCAGAAAAGCCAGACAGCCCTGCAAATCAAGCGATGGGAGGCAGACCGCATGCTGACGGAACTCAAGCAGGGCTCCAAGGTGGTCGGCGTCAAGCAGACCAAGCGGGCCGTCAATGATGGGAAAGCCGCCCGGGTTTTTCTGGCAGAGGATGCCGATCCCAGGGTGACCGCCCCGGTGGAGGCCCTGTGCGCAGAAAAACAGATTCCGGTGGAGCGGGTTCCCCAGATGAAGGAACTGGGCTCCGCATGCGGTATCGCCGTGCCTAGCGCGGTGGCCGCGCTGCTGCACTGATTTTAGCGAAACGGAATAATTTTCATCCGTTTCGTTAAAATATATTCTTTAGAAACCAAGAAAGGAGGAAAACCATGCCTACGTTTAACCAGCTCGTCCGCAAGGGACGCGAGGCCGCGACCTACAAGTCCACCGCTCCCGCCATGCAGAAGGGCCTGAACACCCTGCAGAACCGCATGACCGACCTGCCTTCTCCCCAGAAGAGAGGTGTGTGCACTGCGGTTCGTACCGCCACCCCCAAGAAGCCGAACTCCGCTCTGCGTAAGATCGCCCGTGTGCGTCTGACCAACGGCTACGAGGTCACCGCTTATATCCCTGGCGTAGGTCACAACCTGCAGGAGCACTCCGTGGTTATGATCCGCGGTGGCCGTGTTAAGGACCTGCCCGGTGTGCGTTACCACATCATCCGCGGCACTCTGGATACCCAGGGCGTCAACGGCCGTATGCAGGCCCGTTCCAAGTACGGTGCCAAGCGTCCCAAGGCCGGTAAGAAGAAGTAATCCAAACCGGATACTTCCCCTGTCAGTCCTAAGAGGCTGACCACTGAGATTGCATTGTGCGTTTGCGCAAGGCAAGCTGCCTTGCCGAGCGTTTACCTATATATATGGGAAAACCTCGGACAGGCATTACACGGATTGCAAGAAGCAGTTCGAGTACCTATGATTTCTATATTATTATAAGAAGGAGGGAAGCAAAGTGCCCAGAAGAGGAAATGTACCCAAGCGGGAGGTTCTGCCCGATCCGCTGTATAACTCCATCCTGGTTACCAAGCTTACCAACAGCATCATGCTGGATGGCAAGAAGGGTGTGGCCCAGAAGGTGGTCTACGGCGCCTTTGATATCATCAAGGAGAAGACCGATAAGGACCCCATGGAGGTCTATACCCAGGCTCTCGAGAACATCATGCCCTCCCTGGAGGTCAAGGCCCGCCGTGTGGGCGGCGCCACCTACCAGGTGCCCATCGAGGTTCGCCCCGAGCGCCGTCAGACCCTTGGTCTGCGGTGGCTGACCAACTACTCCCGCGCCCGCAGCGAGAAGACCATGAAGGAGCGGCTGGCCGGCGAGATCATGGATGCCGCCAACAACCTCGGCTCCGCGGTCAAGAAGCGCGAGGACACCCACAAGATGGCCGAGTCCAACAAGGCCTTCGCGCACTATCGCTGGTAATAAGGAGTTAGAGTATGCCTAGGAAAGTTACCTTAGAGAATACCAGAAACATCGGCATCATGGCCCACATCGACGCCGGCAAGACCACCACCACCGAGCGCATCCTGTACTACACCGGCGTCAACTATAAGATCGGTGAGACCCATGACGGCACCGCCACCATGGACTGGATGGCTCAGGAGCAGGAGCGCGGCATCACCATCACTTCCGCTGCTACCACCTGTTACTGGCAGGGAACCAAGAATCAGTTCCCCCAGACCCGTCTGAACATCATCGACACCCCGGGCCACGTGGACTTCACCGTTGAGGTCCAGCGTTCCCTGCGCGTGCTGGACGGTTCTGTGACCGTTCTGTGCGCCAAGGGCGGCGTGGAGCCCCAGTCTGAGACCGTGTGGCGTCAGGCTGACGAGTACAAGGTCCCCCGCATGATCTACGTCAACAAGATGGACATCATGGGCGCGGACTTCTACAACGTGCTCAACATGATCCACGACCGGCTCAAGTGCAACGCGGTGCCCATCCAGCTCCCCATCGGCTCCGAGGATACCTTCAAGGGCATCATCGACCTGGTGGAGATGGATGCCGACATCTACTACGACGAGCTGGGCAAGGACATGCGCGTGGAGGAGATCCCCGCCGATATGCTGGAGCTGGCCCAGGAGTACCGCACCAAGCTCATCGACGCCTGTGCTGACATCGACGATGAGATCATGGAGCTGGCCCTGGAGGAGAAGCCCATCCCCGAGGATATGATCCGCCGTGCCCTGCGCAAGGGCACCATCGAGAACCTGCTGGTTCCCGTGACCTGCGGTACCTCTTACCGCAACAAGGGCGTCCAGAAGCTGCTGGATGCCATCGTCGACTTCATGCCCTCCCCGCTGGACATCCCGGCCATCAAGGGTGTGAACCCCGACACCGACGAGGAGGACGAGCGTCCCGCCGACGACAACGCGCACGAGTCCAGCGAGGACGTGAAGGCGGCGCTGGCCGAGGCGAACAAAGCGGCGCTCGCCCACGTGCCCGATCCCACCATCAGCAAGAACCCCGCAGTAGCGGTGTGGCGCGAGGCGTTCCAGCAGTTCAAGACGAAGAAGGGCGCGCGCTCGTCCATCGAGGCGCTTCTGAAGCGCGCGAGCGGCGGCCGAGAAGTGGGCTCCATCAATCCGCTCGTGGACATCTACAATACCGTGTCGCTGACGTACGCGCTGCCGTGCGGCGGCGAGGACATCGACACGTTCGCCGGCGACCTGCGCCTCACGGTGACGCAGGGCGGCGACGCGTTCCGCGCGCTGGGCGACGAGGACGATTCCGAGACGCTGCCGGGCGAGGTGTGCTACCTCGACGACGCCGGCGCGGTGTGCCGTTGCTGGAACTGGCGCGACGGCGTGCGCACCATGCTCACCGAGAGCACGACGAACGCGTTCCTCATCCTGGAATCCGTCGACCCGGCGCGCCACGACGACCTCGCAGCGGCCCTCGACGATCTTGCAGCCCGCACCCAGGCGGCCCTCGGCGGCGAGATGGAATCCCGTATCGTGACGAAGGACAGCCCGGCGATCGCCCTGTCGTAAGCGCGCTCGTCGCTTCCGTGCAACCCTGCGGTTCTGCCGCCTTTCCGGTGCGACCGCAGGGCTGCACGCTTATATATCACCTGATCAATAGGCATATCCTGTTGCCGAAACTCCACGGTCTGTTCGCTTGCGCACGTCCCTTCGGTGTGCGAACATTCGTTCTCCAAAGAGATCGAGACACGGTGCGGAAGGCGGCGAGGAGCTATGGCGGCGACAGGAGAGGTGCGGGTTCTCGAGACGTTCGGCGGCCGCGT
>ENA-UPXC01005150-UPXC01005150.1-human-gut-metagenome-genome-assembly--contig:-NODE-5150-length-11066-cov-33.294840_pt1 | contig 11066 bp, 9 predicted proteins | sample MGYA00250047_ERZ773371 | MGnify/ENA primary metagenome ERZ773371 (study PRJEB29103, sample SAMN06111975) | human gut metagenome | biome: human gut; feature: ankylosing spondylitis patient; material... | reverse complement strand
GCATATCTCTTGAGTTTTTCTTTCTGAGCATCCAGACTGTAGCCATCTACCTGCATGGTTGTGGATACTCTGGTATAGATATCACATTTTATCTTTTTATTCACTTTTCCTCCTCTCCTCAGAACATCCCAAAGCAATTTCCAACAATTCCGTTGCAACTTGTGAATTTCTGATACGCATTAAGTTATCCCAGACATCAGCTTTTCCAAGTAGATTCATCCCGCCATGCCATACTATTTCATCATCAATAACGGCAAAACATTCTTCTACTTCTGTTCTTGTTATCACATTTATTCCTACCAATTGCATTGCTCTGATTAATTCATAACATACATCTGACTTTCCGTAAGTAATATCTTCCGGATCTGTTGTAATAACTGTGACCTTTACCCCTACTTCCTGTCTCTTCTTGATTAGTAATAAAAATCTGTCAATTTTATCCTGTCTGATATCCGGACTGGAAATTACCACCATTTTTTCTGACTCTACAATATCTTGCTCGAATTTTTCGGTATAATTTACAGAATCAAATATTGCATTTATTATTTGTTTAGGTTGCAACTCTTGCGTCCAGATTGAAAATCCCATCTTCCTATATGTTCTCAATCTTTTTGCATACATTTTATCAAAATAACGCACATGCGAATCAATATAATCATACACATAAACGGCTTCTTTTCCGACATAATCTCTGTTTAATCTACCTACATACTGTTCCAGGCGTCCTTCAAAAGATACAGGTGCTGCAAGCATTAATACATCCAGTCTTGGGAAATCAAACCCTTCTCCTATTTTCTGACCAGTTGCCACCAAAATAAGCGATTCATTTTCAGGTATCTGCTTTAATTTTACTCTTATTTCAGCATTTTCCTTATCCGAATTATCCCCATACAGAAGGAATACATGATCTGCTTTTTCCTTTAAGGCATCATGTAAAAATTTTGCATGTTCCTTAAATCTTGTCAAAATTACAGGAGTTTGTTTTCTTGCAACACAAGTTATAACATCATCTATGATCATTTCATTGCGCACCTTACTGGTACTAATCAAATTATATGCTTTATTAATATTATCCTTGCTTTCTGCAGTATCAACTACTCTTGTGTATCTTGGGACAAAATAATGTCCAATCCCTTGCTCCTTAGCCCTCTCCAACGCAGTAAATCTATGTCTCAAAGGTCCCAGCAGCATATAGATAATCCGATCAAGACTGTCACCACGTTTAGGTGTAGCAGAAACACCATATACGTATTTTGCATTTATTTTCTGCAATAATTCCATAGATGTGTTAGAAGCTGCGTGATGACATTCATCCATAATTACCATTCCGTAAGAATTAATCCGTTCATTAAATTTTCCTCTGCTGTACATTGAACCAACCATTGCAACATCTATAATCCCTGTCAATGTATTTTTATTTCCGTGCAAAACGCCTATCACACTATTTCTTTTTTTCTTTCTTCCTGTTTTTGTTTCATATTCCGGTGGTTCTTCTCTTATCTCTAAGAAATGATTCAATTCATCAACCCACTGATTAAGCAAATCTTTACTTTGCAGCAAAATGAGCGTATTTACTTTTCGCTCTGCAATAAGGTAACTACATACTACAGTCTTTCCAAATGCAGTTGCCGCACTCAAAACCCCATCTGAATGTGATAATAATTTTTCTGCTGCTAATTCCTGTTGCATTCGCAAATCACCTTTAAAAGATACTCTGATAGGTTGTCCTGTTTCTCTTTGATCTGAAACATCAACTGAAATGCCTGCTTTTTCACATTCCTGTATAATATTTTCCCGCAGTCCTCTCGGAATCTGTATATATCCATCTATATCCTTACCTAAATATACAGCACTGAAATTATAATAATTAGAATATCCCAGCCTTTTATTTTTGTAAAATTCCGGATTATCAAATGCCGCCAAACTACGAATCTGATTTTGTATTCTTGGCATAAGATTCAGAGTATCAACATAAACTCCATTGCCCAATACCATGTGAAGCTTGCCCACAACATCTGACTTACAAAACTCACATTTCTTCTTCCATGGTTTCGGTCTGACATTCTTCTCAATATTAGTAAGCGTTCCTCTGACTTCTGCTAATTCTCCCTGCCATTTTGCCATGCATTGTTCAACATCTTCTATTCCCAGCTTTCTTGTTTTATTGAAAAGAGCATCCCATTGATCAGGATAAGCATTCCAATTTTCATCTACAAAAGCACTATTTCCATTTTTAAGAGCCTGCCCCTGTAATGGCAATGCAATCAAATTACCTATGCTGCTTGCCACATCCTGCGAAGGATACATTCTATCATAATAATGAAACGATTTCAGATTGATGGAAGTTGAACCCTTGTCTAACAGGAGAAATCCAAAATTCCTTGCTGTTGCCGCAGGTATTGCCTTTTTAAAGAAAATCCATACATGGGCACCTTTTCCAGATCGAGATCTCTCAACTAAAGGTCTGATACCATTAAGCTCACACATTTTTCTAAGAGCATCCACTTCTTTATGCCACTCATTATCCGTATTGGCAAAATCGGTAGCTTCCGCTCCTTTTTCATGATTATCAAAATCAAATACAATAAATCTGCATGTACCATTTGGCAATAGAGGATATACACCGATTACATCTGAACCATCCTCCTTAAATCCCAACAAATGAGCAATTATTTTTTTAACATCCAGCCTTGTCCATTTGGTATTTTCACACTCTTCACAAAATACCTTCTCTTTACGTTGCTTAGGGCAAAGCCTGTCATTCCAACGATTATCACATTGAGGAAAATAACCGCCATTCTTCCCCCGTCTGGCATATACATCTTCTCTTCCCCAAAACATCGAAAAGAAACGTATTGCCATTTTCTCTGTGATATATGGTGGATTCACAATACGCTCCCCTTGATCCAGATCATACGTTTCTGCACTTTCTATTTTTTCTTCAAAAGGATTTATCTCATCATATGGAATATTGGCTTTCTTCAATTTATCTTTTAATAATCTGTTCTCAGATTCAAGTATCCTAACGATCTTTCTCAACGAATCTGCATCATATGCTTCTACGTTCAAGCCTTCCACCTACAATTCTTATTATTTTGTAATGTAACCTTCATTTTGTGTCCCAACATTATTTTAGTATTTGTTCCAACTATTTTCAATACTTACTTTTCTTATTGACGCACTTCTCTGTCAATCGTATAATTAAGTTAGATACAGAGCATTTCTGCTATCAAAATATTGCCCGCCCACCATTGGCGACTTATAAATGATTGGATTGAAAATATTGTTCGCTTACCGGAAGCGTCTAATAAATGTCCAGCTTGAAAATTATTTAGAAATAATTTCTGTTTTTGATATTGTGTTTTTATCACACATTGCATATACTATAAATACACAAAAAAGCCAAAAAAGAGGAGGTGTTAGTATGGCTACTTCAAGTATTACTCATAATTTTGTCGTATCCAATCCAAATAGCGTAAAGCGTTTTGTCGCAGCAATTGACGAAGCCGACCGTGACCGCACACCAAAGCAGACACTTCCCGGACGTCAGTTAACGAACCCACAGGAAATCTTAGCTTTAATGTCAAAAAGGAAGAAAAAACATGTCTGATAAATATTTTACCGTTAATATTCGGGCATATTTGGATAAAGACGAACCGACATATATCGGAGAGGAAAGTCTTTACGACTTACTCTCCGATTTTTCTTGTCCCAAAAATCCCGATGTGGAATACTTTTTATTACATAATGCGATTGAATTTACTAAAAAAGATCAGTCCATCACTTATCTGGTCTTTGATGCCGAAGATGCTTCATTGGTTGGCTATTTTTCCCTTACTGTAAAGCCAATCTCTGTCCGGTCTTCAAATATCAGCAAGACAATGGCAAAGAAATTGTCCCGTGTCAGTATTCTGGATGAAGAAACACAATCCTATACCACAGCAGCTTACCTGATTGCACAATTAGGTAAGAACTATTCTCTTCCAAAGGAGAAACGGATCCCTGGAAATATTCTACTGGGATTTGCACTGGAAACCATATCCAGTCTCAAATATTCCGTAGGCGGCGTTATGGAGTTTCTTGAATGCGAAGATAATGAATTTCTTCTGAGCTTTTATACACAGAATCATTTCAAGCCATTTGATACTCGTATTACCGCTTCCCAGAATAATGAGTCACACACTCTGCATCAGCTTTTCCGTCCGCCATGTGTGCCGGACCGCCAGGGATACGAAAAACGTGCGGGCCGTTTCCTTTAATTTCCATACTCCCTATCCCGACACCAGGGAGCTGGCCCTGTCCCGGGACGAAAAGGCTTCCTGCTGCCGTGTCATTGAGGAAATGATGGAGGAGAGCGTCCCGGTCTTTAACTTGAAAAGCGCCTTCCCCTATCTGATCGACGGAAGCTTTCCCACCCCCTGCCGCCAATGTGTGGTCATGGAAAACGGGACTCTCTCCACCTGCGGCCGCTGCATCTCTGTCCCGGACCTGTGCAGCCAGTGCGGCTATTTCTTTGTGGCAGAATACACCCTGATCTTCCAGGGAAAGCCCCGGATCGTCCTGGACATGCTGAAAACGTATCTGAAATATATTTAGGAGCTGCATACATATGATCACAGAGCTGACACGGATGTGGCTGACCCGTTCCACAAAGCCCTTCCTTTTTAAAAAAGAATACGATCAGGAGCTGCCCTTTTCTGACTGTGACGGCCTGGGGCTGTACGTCCATATCCCCTTCTGCCGGAGCATCTGCAGCTTCTGTCCCTACTGCAAGACCCTCTACTCCGAGGAAGCATGCAGCCGGTACATCGACGCCCTGATCCGGGAGATCCACCTGGCAGGAAGCCAAATTCCCGGAAAAAAGATCGTCACCAGCCTGTACTTCGGCGGCGGCACTCCGGCCCTGGCGGCGGACCGCATAAAGGAGATCATCGACGCCATCCAGGAGCATTTTATCATTACCCAGGGCATCGGGATCGAACTCCATCCGGAAAATATAACGCCCCGGACCCTCCATATCTTAAAAGAGGCCGGGATCACAAAGCTCAGCATCGGGATCCAGTCCTTCCAGGAAAAGTTTCAGAAGCTCCTGGGCCGGACCGGCGCGGACATGGACTCGCTAAAAGCCGCCCTCTCCCAGGTCCCCTTTGAAACAGTGTCCATGGATTTCATCTTTGCCCTTCCATCCCAGACCTTTGGGGATCTGAAGGCCGACGTGGATGCTGCCTTTGAAGCCGGGGCCAACCATGTGGCCCTTTATCCGTTCATTGATTTCACCTTCACCGACAGCGTCCTTCCGTCCATGGGAAAAAAGGAAAAGCGGCGGCTTCTGGACCAGATCACCCGGTACTGCCTGGAGACCGGCTGTACCAGAAGCTCCATCTGGACCTTTGCCAGAGAGAAGCATGCTTCCTACTCCTCCATGACCAGGGATAACTTCTTAGGGTTCGGCTGCTCTGCCGCCACGCTCTTAAGGGACCAGTTTAAGATCAACACCTTTTCTGTGGAGGAGTATATCCGGCGCATAGACCAGAAAAAAATGCCCACAGCCCTGACCCTCCGGTTTACGCCCCGCCAGCGGATGATCTACTACCTGTTCTGGACCGCTTACAGCACCCGCGTGGATCCCCGGGACTTTGAAGCCTTTTTCGGCGTTCCCCTAAAGAAAATGTACGGGCTGGAGCTGCGCCTTGCAAGGCTGCTGGGATTTGCCGAAGAAAAGGACGGAGTCTACTCCATGACCCTGAAGGGAGCCTTTTATTACCATTACTATGAAAACTTTTACACCCTCTCCTATATTGACCGGATGTGGGGGCTTTTAAGGAAGGAAGCATTTCCGGAGCAGATGGAATTGTAGATGTGAAAAGGGGCGCTGCCCGGTCATCCATACAGATGATCCAGCAGCGCCCCTCCGGCGTCCGTGATATAGTCCGCTTTTTATTTTGTCATTCCGATGGCCCTGGGCCTGCATCCGTCCGGGATCGGGCAGTGATAGGTATCGCCCTCCAGCGTCTCCTCCATCTCAGCCCATGCCTCTTTGATGATCTCCGGGTCCTCGATCAGATCCACAGCGGCTCCCGCCATAGCCTTGGCCGCGTAGATCAGTCCCTTATGGGCCAGGCCGCTCTTGCCCTGGGAGACCACCTGCCAGGAATGGCCCGGCGTTCCTGCCGCCCATGTGGCCACATATGCCTGGGCGGTTGGGCAGTTCCAGCTCACATCGCCCACGTCGGTGGAGCCAAAGGACATGATCCCCACCGGATCAAAGGGTGCCACGAACCGGTACATGGCCTCGCCTCTGTGGGCCAGCACCTCTTTTTTCGTCTCCTTATCGCAGGTCTTCGCCACCTTTTCAATGGACTCATAGCAGCTTTCTCCCACGCTGTCGTGGATGGCCTGGGCCAGCTCCATTTCTTCCTTTGTATACTCCGGCGCGCCAAGCTCCGTAAGGTTTTCCCACAGCTTCTTTGCGATCACCTTATTGCTCACCAGGTTGGAGCAGCCCTTCACAAAATCGATCTCCACCCGGGTCTCCGTCATATGGGCCGCGCCTTCCGCGATCTTATTGACACGGCGGTAGATCTCCTCCACCTGTTTATTCTTTGGCGCACGGATCAGATAAAGCACCTCCGCATAGGGCTGCACCACATTGGGGGAATAGCCGCCGGTGTTTGTGATGGCGTAATGGATCCTGGCCTCGGGGACCACATGCTCCCGGAGGAACTGAACGCCCATGTTCATTAACTCCAGGGCATCCAGGGCGCTCCTACCCAGATGGGGGGCTCCGCCTGCATGGGCGCTGGTGCCATAGAATTTATAGGCCACCTGGTAGTTGGCCAGGGAGCTTCCCGTATCGGCCCGGGTCAGATCGCCGGGATGCCAGGTAATGGCCGCGTCAAGGCCGGAAAACGCGCCGCCCTTGGCCATAAACGCCTTGCCGGAGCCGCCTTCCTCGCCGGGACAGCCAAAATAGCCCACTGTACCGGATTTTTTTGTCTCCTCCAGATATCTCTTAAGCCCTAAGGCCGCAGACAGAGAAGCCGCACCCAGCATGTTGTGGCCGCAGCCATGGCCCGGAGCGCCTGCATGGAGCTGCTTCTTTTCCGTGGCCCCTGCTTCCTGGTCCAGACCCGATAATGCGTCAAACTCTCCCAGGAAGCCGATCACCGGTTTCCCGGAACCAAAGGTACCCTTAAAGGCCGTTTCCACGCCTGCCAGTCCCTCTTCCACCTGAAAGCCCTCTTTTCTCAGCAGCTCGCAAAGGACCTTCATGGACTGATGCTCTGTAAAAGCAGTCTCTGCACATCCCCAGATCTGGTCGCTGGCCTCCAGGATCTCCGCCGATTTTTTGTCAATTTCCTCCCATACTGTCTGTTTTCCCATAGTCGTGTCACCTTTCCTTGAAAAATTCGCACCATTTGTTCTGAATATCTATATTTTACCATTATTTGCAAATACCGTCAATTCTTTTCGGACTTTAAGGCCGCAAAAAAGCCGCAAAAAAAGCCCCTGGGGCAGGAGCCGGAGGGCTGCCGGAGACGGAAAATCTCCTTGCACTTTTATGTAAGGAATGCTATACTTATACAAGCAATGCCCTGCAAAGAGGGCGAACGTGAAGACAACTGGAGGTATACCCATGAACTGGAGCATCGTAATGAACGTCCTTTTCGTAGTCCTCATCATTGCAGCCATCGTGCTCGGTGTTCTGTACTACTTTGGACGAAAGCTGGAGAAACGTCAGGTTGAGGCCCAGGCCACCATCGACGCCGCCAAGCAGGTGGTAACGCTTATGGCCATTGACAAAAAGAAACTGAAGTTGAAGGAAGCCGGACTTCCGGCCATCGTTTATGAGCAGACGCCCTGGTACGCCAGGCGCGCCAAGATCCCGGTGGTAAAGGCCAAGATCGGTCCCAGGATCATGACCATGATCGCCGATGAAAAGGTATTTTTACAGCTTCCCTTAAAGACCGAGGCCAAGGTCGTGATCAGCGGTATGTACATAACAGAGATCAAAAGCGTCCGCGGTGGGATCCCGCCTCTGCCGGAGAAGAAGAAATTCTTAGACCGGTTCAGAAAGAAAAAGGACGATCAGAAAAAGAACGCATAATAAAAGACAGGGGCTGTCGGTTAATACCGATTTTTTCCCCGGATAACAAAAGAATGAGACAGTCCGCAGAACTCCTGGCTTTTTCAGGGCTATGGTTTTCTGCCGGACTGTCTCATTCCCTTTTTGTCTCCAATTTCAGGGCATAGTATCCCCTCGTTTGGCATTTTGGGAACGCTCATTGCCTTTAAGCAGTTTTTGGTTCCTTTTTCCCTTCGTATTTTTCAATCTCATGATGCAGAAACCGGTGGTATTTCATGATATTCCGCCCGATCGCATACAGCATGAACTCTTTATACACCTTTTCTTTTGAACGGTAATGGAATCTCCGGAAGTTCTCATTCTCTTTGATGTCACCAAAGTGGCCTTCCGTCTGGATCGACCGTGTCTGACGCTTCAGGATCCCTTCTTCACTCTGGATGTTTTCATTGGTTTCCTCTTTCAGCTCTTCCCACCGTTCATTGATCTTCATGACCTTGTTTCGGTCTGAATGCTTTTCAGCATCATATTTGTACAGACATTTCGCCTTATGTTCACAGCCGCTGCAGTCTGCACAGCCATATACTTCAAAGGTCTGGGTATACCCATCCTGTATCCTGCTTTCCGTCCGCATATGCCGCAGTTCCCGCCCATCATGGCAGATGTAGTAATACTCATCCTCAAAAACGGCACAGCTCATGTTATAATACTTTCCGATATCCGCTTTGTATGCACGGGTCCTCCGTTTTTCGTGATCCTGAAGCTTGATATAGCTTTTGATCCCGTTCTCCTTCAGATAGGAAAGATTCTTTTCGCTGCAGTAACCGCTGTCCGCAGTGACTGCTTCCAGCTCTTCCCCAAATGCTTTCCGGTGCTTTTCCGAAACCGGGATCAGCGTGTTGTAATCAGTCCGGTCGCTGCTGACATAACTGTGGACAATGAAATAGTTCTCTACTGCGATCTGGACATTGTATGCCGGTTTCAGCTGGCCGTTGAGCATGTGGTATTCTTTCATTCTCATGAAGGTTGCTTCCAGATCTGTCTTGGAATAGCTGTTCCATCCTTTGCCCATGATCTCAAAGTGTTCCTTGTATTCCATCAGGCGGCTGCCGCAGGTCTCCAGTTCTTCATACAGCTTCTGGATCTCCGGCTTACGCTGTCCCTTTCCGTAAACAAAACCGTTCCCTTCAGCGATCTTTTTCAGGTTTTTCTGCAGCTTCAGGATCTCAGGCGGGGAACAGCCGTCGATTTCGATCACGGTATTATTGGAAATCTTCTTGTGCTTTGTCAGCTTCCGTTTCCGGTTCTCCTCGATCACACGCCGGACTTTGTCCATGCCTTCCACCACAAACATCCTGGCATCCCCAAGATCGTATTTCGGTCCATACCCGTTTTCATGCAGAAGTGCATTGTAAGCTGCATAAAGGGCATCAATGGTGTCCAGAAGCCCCGCAAGATGGTAGTTTAAGCTTCACCGCCAGACAAAGGTATAACGGTTGGCATTTGCTTCTATCTTAGTGCCATCAATAAAAAGCTCTTTAAGTATGAGCGGGCCTTCTTTTTTCAAACGGCGCAGGAACTGGTCATTCAGTTCATCCAGGATCTCACCGGTCAGCTTTTTCCCCTTAAAATCATAAAAAGCATCCCGCCGGGGTCTCTGGCCTTTGGTCAGCCAGATGAATGCCAGGTCCCGTTCACACAGTTCCACGATCCGGTCAACGGCCCGGATGCCACGCATGTTTGCGTAGGTAACAACAGCATACAGCATGATTGGATTGTACCCGGTTCTTCCCTGGTCTGAACAACAGGCCAGCAGGCCTGAAAAATCCAATTCCTCCATTACTTTTTTCAGGGTATAGACAGGATCGTCGTCGGGTAAATGCAATTCGAAGAAGCTGAAGTTAATTTTCTGTTGCCCAAAATCAAAAAAGTCGTTATAATAATCTTGTTTAAGCATAGTTCCATTATAACATGGAACGGGGAAAAGATGGTTGTCGTTAGCCATCTTTTTCTCTTTTTTATGAAAAAATTTCAGGGTCGGTTGTGACTCACATAAGTCACAGCCGGCCCTGTTTTAGACTATCTATTTCCCGACAGCCCACTAGTAACAAGGGCTTATAGCCCTAGAGCAAACCACCCGTTGGACAGGTGATTATGATTGTGCAGACCGTCTGCAAAAATTGCAGACTGAAAGTTTATTGACCCCAGGGCCTTTTTAGGTACAGGCAGCTCTTTAAAACTGTCTATCTTTACACATTAAACCGGAATAATACAACATCTCCGTCTTTTACCACATACTCTTTCCCCTCGATCCGTACCAGTCCCTTTTCCTTGGCGGCAGAGTAGCTTCCGCAGTCCAGAAGATCCTGGTAGTTGACCACCTCGGCCTTAATGAAGCCCCTCTCAAAATCGGAGTGGATCTTTCCTGCGGCCTGGGGAGCCTTGGTGCCTACCTTAATGGTCCAGGCGCGGGTCTCCTTTTCACCGGCAGTCAGATAGCTGATGAGGCCCAAGAGACGGTAGCTGGCGGCGATGAGCTTTTCCAGACCGGATTCCTTTAAACCAAGATCCTCCAGAAATTCCTTCTTTTCGTCATCGTCCAGCTCGGCGATCTCCTGCTCGATCTGGGCGCAGATCACAAATACCTCGCTGTCATTTTCAGCGGCAAATCCGCGGACCTGGTTCACATACTCATTGGAAGCGCCATCGTCGGCCAGATCGTCCTCGCTTACGTTGGCGGCAAAGATCACCGGCTTCCAGGTCAGGAGGTTTAAGGTGTTGATAAAGTCTCTGGTGTCCTCATCGTCACAGGGGAAGCTTTTTGCCAGTTTTCCGTCCTCCAGATGGGCCTTTAATGATTTTAAAAGCTCCACCTCCTTGGCCAGGGCCTTGTTGTTGGCAGCGCCGCGGCCGTTTTTGGCGATCCGCCGGTCCAGGATCTCGATATCAGAGAAGATCAGCTCCAGGTTGATGGTCTCGATGT
>ENA-UPXC01005146-UPXC01005146.1-human-gut-metagenome-genome-assembly--contig:-NODE-5146-length-11070-cov-4.318112_pt1 | contig 11070 bp, 13 predicted proteins | sample MGYA00250047_ERZ773371 | MGnify/ENA primary metagenome ERZ773371 (study PRJEB29103, sample SAMN06111975) | human gut metagenome | biome: human gut; feature: ankylosing spondylitis patient; material... | reverse complement strand
ACCGCCTCGCCCAGGATAAAGTTGCCGTTGGCATCATAGGCCAGATTGTGGAAGTTGGGCATGAGGTAGAACTTCAGGCCCTCGCCGGCACCCTCCAGCAAAATGGAGTTGATCGCCAGCACCACCATCAGGGCCAGCAGGCACAGCATCATCACCTTGGTGACCTTCTCCACGCCGTTTTGCAGTCCGCGGGAGCAGATCAGCATACACAGCACCACCACGATGACCATAAACAGAGCCATCAGACCGGCCTGCCCCATCAGGGTGCTGAACTCATTGCTCACTCCGGTGGAGTCCAAACCCACAAAGTCGCCCTTGAGCATCTTTACAAAATAGAGCACCAGCCAGCCGGCGATGGTGGTATAGAACATCATCAGCAGGTAGTTACCTGCAATACCAAACCAGCTGTAAATGTGCCACTTGGTTCCCTTGGGCTCCAGAGCGTTAAAAGACAGGGCAATGCTCTTCTGGCTGGCCCGGCCCACGGAAAACTCCATGACCATAACAGGAAGACCCATGATCACCAGGAACAGCAGGTACACCAGCACAAAGGCCGCGCCGCCGTACTTTCCGGTGATATAGGGAAAGCGCCACACATTTCCCAGACCAATGGCACAGCCTGCCGAAATCAGCAGGAAGCCCAGGCGGGAGGAAAAACTTTCTCGCTTTTGCACACACAAAACCTCCTTAAACAGTGTTTGAAGCGGCCCTCTCAATCCGCTCCAAAACACAAGCTATTTTAGCAGTATCTTTTCCCGGGGTCAATCGTTTCCCTGTATTTTCCCGACTTTTCTACACTAAACTGCAAAACCGCCCCTTCCAGGGCCTGATTTTGTATGGATTATTTATCTGTAAAATTTTTTTAGTTTTTTTTGAAAAACCTCTTGCCAAACTCTTTTTCATGTGCTATACTAGCGTAGCTGTCAAGGACAGCGGAACAAAATACGACATGCGGCTGTAGCTCAGTTGGATAGAGTGTTTGGCTACGAACCAAAAGGTCGGGGGTTCGAATCCCTTCAGCCGTACCAAAAAGAAGGACATATTAATGTCCTTCTTTTTGTTTTATCCTTTCCTTTTTGCTTTCTAAGAAACAGAAGAAAGAGAACGCACAGGTCATCCCCATAGGATGCCTGTGCGTTCTTTTTTATTTCGTATGCTTTTTTGACATTACTCCTGCTTCAGAACCTGCTCCAGGTCGATCTCCTCCGCGTCGCCCCACAGCCGCTCCAGATCATAGAACTTGCGGGCCTCGTCGGTAAAGACATGGACCACCACGGCAGAAAAGTCCATGAGCAGCCAGGTGCCGCCCCGGTGGCCCTCAATGTGGTGAACACGCTCACCATGGGCCTCCATAGCCTCTTCACAGGCGTCGGACATGGCCTTTACCTGCGTGTTGGAGGTAGCAGTACAAATTACAAAATAGTCCGCCAGGGTGGTCAGGCCCTCGGTTTTCAGGACCTTAATCTCCTCACCCTTTTTGCTGTCCAGAGTTTTTGCCAACAATACGGCGCTTTCATAGGAAGTCACAGGCATTCTCCTTTTTCAATTTATTTAGGCCGCCAGCTCGCCGCCGGCAGGATCGTTCTGAGGTACTTCTGGCTGGATGGGGTCGGGAGTGGTGCTTTCGCCACCGCCCTGGGCACTATCTCCACCGCTGCCGGAGCCGCCCTGAGAGCTGTCTCCGCCGCTGCTGGAGCCGCCCTGAGAGCTATCTCCACCATTGCCGGAACCGCCCTGAGAGCTGTCCCCGCCGCTGCTGCTGGAGCCGCCCTGGGAGCTGTCTCCGCCGCTGCTGGAGCCGCCCTGAGAGCTGTCTCCGCCATTACCGGAGCCGCCCTGGGAGCTATCACCACTGTTAGAACCGCCGGAAGAGCCGCTGTTTCCAGAGGAGCCGGAGTTTCCGGAAGAACCAGAATTTCCGGAGCTGCCGGAAGAAGAGCCCCCTCTGGACGAATTCAAGCTGGTGTCCAGCAGGGTCCCGCTGGTCACACTGTAACTGCCGTCGCTGTTGCGGACCAGCACCTGCAGGTCCGTGGACTGGATATCGCTGAGGTAGGGATTGAAGCCATCATTGAGAATCTCAAGCAGCTCGTCCACATCGGGCAGAATCATAGATACGCCAGGGTAATCCGCATTCACCCAAGGCATGCTGACAAAGTTCACATTCTGCTCGGCATCCATACCGGCTGCCAGCTGAGCAAAGGCCAGGATATTACCCAGGGAGAGATCGGTGGTGACATTCTCCATAAAGACCTCGGCCAGAGCGGGGGTCTTCAGCAGGGTAGCAGGCTTGAGACACTCCGCAGCTACCGCCTTCAAAAATGCCTGCTGGGTCTCCATGCGGCCCAGGTCTCCGGTGGGGTACTGCACGGAGTAGTCGTTATTGTGGCGCCAACGGATCAGACCCATGGTCTGATCGCCGTCCAGCTTCTGATAACCCTCTTTCAGGTGGATGTGCAGATCCTGACCGGGGGTGGGGTCATCGTAGTCCATATCAAAGGGGACGTCAAAGTACACGCCGCCCAGGGCGTCTACCATCTCACCCACGGCCTCCCACTGGACCATCACATAGAAGTCAGGGGTAATACCGGTGAGCTTGCCCACCTCTTTTTTCAGAGCCGCCATTCCCTTCTGCACCTGGGTATCGGGATCAGAGCCCTTGTTATAGTTATATACCGCATTGAGTCGGTGTCCGCTGCCCTTCCGGTCCACGTTGATCATGGTATCCCGGGGCAGGCTCATGCCGTTGATGGTCTTGTTTACCGTATCGAAGGTAATGAGCATCATGGTGTCGGTATTGCCGCCGCCGGCGGTATCCTGGCCCACCAGCAGGAAGGTGTATACCCCTTCCTTCCGGCCGCTCTTAGCTACATCAGGCAGCTCCGCTCCGTCATAGGCAGAGCTGTCGCCGTTTCCGCCGTCCGGCGTCACCGGGAGATCGGGCAGCTTCATCCAGGACTTCAGCCCCACGGCCACTCCGATCACGATCACAGCCAGAACAACCAGCACCTGGAGCAGACGGTATCGAATCTTCTGCCCCCGGCTCATACCGGCTACCCAGGCCTTATGCCGGGCCCACCAGCCGCCCCGGCTGGAGGACCGTCTTCTTCTTGCTGTACTTTCTCTCTTTCCGCTCATACGCTTTTAATCTCCTAGTGTCACTCCCTGCCGGCGCAGCCAATCCCGCGCCTGTTGGGTGTTGGTATGGATGGGGACGCCCCGCTGCTTCATATCCGCAATGGTTTCCTCCACGCCCAGCAGCATGGCCTGATCCAAATCGGTATAGGCCAGCTTCCGAAGCCGTTCCACTCCGTCAAAATCCCGGTTTGGCTCTATGTAGTCGGCCATATACAGGATCTTGTCCAGCAAAGACATATCCGCCTTTCCGGTGGTGTGCCAGAAGATGGCCTGATACACCTCCTCAGGTTCTCCAAAAACATACTTGGCAATACATGCCCCCGTCTTGGAGTGGAGGAGCTTGACCGCCTTCTGCTCCAGGCTGTCCAGCTCTACGCCGTACTTGCGGCACAGCTCCAGCTGGGGCTCCAGCTCCAGATACTTGGTGCAGTCGTGGAGGATACCCGCATGGCGGGCCAGCTCCGGATCGGCGCCCCAGAACTTGGCCAGGCGCACCGCCTCCTCCTCCACTCCCATCACATGGGGCACCCGCTTGGCGCGGATCATGGAGTAGGAACAGGCCCGCAGTTGGGGCAGCGTAAGCTCCTTGAGCACCACCGAGGTGTCATAGAGCCGGTGCATCAGGATATATCCGTACACGGCGGGCAGAAGATATTCGCTTCCCTTCTCCCGGCTGAGCAGATCCCGCAGCTGGGTGGACGAGATGTCCACCAGGCCGGGCAGTGTGATGGTGACTACCTTGGCTCCAAAATGCTTGGCCAGGTACTCCCGCTGGGGGGCAAATACCGCCTCGCCGTCCTGCTCGGTGCGGCCAAAGGCACAGATTCCCGCCAAGCGGGTGATGGTGCCCGGGTCGTGCCAGTGATGGAGGGTCAAAAACATATCGGTACCCATGAGCAGCCACAGCTCCGCCTTGGGATATTGCTTGTGGATGGCCTCCAGGGTATCGGAGGTATAGCTTTTCCCTTCCCGGTCCATCTCCAGGGATGAGACCTCCACCCGGCCGGGCAGGTTCATGGCATCCGCCATGATCTCTACCATTGCCAAACGGTGTTCCTTGCTGGGACTGTCGGCGGGCAATACCTTATGAGGAGGGATTGCCGCCGGCATCAAAAGCAGCTTGTCCAGCTTCAACGCGTCCATCGCTGTGCGTGCCGCCGCCAGATGCCCCAGATGAGGGGGATTAAAGGTTCCTCCGTAAATACCGATCTTCACTGTGAGACGCCACCTTTCTCCACCATTTTCAGGGATGAACCTCTATTCTGTTATACGCCGCGCTTTTTCTTGTCCTCCACCAGGACGATCTTGTCCTTCTTGTCCTTGCGGTGACTTGGACGATACAGCACAAATTTTGTTCCAATCACCTGGACCACTTCGCTCCGGGTCAGGGGAGCCAGAGCCTCCGCCGCCTCCCGGGCGGACATGAGGGAGTTCTCCAGCACCCGGCCCTTGATGAGTTCCCGGGCCTCCAGGGCATCGTTGGCCTGCTTGACCAGATTATCCCCGATTCCATCTTTTCCCACAATCAGGATGGTATCGATGCTGTTGGCAAGTCCACGCAGCTGGGCGCGCTGTTTGCTTGACAATTCCATAGACGTTTGATTCCTCTCTAAAGTTACTTTTTTCCCAAATAATTTTCCAGCTTCTTCTGGAAATCCTCCAGTGCCTTGCCCCGGTGGGAGATAGCATTCTTCTCCTCAGAGGTAAGCTGGGCAAAGGTTTTCTTCAGTCCGGGCACAAAAAACACCGGATCATAGCCAAAGCCGCCCTCTCCCATGGGAGCGAAGGCAATGGTACCGGGGCACTCACCCCGGGCGGTAATCACATCCCCATTGGGGAAGCAGCAGGTGATGACCGAGACGAACTTGGCCGTTCTGGGGGTCTGTCCCCGCATATTCTCCAGCAGCAGGCGGTAGCGGCCTGTGTCATCCAGGCCCTCTCCGCCGTAGCGGGCAGAGTACACGCCGGGCGCGCCGTTGAGGGCGTCCACACACAGCCCCGAATCGTCGGCAATGGCGGGCAGTCCGGAGGCCTCCATCACGGCCTTGGCCTTGAGCATGGAGTTTTCTTCAAAGGTGGTTCCGGTCTCCTCCACCTCCACATCCACTCCGGCATCTGCCTCAGAGCAGACCTCAATGCCCAGCTGGGAGAGAATCTCGTTCATCTCTTTCAGCTTTTTCTGATTTTTACTGGCAAGTACCAGTTTCATGATACCAGCGTCCTTTCTTTCTCCGCCAGGCGGTCCAATTTCATATTCCGGCAGGTGAGGACAATGTCGGTGCTCACCATCACCAGATCCAGGATATACACCGCCACTACATAGGTCACGTCGTTTGCAATAAACTTTCCCGCCAGGCCAAACAGATAGCCGATCACCACCAGGATCTCAAATTGCAGACTCTTCCCCTTGGCGGTACGGGAACGCAGAGATTTATAGATGTTGAAGGGCCAGGATACGCCAAAGCAGACCAGCATGATGGTCTCAAACAGATGTGCCATCCTCTTCCCCTCCGCCGTTTAGCCCAGTGCTTTCTTCTGGGCGGCCTGGAGCTCCCGGATGCCCTTGGCGCACAGCTCCACCAGCTTCTGCTTCTCCTCCAGGGTGAAGGGACGGCCCTCGCCGGTGCCCTGAATCTCAATGAGGCGGCCCTGGTCGTCCATGACGCAGTTGAGGTCCACCATGGCATTGGAGTCCTCCTCATAGCACAGGTCCAGCATGGGCACATCGTTTACCACGCCGGCAGACACAGCCGCCACATAGCCGCTGATGGGGTACTCGCTGAGCTGGCCGTTCTCCATCATCTTCTGGAAAGCCAGCATCATGGCCACAAAGCCTCCGGTGATGGAGGCGGTGCGGGTGCCGCCGTCTCCCTGGAGCACGTCGCAGTCAATGGTGATGTTCCAGGGGCCAAGCTTCTTGCGGTCCACCACGGAGCGCAGAGACCGGCCGATGAGCCGCTGGATCTCCGCGGAGCGGCCGTTCAGCTTCAGCTTGGAGATATCCCGGCGGGAGCGCTCCCGGTTGGCCCGGGGCAGCATGGAGTACTCGGCGGTGACCCAGCCCTCTCCCTCGGGGACGTGGCGGGGCGGCTTATCCTCCACGCTGGCAGTACACAGCACGTGGGTGTTGCCGCAGCGAATGAGGCAAGAACCCTCGGCAAACTTGTTGATATTGGGAATGATTTCGATGGGCCGCAGCTCATCATTTTTTCTTCCATCAATACGGGACATAACTCAGACTTCCTCTCAGTTTTCTTGATTCTACCATAAAAGGCGAAAGAAATGTTACCTGGATATGAATACGCCTTTTAAATTTTCTTTAAGGTATGGATGATGTTATGGAATCAGCTGCAACAGCAGGCTCACCGCAGCCAAAAGCAGCAGAATGCCTAACCCCACCAGATTCTCCCGGCGCTGCTCGGGGGTCACACCCTCTCCCCACAGACGCATGGAGCGCAGGAGGTTCCGCACCCCGTCCCGACGAATCCAGCGCACGATTTGAAGGGCCAAAAAGACTGCAAAGAACCGCCAGCTCCAGTATTCCATTCCCATCACCTCAAGTTTGAACTCAAATGAGCGCCTGGGCAAACTCGGCGGCGTCAAAAGGCTTGAGATCGTCAATGCCCTCGCCCACGCCGGCGTACTTTACAGGCACGCCCAGTTCCTTAGCGATGGCGATGGCGATGCCGCCCTTAGCGGTGCCGTCCAGCTTGGTGAGGACGATGCCGGTGATGCCAGCGGCCTCCTTAAACTGCTTGGCCTGGATGAGACCGTTCTGGCCGGTGGTGGCGTCCAGCACCAGCAGGGTCTCCCGGGCACAGTCAGGCAGCTCCCGGTCAATAACGCGGGAGATCTTGTTGAGCTCGTTCATCAGGTTCTGCTTGTTGTGCAGCCGGCCGGCGGTGTCAATGAGCACCACGTCGGCCTTCCGGGCCTTGGCGGCGGAGGCGGCGTCAAAGACCACAGCAGCGGGATCGGCTCCCTCGTGCTGCTTGATAATCTCCACGCCGGAGCGCTCAGCCCAGATGGTCAGCTGCTCGGCAGCGGCAGCGCGGAAGGTATCGGCGGCACACAGCAGCACCTTCTTCCGCTCGCTCTTGAGCTGGTGGCCGATCTTGCCGATGGTGGTAGTCTTGCCCACGCCGTTGACCCCGATAAACAGCACCACGGCGGGCTTGGTGGACAGGTTCAGGGTCGGCTCGCCCACCGTCATGGCGTCGGCAATCACCCGGCACATGCACTCCCGGGCCTCCTCCACCGTCTTGATGTGCTCCTCCCGCACCCGGCGGCGCAGCTCCTCCACCAGCTCCAGGGTGGTGTCCATGCCGGTATCGGCCAGGATGAGGGACTCCTCCAGCTCATCGTAGAAGTCGTCGGTGAGTTCAGAGCCAAAGCTGGCAAAAATATTGATCTTCTTCAGTTTATCAAAAAATCCCATATCACAAGTTCCTTTTCTTTTTTTCATCCCAGGGGATTTGAGCCCCACAGTGTTTACAGAAGTTCCCCGGATCTCTGTCCAGCCACTTACCGCACTCCGGACAGCGCATCCACGCCAAGTTCAAAGGCAGGGCTGCCGCCACTAGCACCACGCCCAGCACTGCTAGCCCGACCGACCCAATAACGGTATCCATCAGCAAAACAGCAAGACCGCTCACACCCAAAACAGCAACTAGCTTCTGTTTTTGCCGCAGTGTCATACCAGATTCCTCCTTACAGGATGGTATTCTCCGCTCCGCAGTAGGGGCACTTGGGGTCATCTATGTCGTGGCGGTGGCCGCAGTGGGGACAGGAGACCTTGGCAATGCCGCTGTCCTCCGTCTCCCCGGACCAGTCTCCCCGGAAAAACTCCAGTTTACCGCACTGGTCACAGCACAGGATGTCCACATCCAGCGCCCCGGCCAGCAGGTTATCCAGGTCGCCCAGAAGCCAACCTGTCTTGCCCAGCTGGAGGCGCTCCCGCTTCATAAAACGCATCTCACCCCCGCAGCGCAGACAGCTCAGGTTCTTCCGCATGACTCAGTCCTCCCCGCTCCAGTAGAGCTCGCCGCCGGTGGCAATGCAGCGCTGCACTTCCAGTTCCCTTCCGTCCAGTACCACCCGGACCTGCTCCCCCTCCCAGGTGGAGTAGTAATCCTGGAGGACCAGAATCTGCCCATCCTCTGTCTCCTCGCTGCCCTCTGGGGTGCGAATGCGAAGTACAAGAGCCTTGGAATCCTCTTCTCCGCTCTCCTGAGTCACCGTGATGTCGTCCACGCCGATCACCCGGTCCTGCATGGGCAGGTAGAGCACATACTCCCCCGCCTCCTGCCGCTCCAGCCAGTAGGCCTGGTCATCCTGGTCCGCTTTCTCCAACCAACGGGTCACTTCTTCGTTTTTGTCGTCCTTGGTCAGCAGCATCCACTGGCTGTCACCGCCGCTGGCCGTGCTCAGGGGCTGCCGGATCACATCCGGCTGATTCTGGCCAATGGCCAGGTCCAGGCCCGCAAAGGCAATCTTTACACCAATAAACAGCACCACAATCAGGGCCAGCAGCCCAAGGATGCCCCAGCTTCCTTTTTTCTGCTCGTTCACTTGTTCCTCCTGGCGGATGTTCCGTTTCTTCTCCATATCGTTCTTATCAACGAATGTTCAGTTCTTTTTCCACGTCATTGAGATTGATGGTAAGCATACGACTAACCCCTTGTTCCTGCATGGTAACACCGTAGAGGACGTCAGCCTCCTCCATGGTTCCGCGGCGGTGGGTAATGACAATAAACTGGGTGTGGTCGGTCATGGAGCGCATGTAGTGGGCAAAGCGCACCACGTTGCTGTCGTCCAGGGCCGCCTCGATCTCGTCCATCACCACGAAGGGAGTTGGCCGCACCTTCAAAATGGCAAAGTACAGGGCGATGGCCACAAAGGCCTTCTCGCCGCCGGACAGAAGGGAGATGATCTTCAGCGCCTTGCCGGGGGGCTGCACCTTGATCTCAATGCCGCAGTTGAGGATGTCGTTGGGGTCCTCCAGCTCCAGGGTGGCCTTGCCGCCTCCGAACAGCTCCACAAAAGTCTCTCCAAAGGATTGATTGATGCTGTTAAACTCCCGGGCAAAGATGGTCCTCATCTCTCCGGTGATCTGGGCGATCACGTCCTCCAGCTCCTTCTTGGCCTTTTCTACATCATCCCGCTGGTCGGTAAGGTAAGTGTACCGCTCATTGACCCGGTCAAACTCCTCAATGGCGCCCACATTTACATTGCCCAGAGCGGAGATGCTCTTTTTCAGCTCTCCAATGCGCCGGCTGGCCTTGGGCACTGACTCGATCTCGATGCGCTGCAGCTTGGCTGCCTCGTGGGATAGCTCATAGGTTTCCCACAGTTTGTCCAAAATCTGCTTCTCATCCATGGAGGAGGCCATCTTTTTCTGCTCCAGACGGGAGACCTCTCCGCCAATGGTGAGCAGCTCTTTATTTTTCTCCTGGCCCTCCCGGGTGGCCTTCACCCGCTCGCCCTCCAGCTCCAGCTTCTCCTGGTTGAGTTGGACAATGGCCTGGTTTTGTTCCTCGTTTTCCCGGCGCAGTTGCTGAAGCCGCGCCTCCTTCTCCCCGATCTCCTGGGTGAAGGCTTGGTTTTTCTCCTCATAATCGCCGATGAGGGCCCGGCTCTGGTCCTGGTCTCCGGCCAGATCCCGGCGCAGCGCTTCCAGCTCCTCCAGGGTGCGCTTGCCGGTCTCCCGTTCTGCCTCCAAGGCAGCCAGGCTGGCGTTCAGGGCGGCCAGCTCCTGGGTGATCTGCAGGGAGCGCTCCTGCAGGTCACTCTGGCCCTGGGCCTTGCCCTCGGCCTGACTCTTCAGGTCAGCGGCGGCCCCCTCCAGCTCCTGGATGCGGTCCCGGGCGCTCTGGGTGTCGGCCTCGATCTCCACCGAGCGCTTTTTCAGCTGCTCCAGTTCCTCCTTCTGGCTGCCCTGCTGCCGCTCCAGGTCGGCAACGATGCTGCGGCACAGGGTCTGCTCGCCCTGGGCTTTCAGGATGGCGTCCTCCCACTCCCGCAGCTGAGCCTGGGCGGTCTCCATCTCATAGGCGGCGGCCGCTGCCTCCCGGTTGGCCTCCTCCAGCTCCTTGGCGGCCTGGCTGAGGCTGTCCTCCAGCCCCTGACGCTGGGCGGTGAGCCGCTCCAGCTCGTTGGCCCGGCTGAGGATACCGGCGCTGCGGCTGGCGCTGCCGCCGGTCATGGAGCCGCCGGGATTCAGCACCTGTCCGTCCAGGGTGACGATGCGGAAGCGATAGCCGTACTTCCGGGCCACGGCAATGGCCGCGTCCAGATGCTCCATCACCACCACCCGGCCCAGCAGGTTGGAAAACACATTGCGGTATTGGGGTTCAAACTTCACCAGCTGGTCGGCGATACCCACAAAGCCGGGCTCCCGGCTGAGGCTCCCTGCCTCCCGTAGGTCGGAGGGGCGGATGGAACTGAGGGGCAGGATGGTGGCCCGGCCGCCGTCCCGCTGTTTCAGGTACTGGATGACCGCCTTGCCGTCCTCCTCCCGGTCCACCACCAGGTTCTGCATGGCGCCGCCCAGGGCAGTCTCAATGGCCACGGTGTACTGGTCGGGCACATGAATGAGCCCCGCCACCGGCCCGTGGATGCCCCGCAGGCTGCCCCGCTGGGCCTCCCCCAGCACCAGCTTGGTGGCTTTGGAGTAGCCCTCGTGCATCTTCTCCATCTCGGAGAGCATTTTTATGCGGGAGGAGAGGGCATTCTCCTCCATCTGCAATTTCACATGGCGGTCCTTAGCCCGCTCCGCTTTCTTCTTTCGGCTGTCCAGGCGCAGGGCGTAGCCGGAGATCACGTTTTTCACTCCGTCCCGCTCTTCCCGGGCGTCCCGCTCCTTGCGGTCGGCCGCGGCCGCGTCGGCCCGGGCGGCCTCCAGCCGCTCCTCCAGGCTGCGCAGCTCCTGGC
>ENA-UPXC01005142-UPXC01005142.1-human-gut-metagenome-genome-assembly--contig:-NODE-5142-length-11077-cov-3.607273_pt1 | contig 11077 bp, 9 predicted proteins | sample MGYA00250047_ERZ773371 | MGnify/ENA primary metagenome ERZ773371 (study PRJEB29103, sample SAMN06111975) | human gut metagenome | biome: human gut; feature: ankylosing spondylitis patient; material... | reverse complement strand
TTTTCCGATGACGGGAAGGGCGTGCAGAACCGGAATATGATGCGCCGGGCCATGCAGGAGGCCAAGCGCCTCGGCAAGCTGATCGTGGCCCACTGCGAGGACAACACCCTGCTTCACGGCGGCTATATCCACGATGGCGCCTACGCCAAGGCCCACGGCCACCGGGGCATCTGCTCCGAGAGCGAGTGGCGGCCCATTCAACGGGATCTGGAGCTGGTGCGGGAGACGGGCTGCGGCTACCATGTGTGTCACATTTCCACCAAGGAAAGCGTGGACCTGATCCGCAAGGCCAAGGCCGAGGGTCTGAACGTCACCTGTGAGACCGGCCCCCACTGTCTGTTGCTGGATGACGCCATGCTGGAGGAGGACGGGCGCTTTAAGATGAACCCGCCGCTTCGGGATAAGGCCGACCGGGAGGCGCTGTTAGAGGGATTGGCGGACGGAACCATTGACATGATCGCGACGGACCACGCGCCCCACAGCGCTGAGGAAAAAAGCCGGGGCTTAGAAAAGAGCGCCATGGGTATCGTAGGGCTGGAAACGGCCTTCCCACTGCTCTATACGCATCTGGTAAAGCCCGGTGTCATTTCCTTTGCCCGCTTGATGGAGCTGCTTCATGACGCGCCCTGCCGCCGCTTCGGCATTGCGCCGGACACCGGCTTTACCGTGTTTGATTTGAACCGCACCTATCCGATTGACCCCGCTGAATTTTTGTCCATGGGCCGGGCCACGCCCTTTGCGGGCTGGAGCGTACAGGGCCGCTGCCTGCTGACAGCCATGGAGGGGCGGGCGGTCTGGTATGATAAAACCTTGCTGGAAGGAGAGGACGCCGAATGAAGGAGACGCTGCTGACCGTTTTGGAAAATACCCGGCTGGCAGAGGGCATTTACCGTCTGCGGCTGGCGGGAGACACCTCTGCCATCACTGCGCCGGGGCAGTTTGTGAACCTGAAGCTCTCCGGCTTCTACCTTCGCCGCCCTATTTCCGTGTGTGACTGGACGGAGGGGGAGCTGACCCTCATTTATAAGGTGCTGGGACATGGCACGGAGGCCATGACCCGTATGACCCCCGGCGCGGAGCTGAACGTGCTGACGGGGCTCGGCAACGGCTACGATGTATCCCGGGCAGGGGCGCGGCCCCTGCTGGTGGGCGGCGGCGTGGGTATTCCCCCGCTGTACGGCCTTGCCAAGCGCCTGACGGAGCGGGGCTGTCGTATTGCGGCAGTGCTGGGCTATAACCGGGCCTCTGAAATCTTTCTGGCGGAGGAGCTGAAAGCGCTGGGGGCGGAGGTCATTGTGGCCACCGCCGATGGCAGCGCCGGTATAAAGGGCCTTGTAACGGACGGTATGGCCGCCGTTTCCGATTATACCTATCTCTACACCTGCGGCCCGGAGCCTATGCTGAAAGCGGTATACGGTGTGTGCAGGACCTCCGGCCAGTTCAGCTTTGAGGAGCGGATGGGCTGCGGCTTCGGAGCCTGTATGGGTTGCTCCTGCAGGACGAAATACGGCAATAAGCGTATCTGTAAGGAGGGCCCGGTGCTGGAAAAGGAGGAGATCGTATGGTGAATACAAAAGTGACCCTCTGCGGCGTGGAGCTGGACAATCCCGTCATCCCCGCCAGCGGCACCTATGGCTACGGCTATGAGTTTGCGGAGCTGTATGACATCAATCTGTTGGGCACGTTCTCCTTCAAGGGGACTACCCGGGAGCCCCGCTACGGCAATTCCACGCCCCGCATTGCGGAGTATGCCGGGGGCCTGCTGAACGCGGTGGGACTGCAAAATCCCGGCGTGGACACCGTGATCTCGGAGGAGCTGCCGAAGCTGAAGCAGGTCTTCCACAAGCCGGTGATGGCGAATATCAGCGGCTTTTCAGTAGCGGAATACGCCGAGGTCTGCGAAAAGCTGGACGCGCAGGAGCAGGTGGGCTGGCTGGAGGTGAATATCTCCTGTCCCAATGTCCATGGCGGCGGCGCGGCCTTCGGTGCGGACCCCAAGGCCGCCGCGGAGGTGACGCGGGCGGTTCGGGCAGTGACAAAAAAGCCCATTATTTTAAAGTTGTCCCCCACAGCGGCGGATATCACCGCCGTGGCGAAAGCCTGTGAGGACGCAGGGGCGGATGGCGTCAGCCTCATCAATACCCTGCCGGGGATGCGAATCGACCTGAAGCGGCGCCGCCCGCTGCTGGCCAACGGCACCGGCGGGATGTCCGGGCCGGGAATGCTGCCGCTGGCGGTGCGGATGGTGTATCAGGTCTACGAGGCGGTGTCCATCCCCATCGTGGGCATGGGCGGCGTCACCACGGCGGAGGACGTCATCGAGCTGATGCTGGCGGGCGCCACCGCCGTCGGCGTGGGCGCGGCGAACCTTGTGGAGCCGTATGCCTGCAAGACCATTATCGAAGATCTGCCTGCCGTGATGGAACGGTACGGCATGGAAAATCTGACAGAGATCATAGGAGGAGCACATCATGGGTAAAGACGTTATCGTTGCGCTGGACTTTGACAGCAAGGAAAAGACACTGGCATTTCTGGACCGCTTCACAGAGGAAAAGCCCTTTGTGAAGATCGGCATGGAGCTGTTTTACGCCGAAGGCCCCTCCATCGTCCGGGAGATCCGGGCCAGAGGCCACAAGATCTTTTTGGATCTGAAACTGCATGATATTCCCAACACCGTGAAAAAGGCCATGGCGGCATTGTCCGCGCTGGATGTGGACATCGTGAACCTCCACGCCGCCGGTACCGCCGCCATGATGACCGCCGCGCTGGAGGGCCTCACCCGGCCCGACGGCACCCGTCCGCTGCTCATCGCCGTGACACAGCTGACCTCTACCGATCAGGAGCGCATGGAGCGGGAGCTGTGGATCGAAAAGCCTCTTGCCGAGGTGGTGATGCACTATGCCGAAAACGCCGCGCAGGCGGGCTTGGACGGCGTGGTGTGCTCCCCCCTGGAAGCGGGGGGCGTCCACGAGCGCTGCGGCAAGAACTTCCTCACCGTGACCCCCGGTGTCCGCTTCGCCGATGGAGACGTGGGCGACCAGAAGCGGGTCACCACGCCGGCCAAGGCCAAGGAGCTTGGCTCCGACTATATCGTGGTGGGCCGGCCCATCACGCAGGCAGAGGACCCTGTGGCCGCCTATCGCCGCTGCGTGGCGGAGTTCGTAGGCTGAGAACAAAAAAGCAAAATAAAATTTTGTGGATAGATAAAGGAGAGAACGATGGAGCATATCAATGTGCGCGTTGCCAAGCGCCTGCTGGAGATTCGGGCGGTATTTCTCCGCCCGCAGGAGCCCTTTACATGGGCCAGCGGCATCAAAAGCCCGATTTACTGCGATAACCGGCTGATTCTCACGGCCCCTGAGGCGAGAAACGAGGTGGAGCAGGCCATTGCGGACGCCGTAAAGCGGGAGTATCCGGCGGCGGAGGTCCTGATGGGAACGGCCACGGCGGGCATCGCCCACGCCGCCATCGCCGCGCATCTGCTGGGCCTGCCCATGGGCTATGTCCGCTCCGGCAATAAAGACCACGGCCGCCAGAACCGCATTGAGGGACGTCTGGACAAGGGTGAGAAGGTTGTGGTCATCGAGGACCTCATTTCCACCGGCGGCAGTGTGCTGGAAACGGTGGAAGCCCTCCGGGAAGCGGGGGCCGAGGTGCTGGGCGTGGTGAGCATTTTCACCTACGGCATGAAAAAGGGCATTGAGCGGATGGCGGCGGCCAACGTGAAGAACGTGAGCTTGACCGATTTGGACACCATCGCGCAGGTAGGTGCCGCAGAGGGCTATATCTCTCAGGAGGATGTGGCCCGGCTGCTGAAATTCCGGGAGAACCCGTCCGATGAAAGCTGGATTCAGGGAGGAGAAAACTGACATGGAAAATTTGATCGACATTATGCAGCTCTCTGTAGAAGAGATCGACGCACTGGTGCAAAAGGGCTGCGACATTATGGCCAACCCTGCCGCATACGCCCATAAGTGCGACGGAAAAATTCTGGCAACGCTGTTTTTTGAACCCTCCACCCGCACCCGCCTGAGCTTTGAGAGCGCCATGCTGTCTCTGGGCGGACAGGTGCTGGGCTTTTCCTCCGCCGCCAGCTCCTCCGCCTCCAAGGGCGAGAGCGTGGCGGATACCATCCGGGTGGTCAGCGCCTACTGCGATATCATCGCCATGCGACACCCCAAGGAGGGCGCGCCGCTGGTGGCGACCATGCACTCTCTGGTGCCAGTCATCAACGCCGGCGACGGCGGACACAACCACCCCACCCAGACGCTGACGGACCTGATGACCATTCACAAAGAAAAAGGCCATGTGGACAATCTGACGGTGGGCTTCTGCGGTGACCTGAAGTTCGGCCGTACCGTGCATTCTCTGGTCGCGGCCATGAGCCGCTACACCGGCATCCGCTTTGTGTTTGTATCCCCGGAGGAGCTGAAGCTGCCCCGCTATGTCAAGGAGCAGTACATCAAGGAAAAGAACATCCCCTATACGCAGTCCGCCTCTTTGGAGGAGGTCATGCCGGAGCTGGATGTGCTGTACATGACCCGCGTTCAAAAGGAGCGCTTTTTCAACGAGGAGGATTACCTCCGCCTGAAGGACAGCTACATTCTCACCCCGGACAAGCTGGCAAACGCCAAAAAGGATTTGTGCATCCTGCACCCGCTGCCCCGCGTGAATGAAATTTCTGTGGCGGTGGACGATGACCCCCGGGCCTGCTACTTCAAGCAGGCGCAGAACGGCCGGTATATCCGCATGGCGCTGATTATGAAGCTGCTGGGCATTGCGTGAAAGGAGAAAACGGACATGATTATCGATTCCATTCAGAACGGCATCGTCATTGACCATATCACCGCCGGAAAGGCCATGGAGCTCTATAACATTCTGGGATTGGACAAGCTGGAGTGCACCGTGGCCATTTTGAAAAACGTCACCAGCGGCAAGCTGGGCCGCAAGGACATCATCAAAATTGACCGGGAAATGGACCTTGACTGGGACCTCATCGGCTATGTGGACCCCAGCATTACGGTGAACATCATCCGGGACGGTGCGCTGGCGGAAAAGCGGACGCTGAAGCTGCCGGAGCGCATCCGGGGTGTGCTGAAGTGTAAGAATCCCCGATGCATCACCTCTGTGGAGCAGGAGCTGACGCAGGAGTTTGTGCTGACGGACCCGGAAAAGCGGGTCTACCGCTGCCGCTACTGTGAAACGCAAGCGGGCCGGTGATGTGCGGACAGGGAGTGAGCATGAAAAAAGGTTATCTTGTTTTGCAGGATGGTCAGGTATTTGAGGGCCTCCGTTTCGGCGCGGAGCACGATACCGTGGGTGAACTGGTGTTCACCACGGGAATGTGCGGCTATATCGAAACGCTGACGGATCCCAGCTATGCCGGTCAGATCGTTATGCAGACCTATCCGCTTATCGGCAATTACGGCATCATCCGGGCCGACTTTGAGGGCCCCTGCTGTGTGAAGGGCTATGTGGTGCGGGAATACTGCGATACGCCCTCCAATTTCCGCACGGACTGCGATCTGGACACATTTTTGAAGGAGCAGAGCGTGCCGGGATTATGCGGCGTGGACACCCGGGAACTGACCCGCATCATCCGGGAGCATGGTGTGATGAACGCCGCCATCTGCGATGAAATTCCCGCTGACCTGACGCCTGTTCGGACCTACGCCGTGACCGGCGTGGTGGAGGCGGTTTCCTGTAAGACGCCGGTCATCCATCCGGCGGAGGGGGAGCGGCGCTTCCGGGTGTCTCTCATCGACTACGGCGCCAAGCGCAATATCATCCGGGAGCTACAAAAGCGCGGCTGTGAGGTCACGGTTCTGCCCGCGGCTGTCTCCGCGGAAGAAATTCTGGCCGCAGCGCCGGATGGACTCATGCTCTCCAACGGCCCCGGCGACCCGGCGGAGAATGCCTATCAGATCGAGCAGATTCGCAGGCTTTTGGGAAAAATCCCGATGTTTGGTATCTGCCTTGGCCACCAACTGACAGCTTTGGCCGCCGGAGGCAGCACCTATAAGCTGAAATATGGCCACCGGGGCGTAAACCAGCCTGTCCGGGATGTGGCCGGTGTCCGCACCTATATCACCAGCCAGAACCACGGTTACGCTGTGGACAGCGATACGGTGAAACTGGGCCGGATTCGCTATGCCAACGCCAATGACGGTACCTGCGAGGGTATCGACTACCCGGAGCTGCGGGCGTTTACCGTCCAGTTCCACCCGGAGGCCTGCACCGGCCCCAAGGATACGTCCTTCCTCTTTGACCGGTTTGTGGAGCTTATGAAAGGCGGTGAGAGGTAATGCCTCTGGATACTTCTATTAAAAAGGTCCTTGTTATTGGCTCCGGCCCCATTGTCATCGGGCAGGCCGCCGAGTTTGACTATGCCGGTGCGCAGGCCTGCCGCGTTTTAAAGGAGGCGGGGGTCAATGTGGTGTTGTGCAACTCCAACCCCGCCACCATCATGACCGATCAGGCCATGGCGGACGAAATTTATCTGGAGCCCCTGACCACGGAGACCATCAAGCGCATCATTAAAAAGGAACGGCCCGACAGCATTCTGGCGGGCCTCGGCGGACAGACCGGCCTGACGCTGGCCATGCAGCTTGACAAGGAGGGCTTTTTGGCCCAGCAGGGCGTTCGCCTGCTGGGGACGGACGCCAAGACCATTTCCCGGGCCGAGGACAGGGAGCTTTTCAAGGAGGCCATGGCGGAGATCGGCCAGCCGGTCATTGCCTCGGACATTGCCGAGACGGTGGAGGACGCGCTGGCAGTGGCCGCCCGCATTGGCTATCCTGTCATTGTCCGTCCCGCCTTTACGCTGGGCGGCGCCGGCGGCGGTGCCGCCGCCAACGAGGCGGAGCTGAGGGTCATTGCACAGACGGGACTGGACGCTTCGCCCATTACACAGATTCTGGTGGAAAAGGCCATCTTCGGCTGGAAGGAAATTGAGTTTGAGACCATGCGGGATGGCGTAGGCAACGTCATTGCCGTGTGCTCCATGGAAAACTTTGACCCCGTGGGCGTCCATACCGGCGATTCCATTGTGGTTGCCCCCACCCAGACCTTGGCGGACAAGGAGTTCCAGATGCTCCGCAAGGCGTCACTGGACATCATCACCCACCTTGGCATTGTGGGCGGCTGTAATGTGCAGCTTGCTCTGAACCCGGACAGCTTTGAGTACGCGGTCATTGAGGTCAATCCCCGCGTCAGCCGTTCCTCCGCGCTGGCCTCCAAGGCCACCGGCTATCCCATTGCCAAGATCACCACAAAAATCGCGCTGGGTTACACGCTGGACGAAATCAAAAATGACATCACCGGCAAGACCTGCGCCTGCTTTGAGCCGACGCTGGACTATATCGTGGTCAAAATGCCGAAGTGGCCCTTTGATAAGTTTGCCGATGCCAGCCGCACGCTGGGAACGCAGATGAAGGCCACCGGCGAGGTCATGGCCATTGCCCCCAGCTTTGAAATGGCGCTGATGAAGGCGGTCCGGGGCGCAGAGGTGGGACTGGACAGCCTGAACCGCAAGCGGGACGCGGAGGACACCGCGCCTATCTGGGAGCGGCTCCGCCGGGTGGATGACCACCGGCTGTTCACGGTGTTCGAGGCGTTGAAGGCCGGTGTTTCCGTGGATGAGATCTTCGGCATCACCCGCATTGACCGCTGGTTCCTCTCCAAGCTGAAAAAAATGGCGGACTTTGAAAAGGCACTGGCGGCCGACGGTCTGACGGAGGCACATTATGAGGCCGGAAAGCGCATGGGCTATCCCGACAAGACGCTGATGCGCCTCTCCGGCGCAAAGGCTCTGCCTTGCCCGCACAGAGACGCCGTTTACAAGATGGTGGACACCTGCGGCGCGGAGTTTGACGCCGAAACGCCCTATTTCTATTCTACCTTTGACAAGTTCTGCGAGTCCCGGACCTTCCCCCGCAGCGGCAAGCCGGTGATTATGGTGCTGGGCTCCGGCCCCATCCGTATCGGGCAGGGCATTGAGTTTGACTATTCCTCCGTGCACTGCGTCTGGACGCTGAAGGAGCTGGGCTATGAGGTGGTCATCGTCAACAACAACCCGGAGACCGTTTCCACAGACTACGATACTGCAGACCGGCTGTACTTCGAGCCGCTGTGCCACGAGGATGTCATGCACATCATCGAGGTGGAAAAGCCGGTGGGCGTTGTGGTGGCCTTCGGCGGCCAGACGGCCATCAAGCTGACGAAATTCCTTGACAGCCACGGCATCCCCATCCTCGGCACCAGCGCGGAATCCATCGACATGGCGGAGGACCGGGAGCGGTTTGACGCGCTGCTGGAGCGCTTTTCCATCAAGCGTCCGCAGGGCCGGGGCATCACCGGAATGCAGGAGGCGCTGGATGCCGCCCACGAGCTGGGCTATCCCGTTCTGCTGCGCCCCAGTTATGTCATCGGCGGGCAGAACATGGTCATTGCCCATAACGATGAGGATGTGCGGACCTATATGGAGGTCATTCTCTCCGGCAAGATCGAAAACCCGGTGCTGGTGGACCAGTACCTCATGGGTAAGGAGCTGGAGGTAGACGTTATCTCCGATGGAAAGGATGTGCTGATTCCCGGCGTCATGCAGCACATTGAGCGCACCGGTGTCCATTCCGGCGACTCCATTGCCGTTTACCCGCCGTTTTCCATCGGCGATAAGATGCTCAAGACCATTGTGGACTGCTCGGAAAAGCTGGCGCTGTCTCTGGGAACCCATGGCCTCATCAATATTCAGTATCTGATCTACCAGAACGAGCTGTACGTCATCGAGGTCAATCCCCGGGCCAGCCGCACCGTGCCGTATATCTCCAAGGTAACAGGCGTGCCGATGGTGGACATCGCCACGCGGGTCATGGTGGGTCAGCCGTTGGCCTCTCTTGGCTACGGCACGGGGCTGTACCGGCAGCCGCCCTATGTGGCGGTGAAGGTGCCGGTATTCTCCTTTGAAAAGCTGACGGACACCCAGGCCGGCCTCTACCGGGCGGTGAAGCGTCGTGGCGGGAAGGAGGGCCTCGGCAAGACGATGCAGGAGGCGCTGTTCAAGGGGCTGACCTCGGCCGGCATGGTCGTCGGCCGGCACCCGGACGGCCGCCACGGCGTACTCGTGAGCGTGGACACGCACGACCTCGGCGAGATCGTGTCGCTGGCCAAAAAGCTCGACGACCTGCACTTCGCGCTCTACGCGACCGCGGAGACCGCCGCCGCCATTGCGCGCCTCGGCATCGACGTCGTGACCGTCGACGGCATCCGCGAGAGTGAGCACGCCTTCGCCCTGCTCGAGAGCGGCTGCATCGACTACATCGTCTACACCGGCGCGCTCAAGGACGCGACCACGGACGATTACATCGCCCTGCACCGCCGTGCGCTGCAGCTCGGCATCCCGTGCTTCACCTCGCTCGACACGGCCAACGCCCTCGCGGACATCATCGCCAGCCGCTACAACGAGCACAACACCGAGCTTGTGGACATCAACCATATGCGCACCAAGCGCCAGCGCCTGAAGTTTTCGAAAATGCAGGCCACCGGCGATGACTACATCTACGTCGAAAATTTTGACGGGCACATCACCTGCCCCGAATCGCTGTGCATCCCGCTGTGCTCGCGTCACCGCGGCATCGGCGGTTACGGCATCGTGCTCATCGAGCGCAGCGCCGTGGCCGACGCGAAAATGCGCGTCTTCAACCGCGACGGCAGCCCCGGCGGCATCGGCGGCAACGCCATCCGCTGCGTGGGCAAGTATCTGTACGACAACGGCATCGTGCCGCGCGCCGATCTCACCATTGAGGCAGGCGGCCGGGTGCACCGGCTGCACCTCTACACGCGCTTCGGCACGGTCGGCCTCGTGACGGTCGAGATGGGAAAGCCCGCCTTCACACCCGAGGCCGTGCCCGTGACGCTCGAGGGCGAGCGCGTGATCGACCGGCCGGTGACCATCGCCGGCGGGGAGTACCGCATCACGTGCCTGTCGATGGGCAACCCCCACTGCGTCGTCTTTGTCGACCGCGTAGACGAGGTGGACGTCGCGCACCTCGGCCCGCAGTTTGAGCACGCGGACCTCTTCCCCGCGCGCACGAACACGGAGTTCATCCGCGTCGTCAACCGCACGACGATCAAAATGCGTGTCTGGGAGCGCGGCAACGGCGAGACCCGCGCCTGCGGCACGGGCGCGTGCGCTGCCGTGGTGGCCGCCGTGGAAAACGGCCTGTGTCCGAAGGGCGAGACCATCACGGTCAAGGTCACCGGCGGCGACCTGCTCGTCACCTACGATGACGACGGTGTGCGTCTGACCGGCAACGCCGAGCTCGCCTTCACCGGCGTGACCACATACTGAGCCGCAAAACGAAAATCACCCGCATCCAGTCGGATGCGGGTGATTTTTTTGCTGCCGAAAAGGCGCTTTCCGTTTACCGCGCCGCTCAGCCGCGCATGGCGGCGGCGAACGCGTCGATGCGCGCGATGTCGAAATCGGGCTCGGAATACTGCGCGCGGTACTGGGGCGACGTCATCAGTGCGCCGAAGAGCTGCTTGTAGACATAGCTCATCTTCGCGTACTGCATCTTGCCGCCGAGAATATCCTTCGCCGCCGCGTGCGCCAACAGCGCGGGCGAGAAGAAGTGCTCGAGATACCCCTCCGTACCGGGCGCGGTATAGCAGCACAGATACAGGCCGAGCTTCTTGCCCAGCAGCGTCTTTTCGTTGCGGCGCAAAAAGCGCTTGATGTGCTTGTCGAGCTTGAACATATACACGCAGCTGCCGATGATGACCGTGTCATAGCCTTCGAGCGAGACGCCGCGGTCGCGGATGTTGCACACCGTCACATCGCCGCCGACGGCGCTCTTGAGCATATAGGCGATCTCCTCCGTCGCGCCGTAACGCGAAGCGAACAGGATCAGCGTTTTCATGCAGTGACCTCCTTTTCCGCCCTCACGGGCGGCCTTTCCACATATATATAAGAGTATAGGAAGCCGCCGCGCCGCTGTCAAGACCGCGTGCGATTTTTTTATCCGACCGGCACGGGTTCGCCCCGCTGCGCGTCCGGCTCGCGCCGCCGTGCCTTGGG
>ENA-UPXC01005139-UPXC01005139.1-human-gut-metagenome-genome-assembly--contig:-NODE-5139-length-11081-cov-3.703290_pt1 | contig 11081 bp, 13 predicted proteins | sample MGYA00250047_ERZ773371 | MGnify/ENA primary metagenome ERZ773371 (study PRJEB29103, sample SAMN06111975) | human gut metagenome | biome: human gut; feature: ankylosing spondylitis patient; material... | reverse complement strand
CGTATCATGGTATGGAAGTGATGGTGAATACAAACGAAGTGAATGCCGCTGGCGGATGGGATTTTACAGGAGAAGAGATCGTGAAGCGTAATGCTCCAGTGGCTATTTCAGACCCAGAAATCGTAAATGCCAATCAAGAATTGGCAGATGCGGTGATGTTCGATTGAGCAGCAACTGCCTGTTTTATGCCAACTTCTTTAGGAAGCTTTCCTCTTTTCGCAGCCATAGCAGCAAAACGAAAACGCTCCGGCAGAGAAATCTGCCGGAGCATTGTCGTTTTGACGGAGATATAACAATCGAGAAAAGAGATTATTCTGGGTCAGGATTGGCAGGGGAGAGGATCCTCACCTCCAAGCCTGTGACATAGTTTTCCGGATGTCCCTCGGAAAACTGATCGATAATGTTTAGTGTCACCACACAGCTGTCCAGCACCAAGCCCCGGCTTTCCCCCTCCTGATAGAGGCGGCCAATGCTGTCGCGGATGGTGGTGTAGGGGCCGTAGTGATAGCCACAGAGGTAGTTGCCTCCTGGAATCAGGTCTGCGGCAGCCTGGGTTTCCTCCAGCAGCTTATCTGCACCGCTGTCTCCGAACAGATAGGCGCCGAACCACTTCCGATCTGCTGTGTAGAAGCCTACCGTGGGGTAGAAGTAGAAGGGTTCGTAGGTGAACAGATCGATCTCCTCACCGATATGAAGGAACTGGCGGTCGGGGTAGACCTTGCAGCGGAAGCTGTTCTCCTTGGCATCCCGGGTCTCCTCCTGGATAAAGCAGATCTTTTTTTGAATGATGTCCACGGTGGTCAGCAGCTCCTGACACCGCCGCTGAAGGATGTCCGCCTGGGCGGCCATGGAGTCCATATTTTTGCTCACGTCGCCGCTGGCAACAAAGTCCGCTGCCTGCTCCAGAGAGTAGCCCAGCTTGCGCAGATAGCGAATGGTGGCCAGCAGATAGACCTGGTCAAAATGATAGTACCGCCGTCCGTTGGTCTGGTTGCGCAGGGCGGGCACCAGCAGCCCCCGGGCGTCATAATAGCGCAGCAGCTGCACGTCCATACCAAAGATCTTAGCCAGCTCGCCGATAGTAAGATATTCCTTCATACCGGTTCTCCTTGCCGCCGCGGTGGATGCCGCGGCGGGTATTTTTTATAAAAAATAGGTTGGGCTCTATCCGTTCCAACAAAATTCATTTTGGGGCTTGATCCTATAATCGTTATAGGTTTTATACTGATTGTAACACAGGCATTAGGAGCCGCGCAAGGGAAAGCGTGAGATGCAAAAGGAGGAATCGTATGCAGACCTATCTGAAAAACGGCTATATTGTCACCATGGGCGCCGACGAGACCGTCTACGACGGCGGCGGAGTTCTGGTGGAGGATGATCGGATTACTGCCGTGGGAAAGGTGGACCCCGCCCTGGTAAAGCCCGACGCCGAGGTTATCGACCTGCAGGGGAAATATGTGCTGCCTGGCTTTGTCAACACCCATGTACACACCTCTCAGCAGATCTCCCGGGGCGTGGGTGACGACGTGGACTTCATCACCTGGCTGCACAAGCGGATGTGGCCCTATGAGAGCAACATGACGGAGGAGGACTCCTACGTTTCCACCCTGATGACGTCCTTGGAGCTGATCCGCTCCGGCGTCACGTCCTTTGCCGAGCCCGGCGGACAGTTTGTATCCGGCATGGCCCGGGCCACCAAGGAGTCCGGTCTCCGGGGCAAGCTGGCCAAGTCCGTCATGGACTGCGGCGACGGCCTTCCCCCCATCTGGCAGCGGACCATGGAGCAGGAACTGGACCAGCAGGTGGAGGATTTGGAGAAGTACCACAACACGGCCGACGGCCGGGTCCAGGTGTGGTTCGGTCTGCGAACCATCTTCAACAACACCGATGAGCTGATCATCAAGACCAAGGAGCTGGCCGACAAATACGGTGTTGGCGTCCATATGCACGTGGCTGAGGCCAAGGAGGAGAAGGAGTACACCTACGCCCGCTGGGGCGAGGGTACCGTCAAGCACCTGGAAAAGCTGGGTGTGTTGGACAAGAACCTGCTGGCCGTTCATACCGTGTGGCTCACGGACGAAGAACTGGAGCTGTTCAAGAAGCGGGATGTAAAGGTGTCCCACAATCCGGCCTCCGCCATGCGGGTGCTGGGCTTTGCCCGGATTCCCAAAATGCTGGCCATGGGGATCAACGTCTCCATCGGCACGGACGGTGCGTCTTCCTCCAACCATATGGACATGGTGGACGAGATGTGGCTGACCTCCCTGATCCACAAGGGCTGGCGGCTGGACCCCACCGTGGTCCCCGCCCAGGATATCCTGCGTATGGCTACCCGCTGGGGTGCCCGGGCGCTGCTGGATGAGGATCTGTACGGTACGCTGGAAGTGGGCAAGAAGGCCGACCTTATTGTCATTGACCCCCACGGCCCGTCCATGATGCCGGTAAACGACAAGATCGCCGCTCTGGTGACCGCCATGCACTCTTCCAACATCCAGTCCACCATGTGCGACGGCAAGTGGCTCATGCGGGACCGGAAGATTCTGACGCTGGACGAGGAGGCCATTTTGAAGGAGGCCTGCGCCCGGGGAGCCGCCATCTATGACCGGGCTGGCATCGTACTGCCGGACCGCTTCCCGGTGGTCAAGGTATGAGCCGCCGCTGATGATACAAAAGAGAACCACTCAGTGATTGAAATGAAATAGGAGGTACGTTATGAATAAGGACCTGCTCGCTGTCGCCAAGGGGCTCAAGCCCGCTGACCTGGTCATCCAAAACGGCAAGATCGTCAATGTGTACTCCGGTGAGATCTATGACGGCGGAGTGGCCGTCTGCGGAGATACCATTGCCGCCGTGGGCGACGTGGCCTACTGCGTGGGCGAGAACACCCGTGTGGTGGACGCCGGCGGAAAGTATCTGACCCCCGGTTTCCTGGATGGCCATATCCACCCCGAGAGCTCTTCTCTGGCCATCCGGCCCTTTGCGGAGGCGGTGCTGGCCCACGGTACCACCGGTATCATGACCGACCTGCACGAGGTGGGCGTAGTCTCCGGCCTGGAGGGCATTGAGGCCATTTTGAAGGAGGCCGAGGCCACGGATCTGAAAATCTATTTCGTCGTGCCCTCCCACGTGCCCTTTTCTCCCAATCTGGAGACCAGCGGAGGCCACTTTAATCCCGAGATCATCCGCAAGGCCCTGAAACGGCCTGACGCAGTGGGTCTGTCCGAATGTGTGGGACCCTATATTCTGGCGGAGTTCCCGGATCTGATGGAGTCCTTTGACGATGCCCGGGCCATGCCCGGCAAGACCATGCAGGGCCACCTGCCCGATATGTACGGGCCCGCTATGAGCGCCTGCGTGGCCGCCGGTGTGTCCACCGACCACGAGTCCTTCTGTGAGAAGGACGTGTTTGAGCGTCTGCGCAACGGCTGCCACCTGATGATGCGGGAGGGCTCCGCTGCCCGCAATATGCCCACCCTGCTGAAAACCGTGCTGGATAACCACCTGGACACCTCCATGGTCAGTATCGTCACCGACGATCTCCATGCCGTGGATTTGCAGCAGCGGGGACACCTGGATGATGCCCTGCGCACCGCTCTGGGCATGGGCCTGGACTTTGTCAAGGCCATCCAGATGGTCACGGTCAACTGCGCCAAGGCCTTCGGCCTGGAGCGGGAGATCGGCGGCCTGGCCCCCGGCCGCCGGGCGGACATCAACATCACCACCGGCCCCGAGGCGTTCCAGGTCCTGACCACCTTTGCCGGCGGCCGCCAGGTCACCGACAACGGCAAGCTGCTGGTTCACTATGAGACTCCGGTCCATGAGCCCTGCGTGCTCAACACCATGCACCTGGTCAATCCCATTACCGCCGACAGCTTCAAGATCCATGCTCCTGCCGGCGCCAAGAAGGTGAAGGCTCTGGTGATGGATACCCTGCCCTACATTCCCTTTACCAACCGTCGGGACGTGGAGCTGCCGGTGGTGGACGGAGTCGTCCAGTGCGATGTGGAACAGGACGTGCTGTACATCGCCCAGGTGGAGCGCCACGGCAAGAACGGCAACATCGGCAAGGCCTTTATGGGCGGCTTCCACATCCGGGGCGGCGCCATGGCCTCCTCGGTAGGCCATGACAACCACAACATCATCGTTATGGGCGACAGCTTTGAGGATATGGCCCTGGCGGTGAACCGCTGCGTAGAGCTGGGCGGCGGCCAGGTCATTGTCCGCGGCGGTCAGGTGGCTGCCGAGGTGGCCTATCCCATCTGCGGTTTGCTCAGCGATCTGCCTCTGGATGAGCTGGCCGAGAAGAAGAAGGAACTCAACCGGGTAGCCCATGAGATGGGCACCGAGATTCCCATTCCCTTCATGTTCCTCAGCTTCATCTGCCTGGCGGCCATTCCCGCTTACGCCATCACCGACTGCGGCTTTATCGATGTGCCTACCCAGTCGGTCATCGATCCCATCCTGGAGGTATTGGAGTAAAAGGCAAGTGGATGTTGTGTGAGAAGCACAACGTTTTATACACGGAAATAGACGCAAAACTCCCTGGACAATCTTTTGTCCAGGGAGTTTTGCATTTTGTTCCCAGACCTTAAGAAAGCTTAAGAGAATATTCATGAGCATCTTCCTCTCGCTGTGATATAATCGCAAAATCAAATCAAGACATGGCCGGGGAGGATAGGACATGAAGCGTATCATCACAAACGGGATTACCAATCTGGAGCTTCTGCCTGGCAGCAGCGAATGGTACTGGGGTGCTGATTATGCCAGCAACGATTTATATGAGGCGGAGGAACTATTCCGCAGCGGTCATCCTATCCAGAAAAACCGGCTTGTCCTGGTCCACTGCCCGGAGGGCACGGTCTATGAGCCGGTATGCACAAAGCCGGGGCAATATCTTGGAAGACCGGTGTATCACGACGGGCGGGTGGTACTGCTGATGGTAGACTTTCCAAAGGGAGAGATTCGTATTTTAAGCTTCCATGAAGCAGAGGAAACGACTGAGCTGCTGGCGGTGCTGCCTCTCTCTATCGTGGAGGACTGCTACAATCTCATGCTGGAGGCATCACCGCTTATGCTGACCCGGTCAGCCCATGACAATAAATTTCAGATTATCTGGCCGGAACGCCGGGACTTTGCGATAGAGGACCATGAATTTTTTGAGTTTCTGGAAGGAAACAGGCTGTATACTTCAGTTTGGTATGAGGACCCGGACTGCCGGGAGGAGCTTTTGGCGCGGGATTATGATACCGGGGAAGTGTTGGAGCGGATATCGGGAAGTCTCCGCTCCATGCCGGACGGCCAGAAGTGGCTCCTGGTGTGAGGAGGACTATGAAAGCAGATATTGAAAAAACAAGAGCCTATTACCGAAATCTCGGCCCGGAGAACATCTGTAGCTGCGACTACTGCCAAAACTACTGCGCCAGGGTCAAGGCGGCCTATCCAGAGGTGGCACGGTATCTGGACTCCCTGGGGGTGGACATCGAAAAGCCCTTTGAGACCTCTCCTTTGGAGCCAGATGAGAACGGATATCTGGAATACTGCGTCTGTCAGTATGTGGTCTTTGGAAGCTGCCCGGAGGACTTCACCCATCAGATTGGGGATGTGACCTTTGGCCGCTCTGACTGTCATCCCAATACAAAAATTGATGAGGAGCACTTTGTGTTGGACTTTTATCCGATCAGGCTGCCGTTTGAGGAGCCGGAAAGCGAGGACATTGTACTATGAAATGTTTGGGTTGTGGCGCTGAGATGGAGCAAGGCACAGCGGAGTGTGTTGGCGCTGGTTTTGAAAGTTGGTATGAGTTTACCTCAGAGACAGAGAAGAGGAAAAAGGGAATTGCGGGATTTTTTACCCGGCAGACCATTACCATTCCTTCTGCCCTGGCGGAGCACCCCGCATGGCATTGTCCCATGTGCAGAAAAGTTCTGATGTGGGTAGACAGCAAGGAATAAACACGGAGTAAAACGGAGGCAGAGGATGGAGCAAACATTTGAAAAATGGCATCCCTATGACAACCTGGATACGATGTACGATATGAACGATATATGGATGGGCCCGGATGGATACAACTTGATTTTGCTGCCGGATGGGAAACATAAAGAGGAACTGGAAGGGCAGCGGCTGATGTTTACATGGGAGTCCATTGTCAGCTATCAACTGTCCGGGGAACGCTACCGGGAAGATATCTGGATCTCCGATCCTGAGCAGGCATGGTCTTTCTGGAAAAGTACAGACTCCGCATATTTGAATACACTCCGAGAACGAAGTTCCTTGCTTCCCGAGGGTGCTGTCCACTGGCTGTTTGTGGGGACGAATCTTGTTGCGGATGTGATCGCGGCTCAGCCGCCTAAGGTCACTGTGATCGCGCCCAGCGCTGGAATTGCTAAGGCACACCGTAAGGAGTTTGAGTTTCAAGGATGCGTAGAGGTGCCGATGGAGCTTTCAGAGGACCAGTTCCTGGACCGGTTCCTGATGTTCATCGAGGAAAATCGCTGGAGCTTCGGCGGCGGTGTACGAACCATCGTAGACGGCTACTATATCAACGAGGACGGCACACCGGGAGAGCCGGTTTGGCCGGAAGAAGACCAGTGAGGGATACCCTGTAAAATAACGAAAAGGACGATGAAAGGATGGCACTTGAGATTGTTGCAGCCAAAGACCTCAACCATGCGTTTGAGATTGTGTCGGTGAGCCCCAGAAAAACGATGAAACATCACATGGTATCAGAACCGGAAGGAATGGACGGCTTCCTGTACGATACCAGAAACGAACTCACAAACTATACATGCTATTATCAAATTGATCCATACAGGGAAACCCAACTGGAAGCGGATCAGGTTCCGGCAATCAAGACTTTTTCGCAGTCCATCGTTAAGTGGCTTGAGGAACATGGCACAGAAGAAAACAGCGTGATTGAGCAATATGGCCTGTCCTTCCAAAAGATCCGGCGTTTTGCGGATGAATTGGGGCATGTATGTGATGTAGCCATGGAGCATGGGTACGGATTGTCCGGCATGGGAGATTAAACGAATCTGTAGGAGAATGTGTATGAAGCGATCTGCTGTGTAGTTTTTGCTCGGAATGAGAACGACAAAATAAGCATAAGTGAGGAGATCAAACGATGGCTCTGAGTTATGATGAAATGCAGCAACTGTTTGAACACATGGGGTTCAAAGGCTTTTCCATGCGGCCGTATGATGCACAGATGGAATATCTTATTTCTGAGGCGATGGAAGACAATGCAAAAGCGTATATGATTGATGTAGTCCCCGGTGACCTTGAATTCGGACAGAATGATGGGATTGCCTTACTGGAAAAGCATTATTATAAAGAGGCTAATATGGCTCGTCTGCTTCGTAAGTGGTTGGATATTGTTCTCCATTTTTCATGCTACTATCCGCTGGAGACTGTTCTGGTTACTGGCGTAGGCTTACCAGATATAGAAGATTTCAAAGAACAAACACCCAATGAAGAAGGATATTACCTGGAAATCCCAATGGAATCCATCAATGACATGGATGAGCTGTCCGACCTGGTGTTTCAAAAGACCTTTGGGACTATGAGATTTTTGTTTCCAACACTGGATATGGTGTTTCATATTGAGACCGGCGAAGTATACAATATTGTCACATTGAAGAAAATTACAGAAGAAAACCAGGCTGCCATAGAACTCCTGCGAAAACTTGTGGCTGCTCAGGGATTGTTTCTTGTGTAAAGGAGATGCTTTGGTTTGCGGAAAAAGCATAGGAGGAATGATGGAAAACAACTGGAAGGCATGGATACCACACCATGAGTTAGGAAATAAATACTTTATATGTAAGGCCGTTGATGATGAGGATGGGCTTCAACTATTTCTCATAAGCAATGACTATACGCAAAAAATATGTGTCCAGTTTCCAGGTATGGTATATGCCTATCGAAATCGGCTTGAACTTGCAGCACTTTGCACGTTAGATAAAATTGAAGATAAAACCAGAGGGCTCTCGGCATCGGATTGGACTTTCTTTGTTGTAGAAAATTCTGCTTATGCAAAGGAAGTTGCAAAAGAATCGCAAGGTATATATCCATTTTCACAGCTTATCCATTTTGCTATTGTTGGAGGCCAAGCATTATTTGAGGTTATAACGGATGCACTCCCTGTAATCACCAAAGGCTGGGAATTCTAACCTGAAGATATGGCGGATGAAATGACACTGCCAAGGGGAATCACAGGATTTTGGAGCGTGGACACCGAACCGCCTCCGTTTCTGGACGAAAAAGCATTCCGTCAGATGTGTTACTCCATTGCTCAAGAAAACGACGGGACTGTGACAGAATTGGGCTCAGATACATCACCAAGAAACTTCTATTCTGCTCAGATCCGAAAACATAACAACTTCATTTTTATTTTGCAGAACATCCACTATCCCTATGCGGCCTTTGCTGGGCAAGACGATTCCGGTGAATTTGTTCTGACCAACCCACCGGAGTGGCTCCAGTTGCCGGAAGGACAGATGCGGTTTCTAAGCCTTTCCGAATTGAATCAGGACTGGCGCGGTCTGTGCGGGAAGTTGAGCCCGGAAGAACTGGAACAGATCCGTTACTGGAATCCTCAGACAGTGGGGGAGATCATTTTCAATACTTGGGTCTGAGATAAAACATGGTCACTGGGAAATGCTGCTTTCCCAGTGACCATGTTCTCAGCCAGCAGAAGAAGGAGCAGGAGAAGACGAAGCGGCTGGTGGGGGCTATGTGGCATGACGAGGGCTATGTGTTTTGCGACGCCATGGGCCGGCACCTGTCGCCCAGTACCGTGTACCATAAACTTCAAGCGAATTGCCAGGAACATTGGCATACCTGCCGCGCGGCTTCATGACCTGCGGCACAGCTATGCGGTGGCGTCCTTGCAGGCTGGAGATGATATCAAGACCGTCCAGAGCAACCTGGGCCACCACACAGCATCCTTCACTCTGGATGTCTACGGCCATGTGACGGCTCAGATGCAGCAGGCCAGCACAGACCGGATGGACGCCTACATCCAGAACATTACGGAAAAGAGAAAACGATCGCTGAACATAAAAAAGGAGCCTTGAAACCCAACGGTTTCAAGGCTCCTAAGGTGGTCGGAGTGTAATTATAGGACTTGGAAAAATCCAGTCGTATCAATGGTTTTGTATGCAACAAGCAAGGGGTTCTTATCCTATCGCATTTGTTAGCAAAGATGACAGCGCCGGAATAAATGGTGCAAAGATTGTCATGTGATTTGCGATGCTCTGGATAAAGTTGTTGTATTTTTCAGCAAAACTTTTCTTCCCAACATTATCCTGCATCTGGTCTACTGCGGCAATAATTTCTGCCGAATTATCTAAGCCTTGCGCAAGAGTACGAATAGTTTCCAGCACAGAAAGATCATTCGCACTTATTTGACATGTCGTAGAATTATCAGTCGAGTGAATATTAACCTTATCGGTATCAGAAATATTGTACTGTTGTTTGATGTTGTTTACAATAAATGCATCATTACCCAAGACTGCGATTTCTTCTATACGCCGTTCCTTATCAGTGAAATAGTTTTTGCCTTTTTGCGTTACAGAAATTACCCCTGAAAAATTACCATCAAAGGTATAGCTCAGCCCTTGAGGGCCGAACTGGATATACCCATATTTATTGAGATGCTCTAAAATCCTCCCTTGGTTAGCGTTACCACTTACCACTGGATGGGCATCCGGAGATTGAGATAGGTTAAATAGTGTTTGCTCAGATTCTTCATCTAAAAGATGGAAATATGGGTCTTGTCGTAATTTCGCACGAATGTAAACATCTTTTTTCTGAAAGTATGTAAATCCTTTTGGTTCAATTCGGCCCAAATATGGGACATCGCTTGCCCAGCTAAGGTTAGAAAAATAGCCATTATCACAAAGAAATTTAATATAACTTCTGAGGCGGCTATCTTCCGCCGATGAAAGTCCCTCGAATTTTTCAGCAAGAACGACTGGAAAATCGTCTGCGCGATCAAGACATTCTCGGAGCAATACTTCTGTATCTTTATCATAGATGTGGTCTGTGATCCTGTATCTGGCTGTCCGGGCATCGCGGATCACCACATGGAGCCGGTCCTCCGGATCCGTCCACACATCCGCCTCCGGTTCTCCCAGCTGCACAGCCTCATCAAAAAATACGTAAGCACCATCCCCGGATACAGCTCTTATGAGGAAGCGGCATCTGTCGTCCAGGAGCAGCTCTCCATGGTCCACAAGATCGGACTGGGCGAATTTCTGCAGGCGCCACTCCGTATCCCCCAGGTAAAACGAAAGCTCTGCATACAAAGTCATGCCTTCCGGATCCCCTGCATCTGTTTTTTCTGTCCGGATCCCGGATCCATCTGTCATAACCGCACCCGTCACGCTCCCGTCAGTCTCCTTATTTTCATCCTTTGCATCAGAAGCTTCGGATCTGTTTTCTATGCCGGCCGCCGTCTGTTCTGTTCCTGTGGCCGCTGCGGCATCTGCCTCCTTCGCACTGCAGCCGCCCAGGACTGCCGCTGTCATACACACCGCAGCAAAAAATCTCTGTTTTTTCATTTTCCGCCTCCTTTTCCCTAAGCTTACTTTATGAAACAAAAAACGGATTTAAACCCATAAGGTTAAACCCGTCTTTTTCGTGGACCTGAGGGGAATCGAACCCCTGTCCGAAAACCAATCCCCTGTTCTTCTACTATCATAGTCTGTTCTTTGACATTCCCTCCCGTACCCGGAAACAGACATCCTGGTACGTTCAGTAGCTTCATCCTACGCCCGCGTGCTCAAAGCTTTGCACGTGTCGTTTCCTGCAATTAATGATGCCGGTTACCCGGAGTGCAGGTCCGCCGGGGCCGACAGCCGCCTAAATTAGGCTGCGTATGCTAATTCGTCGTTAGCGTTTATATTTAGGTTTGCCATTTAACGCATCGCATGCGGATAGCTTCACCAGCTTCATAGCCCCCGTCGAAACCAGTACAAGCCCTTACTGGCGCTCTTATGGAGCATGATCATCATACCATCTTACAGGAAAAAAGTCAAGTCCGGGACAGCTCCAGCTCCCCCACATCCTCCGCCGGGATCCTC
>ENA-UPXC01005129-UPXC01005129.1-human-gut-metagenome-genome-assembly--contig:-NODE-5129-length-11102-cov-4.418866_pt1 | contig 11102 bp, 8 predicted proteins | sample MGYA00250047_ERZ773371 | MGnify/ENA primary metagenome ERZ773371 (study PRJEB29103, sample SAMN06111975) | human gut metagenome | biome: human gut; feature: ankylosing spondylitis patient; material... | reverse complement strand
TTTTTCAAGCAGAAGACGGCATACGAGATTGTTGACTGTGACTGGAGTTCAGACGTGTGCTCTTCCGATCTGGAACATCAAAGTTATTGTCTGCATAAATATCAATACTTTCTAAATCTTCTGTTCCTGTCTTTGCAGTATCACCAGTAACTGTATTATTATCTACAGCTGTTGTAACTGTACTATTCTTATTGTCCGCTTTACTATAATTATCAGATTTATTATTACCGCAGCCTGACAACAGCAAGTATGACATTAATATAAAAACAGTCGTTAAAATTTTCACGAAAAATCTTAATGTATTAAAAAAATTACATTTTGTAAATATAATACTCATCTAACCTCCACCATTCTTTTATTACTAATAATGATTTATAAAATTATTAACAGGCCATTCTGCTATTTCCCACCATATAGGATATCCAATATATACAGTATCTAATCTTCATCACCAATCCTCCATTCCTTTTTGATACTTTATAATGCTGTTTTACAATATTATTGTAATGTAATGCCTTTTAATCATCCAATACCTTGTATGAATATGCAGTTATACAGAATATGTATAACTAATATACCTATCTTATTGTTCTGAGTTAAAGTATAAAAAAAAATTCCATCTGAGAAGTCCCTTTTTATTATCGGGTATTAACCTTTAGATTATATGCATTATATGTTAGATAGCTTTTTTGGATTATCACTAAAAAAACACTGGTATAAATAAGGCTTTAAACCTTTTTAATACCAGTATTTTGACTAATATTTTTTAATTTTAATGATATATTAACATATTAACCTATTTTCTTCATAATTGATGCTTTCATATAATAACTTATTCCAAGACAGTTAATAATAATTCCTGATGCACCAAGTTCATCTACCAGCTCTACAAGCTCACTGAATTTATAAAGCATATTTTCATGGTGTCCTTCATAACATTTATCCATCTCAAAACCATCTGTAAATACAGGGACAGCTATAACCTTCTCCCCCTCTTCCTTATCCTTAATCTTATCTGTAAGGTCAATAAATGGATGTGATATCTCTATCTGTTCTTCTGTCTCTTCCTTAACACATGGCACCATATATTCAGCATTAGACATAGCAACAATCATTGCATCTTCCCTGCTCTTTAATACATCAGCTCTAGGCTCTACATTCCCCTGCTTTCTAAACTCCTGAAAGAAATTAATCATGGTCTGCTCAAGTCCCGGATTAGTCATATAATCATCATCAAAAAATTCACTGTAATCAAATAATTCTTCTCTTGCTACAGTAAATGGTTCACACTTTCCATCCATAAATCTGATATTCTTATAACCATTTCTATACATATGTGCTATTTCATTCTTAAATGCCAGTGCATCTACACTTTCAAAGCTTATCTTAAATCCGGCATCTTCAAGTTTCTTAGTTACCTGAACATGGTTAGTATAGTCAAACAGTACTATCATATCTGAATCTATCATATATGGATAACCTGTTGTATCACAATATGCAACCCATAAATGGTCAGCATTCTTAATCTTCTCAATAACAATCGGACGATACTTTCTAAGCATTGAGTTAAAATATCCTGAATCATTGACATTATTCTCCTCATCCGCCTTCTTAATACAATCCGGTAATATCTGTGTCAATACATATATACTTTCTGACACGGATATCTTATCCATCATGGCTGCACCATAATCCTCATCCTGTACAATATGTCTTAATAAATCCTGTGCTCGTCTAGCGTTCATAATTCTAAAATCCTTCCGTTCTAAAAATTGTATGTTGTCCCACGTATTTTTCAGTAAAATAATAATTACAACGATATGAATAGAATATCATATTTTATGAATTGTGGCAATTTATGTTTTATTGAAAATAATTTATGTTTTATTGAAAATAATTAAATAAGCGTAACACTTAAAATAAATCTTACTACTATGCCATGAATAAGATAAAAACATTATACTAAAGAAACTGACAGACAACCCTAAAAGCCATCTGTCAGTTCCAATACTCACTCATTAAATAATCATCAATTAAACTATATAATAAACTTAACGACTGATATTAATATTTAATCAACATTCATATTCAATTCATATCAATATTTAATTCATACCAATATTTAATTCATATCTATAAATGAGCAGCTTTAAAATATTGCACAAATTTGTCCGTGTTACAAAGACATTTTTTCAATTGATTTGACGCAATGTATTCAGGTCACGGACAACAAGAGATTGTTTTTGTGCATTTTTCTATATTTGCTCATTTATAGTTCATATTATAACTTTGCGATATCTACTATTGAAAGTTCTTTATTATTAAATGCATGCTCAAGGCTTGAGATAAGTGCATGAGCAGTATCAAGACTTGTAAGGCAGTGAACGCCTGTCTCAATTGCATAACGTCTGATAAGGAAACCATCCTTAGCTCTTTCAATACCATTTTCAGGAGTATCAATAATAAGGTCAATCTCATGTGAAAGAATTAAATCAAGAAGTGTAGGTGCTTCCTGTCCAATCTTATTAACCTGTATAGCATGTACTCCATTCTCCTTAAGAACCTTAGCTGTTCCTCGTGATGCATATATCTTATAACCGAGCTTTTCAAATCTCTGTGCTATATCAATGCCATCCTGCTTATCCTTGTCGGCAAGTGTCATAATAATCTGTTTATGCTTTGGAAGTCTTATACCTGCACCTTCAAATGCCTTAAATAAAGCTTCATCAAAGTTCTTAGATATACCAAGACATTCACCTGTAGACTTCATTTCTGGTCCAAGGCTGATATCTGCTCCTCTGATTTTCTCAAATGAGAATACAGGCATCTTGATTGCATAGTAATCTGACTTCTTCTGAAGTCCCGGTTCATAACCTAAATCAGTAATCTTGCTTCCAGTGATAACCTTAGTAGCAAGCTGTACAATAGGAATACCTGTAACCTTACTGATATATGGTACTGTACGGCTTGAACGAGGATTAACCTCAATAACATATACCTGATCATTGTATACAATAAACTGGATATTAATAAGTCCCTTAACGTGAAGTGATCTTGCTAATTTTCCTGTATAATCAACGATCATATCAGTAATTTTTTCTGATATTGACTTAGCAGGATATACCGAAATACTATCTCCTGAATGGATACCGGCTCTTTCAATATGTTCCATAATACCAGGTATTAAAATATTCTCGCCATCACATACAGCATCTACTTCTATCTCCTTACCCATAAGATATTTATCTACAAGGATAGGGTGATCCTGCTTAATTCTGTTAATGATTCCCATATATTCAACTACATCTTCATCAGATACGGCAATCTGCATACCCTGACCACCTAATACATATGAAGGTCTGACAAGTACAGGATATCCTAATTCATTAGCAGCCTTTAAAGCTTCCTCAACTGTAAATACAGTCTGTCCTTTAGCTCTTGGAATACCACACTTCTCTAATATCTCATCAAATAATTCTCTATCCTCGGCAGCATCTACATCTTCTGCGCTTGTTCCAAGAATTGGCACACCCATCTTCATAAGTGCCTCTGTAAGCTTAATTGCTGTCTGACCACCGAACTGTACTACAGCTCCGTCTGGTTTTTCAAGTTCAACGATACTTTCAACATCCTCTGCTGTAAGTGGTTCAAAGTAAAGCTTATCAGCAATATCAAAGTCAGTTGATACTGTTTCAGGGTTGTTATTAATAATGATTGTCTCATATCCTTCTTTTTCAAATGACCATGTACAGTGAACTGAACAGAAGTCAAATTCGATACCCTGACCGATTCTTATAGGACCTGAACCTAATACAAGAACCTTCTTCTTACCTGTTGTCTCTTCAGCTTCATTTTCACTGCCATATACAGAATAGTAATAAGGTGTTGCAGCGGCAAATTCAGCGGCACATGTATCAACCATCTTGAACGCTGCATGAATATCATATTCATCTCTTAATTCCTTAACTTCTCTTTCTGTCTTGCCTGTAAGCTGTCCGATAACATTATCAGGGAATTCAAGTCTCTTAGCTTCAGCTAAAAGCTCCTTTGTAAGAGGTCCCTGCTTTAATGCAGCTTCCATCTCAACTAATATCTGTAATTTATCAATAAACCATCTGTCAATCTTAGTAATCTCATGCATCTTAGCAGGCTCAATATTTCTTCTTAAGCCTTCTGCTATCTTCCAGATTCTTCTGTCATCAACGATTGCAAGCTCTTCAAGAAGTTCTTCATCTGTAAGACCTGTAAAGTCATATGACATAAGGCTGTCAACATGCTGTTCAAGTGAACGGATAGCCTTCATAAGACCAGCCTCGAAGTTATTAGCAATACTCATAACTTCACCTGTAGCCTTCATCTGTGTTGTAAGAGTTCTCTTTGCAGAAATGAACTTATCAAATGGAAGTCTTGGCATCTTAACTACACAATAGTCAAGTGCCGGCTCAAAGCTTGCATAAGTCTTTCCTGTAATGGCATTCTTAATCTCATCAAGTGTATAACCTAATGCAATCTTAGCTGCAACCTTAGCAATAGGATAACCTGTTGCCTTAGATGCAAGAGCTGATGAACGGCTTACACGAGGATTAACTTCAATTACACAATATTCAAATGTATCAGGATTAAGTGCATACTGTACATTACATCCACCTGTAATTCCCAATTCATCAATAATATTAAGAGCAGATGTTCTTAACATCTGATATTCCTTATCAGAAAGTGTCTGTGAAGGAGCAACAACGATACTATCACCTGTATGAACACCAACAGGGTCAATATTTTCCATATTACATACTGTAATACAGTTACCATTGCTGTCTCTCATTACTTCGTATTCTATTTCCTTCCAGCCTGCGATGCAACGCTCAACTAAAACTTCACCAACTCGGCTGAGACGAAGACCATTTTCAAGAATCTCTCTTAATTCAACAACGTTATGGGCGATACCACCACCTGAACCACCAAGTGTATAAGCCGGTCTTAATACTACAGGATAACCAATCTTTCTTGCAAATTCTTCACCATCTTCAACATTATTAACAACTAAAGATGCAGCACATGGTTCACCAATCTTTTCCATTGTCTCCTTGAACATAAGACGGTCTTCAGCCTTCTTAATTGTAAGAGCTGTTGTACCAATAAGCTTAACTCCATTCTTTTCAAGGAAGTCTGTTTCAGCAATCTCCATAGCAAGGTTAAGTCCTGCCTGTCCACCAAGTGTAGGTAAGATACTATCAGGTCTTTCCTTTAAAATAATCTGTTCTAATGCAGGTACTGTAAGAGGCTCTATATATACCTCATCAGCGATATCCTTATCAGTCATGATCGTAGCCGGGTTAGAATTAACTAACACAACCTCAATTCCTTCTTCTTTAAGGGAGCGGCACGCCTGTGTACCGGCGTAGTCAAATTCTGCTGCCTGTCCGATAATAATAGGACCTGAACCTATAACTAATACTTTCTTAATGCTGTTATTCTTTGGCATCTTTTAGTCCTCCTTCTTCATCATATCCATAAATCTGTCAAAAAGGTATGCTGTATCCTGCGGACCGGCGCATGCCTCAGGATGGAACTGAACTGTAAATATGTTCTTTCCAATATATTCAAGACCTTCATTAGTCTTATCATTAACATTTTCAAAAGCCGGTCTTGCAATCTCAGGATTGAGCGTTGTCTCATCAACTACATAACCATGATTCTGTGATGAAATATATACCTTGCCAGTTTTTAAATCCTTAACAGGATGGTTAGCTCCTCTGTGACCATACTTTAACTTATGTGTATCCGCACCAGTTGCAAGAGCCATAAGCTGGTGTCCTAAGCAGATTGCAAATATAGGCACATCGCTGTTATATAACTTCTTAATCTCTTCAATCTCTGATACACATTCCTTAGGATCTCCAGGACCATTTGATAACATAATACCATCCGGATTAGTCTTAAGAACCTCTTCTGCCGGTGTCCTAGCAGGATATATTGTCACTTCACATCCTCTGCTATTAAGAGAACGTGCAATATTATTCTTAGCGCCAAAATCATATAAGGCAACTCTCGGACCATCACCTTTAAGAACCTTCTTCTCGCTGCATGTTACTTTATCAACAACGCCTGTAACCTTGTATTCCTTAATCTTAGGTAATATCTCATCAAGGTTATAATTCTCATTAGTTGTAATCATTCCATTCATTGTACCTTTTTCACGAAGAATCTTTGTAAGAGCTCTTGTATCCACTCCAGCGATACCAGGAATATCATTATCTATAAGGAATTTCTGAATAGGATCTTCACATCTGAAGTTGCTAGGCATTCTAGAAAGTTCACGAACTATATATCCATCCGGCCATGCTTTTAAAGACTCCATATCTTTATAACATATGCCATAATTACCTATTAAAGGATAAGTCATAGTAACTGCCTGTCCTGCATACGAAGGATCTGTTAATACCTCCAAATATCCTGTCATTGATGTGTTGAAGACTATCTCACTAATTACTTCGCGGGTAGAACCAATACTCGTTCCATTAAACACTGTACCATCTTCAAGAATTAAAAATGCTTTCATGAATGCCACCTAAATTTCCTTTCGTATTTATTTTTTATGATTAACACCTGTTTATTGTATCAGGAAATATTTCAATACATCCAATGTCATAACTCTATACTTTAGAAAATATATTTTCATGACACAAATTCTTAAAATATTAACCTTTTAATGATAAATAATATACTTAAATATGGTATTAATCTTCATATCGCATAGTAAGGTTTCGATTACCGAAGCCTGCTTTTGCGCAAAAAAAAAGACACAGTTATGTCTTTTTTTCTCTAATTTAATAAATCTTATCATACTCCAACTTTTTTTTCAAGTAGAATAGATGTATTTATATTCATTATTTTGCATTTGCTGTAGTTGTAACTTTGAGTGCCTTACTTCTTATCACATCACCGGTTGAATCTTTTATATATACATAAAATTTCTTTAATGTAACGCTGTATGATTTCCAGCCGCATGCATATATCATGTCGAAATTATATATATTAGTCTATTGACTGGCAGCTTTATTATACACAATAAATTTGTATGAATATTCACAATTTACGCTCTATAATTTCAGCCATACTTTGTTTTTATTATTTTAAAGGACAACTTCCAGTTAATTACCTGTTCTTAACCTTTAATCTGTCGTAAGCTCAAGCTGCCCCACGTATTTCCATGTATTTCCTTTATCTGAAGACTGATATTTAGCAGCCGTCTTACCGTTATTATATATACCATTATTCCCCTGTGTAAGGTATACCGTAATAATATTCTGTGCCTTATCATATACCGGCACTAATGCATCCTTATATACATCCTTCCATTCCAGCTTAGCAGCCGTCACAGACTCTGTTGTCTGCTCTGTATTATCCACATCATTAGCAGTTGTTGTTTCTGTCTGAATATTAGCAGCCGTACTGTCAAGCTCCTGTGCTTCAAGCTCTACCTTTGAAAAGGTCTTGCAGCCATCATTTGTCATATAGAGGTTGCTATCCATGCCATCTGAATACTGATAACAGAAAAAGCCAATATTTTCATCAATAAATTCCACGCCTTTTATAATATCGGCTGTTGGGCCGCTTCCGCCATTCTGCCATGTCTCACCGCCGTCAGACGTTGAATATATTCTGGTTGATTCATTGACCTTATCTTTATCATATCCGATAACAATTATTCCATTTGAGTCATCAAAGAAATTAACATAATAATATTCAGAATTATATATCTGTGCTATCTCGCTTGTTACCCAGCTATTGCCTTTATCGTCAGAATATATTAATGTTACAGGCTGTTTTTTATTATCCTGTCCTGCCCTTCCGCCATATAAAAATGCTGTCTTATATGTATTAACCATATAACTTCCATTTTTAAGCTTTGTTGTTGAATTATCCTGATAAACAAGATTATCAATCTCAACCGGTACTGTTGTATATTTGGCTCCGCCATCATAAGTTACATATAACGAAGAATTCTTCACCTCATAATCAGTGAGGTTATTATTGGCAGCACTGTCTTTCTCACTTGAAACATTTGCCTTAATCTGATTATTATACTGGGCTATTCCATAATCCTCTGGTGTCATTACAGATTCCACATATATTGTAGCTGTTCCATCATCATTATTTTCAAGATCAAAGGACATAACCCATTCACATTTCATAAGTCCGTTATCTAATATGCCATTCCATGATGAAAAATATTCTGATGTCTGATCCCTTAACTGGGCTGCAAAGCTGATAAGTACAGTTTTACTATCCTCATCCAGAACTGTTATATTATCAATCTGAATCTTTTTAAGTGACTTTGATAATGAAAGATAAGATACCGTAAACTGATTTAAAAAATTCCTTATCCAGATATCTGCCATATTCTCAAGGTTAAGGTTACTAAAATCCATACTCTCTGAACTTGTGCTTGTCGTATATTGGGAATTTCTATCTACGATATTTCCATAAGCATCCACATCCACACTGTAAGTATATCTTGACTTAAGCACTTTACTGTAAGCCCTCGTCTTATTATATCCTGAAAACCACATTAAAAATACAATAAGACATAATATAACCACTAATATTATCCCCGATATAACATGCCATATTGTCTTATTATCCTTCAAAATATTCATCTGCCGTAAATACGGCTTTTCCTTTCCATAAAACTTGATTAATTCGTATTAATTATATTACCCTTCATTTCTCTGTCTGTGAAGTGATGTTCTCATAAGCTCCCTGTAATGTTTATATTTCCATATATATAACATTGATAATGCTCCCACAGCTATCATAAATATCATAAATACAGGATTAACAAACAACATCCAGAATCCGGCTATTCTTCTTGTAAGCAATGGAAAACCATATGCTATAATAACTCCTGCTGCCATAAATATACCATTAAATGCATTTCTGTTACTATATATCACGCTCATATGCTCATAACCGATAATCGCAAGCATCTCGCCTATCGGTCTTGCTGAAACAGTAACTACGCTTAGCATAATTGCATTTACAACAGACACATCAAATATACGAAGAATTATTGTAAAAAACACAAAGTCCTCAGCCATCTTATATATAAGTCTTCCAAGATAATTCATATATGGGCTTATCTGCATTACTTTAATCATAATATAATCCCTTTGAGCCATTGAAAATGCTGTATTATTTACGATACTTCCGCAAATGGTACTTAAAATAACAAACAGATATATTATAGCCTGTTCCTTATGGAGTGCAACAAGCGGGCATTTCGATGAAATATATAAGTATGGCACATATATAAATGCTGCAAAATAAATAAGCTTTAATAAAAATTCATATACCAGAACTACAATCTGTGCTACAATTCCAAGAAATGTTCTAAATCCTGACTTTCTCACACTAAAAATATCATCTGTTATATGTGCGCCTATAACAGGCATCTTCATCATAAGTTTAATTGCCTTATTCGTTCCTTCATGGAACTTTAATATCTTCTCGGCAAACATTTTTCTAAATATTTCCATTGCCAGCCTCCCCTAATATCTCATACACTGCCTGTCTTACAGCCGGCAGTTTCATCTCATCTTCTGATATATCAGTGAGTTCACCGTCATGTAATACAATGAGATCCTTTGATATTCTCGATGCAATCTCAATAATTGATGTTGAAATAATTATAATATGTTCCTCGGTCATCGATTCTAATACCTCAATGAACTTATCTATAAATTCCTCACTGCAATAATCCAATGGCTCATCAAACATTATCACATATGGCTGCTGTATAAGAAATGCTGCAAGCTGTAATCTTTTCTTGTCTTCAAAACCATATTCACTTATAAGAGTATCACCAAGCTTTGATGATATTCCCACTCTTTCAAGATAATATTCAGGACATTTCTCACTTTTTTGTATATGGCATATAAATCTTACAAATTCATATCCCGTTATATACATAGGAAATACACTCTGCTTTGCTGCATAAAAAAGCACACTTTTTGCTTTCGTTGCAACGGCTCCGTCATCCAGACTTACATCCCCGCTGATACATTCAAAAAGTGTTGATCTTCCACTTCCATTACGTCCAAGAATTGCATATATCCTGCCTTTCCTGAATGAATAATTTATATCTTTTAAAACTTCTGTTTTGTTATAAATCTTTTTTATATGATTTAATCGTAGCATATAATTCCTCACTTCTTAATGGCTGTAATATTATTTTCATATCAGCGGCTCTGCAATCCTCGCAGAGCGCATATCTTTATCGGAAATCGAACCTCAACTTCAGACAATATTGTTTTCCTCCATGTCCTATAGAGGAAATTGTCTTCCCAGACTGATATATAATACTTATATACAACATATGTATAAAATAATTATGTATAAACCATTTTATATAAGTTTTTAATTTTCACTTTACACGAACATTATTATATTACAAATACCTGTAATTTGTAAATAAAGCCATAACATTTATTATTGGTTTTTAAAAATGTTAATTAAAACCTCTGGTAATCAAATCATCTTGCATTTATTATTTACAAATGATATCATAACGTTGCTGTCTGAAATGTCAGTTATTTTTACAAAATTTTTGATATTGTAATGCTGCAAATAAGTCAGTTTAATATCTGCTGATAATTTTGTAACACGAAAGGTTTACTAATATAATGAAACGATTTATTAAAAAACACTGGCGTCTTATGTTTGGCTCTTATTTACTTATATATCTTCCATGGTTTTTTCTGATTGAAAAATATATTGATGAGAATCATCCGGGAGTACATATTCTTAATAATTCCATTGACAATATGATACCTCTTTGCAAATATTTTATCATCCCTTATATGTTATGGTTTGTCTATCTTGCCATATCATGTTTCTTTATGGGATATAAAGCTACCAATATTGAATTTATAAGATTTGCATTATCACTAATAATCGGTACTTCCATCTGTTTTATCATATGCATGATATATCCAAATGGAAGTACCAGATCGGAAGAGCACACGTCTGAACTCCAGTCACAGTCAACAATCTCGTATGCCGTCTTCTGCTGGAAAAAAGAAGCAGATCACCTTCCACTG